>Ga0209159_1001298_pt1 | contig 19551 bp, 16 predicted proteins | sample GraSoiAngelo_144_FD_185901 | JGI IMG/M metagenome (GOLD analysis project Ga0209159, IMG submission 185901) | Grasslands soil microbial communities from the Angelo Coastal Reserve, California, USA - 14_1009_02_40cm (SPAdes) (version 2) | ecosystem: Environmental > Terrestrial > Soil > Grasslands ...
TGGGCCACGGTGAGGCGAACATCGACACGGTGCAGGGCGCGGCGCTCCTGGTGTGGGCCGCGCGCGAGGCGGGCGAGCCGAGGTGGCGGCAGATGGCCATCAGTCACACGCGGCGCCACATCGAGTTCTGCATCCGCAGCGACGGCTCGGTCTGCCAGTCGGCGTCCTTCGATCCCGGTACTGGCGCGATGCTGAGGCGCTACACGCACAAGGGTATTCGCGACGACAGCACGTGGGCGCGCGCGCAGGCGTGGGCAATCGTCGGCTACACGCTGATGCATCGATGGACGGGCGAGCGCGACTTCCTGGACGTGGCCGTCCGGACGGCCGACTGGTGGCTCGCCCACGCGCCGCCCGATCGCGTCGCGTTCTGGGACTTCGATGATCCCGCGATTCCGAACACCCTTCGCGACACGTCGGCCACCGCGATCGTTGCGGCCTCACTCCTGAAGCTGGCGGCCTTGATCGGCGACATGCGGCGTCGCCTCGCTTACCAGGCCGCGGCCGAGGCGACGGTCGCCGCGCTCGTCGAGCGTCATCTCGATCCGCGGGGGATCCTCGGCGCCGGCTGTTACAACAAGCGGATCGGACTCGCCACCCGAAACGAGCTCATCTGGGGCTCCTACTATCTCTTCGAAGCGCTCTGCGTCCTGGCCGGTCGACTGGAGCCCGCTCGCGTCTAGCCGCTCTCCGGTCCGCCCGAAAGAGCGAAGAAATCTTCCCAGGTTTGCTCACGTGTAGCACTTCCGTTGCGGCATCCCGCGGCTGACCATGTCCGACCGATATCCCTGAGCTGGAGGAGCCGGCGTGCGTGCTGGTGCGAGCGGCCGCGCTGGAAGCGCCCAGAATGACAAGGTTGGCACCCAGGCTGTGAAGGCAGGTTTCACAATTTCGCTGGTGCTGGTTTTGCAATCTCGGCCTCTCAGGAGGTCGTGCCATGACAAAAGTGTTGACGAGTGTTGCTGCCGCACTGATCGGCACCGTGTGGATTCTGGGTCCTGCCGCCGCCCAGACCACGACGGACAAGATGGAGAACAAGGCGGAGCGGGCCAAGGACAAGGCCGAGGACAAGGCCGAGCGCGCCAAGGACAAGACCGAGTCCAAGACCGAGTCGGCGATGGACAAGGTCAAGGAGAAGGCCCACGACGCGAAGGAGAAGATCGTCGAGACGAAGGACAAGGTCGTCGACAAGGTGAAGGGCAAGAAGAACAAGATCGCGGCCAAGAGCGAGGGGACGAATGTTCGGACCGCGCAGCAGGCGCTGCGCGATCAGGGCTACAACCCCGGCCCGATCGATGGCGTGATGGGCCCCCGCACGTCGGCCGCGGTCCGCGATTACCAGACCAAGGAAGGCCTGACGGCGAGCGGTCAGCTCGACGACGCCACGATGGACAAGCTCGGTGTCCGCGGGGCCAGCTCGGCCTCCCCGACGACCGAGCCGCAGACGACGGCGCCGGGCGCGCAGAAGTCGAAGCAGACGCCCTGACGCGTGTGATGTTTGGTTGACGAGCCCTAGCGGCTGCGGTACCGTACATCCGTCACCGCGGGGTGGAGCAGCCCGGTAGCTCGTTGGGCTCATAACCCAAAGGTCGCTGGTTCAAATCCAGCCCCCGCAACCATTCGATTCGAGGGGTTAGCGGACGTCGAAGCCGCTAACCCCTTTCGTTTACCCAGACTTCACCCAGGAATTGGTTTCGTCGAACGGCACGGCAGATCTTTCATGTCCCCGGATCGTTGCTTGACGCCCTCCGCCTGACGCCGTACCGTCTCGCCGTCCCACCCGTTCGCTCGGTGGAGGAGTCATGCACCGGCGACCCTTCCTGGTAGCGAGAACTGCTGCTGGAGTCGTCCTCACCGTCTCGCTGCTTACTGTGCCAGTCGCTTCCCTGTCCCAGTCGTCTCCGAAGATTGGTCTCCTTTCGATAGGAACGGACCCCCGACAAGCCGAACCCCGTCTGGGTCCAGTTTCTGAAGCAACTCGGAGAACTCGGCTACGTCGAGGGACAGAATATCGTCTTGGAGCGGCGATTCGCCGGCGGACGCCAGGAACGTCTCGCGGAGTTTGTCGCGGATCTCGCGGAGCGCCGGGTTGACGTGGTCGTGGCGACGAGCGAGGTAGAGAGTATCGCCGCGAAGCGGGGTCTGCCGACCACTCCAATCGTCATGATCGTTGTGCAGGATCCGGTGGAGGCCGGACTCGTCGCAAGTCTGGCGCGTCCGGGTGGCACCGTGACGGGGCTCACGACCCTGGCGCCGGAACTGTACCGGAAGCGACTCGAGCTTCTGAAGGAAGCGTTGCCGCAGGTGGCGCGGGCCGGGGTGCTCGTGAACCCGAGGAATACCGGTTCCGTCGCCGGGGCGGACGCAATGGACGATGCGGCCCGGCTCCTGCGACTCGTTGGGGAGAAGGTAAGGGGGGCGATCCAAGCACTGCGAGCAGGCGGCCGGGCCTCAGAGGAGGAGGAGTAAACCGGATAAGCACTAGAGTCAGGAATTCCGAGTTAACGGAGGGCGGGACAATGGGGAAGACACGTCTCTTGCGATGGGCTTCCGGAGTGATCTCGGCAAAGCTCGGTCGTTGCTCCTTCTGCATGGGATTCGCCCTGAGCGGCGCGGTACTCGGATGGGCGGCACTCGCGGCAATTGCATCCTTGTGGCCCGGGTTTCCCTTCTTGAACGTCCTGGCCCTGTGGCCCATCGGATTCACGGCGCTGTGGTTTCTGCACATCGCGACCTCTGGCGCGCGGGCGGTGGCTTCAGAGCGTCGAGAGATGCCTGGGCCGGACATGACCAGGCGGCGGACGGTGGGCGTCTTCGCGAGCGCGGTAGCGCTGGCGATCCTTGCCTCGGCTGTTGCGGCGCCACGGGCGTGGGCATTTAAGTGCTGCAGTAGCGACGCCGATTGCCCAAAAAACCACAGATGCTCACTTCTCTCAGTACACTGTCCGAACCAAGGCGCGTGCGGGAAGGCCTAGTGAGGCTTCGGGTGGTCCGAAGAGAAAGGGAGCCGCAGTAAACCGGTGTTGAGCGCCACAACGCCGTCGGAGAGCGGTGATGGTGTGGCCGCGCGCCGACGGCGTTGGCGGGTCGCCCATGGAGTGGCGCGACCGCTTTGTCCCCTAGCGCGTCGCGCCATCCTTCCCGAATGGACCGCTTCACGAGTAGCCCATGAACCTTGCTGCGGACCTGGACGAGTTCTTTGCGCGCCACCGTCGGCACGGCGGGTTGACACCGACGGTGGGCGAGTTGACGCCGAACGGCTGTCAAGCACTATTGCACTGTGCTTCCGACGGTGAGGGCCACCACGAGCTTCTTCATGCACCGCCCTCCTGCTTGAACGAGACCTCAGACGACTGGTTATCGACCGCGAACGCGCTTGAGCATCCGACAGCAATCGCTGTGCCCACGCGACGCCCCGCAGTTCGAGCATTTCTTCCTAATCTGTCTGGACGACATCAAATCCCTTGCGCATCTGCGCAAAAAGCTGTGCGCGTGTGCAACTATTGGCGTCGATCCTCCCAGCCGATCCAGTGTACGCAGCGCCTGCCCATCACCTTCGATGGCTCCCGAGGCGAACGGTCCATCGCGGTCCGTCTGGCTCGAACCCGCGAGGGGGAGTTCCGGCAGGATCAAGGAACCTTCCCTCGGCGCCGGAACCCACGACGCCGATCGAGAGAGTCCAGCGGTCGTCCGTGTGTTCGGCGTCGAGCCGGAGGAAATGAGATCGACCTGAGCAGAGCAGCCCGGACTCCGCCACGAGCTCAATGTCGCCACGTACATCCCTGGGTAGCGCGACCGGTTGGTTCCAGTTGTACGTCGCTAGCTGCGCGCTAGCGAACGGCATCGGCGCATATAGCCCGGACGAGACCACCTGCCAGGCGGTCACATCGTTAGCGTCCTCATGGCGAAGCGTCAATCTCGACGCGGAAGACAGATGGAGGTCTCCGCTTATGAAGACCACGTGCTGGATCTGGTCCTTGAGGATCATCAGCAGGACGTCGGAGAGGGTATCCGGATAGCCAGGCCACCAGTCTTGTGAGCGCCACGTTTTGCCGCATGCGGCAAATTCCCTAGAGATCGGGGCAATGCCCACTCCGCAGAAGATGAACTTCGGCATGTGCGCCGTCGCGCCATGGTTCACTGAGCTCAACCAGTCCCTGAGCGCGGCGAGCTGCTGGGGAGAGACGAGCTGGAAGTTGGGACCCCTTTTGTAAAGACGCGGCGCTCGCTCCGAGCGGGTGTCCATGACGAAGGCGGGACAGCAGTGCTCTCGTTGCTCCGAAAGCGAATACCAGAGCGCGTCGCCGTCCCGCTTCTTTGCCGATGGGTCGATGACGCGTGTTTCTCGACCGGAGCTCTGGAATGATCTCGCTGATTCCACCGCCCGGGAGTAGTCCGGACTTTCCACGGCTTCGCCCGACCAGTTGTCAGAGATCTCGTGATCGTCGATCGCAAAGTGCGTGGGAACATGCGCGAGCACCTTCCGAGCATTCGGGGACGTAAAGGCGACCCGATACCTCTGGGCGTAACGCTCACGCCACGCCCGGCTGTCGAGCATGTTCGCCGTCGCATCGGCGTAAATCTGGTCGCCGACGAGGAACAGCATGTGCACGCCGGGCAGGCCGTTCGTCGCCCCCTCGATGTGTGGACGCATTCCTCCGAATATGGCGTCGGAGGCCTCGCGCTCGAAGGGCGTGCCGGGATAGCGACATGAGCCAACCAGGAAGCGCATGTCACGACAGGGCCTTTGTACGTCTGCGTTACGCAGCCGCTGGAGCCACGGGAGCCTGTCGTAGGAGAAGTCGTACTCGGTCGGGGCTGCCGTTTGGCTCGCTCCGGGCCCGATTTTCACCCCGACACTCAACGCGGTCGAGCCGCCCTGATCCGTGCTCGCATCGAGCACGTGATAGCGACGCTCAGCGCCGTGAACCGGCCATTGCTTGAGTTCCTTCAGGTCTTTGGCGACGAGTTGCACGCCGTCCACGAGCGACGTGACCTCGTCGTTGGTCTCTGCCCAGAGCCGGATGTAGATCCTCTTGTCCTCGTCGATCCACGCGGCGCGCAGCACGGGCCCGGCGGTCAGCCGGAAGCCACTACGAGCATCGAGGTCGTGCGAGGGATCAAGCGGGCTCTCGATAGGCCCCTCGGAATTGGCGAAGAACTTCGCCAGGACAGGGTAGACCTTCTTGTGGGCGTCCTTCCCAAAGACCACGTCCATATGACCGAAGTCGGGGACGCGGAAAAGTCTCACCGGAGGCTTGGAGTTCATGGCACTGTGCTTGAGGATCGCGTCGAGACGGATCGCCGAGCGTTCGGCGGACTGCGGATTGAAGACCATGCTTTCCTCACCGTGAAAGAAGAAGGTCGGTATCTTCCAATGGGCACGAATGTTGTCCTCGGTGAGGTAGGTGTTCACACCATCACGGTCGGTCAGGCGCTCGTGTAAAGCAAAATAATAGAGCTGGCGGTAGACGTCACCGGCGCCTGGTCCCATCAACTTCGGCAGGTCCGCATGTGTGCGCGGGTCGAGGTTCGCATGGCGCCACATGCGTCCGTAGAGAAACGTCATTCGATCGCACACCGTCGCGGAATGGTTCGCGTCGCCGGACCGGCAGTGATCGCAAGCTTCCTCCGCGTAGCGGGAAACCGAGAACGCAAGCCGGTCGAACAGCACCTGGGTGGCCGACGGGCTGGGCGCCGGAATGGGATCGAGTAGATCGCGCCCGAGCACGTCGCGAAAGAACGAGCCGAATCGGGCCCTGAATTCATTGACGGCCGACGGCATCGTCCAGGGGTGGATCGCGTTGAAGGCGACGCACTTGACGCGGTCGTTCTCGGTGGGCCCAGCCGTCAACCATCCCTTCAAGATGGCCATCGCCACCGACGTGGCGCCCACGCAGTGAGCGAAGATGCTGACCGGCCGCCCGCCGCTCTCACGGTAGACACGCTCGACGGCCATCGGAGTGTCGTATTGCGCGATCTCGTCCATGCTCCAGCCACCCTGCGGTACGAGATAGGGGAGCATGTTGCTGAGTCGATAGTCGAGCAGCCACACGTCGAAGCCCGCCTGCCACATCGCGGCCGCCATGTTGGTCTCGAGCGTGTCAGTGGAGTAGATGAGGCTTCCCTGCGCCAGGCCGTGGATCAAAAGCACGGGCTGTGCCGCTGGATTCACCTGAGGATATCGTGTGAGCTGCAAACGAATGTCGTCGCCGCCCTCGCGTAGAGGAACGTCAAGTTCGATGATTTTCGGATCGGGTCGCTTGTCTCCGACCTTGAGCCGCGGCCGGTCCACGGGCCGAGGTATCGTTGCGTCGGGGTAGTCAGGTGCTCCGAACTCCCAGAAGTGCGTCTGAAGGATCGCGCGACCGAAAAGCAGGCCGAGCCTGGATAAGGCCACGACAGTCGCCGGAAGGTGCGGCGAGGCCTTCACTTGCGGTGTTCCCGTCGTCGCCAGGTAGGTCATGTCCATCTCGACCTTGCCTTTGACTGGTGCGTCGGCGGGAGACGCGGGCGAGAGCGTGAACTCAAGATTCAGAAGGGCATCCCAGAGGCGAGGGGCGTTCACGCGCCACGCCAGCAGCTTTTCGCCTTCGAGCGTGAACGATTTGTCTCCGCGCGTGAACTGCAGCCGGTACTGCAATCTGCGGTAGCGTGCTTGTTGCCAGGCGATGCACCAGAAGCCACGCAATTCCTTCCACCTGCTGACTAGGGACCGTTGATCGCCGTGCTCGCGAGGGACGGCCAACAAGCTGCGGAATGACTGACGTCGCACGGAGTAGGCGCGGAGCGCCCTCACGGTGCGCAAGAGTCGAGTGAGCCAGCCAACGTCATCCGGTTTGAGCAGACGAACTGTTCCGCATCCCTCGGCGACGCGGGTGGCGGCGCCGAGATCCTCTTCCCGAGTGTGGACGCGATGCTCGCGCCTGGTGAGATCGGGCGGCAGAGGGTTGGCGTGCAGCTCGGCGGTGGCCCGCAGCGGCTGTTGTGTCCCCCTCTCGAGCCAGCGCTCGAGGTCGGGGACGTCCATCTCGACACGCAGGATCAGGCCCTTGTCCTGTGCCCAGCGGCTCGTTTTCGGGATAGCCTTCAGCCACTCTGGGACGGACGTCACCGTCCCGATCAGCTGCTCACGAAGGACGAGATGGACGGCTTCGGGTACCGGTGGTTGGGCCTGCTGGATCATTCGGGGTTCCGGCAATTGGACCGCCAGAGCACCCCGCTCGTTGACGGAGAGACTGACCGCCTGTTCTTCCGGCGGCGCCCATCCCCGCGACTCGCGCAGTAGCTCGGCCGCACGCCAGGATAGTGCGGCGATGGTCAGAAACGGATTGATGCCGAGCGCCTTCGGGATGATGGCCCCGTCCAGGACGTGGAGACCATCGTGTACTTCGGTGCCATTGCCATCCGCAACGTCTTTGAAGACCTGCCCCCGATGGTTCACGACGCCAGTGCGGATATCGTCACCCATGCGACAGCCGCCCAGCGGATGAACCGTGATCGCGCGTCCGCCCGGGGCCGGACCACTCATCACCGAGCTGGCCTTCTCGGGCAGGAGACGCCAGAGAGGATTGGGAACGTATTGACCGCCGTCGAACCCGGCCGCGCGGTCGTGCTTTTCGAGCAGCGCATGCGCCGCACGAAGCGCGGGATTGCTACCGACCGAGTCCCAGTCTACGATGAGACGCGCGCGGTCAGGCGATTGACCCTTCGCTGGCTGTAGCTGCAGTCTCCCTTCCGCGCCGTCGTCTCCCATCACGAGAAGGATCTGCGAGTGATCGATCGCTTCGGGGGCCACGGTGACAGGATCGGCATCCTTTGCCGTCCTGTACCACTTCGGCAACTTCGGGTTGCCGAGTCGATGCAGGAGCGCGCCAGTGGTGAGCAGCTCCCCGAACAGTGAGCTGATCGACGTGGGTACCGCAGCGTCTTCGATCGTCAGCTTCTGCCACTTGCCATCCTGATCTCGAACGCCCGTGCGCACGATTCCGGTGATCGTCGGTCCGACCTCGTACGAGCCGTCCTGCGTCGGCTCGCCCACGGCATGGACGCGATCCCTTTGCGCAAAGCCGAATGCGATGGCATCACCATTGCCGGAAAACGTCGTGCCCAATTCACCTGAAAACTTGAGGTCGTGAAGGGCCTCTGACCGCTTCAGGATCTCGGTGCTCCCGAGCGTTCCGGCGGCAAGAATCACGTCGCGGGCGGCGAGATGAAAGACCTCGTCCCGCAGCGCGGTCTTCTCGCTGGCCGTTCGTCGCAACCGGATGATCCATGGATACGGTTCAATATCCGACGGCATGAGGGAGAGCACGGTTGCTCCGGTGAAGAGGTTGGCGCCGCGTGCCTTCGCCAATGGCAACGCGTTCATCATGAGGGTGTTCTTCGATCCGACGTTGCAGCCGGTCACGCAGTTTCCGCACCTCGTGCACGCGGGTTGCGCGATCCCCGCCGCGTTTTCGCCGGACGCCGCGAAGGTGACGGTCAGCGGCGCGCGATAGCATTGTTCGCCGAGGGCATCGGCGAGCACCGAGAGCGCCCCGTACTTCTCGGTCTTCTGCCTGTCGCTTGTGTGAACTCCGAGCAGGGCACTTGCCTTCTCGAACCCCTCATCGAGGTCGTCGGGATTAGTCCGGATCTCGTAAGGCCAAGCCTCGTCGCGAAAATCTGCCCGATGAGGTCGCGCCGCGACATTCGCGTTGATCAGCGAAGTGCCACCGAGCCCGCTTCCCACGAGGACGTCCATTGTCTTGCCGACCCGGATATCGAACAACGCGTCCGGATACCCGACTGGGTCGTCAGCATCCGCGCGATGGAACCGGACATGACCGGGGACGTGACCCAGATCGACCGGGAAGTCGCCGAGTGCATATTCGCGCCCGCGCTCGAGGATTACGACGTCGCGACCGTCGCCGGCGAGACGGGTGGCGGCAATGCTCCCCCCGTATCCCGAACCCACGATCGCGACATCGACGTAGGCGAAGATGGACTTGCGGCTGACTTTGGCGAAGTCGGGCTCAGGGCTGGTGTGATTGATCAGCGACTCGATGGGCTGCGATAGCCGAGCAGTCATAGGGACCTCCCCGGGGGTTGCGATCGTTTCGTGGAGGGTCCGTGGGCCGGCCCAGTGTTTACCACAAAGCACCTCGCTCCGCTCGGCGTCTTCGTCGTCCCCACAGTGCGGGCACAGAGGAGCACAAACCGCGCCAATTCGGTGCGGCGGCCTGATCGAAAGACATCGGTGGCGCTATAATCGCCGCCGTGCTGCATCTCGATGAGCTTCTTGGGAGCAGCCCTGGTATCGTCGGGCTTCGCGATACCGTCCGCCGCCTGGTGCAAGGGCCGGGAGCGCATCGGCTCCCGCCCATTCTCATTCTCGGCGAGACGGGCACTGGCAAAGGCTTGCTGGCGCGCGCGATCCATCGCAGTGGCCCGCGACACGCCGGCCCGTTCATCGACGTGAACTGTGCCGCGATCCCGGAGCATCTCGTCGAAGCTGAGCTATTCGGTTACGAGAAGGGCGCATTCACCGATGCGCGGCAGGCGAAGCCGGGACTCTTTCAGGCCGCCAGCGGGGGCACCCTCTTCCTCGACGAGGTCGGCTTGCTGCCGGAGCGAGCCCAGGCCAAGGTCTTGAAGGCGATCGAGGATCGTTCGGTGCGCCGATTGGGCCGCACCCAGCCGGAGACAGTTGACGTCTCGATCGTCACGGCGACGAATGCGGATCTCGCCCAGGAGGTCGGCATTGGACGATTCCGGGCGGATCTCTATCACCGAATCGGTGTTGTCGTCTTGACGCTGCCGCCACTCCGGGAGCGTGGTCGCGATATCGTGCTCCTCGCCGAACATTTCCTCGTACGAACCTGCCAGGAATACGGATGGCCAGCCCGCCGTCTGACCGCCGACGCGTGCGCTGCGTTCTGCGCGCATCTCTGGCCGGGAAACGTTCGGGAGCTCGCGAACGTGATCGAGAGCACCGCGCTCCTGTCGGACGCGGCCGACATCTCCGCGAGTATGCTCGCGCTACCGTCGACCAGCACGGCCCGGTCGACGATCGAGCGCGTCGCCGACGCTCCGAAGGCGCTGGACCGCGCCGTCGAGGCCATCGAGCGCCAGCACATCGTTCAGGCTCTCGAGAACAGCGGTGGCAATCTCTCACGGGCGGCAGCCCGCCTCGGCATGCCGCGCAATACATTGCGCCATCGTATGCGCCGCCTGGGGCTCCCCGAACCGGGCCGACCTGCCGCGCGACTTCGAGAATCTTCGCCGGCGGTCACCGCCCCGACCGCCTCGAGCGCAGCCGTTGCCCCAGGCGAAGGCTCGGGTCGAAGCCGCATCGTCGCCGCGATTCGCATGCAACTGGGGGCGTCGCCAGAGGCCGCCTCGATTGCCGAGCGCAGTGCCCTGCTGGGGACGTTGGTGGGTAGGCTGCAGGACTTCGGAGCGAGGGTCGACGAGATCGGCCCCGAAAGCTGCGTGGCCTTCTTCGGGCTGGCGCCCATCGAGGATGCGCCGCGGCGGGCGGCGTACGCGGCGATGGCCGCACGTCAGGCACTCACGCGACAGTCGGAACGCGGCGAGCAATCAATGGTGTACGCCGCGATCCACGTGGCGCCCGCTAGCCTCTTCCGCGTCGACGGTGAGTGGCAGCTCGACCCGCTTTCCCGCGCAGACTTCCTGCAGAGTCTCCGCCGCCTCATCGACGGTGCGGTTGCGGGGGACATCCTGGTTGCCGACACTAGCCGGGGGTACCTCGACAGGCACTTCGCTCTCATGCCGGCGTCGATGTCCGGCGCCACGGCGTCCCGATTGCGTCTCACCGGAGTGACGAAAACAGGGTACGAGTTGTGGGGTCGTGCGGCCCGTTTCGTGGGACGTGCGGCCGAGCTTGTACTGCTTGGGCAGCTTGCGGAAGACGCGGTCGCAGGTCGGGGCAGTGCGGTTGGTCTGCGGGCCGAGCCCGGCGGCGGTAAGTCGCGCCTTCTCATGGAGCTTGCGCGCCAGACGACGGACCTTCCCATTCGATGGGTAGAAACCTCGTGCGACTCCTACGCAGCGCGGAGTCCCTTCCTGACCGCGATCGTTTTGCTTCGCAGGTGCCTGGAGCTCGAGGCCGATGCGACGGTGCGCACCATTGTCACCAAGATCCGCGACCGCGGAATCGGTGTGGCCGGCGCGGAAGAGTACGAGGCAGCGATTGTTTCCCTCCTTACCAATCTGCCCGCGCTTCATCCGTTCATGATGTTACCCGCGCCCCGCCGCCGGAGTCTCGCGGTGAACGCTGCAGCGCGACTGCTACTCGCGTCGGCGGAAAAGGATCGCCTGCTGATGGTGTGCGAAGATTTGCAGTGGATCGATCCCGAGAGTCATGACGTCCTCGATGCGTTGGTGGAGGCGCTGGCCGGCGCGCATGTTTTGCTGATCACGAGCTACCGCACGGAGTATCGACACACGTGGAGAGGTCCCGGTCTCACTGAGATCCACCTTGGACCACTGTCGCACCAGAGCGCCGAGGAGATGCTCGACGACCTCCTCGGTACCAATCCGTCGTTGACGCGCGCGCGAACCGAGATCGTGGCGAAGACAGGAGGTAACCCCTTTTACCTCGAGGAAAGTGTCCGGGCGCTGGTCGATTCCGGTCTGGTGACCGGAACTCGGGGCGCGTTCAGAATGGAGCCGCCAATGACGGCCCTCGTCGTTCCTGAAAGCGTTCGTGACGTCGTGGCGGCGCGGATGGACCAGCTCACCGCCCGACGACGACGGATCCTCCAGTGCGCTGCGGCGATCGGTCAGTCGGGTCCCTTCCCGGTACTCGTCGGCGCCTGCGATCTGCCGTCGGCGACGGTCCGAGAAGAGCTGGCGGCCCTCCAGGACGCCGCCTTCCTTGCGTCGGCCCGCGCCGACGCCGATATGTGGGAATTCCGCCACGCGCTGACGCAAGAGGCGGCGTATGGTGGCCTGCAGGAATTCGAGCGGAAACTGCTTCACGCCTCGGTGCTGAAGAGCATGGAGCGATTCTGGGCGGGGAGCGAAGCCGACCACGCCGAAATGTTGGCCGATCAGGCTGTGCGAGGCGAAGTCTGGGACCGCGCCGTCGACTACCTTCGGGCCGTCAGCTCACGCGCCTACTCGCGCGGAGCTCTGGAGCAGGCGATCGAATCCCTCGAGAGCGCGCTTCAGCTCGTGGGGCGTCTTCCGGCCAGCGTCGCAGCGGCGCAGCGAGCGATCGACGCCCGCCTGGATCTGCATCCCGCGCTGTTGACTGTTGGGCGTGTGCGCGAAATTGCCGAGCTGCATCCGGAGGCCGAGCGGCTGGCGCGGCAGATCGACGATGATGTCCGGCTCGCGCAAGTGCTGCGGCATCGAAGCCAATTCTCGTGGTTGGGTGGTCGATATCGCGTCGGCTCGGACTACGCACGCCAGGCGCTCGCGATCCTGGAAGCGCGGCCCGACGCCCCAACGCGATTACAGGTCATGTACTGCCTCGGCACCAATCTGCACGCGTTGGGTGACTATCGAGGCGCGCAGGAGTGCTTCGCCTCGATCCTGGAGGGTTCGGATAAGGATCTTGTCGGCCGTGTCCTGTCACTGACCGTGCCCGTCGAGACTCCGGCATGGTGCTGGCGGGGCTTCAGCCTCGCGCTGCTCGGCGCCTTTGACCAGGGCAACGAAGCCATTCGGAGAGGAGTCGATCTCGCCGAGGCGTCCGGATACGACCAGTCGAAGGTCATCGCGTGGACACTCGAGGCGCTCGTGGCCACGTACGGCGGACGACCTGCACAGTGTGTGCGCTCCATGGAGCAGGCGATCGCGCTGTGCGAAAAGATCGGCTTCGTTGCGTGGCTTCCGGCCGCCTACTCGGCGTATGGACTCATGCTTACCCGCCTCAACCGGATCACTGAGAACACCCTTCGTTACCTCGAGCAGGGCGTCGTCACGAACGAGACGATGGGAATCCGGGTGTATCAGGCGCAGCGCCTTTGCTGGTGGGCGGAGGCGCTGTGGCGCGTCGGCAGGCTGGCGGAGGCACGGCAAAAGATTGACGCCGCAGTGGAGCTCGCAGTCGCGATGGAAGAGCGAGGGGTCGAGGCCGAAGCCCTGATCATCCGTGCCCTGATCGTGAATGCCGAGGGCGCCATCGGAGAGGCGCACGATCATCTCACTCGCGCCGTGGCGATCAGCCGGGCGCTCGAGGCCCCTCTGTTCGAAGCGCAGGCCGGAATTGCCCTGGCGCGGACCCTCGACGCACAGCACGGCCACCAATCCCAGGCTCGCGAGCATCAAGAGCGCGGCCTGGCACTGTGTCGCACGATAGGAGTGGACCCGTGGTGGCGTGCGCTTTAGCGCGAAGCCGACGCCTGCGATGCGGTGGGCCCGCAGGACGATCCGCTGTTACCGGTATCAAGTCATGACACGCTGATTCATTCGGCCGATCTTCAATATGGCCCGCTGGGCTGACATCGCGACTCCGTAGTAGCCCCTGCCTGTCGAATTTTCGACATCGTTTGGACGGCCTCCTGATCGTCTTCGACAGCGACTCGCGGTCCTTAAATGCGTGATCCCGAGCTCCGGTGACTTGGCCCGCTCCTTGCCCAACGGTTCGGGCGTTGAGGATCAAAAGGGGCTTGGCAGGCGCCGGCGGGAGCGAGTGGTGACACGGCCCCGATGCGCCTGACAACACACGGCCGATCAACCAGATGAACCGGGGGAAGGAGACCACCCATGAGGAAGCGCAGCGGTCGGACCAAGCGGCTGCTCCTGGTCATTTTCGCGAGCTTCGCTCTCGGCCTGACGTCGATCACCGGCGTCCTCGGTGCGTTCGGGGGTGAGAAGGACGTTCAGCAGGCTCCTCGGGGAATGCAGGTGCCGCACGAGCGGGAGCCGCAAGCTCCGCGGGGGCAGGACACTCAGGCGCCCCGAGACGAAGGCACACAGGCGCCGCGTGGTAGCGGCGACACCGTCCGCGGCGCGTAGCACGGCGAGACTTCTGATCTTGCGACGTCCTGAGTCGCGGTGACGGCCGTCGGCGGGAGGGAGTGGCCCTCGTCCACCTCTCCCGTCGACGGAGGCCGCCGCGTAATTCCAAACAGACGGAGGATCCGATGACACGCGCAGTCACGCTGACGGCGGCGGTGCTAGGCAATCTTCTGGGAATGACGAAGGTCGACGCCTGGTGCGAGTGGTTGAGCGACGTGCTCAAGGACTACTGGGCGCGACGACATGCGAGAAGCGCGAACCGATAAGAGGCCATGACGGAGCGTTGGACCCCTCTCATTTTCACCTGATCTCATGTGCGGCGAAGGGAGAGCCATGGTGAATAGAGTCAAAACACTCGTCGTTACGCGCCCGGTCGGTGGTCAGGCGCTAGGACCCCAGCGCATCATCGACCATCGTCCAGCTCGTGTCAGTCACGGCGACGGCTTCGCGTTATGGGGCGTCGCGATTCCAGTGATATCGCTCATGATGGCCGGTCTCTTCATCATGGTGCTATCGACATTCGTGGAGGTACGTTCACCGTCACCAAGCCGGTTGTCTTCTGATACGCAGGAGGACGTCGAGGTGGGCCTCCCCGTCATCGACGAGGTCGAGATCGGAGAGACGACCGTGCGTCTCGGGCCGGCTTTGTTCCGCTGACCATATGGGGGTCGCATTGATTCTTCTGGTCGCTGGCCGCCTTGAGCTGGTTCGCATACGTCTTGTCGAGCAAGGTGCGAACGACCGAGAGCTCGGAGCACAGCTCTTGGCGCACGCGGCTGCGAGCGCCACGACGCTCGTCAACCGTCGGCTTGAGGCGCTGACACCGCGACCTCAAAGTGCAGCTGGCTGCGCGTCGCACAGCCAACATCGCCCTCGTCGCCGAGGTAGGCGCCGGCCCGCACGGTGTCTCCGACGTTCAGCTTCGCTCCCCGTCGCGCGGAGTGCTGCTGCGCAGTCTGTCAGAAGAGAGCACCGCCCAGCAATGCTGATGGAAGACCCCTGCCAGCGTGCTGATAGGAAACTCCGTGAGCGCGATGGTCTGACGAAGGTCGTTGAAGTGTTACAGCGACCTTCGAGAGCGACATGTGTGGGTTCCGAAAACTGTGGCCGTTGATTTCCGGAAATTCTGGCCGGTTCCGGTGATGGTGGCTCCGAGGCGGGTGTGAGGTCAACGGGCGCGTCGCGCGTCCGGTAGGAGCGCCCGCGCAGTTCGAGGTGGCGACCGCGTTCGAGCACGCGGTCGAGGAGGGCTTCGGCGAGGTCGGCGTCGTGCAGGACGCGCCCCCAGGCGGCGAGCGGCTTGTTCGTGGTGAAGATCATGGGCCGGTGGTGTAAGTAGCGATCGCGATCACCGGAGCGCTCTGCGCGGGCGCGACGGGAAACTCTGAAGCCGGCGCAACCTGCGCCATGCCCGGCGTCTCGACGAGCACGTTCCCCTGCGCGTCGAGAACCCGTATGTAGTAATTCCTGGCATCTGGGACAGAGGAGCTGAGGAATGTTGGCTCTTCCATTGGGCCGACGTCTACGTACGTCTCCGGCCTGGGCCCGCCGTCTCCGGCCTGGGCCCGCGGGACCGACGATGGCTGAGCCTCTCCTGGTGGTGGGCCTGTGAGTCCCGGCGGGGCCGCTCTCGACGCGGGTCCGGCCGCTGTTCGGGTCTTTCTGTGGTCCGAGGCCGTCTGAGAGGCTTGTCATGGGGTAATCGTCCCCATTTCGGCGCGGATCAGCCCCGGCGCTCGATGCGATGGGCCGACGTCTACGTCTGCATGCTGGCCGACGGTGTTGCCCTCCGGAATCGTTGCATGGAGATGATGCAGGCTGCCGTGGATATCATCGGCGGCGGCGTGCTGGCACGCTTCCCCGCGCTGCGCGTGGGTTTTCTGGAGGGCAACTGCCCCTGGGTGCCGTTCCTCCTGTGGCGGCTGGACGAGCACTACGAGTGGCGCCGGGAGTGGGATGCCCCCAACTTCACGCTGACACCGACGGAGTACTTCAAGCGCCAGTGTTCCGTCTCCGTCGATTGCGACGAGGAGCCCGCGAAGTACACGGTGGATTGGCTCGGCGAGGCGAACATCGTCTTCTCCACGGACTATCCGCATGCCGACGCGAAGTATCCCGAGGCCTCCGAGCGGTTCTTGAGGCTTCCGTTGTCGGACGCGGCCAAGCGCAAGATCATGTGGGACAACCGCGCCAGGCTGTACGGATTAGCGTGCGGTTCGACGGTAAGGTCGCCGGTCTGAGTCAGCCGGCAGAAGCGCTCCGCTAGCCAAGTCTTCCAGACTATCCCGCGCGCCAGCTCGGTCGGGAACAGGCGTTCTTGACCTCGCCTCCATCCGCGACTACGTTCGCGGGTGTCCGGTCGGGCTTTCCGGAGGTGAACGATGCCCGCCAATCTCACGCCGGAGTACAAGTCCGCGGAGGCGGCGTTCCGCAAGGCGCGCGACCCCAGGGAGCGACTGGAGCGGCTGCGAGAGATGCTGCGCGTGATCCCGAAGCACAAGGGAACCGACCACCTCCAGGGCGACATCAAGCGGCGCATCAAGGAGCTGTCCGAGGAGCTCGAGCGGGCCCCGAAAGGCGGAGGTCGCGGCGGGCTACCGCTGGCGATCCGGCCCGAGGGCACAGCACAGCTCGCGTTGATCGGGCCACCTCGGCCGAGCTGGCCGTACTCACGTAACCGAGTCTCCGGAAAACCGGGTGCGGTTCAGTAGTTACGCAGGCAAGCACATTGATACCGCCGATTGCGGGCTATTTCAATGAAGGCCGATCGCGTGTAAACAAAGACCGACTCTGACCAGGGGCCCCTGGGTGACCCGCCAGCCAAGCAAGGGGGTATTCCATGCGGGTCTCTAGAACCCCCGTAAGAGCCAGGGCTTGTCGTAAATCAGGGGCCCGGCCACGTCTGGTTGACATTGACCAATGGTTCGATGTAAAAGCGCGATCGTTCCGCCCTGGCCCTTCGTCGGCAGCGGGGTGACTGTGGTAGTGGTGGCCCGCGAGATCGTTCTGCAGCGACTCGTGGGCCTCGGTCTGGTCGCCGCCGTGTTGGCCCTTGCGCCCTCCGCCGATGCAAGCCCGCCCGATCAGACGTGGATCGCTGGTCTGTACGACAACGCCGACTTCGACGGGGTCATCCTCTTCATCACGACCGGTCTCGGTGATGTCCAGCCGGGCCTTCTATGTTCGCCGCGGCAGGTGATCCTGACCGTCGGTTTCGTTTCACCGGCCGACACCGCGGCGCGAACTTCACCAAGCGCCGTCGATTTTCCCTTGACTGAAATCTTGACGGTGCGGCGGTGGACGGGTTCATAGCAAATGTGAGAGGGGATGGGAGATGGACAAGAACACGGCGCAGGTGCACATGCTCTTCAACGGTTACGTCAACACGGGCGTGTCCCCCTACTCCGTGGCGTCGTCGGTTGCCTTTGTCCGCGACGGCGAGGCCCGCGTCGTCATCGACCCCGGAATGGTGCCCAGTCCACGCGCGATTCTCGATCCTCTCGAGCGGTTGGGCCAATCACCGGCCGGGATTACGGACGTCATCTTCTCGCATCACCATCCGGATCACACGTTGCACGCGGCCTTGTTCCCGAATGCCCGGTTCCACGACTTCTGGGCCATCTACAAGGGCGACACGTGGGCGAGTCGCCGAGCGGAAGGGTTCGACCTCTCACCATCGATCAAGCTCATCGAGACGCCGGGGCACACCCCACAAGACATCACGACTCTTGTGACGACGGATAACGGCGTGGCTGCGTTCACCCACTTGTGGTGGACGGCGGACGGTCCCGACGTCGATCCCTTTGCGACAGACATGGGTGCAATTCGAGCTGGTCGGCAGAGGGTGCTCGAGGTTGCGACGCTGATTGTTCCTGGTCACGGCGCTCCCTTCACCGCGGGCCCTAAGACGCCCCGGTAGCTCTCGAGCTTCTTCGGCAACACTTACGGCAACCAGATGACAACGCGTAGGACTTCGGAGGGAGGGAAATTCATGAGACGACGGAGCAACGTTGCGGCGACCGCGATGTCCCTGCTACTTGTGGCGTTTCTTGCTGGCGACGCGCTCGGGCAGACGGCCAAACAACCGTTTGTAGGATCCTGGACGATTGTCTCGGCAGATACCGTGCGCCCGGACGGAACCAGGGTGCCAAACTTTGGTTCCGGGCCGAAGGGTTTCTTAGTTTTCGACGGCAGTGGCCGTTATGCGTTGCAGATCATGAGTGCTAACCGTGCCAAATTCGCCTCGAACAACCGTCTGGAGGGCACCCCGGAGGAGAATAAATCGGTGGTGCAGGGAATGATCGCCCACTTTGGCAGATACTCGGTCAACGAGGCGGATCGGACCTTTACCTTTCAGGTCGAGAACAGTTCGTTCCCGAACTGGGAGGGGACCGCTCAAAAGCGACCCTTTACAATCACCGCGGATCAACTGAAGTACTCCGTGGCCGCTGCGTCCGGTGGTGGGTCGGGTGAGGTTGTGTGGAAGCGAGTGAAGTAGGCCCATTCTCTTTTGCCGCCAACATCCGGTCGCTCCAGCGAACATTGAGTCTAACAAAACGTTCGCAGAGGCAGCGGTTATGGGCGGCGGTTCCGGTTCATAGCATCCGTGTGCGAGGTCCAACGCGAGTAGGAGACAGCAGTGCTCGAACTTGTGAGCCTGGTGATGGTCGTATCGGTCCTCATCTGTGTAGGCGCTTTTGTATGGTGGCTAGCGGAACGACTCTTCAATAGGAGCAATAGATGAACCCGCAAACGTTCTTCCTGCGCCGTGGTCGGGACGATCACCCGCTCTTCAGTAACCCTTCGGCTCGACGGCGGCCCCGTCTCGTCTCCGGTCCACCTGAGGGCGGGGCTGGCGCTTTTAGGTAAGAGCGTCCTGCATCCGAAGCGCGCGCAACACGCAGCTATTCACCCAGGAGGAGGGCGCGGTCATGGGATGGATCGTGTGCTTGGCGGCATTGGTCCTGGCGTTCTTGGTTTCCGGTGCGGCCGTTGCAGACGACGGTAGTCGCCGTTGCTCAGTGGCGAGCCTCGAAGGCAGCTGGGGCCTCACATTGAGCGGCACGCTGATTGCGGCACCACCGCCATTCGCCGGACCAGGAGCGGCAGTGGGGGCCTTCACCGCCGACAGAACGGGGCACTTCGCCGGACAGGATACAACCAGCGCGAACGGCACGGTCTTCGTCGAGACGTTTACTGGAACTGCGACTATGAACCCTGACTGCACCGGCTCGGCGACCGTAATCGGCAACGTCCTCGGAGAGACCCATTTCGATTTTGTCTTGGTCGACAAGAGAACGGAAATGCTGCTGATCCGTAAAGATCCAGGGACCGTGATCTTCGGCTCCGCCAAAAGGCAGCAGGATTAACGGTCGACTTCTGAGAAGAGGCGGGAGCGTCGGCTTCTCGAACCATTGAGCTGACGCCGTGCGCCGGGGTTTAGGCCCGCTGCGGCAGGGCACAGCGGAAGAGGGCGCCTTCATTTAGCCCCAATCCGAAAATAGATCAGGCGGCAAGGCGTTGCTCCAGTCTCGTGTAGAGGGCCGTGGTGGCCGGGTTGAAGGTGAGGCGAAG
>Ga0209159_1001310_pt1 | contig 19438 bp, 21 predicted proteins | sample GraSoiAngelo_144_FD_185901 | JGI IMG/M metagenome (GOLD analysis project Ga0209159, IMG submission 185901) | Grasslands soil microbial communities from the Angelo Coastal Reserve, California, USA - 14_1009_02_40cm (SPAdes) (version 2) | ecosystem: Environmental > Terrestrial > Soil > Grasslands ...
AGCCGTTTGCCCCAGTGTCGCGATTGGAAGTAAACAAAGTATGAGACGGAGATCAAGGACTTGCAGTAAGTCATCGCAAATTCTCCCCGTAACCTGCGGGACTGGGGCCGGAGGCTGTTCAACCACATCCCCAGACGCGGGGCGGTCCAGAGCGTCTGATTTGGATTGCGCAAACAAGGTTGTGCGGGCGGTCTTGTGATGCAAATCTCACTCACAGCCAGACGCCGCTTCGTTAATCGATCATTGGACCGGGATAACACACCCGCTGCTCCTGGGCCGTGGTATGCTTTCGGCAATTAGCAGGCCGTATACGGGACAGTAGAGGGGCAAAATGATGGCAACTCGTAACGGGCCGCAGAATCCAGCCCTCAAACCTAGGAGGGCACGATGAGGAATAAATCTAAACCTAAACCGTGGAAGCGTTATCTCGGTGCAGGCATATTCATTGCTGTGCTGATTGTCGTGGGCATTGCAGCTTGGTCTGAGTACGGCAGTAAATTTGAGACTATGACGACCGTGGAGAAAGAACTGGCTGTCATCATCGTTCTGCTGCTTTTGCGTTTACCGTCGTGGAGAAGCACACATGAAGAACGCTGGAAGGACGAAATCAGGACAATGTTCGATGAGCTGCTGGACGCTGTACGAAATGATATAGGACCGAAAGTTTATTATGAGCGTGACCTGCACGACTAGTGACGAACGCTCGATACGAGCCATCCTTTCTCTTGCATGGTTCCATTGCTATGTCCTTTCTCGTTTACCAGGACTGTTGGGCAACCGAAGACGATTCTGCGGCATCGTGATTCTTCGTCGGGGGTAAGGACCGTGAAGCTTTTATGGCCGCTTTGCGTACTGACCTTTTTGACTGGGCAATCCTCCCTTGATCCGCCAGCATTCACAAAGCCCTCTGAGGCGTATCAGTTTGCTCGACAACCGTTGACCGAATGGGAAGCAGCGCTGCGTGCACACAAGCAACCAGCCACTAAGACGCTGCCCGGTAATATCGTTGAGGAACGTGGGAAGGCACTCTGTCCTCGTTTTTCGCTTGATACCGTGTCCGGCGAAGAACTGTAGAACTGTACTGGCTGGCGAAACTATGTGAAGCGAACTATCCGAAGGCCCTTCTGGCGGTGCAGCGTTACCTTCAAGGCCAAAAGTTAGAGCACGGACCCGACGCGCGCGTCCTGCTCGCTGTACTACAGATGCGAACGACCGGAAACTGGGAAGCGTCGTGGGCAACAATCCAAAATATTCTCAAAGAAGACCCGATTGAGCCGGTGTATTCACAGATCGACGTAGCGGTCGATGATGAAGCAAGCACGGCTCCGGAGAAAGCGCTCGGATGGTCGGACGAACGGTACGCAATTCTGTTGGATCGCACCAAGGCCGACATGAAAGGAGTGTCTCCTTCGCTGACTAGTTGCATGTTAAGAGCGGGTTAGGACTTGGTGCACAGATATTATCTGGCCGGAAATACGGAACGTGCTGCGAAGATTCTCGACGAAATGAATCGCTTCGTGAAGTCGCAGCCGGAGGAAACAAACACCTGGGGTGCCGAGGACCTCCGCTGGGCAAATATGGAAATGCACCCAGCACTTGACATCACCGTTTTAAGGCTGTTGGGTGGAATGGAAGCTCTGGATCCAGTCTCATCCAACCAGGCCGCGTGGCGGTGCTTTCTTTCTTCTTCCTGGGGTGTGCCCCCTGTATGCGTGAACTGTCTGACTTGAACACGCTCCGGAACCGATACGGGAAGAACAAGCTTGTGGTTACGGCTTTGACAACCTACAAATCTAAATCCGCCGACGCATTCCAATATCGAAGCATCTGTGGAGAGAACCCGAGCGGAGACCGCACCCGGGGTCGGCGTTGCAATGACTACGGACGAAACACTCGCAAGTTACGGCGTAAATGGCTTCCCAGTGGTCGCGATTGTGCTGCTCGACAAGGTCCTCAAGGATACAGAACGTCAGCAGATCGTCAATGCCCTTAAACAATCGAATTGGATCATTTCGCGTGCCCAAGGAGCGGCGGCGCGGCTTGGGATGAAGAGGTCGACCCTCCAAGCGAGAATAGCTAACCTTGGGATCTAACGTTTTGGCGCACAGGCTTGAACTGATTCCTTACCCACCCTTGGTGTCACCTCAGCTTTCTACGCTGCGCGGGCGCTGTTATTCCAAAATCGCATCGCGTCGGTTCGCGCTAGAGCGAGTTTAAGAATGTGAAAAGGGCTTGTTTCTCTGCCGCACTCAGGCGGCCGAAGCGATCCCTTTCCTGCTCGGCCTCACCGCCGTGGCGCTCGATGGCGTCTTCCAACGTCAACGACTTGAGATCGTGCATATGCCGGGGATGCATGCGCAATCCCCAGAGGGCACAGTGCGCAGTTTATTGGCTGTGTCTTCCGGAGGATTCTGGACAATGCCATCGCCGGTTCCAATGTCATGGAGCAGAAAATCGCTGTAAGGGTGAATAATCTTGTTGCCAAGGGCCTCCGGTACTGTGAACGCTCCGCCATTGATGGAAGTTCTCGGAGGAGCGGTGACGATGGCGCTGACGTGGCAGGTGGCGCAACCGATCGTTTCAAAGATCTTTTCGCCCGCTTGGGAGACAGGAGTTGCAGCGAGAGCCGCGCCGCGCGGTGGAACCCTCGTGCCCCGGATAAATTGCGCGAAATGGTCGATATCTGCCAGGCCAAGATTGTCGGGAACATATTCGGGATCAAGAGTAATCTTGCCAATCGTCGTGACGTCCTTGGGACGCAGACGGTTCGTCACGCCCATTCATTCAGATAGGCATCGCCGATGAAGGAAAGCAAACTGATGTGCTGATCTTTCCAGCCAAAGCGTCCGATGCGCGATTGTCCTGGCGCTTCCAGAACAGGCACTTCGACCGCCTCGCCGTGAATTCTGCCGTTACTGAGTTCGATCTGACGCTGAGCGATGGACCACAAAGTGTTGTCGTCAATTGCTTCGACAAAGCCGTCTCCCAATGTGTTGAGAGCGGCTCGTAAGGCGCGGATGTTTTCCGTGTTAGGTATGCGCTCTTGCGCCTGTGGAATGAGGGCGCGGTCATTGATGATAGAGCGGTTGGCGATAGTGCTTGCGCCATCGTTAATGGGTACCGTCGCAGCCACAAAATTCCCGTCCTTATCCAGGTGTCCGGCGCGGATCTCCGTGAACTGGCTGGACCCGCCGCTTACGGGGTTTTGGTGACAATCCGCGCACGCCCTGGCATTGAATACCGGCCCCAATCCGGTGCTGGCATCGTGGTCTTGCTCAAACTTCGTTTGGTCGAGAGCATAAGTATCGCCGGGGGGCTGAGCGATGCCGTCGCTGATGCTCTGTGATCCGGGATTTTGCGCGAGCGTCGGCGTATCAAAGCCGGCAGGTGCTTCCGTTGCGTACTCGCGCGCAATCACTGCGATGTCCATAGCTACCACTGCGAGGAGCAGGATGAGAATAGAAATGTACTTGCCCTTCATGGGCGTAACCACCTCGGGGACAGATTTGAATTTGTTCAAGCCGATTCAGACCGGGCTGCACAAGACAAAAGCAGACTCACGCAGATAAGACTTCCATCCCCACGGCGTTATTCCGCCGCGATTGTTAAAAATTTGTGAGAGGGGTGCGCAAGCGGACCGGAACTATGCGGATGGGCTCGTGAATACCGCGTCAAATCGGTGCGTCAGTCAGTTTCGCATCAAACCGCCCAAATCGATGACGCTAAGGATCATTTGCGCTCGTCGGATTCGTCTCTGTCGTTAACGAGAGTCAGGAAGTTATCCACAACAAAATCCGCTACCTCACCTCCCACCCGCTGCCCAACCGTGGTCCTGACCCCAAGAAAACTGGAGCCGAGGGCGGGACTTGAACCCGCGAGCTGCCGATAGCATTTCGACATGCTGAATACATAGGTTTTCAAGCGGTTTCCTCATGTCGAAGAGAGCAACAGTGGGCGCATTTAGGCGCAGTTGTTATCACAAATGTTGGCAAGCTGCTGGACTGCTGGAGATCGTGGCCCGTAGGAAATCCGAGCTCGGAAAAGCTAAGGATTCCGCTGAAGGTTGCTAGGCCGGAATCGCGAAGGATGAATAAGGGCGCTTACAAACGTAGAGAACCGCCACTGCAAATTTCTCTTAATAGGCCTCACCGTACCGCGTAGAACGCACTGCACTGATCCCTGCGGATATCTCAATCGTATCGCTTCAACGCGCATCTCAATCTGAGAGGCTTCGCGTTCCTGTCCAATTTTGCGCAACGCATGGGCATGTGCGGTAAGAGAATCGATCAGAAATGACCGGTGCCGCTCGCCCCACGCACGTTCCTTGATTTCAACCGAACGTCTCCGGAGCGGCTCCGACTCTGTATATTTTTGTTGATCCTCGTAGACGGTTGCGAGTTGGTCGAGCGAGGTGCTAATGGGAATCTGATTTAGGCTAAGCCGAATCTGAAGCTCTTTCTTGTTTCGCCAGGGTCGCCAGCCTTTCGTCCACATAGCCGCCCGAGAGCTTACGTCTTCCTCTACAATCGTCAGACTTCTGCGGTAAAGCTCCTCCGCCTCCGTGTAGCGGCGTCTGGCGCGGCAGAACGTGGCTAGGGCCTCAGCAGCGAGCGCAGTATACAGACTGTGGGGACCTTGCGATTCCTCGCAAAGTGCCAGAGCCCGCCGGTATAGCCCCTCCGCCGCTTCGTCTTTTCCCTGAGCCTCATAGAGTTTCGCGAACTGCTGAAGATGTTGAGGCAAATAGGAGTTCGAAGGCTGATCTTCCTCAACAATTTCCGACGCCCTTTGAAATAGCGGTTCCGCCTCGCTGTACCGCTGCCGAGCGATGTAGAACCTTGCCAACCACGTAGAAGTAGAACACCAAAACGCGCGCCCGGGAAATACTTCCGTTTTTTCGGTCTCCGCCAGTGCTGCCTTGTAATGAATCTCTGCTTCTGTGAATTTGCCTTCGTCCTCGTAGAGCTGCGCAAGGCTCATATGGCCGGCATGAACCAATGTGTTTGGTTGCGGAGATTTTGCGGCCGCTTCGAGTTGATCTTGGAAGATACTCTCCGCTTCACGAAATCTGTGCTGCTCCTGGTACACCTGTGCGAGGCCGTGGCACGCGAGGTTCAGACCGGAGGCATCATGGGAAGACTGCGCTTCGGCCACCGCCGTCAAATAAAGTCGCTCCGCTTTTGCCAGGTCTCCCGACAGCCGCGCATTTTGCGCTTCCATTGTAAGAGCTTGGAAGTGCCTCGCCTCGGCTGACTCCAGCGCTGGATACAGCGCAAGCCGCAACGCCGTCAGCAGCCGGCTTGTGGATTCTCGCAGCATGTCAACTCACGCCATTGTACCGCGACCAGCAGCAGAAACTGGTCGATAATAGTTACCTCACGGGTATCGAGGCTAATCGCTAGAAATTTGAACATTGGTGCATAATTCCCTGATACCTGTGACCGCTTGCCACGGCAGTGCCACGAAATAAAACTGATCACCTAGAAACACTTGTCGATTTCCTCTCAGCGGATGGAGGACAGGTCGAAGTTGACGGACACGCGGTCGCCTTCAGGCGGATCGACTTCTATTGTGGCTGAATCGGATGCGAACGCGGTTGCGGGGAATTCTAATTCAATCGTTGCGCCGATCAGGGCGCACCCAGCTCGACCGCAACTAGAGTTTGCGTGGCCGCGTGAAGCTGATGGAGAAAGTGGTCCCTCGCTGTTGTAAACCTGAACCTTGAACTGTTTCCAAAAGTCATGGGGGCGAGGGACTAGAGCAGAGGTCGCATCAGATTGGGAGTTCGTGGTAGCGACAAACTGGCCATACGACTGGGTCAGACGGATTTCTACGACGACTCGGACAATTTCCTTACCGAAGCGGTGGTAGTCGAGAGCGGCTTGTTGGGCGTTGTAGTTGGATTGGCGACTGGAGTACTCGATCATCTGGAGGAATGGAGTGCTCAATTCGACCGAAGAGAAATACGGACCGCTCTTTGGCGGCGGAAGTTGTTTAACGTATTCCCCAAGCAACCTCTCGTACGACCCATCGTGCCGTTGGCCGAGGAAGTAAGCTTCTCGAACCGCTTCGCTGGAAAGCGGAGTCTTGAAGGCCAGCGAAGGCGGCGCGATAAGCAACACCGTTGCAAGAACCGCAGGGCAGCGCCGAAGGAGCCAACATCTCGGGGTCACTCGGTCCGTCAGTCGCATCGACCGTTAAATCTCGCAGTCGATGGTCTTGCTTTGCCGAATGACGCCGCGTTCGTCGGTGACCGCCCCATACCCGCAGGACTTGTCAGTCAGGTCTTCCAGGATAAGGTCGTAACCCTTCCCATCCGCACTGACGTTCAATCGCAAACTCCATCCAGGAAAGATTTCCGGCGCAGGCCCAGGTTGGTTATAAACCTGCATGCCGACCTGATAGCCCCGAGTCAAGAATAGCGGAGAAAAGTCGGCTGTGGTCCGAAGCACATCCCAGGAAACGTAGGAACCCTGTTTGATATGGCGCTCTGCCTCCACAGTGTTAATAATGCGGAGCAAATGGACTGCGAAGTGATGCCGCTCGCCGGGAACTTGGAGAACTTCGATCCGGTTCTGAAACTGAGGCGTGGCTGAAAATGGCAGACCGAGCAGCAAGATGGCAACGGCAGCGGACAAGAGGTAGCGTGGCTTTTTCATGATTCCTCCCACTTAATCCGGGCGAGGGATTCCGAGCAAAAGTATACGCCCCAAGTAGGGTCGAAGGTAATCACAGTTTGCCCGCTTGGATGTGGTGAATTCAGTCGTGCCAGGTACAAGAGAGGTAGCGGCTTCGAAACGAGGGGAATCGTGATGAGTAAGAAGAGACCACCCAGAGGATTGGTGACGGAAAGAACACTGCGGTCAATGATCGAGGGATTGCAAAAGTGCTGCGAACGAACGCGGACCTTACGGTAAAGGATCGTCTCGAACTTTTGAGGCAGCAGACGCGGCTGGCAAAAGCGCTGTCCAAGGCAGCGGCGGCAAATGCGGCCAAAACAGACTGATGCCCGCGAGATAACAGGACCGTGCCATTCGCAAAATCGTCTATCCCATTCAAAACATTGAAAACGATTCGGGCCGACTTCCTTTGGAGGCCGCTCGCGCTCGCTCTGGTTTAAAACTAATTGTTATAACGACTAATCGTACTGGAGGTCTTCGTGGCTTTTGATCTTGACGATGATGAGCAGCTTGAGTTTGTACCTCGGGTCCTGTCTTTCCTCCGACTAATCTAGCTATTTGGCAACCATTCCAGAACGGCAGGTATCAAAAAAGGAGGTAGCTGCCAGCAAAGCCTTCTGATTAAGATGAACCGCACGTACATCGCATTGATCTCGGTTCTTGCGCTGATCTTGGGGACCACAGTTCTTGGTCAAAATCCTCAAGCTCAGTCTGACCTCTATCCATTTATCAAAAACGACAAGCTGGGATTCATAGACCGCAGCGGCCGCGAGGTGATTCCGGCGCAATTCAGCACTGCCGCAGATGCCACAGTTTTCCGAGAGGGCATCGCCAATGTTGGCGCGACCGGGGGCTGGACCTACATTGACGGATCGGGCAAATTCATCGTCGAATCGCAATTCTGGTGGGCATATCCATTTTCAGAGGGATATGCCTGCGTCTTGTTGCCGGGAGAGGGCGCGGGTTACGGGTTTATCGATAAAACAGGGCGTTTGCTCATTAAAGGCCTAAGAGCTCCTTCGGCGTTTCACGACGGGCTGGCTCCCATATCGGTCGGGAGTAAGTGGGGCTACTTAGGAACAGATATGCAGATGGCGATCCCAGCGCAGTTTGATTTCGCGGCTTCGTTCTCGGAGGGCATGGGGCCGGTCCAAGTCGGAGGAAAATGGGGCTACATCGACAGGTCTGGGAAAATAGCTGTCCAGCCAAAGTACGACATCACGATGCTTTTTAGGAATGGCCTGGGAATGGTAAAGATTTTCTCTGAGCGTAGGCCGTTGGTGGGAGAAATCGGTATGGAAGGACAAACCACGGAGGACGTGTATCTGTGGGGCTTTGTTGATCAGCACGGTGCGGAGGTTTTGGCACCGAAATTCCTGGACGCTACGGACTTCTCAGAGGGATACGCGTTCGTTGTGGCAAATGACGGCACGAAGCTTTTCGGGATAATCGACAAAAGCGGTAAGTATGTTCACGAACCCGCGTTTGACGAAGCAACGCCATTCAGCGAATCACTCGCTGCCGTTCGTGCAGGGGAGAAATGGGGCTACGTGGACCTTGACGGCCGTTGGGCGATCCCACCGAATCTCGCCCACGCCGAGCCGTTTTGGCATGGACTAGCAAGGGTAGCGTTCGAGCCTGGCCGCGGGGGTTATATCGATAAGGGCGGCTCTGTCGTGTGGCAAAACAAATCGAAATGAGCCTGCACTGGGGCTGATGGATTTCAAAAGCAGCGGCTCCAGGATGAGGAAGGCGCTGTCAGAGAGAAAGCCCGCAGTTGTCCTTGCCGCGGCCCTTCCCTCTTCACTTTTTCTTCTCGATTTTGCGGCGTTTTGCCAAGACTTGATGACACTCGCTACCGCCGGACAATCGCGGTCCCGATCTTTCGCAGAATGCTCGCAAGTGACGAACGAGAACTGGCATCGGCACGGACCAGGAACGAACCCGCCAGCCAGATCGCAGCGCGTGAACTGGAGATCGTTCGGATCAGCACAGCCCTGAGACGCGCGGACGGGCTTGATGATGATGTCGCTGCTGCAATCGAAAGCGCCGTTAGCTAAACTCTTTCCGCGTCCGCGCGAACCCACACTTCCCTTCTCTCACCCTCGCTGCTTCGCCTTGGGCGACGGGCATTACGGGCGCAGAGGGTTAGCTACAATGCAAAGATTATCGGTCCCGCCTCAGCCCACGAAGTTGTAACCGCCGCAGCAGCTAACTCGTCTCATACTACGAAGTACAAGCCACACCATTCGCTCCGCAAAAACGCAGTGCTGGAGGCAGAATGAGAAAGTCCAGCTCGTTGTTCCTCGCGTGCTCGGTGTTGTGTGCTGTCGTGCTCCTCGCAGGCTGCGGCAGCAACCCGAACTCATCCATTGTGGTGACGCTCAGCCCATCGTCCGCGCAGGTCGATCAAGGCGGGACGGTCAATGTGAGCGCGACGGTCACCAGCACGGGAACGATCACCAATCAGAACGTGACCTGGTCGCTTTCCGGCGCGGGATGTAGAAGCACCTCTTGCGGTTCGGTGACCAACCAGACGGGTTTTTCGGCCACTTATAACGCACCCGCTTCCCCACCCTCGAGCTTTGCTGTCTCGATCATGGCGACCTCCGTCGCCAATCCGTCGAAGTTTGCCACGACAATCGTCAACGTCCAGGCCATCACCGTCAGCATTCAAAATGCGGTCACGGAGCTGGCCGCGGGCTCCGGAAGATATTACTTCACGAACTTTAGCGCATCGGTGCAGAACGATCCCGCAAATGGTGGCGTTACCTGGACGCTTACCGCAAACGGAAAAGCTTGTTCGCCGGCTTGCGGTACAATCTCAACTCCCACTATCTATTACGTGCAGTACGCGCCGCCAGCAACGGTTCCTGCCGCGCCGGCCAACACACCGACTCTGACCGCAACTTCCATCAGCGATCCGTCCAAGTCCGACAACGACACGTTTACGATATTTGATGGAACTGCCGCCTGCGGCACCGGCGGAAACGAAAGTCTGCTGAACGGGCAATACGCCGCTGTCCTACAAGGCTGGACCGGCAGCGCCCCGAACAGCACGCCGCTTCTGTTCGGCGCAACATTCACAGCAGACGGTACCGGCAAGATTACTGGCGGTGTCGACCAATTCAACCCGTTCGTCAAAGAGTCCTATACCAACGCGTCTATCCAGCCCTCTGGCAGTTCCTATTCCGTGGGCCCCGATAATCGCGGCTGCCTGACCTTGACCGATATGACACTGACCACCTACACCCTACACTTTTCGCTGGGCGGCATCAGCTCCGGCGTGGCCTCTAAGGGTGACATCATCTATTTCAATCAGCAGTCCGCCATACCTTCCCGCGCTTCGGGAATTCTGCGCAAACAGGATCCATCCGCGTTTTCGCTCAGCGCGCTCGCGACAAATTATGCTCTGGCGCTGGACGGGTGGGAGACTTCGAACGGCAGTCTGAAGCACTACGCCCTAGCGGGCGCGTTTGCGTTGAACGCCGGGAACATCTCTAACGGCTTTTGCGATGCGAATGAGGGCGGACACGTCCTCAATAGCGGCGGATTTTGGGGGACCATCCCCTCCATTGCCACCGCAGACGGCACGGCAGACGCCACGCTGCAACTCCCGGGAGCGAATCCCGGCATGTCCCGCTTGACAGCCTATATCATCAATTCCTCAGAGCTATTCTTTATTTCCTTTGATCTCGGAGACGGCACCGGCGGCCCCATTGTCGCTGGCCGGGCAATCGCCAGCTCTGCTTCCTTCACTTCTTCCTCGCTCTCACCCAACTATATTTTCCGCTTCACTGGAAATTCTTCCGGTGCCACGGCGGCACTTGGCGTGGCCAGCTTCTCCGGCGGACTCGCCGGCACGGTATCCGGCACCATGGACCAATACGCCGTGGGCGCGGCCAGCAATCAGTCACTCAACGGCAGCTACAACCTGGATTCGTCTACAGGCAGGCTGTCCATGGCTGGCGCGGGAAACGCGACCCTGCCGGTTTGTTACATGGCCACTCCCGCCGATGGCGTGTCCGCCTTCTGCGTCAGCACGGATGCCAACGCCAGCACCGGCGTCTTCGATACGCAACCCGTCGCGACCTATGGTGTTAATTCGCTCTCTGGCAACTTTATTTTCGGCACCAACGCAATGAACGATACCGCGGCTTCCGGGCTTTCGGGCGTCGCCACGATTTCCTCTGGCAGTTTGCAAGGCACGCAGGATGCGGGTACCCCAACGGGTTTCACGCTCGGCTCGGCGATCTCCGCCGCCCTCTCCATCCACAACGATGGCACCGGCAGTGGGGGACCAAATACTGTTGCGGTAACGAACGGCACGGTGCTTTATGTGATCGACGAATCCAGCGGTGCTGCCGCTGAAGTGCAGGTCTTCGAGCAATAACGGTCCACCGGCCGGAGGAGCAGTGTGAGTACCATACTAAGCATTCTTTTATTCACGTCGCCGGTTTTTGCCCAAGACAGTGCCGCAGTCGCTAAGGCCGCAGCTGCTTGCGGCCCCGCAGATGTTCAGCTCGATGTCTCGACTGACAAGAACAAGCACCCTGCCGCCACACCTGATGGTGGGAAGGCATTGGTCTACGTTGTTGAGGTTTACGAGAAGCTTGTGGACACCATTAACATCGGCTCTCCCACAACGAAAGTGGGATTGGATGGAGCCTGGGTGGGGGCGAACAAGGGCAACTCCTATTTCTTCTTTTTCGTCGACCCTGGTGAGCACCATCTGTGCGCGAACTGGCAATCGCACTTGCGGCGAGTATCTAAACTGGTTTCCCTTGCGGGTTTCAAGGCGGAGGCTGGGAAGGTTTATTATTTCAGGGCGAGAATAATTCCGCAAAGCAGCGCGGTCGGCGGGCAGGTGGCTTCCCTGGAGTTAGAACCTGTGAATAGTGACGAAGGGCAGCTGCTCGTGGCTTCTTCGTCGTTCAGCACCTCTCATCCCAGGAAGTGACAATTGAGTTGGTCTAGACTTTGCGGATGACACAGGTGCTAGCGGTCGAGCTAGCTCGGCCTGTACGTTGAAGAGTTCGGCTCGCCCTACAAAGCGCCGAGTTGAGGTTGAACCCGGGAGAGTAGGCCCAGAGAGTTTCGCCCTGGGCTTCTCGCAGAACTGGACGTGGTCGGGATAGAGCTCGGTCGCGCCAGTGGTAGGTGGGGGGGTACCGTCCTCGCTGTCCTCGCTCTTTCGATTGCGAGGCAGGTTCACTTCCCACCATGACCACGTTTACCGAGGCCCCCCCTACGATCCCGGAAGGTCGATTCCGGTTTTCGCCTTGGCTTTCCCCGAGAGGCCTTTCCGAGACGGGCGAAGCTTAAGTGCTCGCTCGCATTCACCCCGACCCATTCCGGTTTACCTCTCGATTCGTCCCTGAAAAGCATGGCTCCTCCGGCTTTCGCCGTTGACCATACTAGGACCGCCAAGTGCCCAGAGCTCCTTTGCCTGGCACAAGCGTTACTCATGCCAGGGTGGTGTCCAGCACCACCTCGAAGGGCATTACCCCTTCTTCCTCGCTCCTACGAGCTCATGCGCCAAACCAGCTCCCTCCTCCGGACTTCGTGATTCCCCACTTATTCCCGAGGTCTTTGCAGGTTGCTGCGAGCCCCTGCGGGGAACTGATTCTTCCCGACGTTACTTCTGCAAGTCTTTCCCAGGATGCTTGAGCCATGATCCCGTCGGGTTGTAGAGTGCATCTGCCTGTTACTTCCCCTACATCAGCGGCCTTCTTCCCCAAGAGGTTCAAGTGGGTCGGCTTCCCCGAATATTTCCGCAAAGAGACTTCGTGCGGGATGAATTTCGAGATCGTCGCTATTCCTTACGTTCAGGCCTCCTGGTTTGTTCGCCACCCAGGTCTCCCCTGCCGCTGCGTCCTAACAAGCTCGCAGGACAGCTGTGACTTTTACACCCGAGCAAATCACGCATCGTCACCAATGCATGCATCGGGCATGCTAGCCGTCTATAGAGGCAACTGACGGCGGAAGGACTTTCACCTTCCCAGACCTGCAGCCATGTCGGCCGCTACCAACTTCTGTTTCATCTTCTGCTACTCGATGACCAAAGGCTATGGACAGGAGGATCGCACGTTTATCCATAAAAACGATTCCCACTCCGCTGGCCGCGAACTACTTGGCGTCGACAGGGGGAAGAGCGGTTTTTCCTCGGCGGGCGTAATGTGGACCCAATGAACTGCTCGCTGTGAATCTCTCTTCGCCGTGAACGCATTCCGTTCCGTTATGATCCCAAAGGGCCACCAGGATTGGTCGTAGGAAACAACTATTTCAAGTTCAGCGTCGAGGACTTCTCCGGACCAACGGCCGAGTCCGCCCAAGACTGGGGGGGGCAATCAACCGTGCTACTACTTCCGGGGCCCAGAACTGGGATTCTATCCTCAGTTTGCAGGCAAACTATTGCTACCGCGAGGCTTCCAGCTAACTGACTGTAACTAAATAGGTTGATAGCTTTCTCCAAAAATTCTCTTTTGTCCATTGCTTCTGCACAATCCTCTGCAATGTGGACACTAAATGGACACCAATCCTGGCTACAAAAACTAAGTTTTCTCGACAGTTCAGTCCCTACGCGTTGACACACTTGCTTGGCTATAACTGAATCCAAAGCGCCTGGGACAATGTTGCCAAGCTGGGAATTTAGGCTTGTTTGGCAGGGCTGGAGCAGTCAAAGCACTTGGAATTGGAAAATGATGGAAAATGGAACAGTGTTGGCTCGAACTGCGCTGATTCGCTTGCCAAGCCAGGCAGGGACGACTGGCCTAGACCTGTTTTGCCGCAGGGCACGGTTTGCCTTCGTGTCCTTTCGTCCTGTGGTGCTTGATCTCGGCGTATAAGCTCTCACGTTGCTGTTGCACTTCCGCGCGTTCTTCGTCCCCATGTACCAGATCAGGACTGAGCAAATTGAGTTTGTTATTCAAAGCGATGAGCCGACTCACCAGTTCGTCCTTCACTTGGCAGTTCATCAATTCATTATACTCTCCCTGCCGGGATTTTGTCTTTGACCGGATCTTCCCGTGTCGCAAGCCTCATTTCAACTTTCGTGTCACCTGTCCGGCTGAACGGGCACGGGCAGAGGCAAAGCAGTTTGAAAAGCATCCCCCTTGCTTACCGAGGGCAGAGGTGCTAGCCTCGGTTACCGAGGGCATGGACATGAGCAAACCTTCGGATCTGGTGCAGGGCACGTTGGACATGTTGCTGCTGAAAATTCTTGCGCTTGAACCGATGAACGGTTTCGCTGTGAGCCAGCGGTTAAAGCAGGTGTCGGGCGACGGTCTTGCAGGTGAGCGACGGGTCCTTGTACCCGGCTCTGCACAAGCTGGAGCAAGAGGGCTGGATTACAGCCGAGTGGAAAACTTCCGAGTATGGGCGGCGCGCGAAATACTATTCGCTGACACGGCTGGGCGGCGACAGCTCGAAAAAGAAGCAGACAACTGGGGCAGGCTTTCGAGCGCCATTTCGCGGGTTATCAAACTGAAAGAGGCGTGAGCGTCGCGCGGCGCGAAACGGAGGTTGGAGATGCGACCGGCACATTGGCTGTACACGATTTCACTGCGGCTGCGGTCGTTGTTTCACCGGGCACAGGCCGACCAGGAATTGGACGACGAGCTGCGCGACCACCTCGAACGGAAAACCGAGGAATACATGGCGCAAGGGATGACGCAAGAAGAGGCGCACCGCCGTGCGCGACTGGACCTAGGCGGTATCGAGCAGACCAAAGAGAAATGCCGCGACGCTCGCGGCGTGAATCTCGTTGAGAACTTTTTCCAGGATTTGCGTTACGGTCTGCGGATGCTGCGGCAGAACCCGGGATTTACAGCGGCCGCCGTGTTGGCGATTGCTCTGGGCGTTGGAATCAATGTGGGAATCTTTTCCGTGCTGAACGGCGCCGCGCTGCGTCTGCTTCCGATTCCTCGCGCCGAACAAGTGGTCAGCATAGATCAGATCCTTCACGGAAGATTCAAGCGCAACGCGCACAACGGGTCCAGCATGCTTTCCTACTCGGAATATCTGGACTATCGCGACCACAATCACGTCTTCTCGGGACTTTTAGCCTATGAGCCCTTTGTTGAAGCAACCCTAGGCGGTGGCAAGATGAAGGAGCTCACAGGAACTTTAGCTACCTGCAACTACTTCGACGTTCTCGGAGAACATCCCGGACAGGGCCGTGGATTTCTCGAATCTGATTGTGCCGCGCCAGGTGGAAACGCTGTGGTGGTGATTAGCGATGATTTATGGCGAGGCACGTTCGCAAGCCACGCGTCGCTCGTGGGCAAAAGGATCATCCTAAATCGCACAGCATACACCGTGGTTGGAATTGCGCCGCCGGGATTCAGGGGCACAGAGCCGATTCCCAGCTCATTCTGGGCACCCATAACCATGCAAAAAGCACTGGACCCGTGGAGCGATCGCATGGCGGATGACAATTTGAGCTGGCTGGCGGTGCTTGGGCGCGTGCAGCCTGGCGTGACGATGGAGCAGGTGCGCGCGGACCTCGGCGTCATTGCCGGGCGAATTGACCTACTGCATCCTGGACGGACTACCTCGTTGGCGATCCGCACAGCGACATTTTTCAACAGGCAAATGGAACGGGAGATCCTGACTCCCGTCGTTTCTGTAATTCTCGCGGCTTTCGGACTCGTTCTGCTGGTTGCGTGCGCGAATGTGGCCAATCTCTTGCTGGCGCGGGCGTCGGTGCGGCAGAAGGAAATCGCACTGCGGCTATCCATTGGCGCCAGCCGGTGGCGTTTGGTGCGGCAATTGCTGACGGAGAGCCTTCTGCTTTCCTTGATCGGGGGTACGCTCGGGTCGCTGCTTGCATTCGGGTCCTTCGAAGCAATCACGCGGCTCATAATCTCTCACCTGCCGCATCAGGTTTCCACCCTCGCGGTGAATGTTGCGCCCGACTTCCGTGTGCTCGGCTACGGGCTGGGGCTTACGTTCTTGACGGGGATCGGGTTTGGGCTGATTCCGGCTTTGCAGAGTTCGCGACAGGACCTGAACACTTCGCTGAAGGAAGATGGCGCTCATTCCGGCCCCGGCAAAAGAAGCGGGCGGTTTTTGCGCAACGCGTTGGTGGGCACGCAAGTCGCGGTGTGCATGATCCTACTGTTGGCGGCAGGACTGCTGTTGCGCGGACTTTACCATGCGCAGACAGTGGATCCCGGATTTGAAATGAAGGGCGTCGCGACGATGTTTCTGAACCTCGGGCAGCAGGGCTACGACGATACCCGAGGGACGGCATTTATGGGGCGCTTGCGGCAGCGCATTTCGGAGCTGCCAGGCGTAATCGAAGTTGCGCAGGCAGAGTGCGCGCCGCTGAGCCACGACTTCAGCGCCGACGCGTTCACAGTTCCCGGCCGTGTTGAGAAAATTGGAATGGAATACAACCACGTTTCCCCGGAATATTTCTCTGTTGTCGGCGTTCCCATCGTGCGGGGCCGCGGATTTCTGCCAGGAGAGACACATGACTCGCCCGGAGTAGTCGTTACAGAATCCACAGCGCGGCGACTTTGGCCCGACGAAGATGCACTGGCAAAAACACTACGCGAAAGCAGAGGGCGGGAATATTCGGTTATCGGAGTGGCGAGGGACGCACAAGTCGCGCACCTCGGCGATGTCCACACGACGTATCTCTATTTTCCTGCTGGGCCGCAAGATAATCTTCGCGTTTACGTGCTGGTTCGCTATGCGGGAGACTTCCCCGCGACCGCGAAAGGCATTCGCAATGTAGTGCAGTCGCTCGACGCCGACCTGCCCGTCGACGTGACCAAACTCGAGGATTACCTCGAAGTTTGGCGTCAGCCCTCGCGCATTGTGGCCGCGCTCTCGGGAGCACTTGGCGCCCTAGCGCTTCTGCTCGCTTCGATCGGCGTATATGGAGTGGTGTCTTACAGTGTGAGCCGACGCGTGCACGAGATCGGCGTCCGCATGGCGCTCGGCGCTGACGGCGGCGAAATCATGAACCTTGTCTTGCGGCAAGCCATGCGCCCGGTCCTGGTTGGCGGGCTCGTTGGCGTAGCCGGATGTGCCGCGGTGTCTTGGGTGCTTTCCAGCATGCTTTTCGGTCTTAGCGCGCATGACCCGATGGCATTCGTCATTGTCCCTTCATTGCTGCTGATTTTGGCCCTAGTCGCGAGCTACCTCCCGGCACGGCGCGCGACGCGCGTCGATCCTATGGTGGCGCTGCGGTACGAATAGGAGAGATCGGAAATGCGACCGGAGCATTGGCTGTACACGATTCCGCTACGGTTACGGTCGTTGTTTCGCTGGGCGCAGGCGGACCAGGAACTGGACGACGAGCTGCGCGAGCACCTCGAACGAAAAACCGAGGAATACGTCGCGCAAGGGATGACGCAAGAAGAGGCGCACCGCCGTGCGCGCCTCGACTTGGGCGGTATCGAGCAAACCAAAGAGCAGTGCCGCGACGCGCGACGTGTAAATTGGATCCAGGATTTCGTTCAGGATTTGCGCTTTGGGACGCGTACGCTGCGCAAATCCCCTGGGTTCACAATCGTCGCTGTCCTGACCCTCGCGCTCGGCATCGGTGCCAACACCGCGATTTTTAGCATCCTGAACGCCGTCCTGCTCCGCAACTTGCCCGTAAAGAACCCGAAAGAACTTGTCCTCCTCGGCACAGGGCGGGGCCAGGGAAGCACCGGTGGTGTGGACGACGTACTTTACTCATATCGCTTTTACGAAGAGCTCGCAAAGAGGAATCAGGTCTTCTCAGAGACCAGCGCCATGATGAGTGTGCTGTTCGACGGAATGCACGGTAGAGTGGAGGGCAGTGCGAGCCTGGAGCCGATGAATGTGCAGCTCGTCTCCGGGACCTATTTCTCTATGCTCGGCGTCGAGCCGATTCTAGGCCGGGAGTTCACGAAGCTGGATGACGAACCACTGGGCGCGCAGGCGATCGCCATGATTAGCTATTCCTGGTGGACGCGGCGCTTCGCCCGCGACCCTGCGGTCATCGGCAAGACCATAGCCATCGGCCCGACGCTCTACAGCATCGTCGGCGTGACCGCTGGCAACTTCTCCGGCACCACGGTGGGTGAATCTCCCGATGTTTGGATTCCACTCTCTATGCAAAAGCAGGTTTCGCCTGGTTGGAACGGCTTGGAAGATAGATGGTGGGATTCTCTCTACATTCTGGCGCGGCTTAAGCCCGGCGTCTCGGTTGCGCAGGCTGAAGCTGGCATCAATGTTCTTGCCAAGGCGATCTGGCGCGATTTCGCTGGGCCGGTCATCCCGCCCCATCGGCAGCGCAATATCGACGAAGCATGGATTCCGCTCACTTCTGCCGCGCGCGGCCTTTCGGAACTGCGTGAGTACTCGTTGCCTTTGCAAATCTTATTGGTTGTTGTGGCTTTGGTCTTACTGATTGCCTGCGCGAATATCGCCAACCTATTGTTAGCTCGTTCGGCCAACCGTCAGCGAGAAATCGCTGTGCGTACCGCCGTTGGCGCTGGTCGCGCGCGAGTGTTCCGTCAATTGCTTACTGAAAGCCTGCTGCTGGCTTGTCTTGGCGGGGTGCTAGGACTTTTGTTCGCCTCATGGGCCAGCCGGGCTATCCTGGTATGGATCTCTGCCGGACCGGAGTCGCTCCCGCTCAACATCGCGCCTGATGTGCGTCTCCTTGCTTTCACTTTTCTGATCTCGCTTGTCACTGCACTTCTTTTTGGCACGCTGCCCGCGCTGCGCTCCACGCACGTTAACCTCACCGACGCTTTTAAGTCTGGGCGAGGTGCCGCTGCGTTGGGCGTGCGCAGCCGTTTTTCCAGTGCGTTGATCGTCTCTCAGGTCGCGCTTTCCTTTGTGCTTCTCATCGGCGCCGGTCTGTTTCTGCGTACCCTGGTCAATCTCACGCGCGTAAACCGGGGATTCGATGAAAAGGAAGTTGTGCTTTTCTCAATCGATCCGCCGGCCCTTGGCTACAAACTGGATTCCCGCCTCGTAAATCTCTACCAACAGCTCGAACAGAGAATAGCTGCCGAACCTGGCGTTCGGGCTGACAGCGTGTCTCTGTCGACTTTCAATCAGGGCACGTGGCGCACACCAGTCTCCGTGCTCGGGGCGACTCCAAATGCGGGAGACAACCCCCACGTCATCCACAACGCAGTCGGAGCGGGCTACTTCGCCACGATGGGAATTCCCTTACTCATCGGACGCACTTTTGGCCCGCAGGATGCCGCCACATCGCCGAAGGTCGCCGTAATCAACGAAACGATGGCGCGCATCTATTTTCCGGGTGGTTCTCCAATTGGCCGCCGGTTTGGCATCGAAAGCGATTCCGCACATGCCGCCGATTTCGAAGTCATTGGTGTGGTCAAGGACGCAAAATACGAGAGCCTCGACGAGAGGCCGCAACCGGGCGCTTACTATCTCTATTCCCAGGTCCTTAAGCACTTTTACTACGATTTCGAGGTGCGCTATTCCGGCGACCCTCATGCCATCATCCCCGAGGTCCGTAGCGCCGCCGCTTCGGTGGATCCTAGCCTACCGCTCGTTTATCAAGGCACCCTATCCGAACAAGTGCATCGCTCGGTTGCGAGCCAATCCTTGACCGCCCGCCTTTCCGCCTTCTTCGGCTTTCTAGCAGTTTTTCTGGCTTCGATTGGAATTTATGGATTGATGTCCTATGGAGTTACTCAGAGGACTAACGAGATTGGTATCCGCGTTGCGCTCGGAGCTCCGCGCTCTCGCGTTTTTTGGATGATCCTGTGCGACGGTCTGCTCTTCGCAAG
>Ga0209159_1001320_pt1 | contig 19333 bp, 15 predicted proteins | sample GraSoiAngelo_144_FD_185901 | JGI IMG/M metagenome (GOLD analysis project Ga0209159, IMG submission 185901) | Grasslands soil microbial communities from the Angelo Coastal Reserve, California, USA - 14_1009_02_40cm (SPAdes) (version 2) | ecosystem: Environmental > Terrestrial > Soil > Grasslands ...
TGCTTTTGACCGCGACGTTTCAGTCGGTCGTGAACTACGTGCAGTTTAGTCTCACCCTTTGTTCCGCGCTCACGGTGCTCGGAGTTTTTGTTTTGCGCTGGCGTCGCCCGGAACTGGAAAGGCCGTATCGCACTTGGGGATACCCGCTCACTCCAGTGATCTTTCTCGCCATCAGCGTCTGGATGCTTTCGCACTTGCTCGCGGAACAATCAACGCGCACACCATCATTGCTCGGTCTGATTACTGCTGCATTTGGGCTAATTATTTATTTTATCTCACCAAAAACTGCGACCAGCGCCGTCTAACTGGAAATGAAACGTCGCGTTTTAATAGCGCTGCTTTTGACAAGCGCTTCCGCATTTGCCCAGAACGCAGCCACTCTTGATGAGGCCGCGCATTTTCTGGCGGGCATGCCCGTAACAGGCGCACTCGAACCGCTCACGCATGATCCCACATGGCAGGAGCACGCTCAGGCGATGAACGAGGCGTGGACGAGAAAAGAACAGCAACAGATTTGGCCGATTCGCCAGTGGATGCAGGCGAATGCGCCCCAGTATCACCGCAGCAACGACACTGTTTTCTACATGTTTAGCGGGCCCGACTTTTTGTACAGCAGCATCTTTTTCCCGCTGTCGAGCAATTACGTTCTCGCTGGGCTCGAACCGATCGGCAACGTCCCCGATCTCACCCAGGTTCCACCCGAAGTGCTGCAAGCCGATTTGGTTTCACTGCGCAATTCCATGAATTCGATTTTGCGATTTCAATATTTCATCACCAAAGAAATGCGCGCGGATTTGGGTCGCGGAAATGTCAGCGGAACTTTGCCGATCCTTTACGTTTTTCTGGCGCGCCTCGGTTACACCATTGCCGACGTGACGAATGTGAGTAGCCCGGCCGCGGGTGTGAAGATCACGTTCAGCGGTGGTGAGCAACCGCAAACCTTGTACTACTTCAAAACCGATTTATCTGGTGGCAACAGCGCGTTTCTTCGCTGGTGCGCCGCGCGCGGGCCCGGACTCAGCTTGCTCAAAGCCGCTTCCTTCCTCATGCACGGTGATGGATTCTCCGGTGTGCGCAATTTCCTTCTCCAAAACAGTCGCGTCATCATCCAGGACGACTCCGGGATTCCGCTGCGCGCCTTCCCGAAAGGGTGGAAAGTGAACTGCTACGGCCCATACGTTCCGCATAAGGACGAGTTCCAAAAATATTATCAGCCTGATCTCGCCGCGCTCGTCGGCCAGAACGAGACACCGCTCGGTTTTGCTTTCGGCTATCATTGGCAAAAAGAGGATGGTTTCCTCATGCTGGCTACGCGCGAAGCTCTACCGGCGCTCCCGGCCGAGGAGCAACCGCAAAAAGTGCGCATCCGAAAATGATCCGCCGTTGGCTTGTCGCACTACGATGAGTTTGAGCGACGGAATAACGTAAAGACGTTGTCCCGCCGAGCCGATGCAGGCGACCAGATCGTCAGGGGCATCCCGGCAGATACAGGCATCATGCCAATCCTGGTTTTGCCATTTCGGAATCAGCATCTGCTCGAAATCGAACTCGCGACCGTTCGGAGCAGCGCGATTGTTCCACCAGCCGAGGGAAAAGGCGCGATTGGCCGTGGTTCCGCGCCAGCATTGCGCGAGCGAATTTCGTGAGACAACCGGCGCGCCATTCGCCAAAACAAGCTGACCGACTTTCGCCCATTGTCTTGGACTCAGAATCCAACCAGTAGCAAGGAGAGGGTTGCCGGCGCGATCGGCCAGGTAACGTTGCGAGCGAAGACCAAGACGATGTAAAACCCGACGCTCCAGATAATGAGTTGGCGAATCACCGCGCAATTTTTCCTTCAACACTTGATGGAAAACCTGGAGCGCGGCTGGTCCATAAATAAACGCCCTTCCCGGCTCCGCCACCGCCCGTGCGCGCATGGCGGCAGCATCACGGTCTCCTGATTGCGTTTCATGCAGGAAAAACTGCGGCTCGAGTCCGGAATCAAAATCGAGTAATTGCCGGATCGTCATTTGCGCTTTTCGCGGATCATTTCGCCAACTCGTAATTGTCTCGGCGACGCGTTCATCGAGATTGAGTAAACCATCTTCTGCCGCTGCCAGCGCCGTCAGATCCCAAAACGCTTTCGTGCCACTATAAATTTTGTGCGGCGTTTTCGCGTTCTGTTCTACTAGCGTTCGCCCATCTTGAATTGCCAGAAAGGAAACGCCGTGATGCCGCACGGAATATTCAGCCGCCGTGCTTACTGCGGCCGGGTCGAGCAAAGTAATTGCGCTAGCCGAACCCGCTAGCGAAAGCAGCAATAGCGCACCGAAATCAAGGCGTCTCAGGCAGACGGGTCGAGGCTTGGGCAAAGACATAGCGCCAGCCAGTCGGAGTCCGAACATAGGTGTCGCTAAACCAAAGCTTATAGTCGAACGCTTTGCCATCTTCGGTTCCCTTTGCCCACAACAGCGCGGTAACAACTGCAGTATCACCCCAGACCCGCACTTTGCGGCCGCTATCCTCTTGATGTTCGTAAACCGCGCGCTTGCTCCGCGCTTCCTCCAGCAGATCAGCTTTCGTATAAGTTTTTCCCAGACCCGTTACCAAAACAAAGTCGTCTGCTAAAATGCGATCCATCATCGCGACATTGTTCTGCTTCACCGCAGCCTGATATTCGATATCGAGCGTCTCCACCGCCTTCTCGTCATCTGCCGCAGATCGCGCCTGGGTACTTGGTTGCATCGCTATCAATATCCAAATTGTAAGCGCTACAGCCCAGGTAACGCAGTTCACTGGGCGCCAGGCGTTGGCAGTCTGCTGATTTCCACCGACATCAACAATCATCCACCAACCTTCAGTTCTCTCGGCTTCCGTCCTTCCTCGGCATCGTGTAGGTCTATCCACGTCCGGATATCGTCACGATTTTCCAGACCCACTCGCTTCTTCGCCGCCATTAAGTCAGCGCTCGCTTCATCGCGCCAACCGCGCTTGGCAAGAAAGGCATTCCAGATGGCAATTTCCTCCTCGCTCGGCCTTCTGCCGTTGGCGAAACACCACTCCAGAATTTCCTCGTCCGAGCTGCCCTCAAGCGTTCGCTTGGCCAGCTCATCGTAATTGACTCCCAAAAACCTGGTGCAGCGCGCATCGAAGAAAGTCGGATCTTCCACTCCGCAAAAATATCCGGGCGCAAGTTTGCCGGCAGCATTGAGCCTGATCTTGTCCAGCATGCGGGCGAAATAGAGCAAACCTTTCGTTTCCTGATAATCCGTGCATGGAATCTGACCCTGCATAACGCCAAAACCTCTCGTCCTGTGCTAAAGTGTCAACAGGCCACTTGCGCCTGGAGGACTAGACCACTTTATAAAGTTGTTGATCGGATGCTCGTTTTTCTACAAATGAAGCGCGGAACACAGACTTTCCAATCTGTGCGCTCAGCGGAGTTGCACTCCGCTGTCAGACAAAAGAGATGGCTCGAACGTCGACTAACAAACCTTGAAACCGCTGGTAAATAAAGCGCGCGCAAAAAAACGGCGGCGGCGCTCAATCATTGCCTTCGAAATGATTCGGCTGGTCCGGAACTCGGCTGAACCGTTGCATCAGCAACTTTATCGGCAAATTCGCGATGAATTAGCCTCGGGGAGTTTTAACAATAACTCCTCCCGTCTTCCCTCTTCTCGCGCGCTTGCCGCTGATCTGGGAATCTCGAGACTCACGGTCAACCTCGCCTTCGAGAAACTTCATGTGGAGGGTTACCTTCGAACCAGAATCGGATCGGGCACATTCGTTGCCGATTCCCTGCCCGAAACTTTCCTGAGCCCGCGCCGGCCCAAAACGCAACTGCTGATCGAGCGTCCACCCCGCCTTTCCAATCGGGTAAGAAACATCCCGGATAAACGCGCTGGAAAACAGTTTGATTTTGGAATCGCCGGACCGCCTGGAGTTTCCTTTGTTCCAGCGTTGGCGGCGCTCGACGAATTTCCCATAGAAATTTGGGAGCGCCTCCGAGGACAAGTCCTCGCGAATAAGGGCGCTCATTTGCTCCAATACGCATCGAGCCGCGGTGACCCTGACCTGCGCAAAGCGATCGCAGCTTATTTGTGTGATTACAGAGGCGCGCGCTGTCATCCGGACCAGATCATTATCACTGCTGGAACGCAGCAGGCGATGATGATCAGCGCGATGGCGCTGGTAAATCGGGGTGAGGTGGCGTGGATCGAAGATCCAGGATTCTATCAGGCCCGCCGCGCTTTTGGTTTCGCCGGCGCGACAGTAGTTCCGCGACCAGTGGACCGGGAAGGAATTGTGATCGCACGGCCGTCGAAACAGGCAGCGCCAAAGATTATTTACGTGACCCCTTCTCATCAATTCCCGCTCGGCATGACGATGAGTCTCGCGCGCAGGACGGCGCTGATTGATTTTGCGCGTGAGCGTGACGCCTATATTTTTGAGGACGATCATAACTCGGAGTTTCGCTTCACCGGTCCTCCGCTCCCCTGCTTGCAAGGACTCGATAACTCCGGTCGCGTCATTTATGCCGGGACAATGAGCAAGATCCTCTATCCATCCTTACGCTTGGGTTATATCTTGGCGCCAGAGCAATTGGTAGAGCCAATAATCAAGATCCGGGCGGTCACCGATCAGCATTCGCCGGCAATAGATCAAGCGACGCTGGCTCGATTCCTAACCGAGGGATATTTCCTGAGCCACATCAAGCGAATGCGGAAACTCTATTCCGATCGAAGAGACTTCTTCATCGAACAATTCAATAAGCTGCTAAGCGATTACTTCATTCTCGAAGTTCCGGAAGCTGGCTTACATTTCGTTGCCTGGTTACGGCGGAAAACAGATCTACCGTTCATCACGCAGGTTTGCGTGGAAATCGGTATCAGGCCGTCGCCGCTGTCCTCATGCTTCATGAAAGCGGAACTGGACCCTGCGCTTACCTTCGGGTTCGCAGCCTGGTCTCGCGCACAAATTCGCGAAGGCCTGATTAAGTTCGCTTCCGCACTTAAACTAAGGGCCTCTCGCTCCTCGACCGAAGCTGCGAAGGAAAAAAGGTAGTAGCTGAAGCCGCGGCCGTTTTGTCGTCTGCCTTTCGTAAAAGCTATCTATCTCGGGTTGTAGGGCAGGCGCGTCGCCTAACAAACTGAGAAACCGCAACCGGCGCGGTTGCCCTACAATTTAGAAGTCGTCAATGTTATCGAGCAGGACGATACAACGGTTCACCGATTCAACTCTTCAACGTTTTAACGTTTTAACGATTTAACGTTTTAACGTTTTAGCCTTTCAACGTCCTGCCGCCTTTGGCGGCAGCAGTGGTCTAGGTCGCACGCGCGAAGTGGCTCTTTCACAATCCAGAACCAGCTACTAAAAAGATACTCATTAAACAATTCATTAACTGAGGAATATCATGACAACACCAAAACAAGTTCTTAACGCCCATTCTCCTTCCGTGGGCAGAGACCGTGGGCCGTATTCGGCTCACTCTGCCGTAAACGACGGATACAGAGGATGGATTCTCTTGCTCATCATCTTGGTCGCGCTCGGCGGCGCGGCGTTAGTCTTCGCCTAAGGGACGCAATATCAGCTAACTGACCTCAATTCCTTCGGCGGCACAAACAGTCGGGGAAATAGCCTGAACGAAGTATCAAACCCATCTACCTCTGAGAGGCGAGCGTTCCTGACGGTGCCGAAGTCATGGCTGAGTTCGGACGAAGGCTGGAACTAGTCGAAAGCGCGGGGCGGATCGGCCGCCCCGCGACCTAATTTTGTTGTCATCCTCAGCGGAGCGCAGCGAAGTCGCCTATCGCGCCGTAGCTCTACGCGAAGGCAGGGAAAGATCTCTAGTTATGCCTGCGCGATCCCTTTTGCTGCCGAAAACGGAAACGGACTTTCAAGAGCGAAGACCATCCAAGAAGTAGATTGAATGATGCAGAATCACGTACGTCCCGCCCGAGATAGTATGTCGCGTACCATTTTCAAACTCTCCTTTATCCGACGCGGATCGCTCACTACTCGACGCGCTATTTCCATCCATGCCCCCGACCAATCACCGTCTTCTACCTTCGATTCGAGGTAGAGTCGCGAAATTTTTGCCAGCCAGTTCTTGCTGATGGCCCGCTTCTCTTTTTCCGGCAACTCTTTGGTGACGCGCATGACCTCCGCGAGCACGTCCTGAAAACACCGCTCTTTTTCCGAAAAAGAAATTCCTCTGGAAGTGCCTCCGGCGTGGTCACGTTTTTCCATCAGCGGATCGGGCAGATAAACGAACGGAGTCAATTTCGCCAGACGCAAAGTCAGGATAAAACCATCGTAGTGATAGTGATTCTCATCGAGAAATCCGGCCGCTTTCACCAAGTCGTACTTTGCCACCATTGAGCGCAGACATCTGCAACGCGCTATTTCGGTTTTTCGGAATACCAACATTTTTCTCCTGAAAAAGACCGCGAACTAATCCGGGAGACTGTGCCTCATATTCACGAATGGCTTCGATTGAACCGTCCATTGTCGAATGATCGTCGGCGACAATGATTTCGAAAGCAGCCACCGTTTGATCAATGGCGCTTTCGATAGCTTCGCTGAGATACCCCTGCTGGTTATAGGATGTGATGATGAGACTGACCCGCGGTAGAAGCATTATCGCGAACGCATTCCTTTTCGGAGCACCTGGCTGTAATTTGGAGGCTACTATTCGAAACCGAATCCCGTTTTCGGTACCCACCTCTAGCCATCGAACCGGTAGCCGAACAGCTCAATCGTGCGGGCAAAGCGATTCGCCACAAGCTCCCTCGACTCGTCATCATAAAAGACTCGATAATCCTGACGGGCAACCTGGTTTTCTCGGCCCAGGGAGAGAGCTCGGATCTGAAGCGCTCAGCATACTTTGCTCCAATCCTCATCCAGGTTTTCGTAGCGACCCACAAAATCAACGATGATCTCGTTGCCGTCTGAAATCCATTCCGTCAAATCGCGTCCGTGGTGTTCGTTGAGCATGGAACCACCGAATTCTGAGCGATTGAAGACAGAAAAAGAGCCCATTTCTCGAATCCGAGCGACGTCTTTATGCAACGCCGGAAATATTTCTGCATAGGTTAACCACCAATGGTAGGAGGAAACCATCAGGTCCCAGGGATTGCGAATGAAAGCGAACTTAAAGCATTCATTCCAGGCCGGCCTGAGGACTTCACGCACCGTCGCCGCTTTGGCATGCTTATGATATTTGGGTTTCCCGACCGGCAATGAACGTTGCGCGTGCAAGACGCCTAAGGCGCGGTGAATACTGCTTCCGGCACACTTGGGAATATGGATGAACACATATTTTAAAAGCGGCGAATAACAGATCGGTTTCGGATATTTGGCCCTGGCCGCTGCCGTCACCATCCTTCACAATTTCAGCGCACCCTTTCTTTGCAAATGCCTCTTAGCCGAGGCGCGGGAAAATTCAGACCCACAGTGTGCGATCGAAACTGCGGTGCTGAATTGCTTCGCTCACGTATTCGGCGGTGATGGGAAAGGATCTTCGAACAAATAGCGGCCCAAATAGTGCTCGACCTTCTGGCCGAGCTGCCGCTTCAACATGCGCGCAATCGCAGTACGTTCTTTCGTTTTCAACTCCGGACGTTCACGGTCAACGAAGAGTCCGTGATGGCCACGATACCAGGCATGGGACGCTTCTATCATTTCGGAAAAATTGTAAAGTCGCGCGCTCGGATCAATGTCAAAGAACCGAAGAAAGCCCAATGTGCCCTCCTCATTGTTTATGAAATCTTCGAAAAAGAACACGCGTTTCCTCGCCTCTTTCAAGGCGTCAAACTTGATGATGTTGACGGCGTAGGCCTCGAATCGTTCCAGGCCCTTCCTAAAGGTAATCCCTGCGCGCCCGAGGTAGTGCGAGGTGAAGCAGTCGTATGGATTGCGCAGCAATAGCGCTACGCGTTCGTAGATCTCGGCCCCGCTCGCGTCATACAACCCTGTATAATCGCTCCGTCCCGGCTTTCGCTGCACATCATGAGCGCGATCGAAAAAAACGGAGCCTTCCGCGATTATTTGTTTGCGCCCAGGTGTGCGCACGCCGGTGAAATATTCTGTGCAGTAACGTAGCCAGTTCAAACCGCTGCGTTGAAATGAGATCACAAGGAATCGGGCAGCCATCACGTCACTCAAACCCAAAGCGTCCGATCGAAAGTGCGGTACTGGATTGCCTCGCTCACGTGTTCCGCGGTGACAGCCTCGGTGGAGGCGAGGTCGGCGATGGTGCGGGCAACTTTGAGAATCCGATCGTAGGCCCGGGCGCTAAGGTTTAATTCCGTCATGGCCACCCGGATCAGCTCTTGCGAGTCGGAATCCAATTTGCACCACTGTTTCAGATGCTTCGTTCCCATGCGCGCGTTGCAGTTTGTCTTGGAATCGTTAGCGAATCGCGCTTGCTGCCTCTTCCGCGCTGCGGAAACCCGTTCGCGAATTGCGCTGGAGGGTTCCTCTGACCGTTCGCTTGCCATATCCCGATACTCAATCGAGGGCACCTCAATGTGGAGGTCGATTCGATCGAGCAACGGTCCGGAAATACGCTGCCGATAACGTTGTACCTGACTCGGACCGCAGCGGCATTCGCGTTTCAAATCGCCGAAGTAACCGCACGGGCAAGGATTCATCGCCGCGACCAACATGAATTCGCTCGGGAAGGTCACGCTGCCGGCTGCTCGCGAAACGGTAACCCGTCCATCCTCCAGCGGCTGACGCATCACTTCCAACGTGGAACGATGAAATTCCGGCAGCTCATCGAGAAAAAGCACGCCGTTGTGTGCCAGACTGACTTCACCGGGATTTGGAATAGCGCCGCCGCCGAGTAAACCGATATCGCTAATAGTGTGATGGGGCGAGCGGAACGGGCGCGTCGGCACGAATGATTGTTCCGGCGTAAGCAATCCCGCGATGCTGTGGATCTTCGTCGTCTCAATCGCTTCCTCCAGCGACATCGGTGGAATGACGGTGGCAATGCGCTTTGACAACATCGATTTGCCCGAGCCCGGCGGTCCGACCATGAGAATGTTGTGTCCGCCGGCAACGGCCACTTCCATCGCGCGCTTCACGTGCGCCTGACCTTTCACGTCCGCGAAATCGACCTCGTAGCTTTGATGGGTCGCGAAAAATTTCTCGAGATCACCGCGGGTTGGCTGAAGAGTGCATTCGCCGCACAGGAACGAAAATGTTTCGCGCAAATTGCGCACGCCATAAACGGCGATTCCCTTCACCATTGCGGCCTCCTGCGCATTTGCTGCCGGAACAAAGAGCGCTTTTTTCCCGCGTTTCCGCGCTTCAATCGCAACCGGCAACACGCCTTTCACTGCGCGCACCGCGCCGTCGAGCGCCAATTCGCCGACAAAACTGTAATGAGAAAATTCCGCGGTGTCTGTTTCCAGACTGCACGCGATCATACCCAGCGCGATCGGCAGATCGAAACTGGGTCCTTCTTTTTTGATGTCCGCTGGCGCGAGGTTCACCGTCGTGCGTCCTCGCGGCCAATAGTACCCGCTATTGGAAATCGCGGTGGTGACGCGGTCTTTGCTTTCCTTGACCGCGGCGTCGGGCAAGCCAACGACGACGATCGCAGGCAATCCGCCCGCCGAGTTGACCTCGATCTCGACTTCGTAGGCATCAACGCCGAAAACCGCGGCGGAATAAATTTTCGCGAACATCTGCGCGAGGTTGGCAGAGAAATTTTCGCGCGAAAAGGGACAAATCCATTTTCATTGAAACTGCGGGCGAAAAGAGGCCTCTCCGGGCTGCCAGGACGCCCCGCCGCATGCTTGTCATCCCGAGCGCACGCGAGGGACCTCTCCCAGGATGGTGGATCGCACGAGGTTGTTTGGTGCCCAATTGCCCGCTCGCGGGGTCCCTCGACGTTTTCGCGTCTCGGGATGACCCGTCGCGTCTATTTGGCCTTATTTATATATATAAGGCACCCTGGGCGGTTTTGACGCGGCTGCGAAAAATTCGAGGCGGGATAAGCGGGAATTTTTGGCGCGCTCGGGCTCGAAAAATCGAAGAAAGTTGGGATCGCCTCCTCAAGGTTCAAAAATCAGCCAAATTCTCAAATTTCCATAGCCGATAAACGCCTGACAGCGAAGGAGAAAACCTTATTTGAACAAAATGCATCCAGCAAATGTCAGAAATGCGAATATTTAACCTTGTTAAGGACTTTCGCGCGTGATAAATGCTGCGATTGAGGAATGCCGGCGAAACCTAAATAGTCGGAGAATGGATACCCTACCCCCCTTTTACGTTCATGAAGAGAAGTTTTATGGCAGCCGAAGATAGCGATACTGGAATAAAGATTTACCTGCGGGAAATCGGGCAGATCCCATTGCTCACTCCACAGCAGGAGATTGAACTCGCCGCTAAAATTAAGCGCGGCGACAAGGAAGCTCGCGCCCTGATGATTCGTTCGAATCTGCGTCTGGTCGTTAAGATCGCGCACGATTATGCGAATCTTGGATTGCCGCTGCTCGATTTGATTTCGGAGGGCAACATCGGCCTGATGAAAGCCGTCGAGCGCTTCGATCCGGCGAAGGGTGGAAAACTTTCCACCTACGCCGCGTGGTGGATCAAGCAATCGATCAAACGCGCGCTCGCCAATCAATCGAAGACGATTCGCCTCCCCGTGCATCTGGTGGACAAAATTTCCAAGATGCGACGCGTCTCATTGCAAATGAGCGAAGAGCTCGGCCGCGAACCGACCGATGACGAGCTCGGTGAAGAAATCGGAATCGCCGCTGGGAAAGTTTCGCAATTGAAAACGGTCTCGATCCGGCCGGCCTCGTTGGACGCGCCGATCAGCGATGATGATTCGACTGAGTTCGGTGAAATCGTGGGCGATGAGGAAGCGATGACGCCGTTCGAATTGTTGCGCGACAAAAATCTGCGCAACGAAGTGGGCGGTTTGCTGGAAGTGCTGGACGATCGTGAACGCAAAATTATTTTCTCGCGCTTCGGGCTCGACGGCGGCAAGCCGAAGACGCTGGAAGAAGTCGGGAAGAAATTTGGAGTGACGCGCGAGCGTATTCGGCAGTTGCAAAACATCGCGCTGTCGAAATTGCGCCGCGCCCTCGCGAAAAAAGAGCGGCCGATCGACATCGACCTCGAGATGCCGGTCGAGGCATAAGAGGCGCTCAGCAGAAATTCATAACGCGCCGCGCACAACCACAAACGCGGCGCGTTTTCTTTTCCGTGCGTCATTTCACCGCGCCGTTCGCAGCTGCACCGTATCCACCAATGTCTCGCCCGCGCGCAGGTCGCTGATGATAACCAAATTGTCACCGGGCGAGGTCAATCCCGCATCGCGCAGATATTTCTCGGCCGCCTCGATAGTGGCGTTAGGATCTTCGGAAAACTTTATCCGCACCGGATAAGTTCCCCAACAAAGTGCGAGTTGGCGTCGCACTTCCTCGCTCGGAGTGAAGGCAAAAATGGTGGCGTGTTCCGGACGCAAGTTGGAAGTATTGCGGGCCATCGCGCCGTGCCGGGTAAAGACGATGATCCGCGCCCGCGACAGCGAGTTCGCCAGGACAACTGCGGATGCCACCGTTTTTTGTCGCACATCTTCGAGCACAGCTGCTTTGGCGTAACCGGCGCCACCGCTGCGCTCAATGCGCAGTGCCACTCGATGCAAAATGCGCACGCATTCTACCGGATAATCCCCGAGGCTGGTTTCGCCACTTAACATGATCGCATCGGCTTGCTCGAAAACCGCGTTGGCCACATCGGTAATTTCCGCGCGAGTCGGGAGGGGATTGTGGATCATCGATTCCAGCATGTGCGTCGCAACCACCACCGGTTTTCCCAGCCGCGCACAAAGTTTCACAATCTTACGCTGAATAATTGGCAGCTCCTCAATTGGGCATTCGATCCCGAGATCGCCGCGTGCCACCATGATGGCGTCGGCCGAGGCGATGATCTCGTGGATCAAGCGGACAGCGGACTGATCTTCGATCTTCGCCATGACCCGGGCTTTGCTTCCTTTTCGCGCAAGCAATTCCCGCAATTCCTCCAGATCGCTTCGCTGCCGCACGAAGCTCAAGGCGATAAAGTCCACGTTCATTTCTACCCCCAGCGCGACGTCTCCGAGATCTTTTTTGGTAAGCGGCGGCAAATTCACTCGCACACCCGGCAGATTGATATGTCGCCGCGAACTCAGCGTTCCAGGCGTGATCACTTTGCAACGAATGCGGTTCTCGCGTTTCTCCAGCACGAGCAGATGAATGACGCCGTTATCAACCAGAACGGTGTCGCCTTCGTTGATGTCGTCGATCAATCCATCGTAGTTCACGTCCACCGAGTAGGCTTCCTCGCTCTTTGCTCCGCGCACGGTGAACTCGAGAATGTCTCCGGGTTTCAGATGCAAATCGGTCTTGAGATCGCCGGTGCGAATGGCCGGGCCTTGCGTGTCCATGAGAATGGCGACAGCGCGACCAAGTTCCTGCGCGATGGCGCGAATTCGCGGGACGATCTCGCGCACCCAATCATGTTGCGCGTGACTCATGTTGAGCCGGAAAACATTGGCGCCTTCGTGCACCAACTGCCGGAGCGTCTCCAGTTTCTCACTCGCCGGCCCCAGCGTGCAAATGATTTTCGTCTTGCGCACCTCTAACAGCTTTTAGCCGGGCGCAGCAAAAGCAAGATCGTCGGAACGCAGGCATGTTGCCTCTGCGGTGGGCGAGTAGTTATCTTCGTTGCGAAAAGTGTTGCTCGAACAAGGAAGATGATCAGGGAACGCATCGCGTTGATTTGCTCACATGCAAATTCGTTGGTCAAACCGGAAAAAGGTGTTAGTGGAAATAAGCCGACCGGTCGCGCCTTAGCAGAAACTTTCGGATATTTTGCTGTGCAGACATTCTATTCGCGCGGCGGGACAGCTAGCTCGAATCCGGGCAAGTTGAGACTTAGATTCGGATTGTAGAAGGGATCGTGCATCAACTCGGCGCCCCACTTGCGCTGCATGTAAGTGGCTTCGCGAACGAATAGCGCCTTCTCCTCGGAAGTAGCGTGGTAGCCGCGCGAGGCCGATTCGACATGGATCAAATTGGCATAGGGCGTCCAGATATTTCGCAGCCCGGCGGCGCGCAGACGCAGACAAAAATCCACATCATTGAAACTGATGCCGATGTTTACTTCATCCAAACCGCCGGCCTTTTCGAAAACGTCGCGACGCACGACCAGACATGCGCCGGTAACGGCGGAACAATCTTGTTGCAACCAGGCACGATTGAAAAAGCCGGGATGTCCGCGCGGAATTCGCGGGAAAGCGTGGCCCGCCACTCCGCCCAAGCCGAGAATAACGCCGCCGTGCTGAAGAGTCCCGTCGGGATACCAGAGACGCGCGCCGACCGCACCGATTCCGACGCGCATGGCGTGACTTACCATTTCGCGTAGCCAACCCGGCTCATTCGCTTCCATGTCGTTGTTCAGGAGCGCGAGCACTTCGCCCCACGCGGCCGACACGCCACGATTGATGAGACGGCTGTAGTTGAATGCGCCATTGTCTCGCACAACCCGCACGTCTCCCCGCCGCTCTTCCCGGCGCAGAAGTTCCAGCGCGGCCGATTCCGTCGAACCGTTATCGACGATGACGATCTCGGTGGGAGCGTAATCGGTCTCTTCGCGAATGCTGGCGAGACAGCGCTCGAGCAGCTCCGCCCGGTCACGCGTTGGGATAATAATCGAAACGCTCGGCCGCGGCTCCGGCAATTCGTAGATGACGCGATGCGATTCGATATTTTCCGGGCATGCTTCGACGCGTGCCGCCACCCCCATCCGTTTGAGATGATCGGCGATAGCGCGGCGCGCGGCTTCTTTCGCATACGGTTTCGCGTCGGCCACCGCGGCCAGACTGCCCTCGACGGCGCGCCAATGATACAAGATCCGCGGAATGTGTCGCACCTGTTTCGGCTCGAGCCGTTCCACGCAGCGCAACGCGAGATCGTAATCCTGAGAACCCTCGAACCCTTCGCGGAATCCGCCGATTTTGTCCAGAAGCTCGGCCCGATAAACGCCGAGGTGGTTGACAAAATTTTGCCCGAGAAAAAGCTCCGGATTCCAATCCGTTTTAAAGAATGGATTTGAGCGCCGGCCCGTGGCATCGATCTTGTCTTCGTCGGAATAAAACAAGCCGGCATCGGGATAGTGTTCGATTTCGAGCGCGACGACAGCGAGCGCGTTTGCCGCCAGAGCATCGTCCTGATCGAGCAGCGCGCACCATTGGCCGGTAGACAACGCGATGGCGGAATTCGAACACGCGGAGATGTGGCCATTCGTCTCCCGAAAGACCAGTTTGATGCGAGAATCGGCGCGGGCTTTCGCTTCGAGAAACGGGCGCACGTCCGGGTTAGTCGAAGCATCATCGGCGATGCAAAGCTCCCAGTGCTGGTAAGTCTGTTGTTCCACCGATTCAATAGCTGCGGCGAGAATGCTCAGATCAGGATTGTAAACTGGAAGCACAACCGAGATCACCGGCTGGCGCAACATCGCCCGCACTCGCCGGCGCAAGATCAACGCGCCGCCCGGCGTCGCCGCATCAAACTGCGCAATCCACTCCTGATAGCTGATGGAGGAAGCCGGGCGGCGCTGAAATTTTCCAGCGCGCACCAACTCGATCAATTCAGCGAAGCGCGTTGCAAACCGGTCCAAGGCGAAATGGCGATCGAAGGTGCGGCGGCTGGCCGCTCCCAACTGCTCCACCAGCTCCCGATCTTTCGCGCAGCGCGCGACCGCGGCGGCAAGTGCCTCGGGATTTTCGGGGGGCACGACGAGGCCGTTGAGCTCGTTGTGAATCCATTCGCGCACGCCGCCGACATCGGTAGTGATGACGGCTTTTCCCGCGCCCATCGCCTCCAAAATCACGACCGGCATCGTTTCGTCGCGCGACGGCGAAATTAGCACATCGGCTTCATGGAGAAGCGCCATGGCCGCGGCATGATCGAGCGCGTTGAGAAGAGCCACATTTGGCAGGGCGGCCGCGGCGGTTTGGAGTCGCGCGAAAAAATCTGCGTCCAACACGCGGCCTGCCATTCTGAAAAAACTGGGGCTCGATCCATCGAGGAGCGCGATCGCCTCGAGCAACACATCCTGACCTTTGCGCGGCTCAAAGCTTCCCAGCGTCAAAAACTCGCGCGGCCCGTGTTTGACTTTGCAAGCAAGGGGCGGCGGCGGCGGAATCCCATACGGCGCGACTGTCACCGGTGTGTCGCTGATATCGCGATAAACATCGGCCGTTCGATCGGTCGGCGTAACGAGTAGGTTCGCCATGCGCAGCGTAGGCTGGATCTCCGGGATCTGGCCCATCAGCCGCACCGCGACCAGGGTTTCGTGCAGATACCAAATCACCGGCGCCTTGAGACGGTGAGCGACGCGCACGACCGGCCACGAGACGATGGTATTCGCAACGACGAAATCGAATTGCGCGCAGATTTCTGCGAGCCGCGTGTGCGAAGCATCGGTCAGGAAAGTTTTATCGATAAAGACCGGAATTCCGCTCGCTTCCAGTTGGCGAGAGATCGGGCCATGCTCGGGCGCGGCGAGGCCAACTTGCCAACCCTCTTTGCGTAGCCAGGGCAGAAGATGGAGCAACTGCATCGGCGCGCCGCTCAACGTCGTCTCGTGGGAGAAGAAGAGAACTCGAGGCCGGCCCGGATTGACCCGATTTGCATCCATTCGCTCACGAAGGTTAGGCCGCGCGCGCCTTATCTGTGACGCGCCTTTCCTTGCGCGATGAAATTGCTTCCATGAGCAGGTTTACAAAATTCTCGGCGAAATTTTCGAACGAAAAATATTTTTCGTAGCTGCGCCGAGCATTCCTGGAAAGACGGTCGCGTAGCTTCGGCTCGAGTGCCATGCGGACAATGCCGCGTGCCAGCGCATCGGCGTCGCCTGGGGAGAAAAACAATCCCTCTGCTTCGGGGAAAAGATATTCTGCCACCGCGCCGACGTTGCTGCTGAGGATCGGTTTGCCGAGGGCGAGCGCTTCCATCAAAATCAGCGGACCGGTCTCATCCCAGGAGGCGCAGAGCATAACATCGATGTCTCGAATGAGCGCCAGTGCCGCATCTGGTGAGACGCCATCTTCATAGCTAAGGTAAGAAGATTTCTGCCCGGCCCTCTTTATCTCTTCGGTGATCGCCGGATCATGCGCGCGACCCACAATCCGAAACCGGGTTTTCTGCAAGACCTCATCCGAGAGCTTCCGAAGGGCCTCGAGCAAGAGCTGTTGGCCTTTGCGATGCTCGATTGTGCCGAGTAGCAAAAACTCGATCGGCTTTGTTTCGGAACGCAGCGCGGGTTGAACTTTGGCCGAGGGATCGGGAATGCCGTAGGAGAGAACACGCACCGGCCGATCGATGAAAGGTTGATAGACTTGGGAACTACGCGTGTCCGGTGTGACAATGAGATCGGCCATCGCGAGGGCTTCGCGCAGCGCGCTGTCCTTGCTCAGATAATGTTCGGCGACGCGGCCTTCGTGGATCCACCAGAGATGAGGAATGTTCGCGGACCCGGCCGCGCGAATGACTGGCGCGCCAAAAATTGTGCTCGCGATCACGCGGTCAAATTCCTGAGCATCGACGGCGGCATGGAGAAACTTCAGAGCCGGATTGAAAACCGGGAGCACGATTGAAATCAACGGCTGTTGGCGCAAGGCACGAAGTTGCCGCCGAATAGTGGCGCGCTCACCTGACCCTATGCTGTCATATCGCGCAAACCGGGCGTCATAGGATTTGTCAGCTCGCTTCCGTTGAAACTCGCGCCGGTCGGCTTTGCCCAGAAGAACCAGCAGGCGGTCGCATACCTGATCGATGCGAAACTCCGCTTCCCAGGTTCGTTTCGCGGCCAATGAAATTTGCGGCAACCGCCCCCGAACTTTGTTGGCGACTTCTCTCTCCAGGTTTTTCGGCGCTTCGTCTGATAACACGATCCCATTCACTCCATCGAGAATCTTTCCGGCAAAAGGATGCGACCTGCGGATCGCGACGCATTTCCCGCGAGCTAACGACTCGAGAACAGCCATCCAGCTTTGCCCCGCAATCAATACGTCGCATTGATCGATTAGCCGCAGCAGCTCTGCGTAAGCGAGGGAATCATGTGCATCGGCATCGACCACCGTTAGCGCCTCTTTCACCGGCGTTTCTTTCCCCGCGGCCGGTACGCCACGACCAACCGCGACAACAGGTGTGCCTGCGAGTTCAGCCGGGGCAATCGTCTCCTCCGACGTCGCTACGACAAGGACATCTGCAGCCGCGATGATTTGGCGTAATTGCGCGAACGATTGCCAATCGCTCTTCTCAACCTCAATTCCCCAGTAAATAGCTGCGGCATCGCTGGCGCGCGCAAAATTGATTAGGTCGATTGGAACTCGACCTACAAAAACGGCCGAAGCACTTGCGCGTAAATTTTCTTGCAAGCGTTTCCCATCGCGCAGGCGAACTTCGGAAAAGCGGCTTAGCCCGCCCCGGGATTGAAGCGCACTCCACAAGTAGCGCAGTTGTGCTTCGGTATCGCGCGATAACTCTTCGCCGACGACGAAAACGGTCCCGTTTGCTTTGACCATTTCAGTCGCCAGGAATCGCAGACGAAACAAGCGGCATGATCAAGGTGGCAAAGTCGCGACCGAAACGTTCCTGGGTGTGGCGTGCCTCGTAACCGGCGCGTGCGTTTGTTCCTAATTTACGGGCTTCAGCGCGGTTTCGAACTACTCGCTCAAGTGCCGCCGCCAGCGCTGCCGCGTCTTCCGGCGGGATGAGCAACGCGTCAACTCCATCGGTAAGGTATTCCGGAATGCCGCCGACCGTTGTGCTGATGATTGTTTTCCCAAGAGACATCGCTTCCAATAACGTCAGAGGCAAAGATTCATCACGCGATGCGCAGACCAAAATGTCGGCGTTAGCAAGAAGCTGCAGCGATTCGTCGTGCTCCACCCCTTCGCGCCATCGCAGGTTTGATAACGAACGCGCTGATTCGCGAAAGGCGTTGATAAAACCCTGATCGAGCCCGCTGCCAACGACCTCAAAAAGCGCCTCGCGCGCAAGCTTAGGGTCCATGCGCCGGATCGCTTCCAATAAAACATCCTGTCCCTTGCGCCGCTCCACCGTCCCGAGCATGAGGAAATGCACGCGATTATCATCCCGCCGCTCCGCAGTCACTTGCGCCCGGCCGTCCGGGCAACCAGAAACCAGTTTGCGCATCGGACAAACTGCATAAGGGCGAAAAACCGACAGCGATCGTTCGCTCGCTGCGAAAATCAGGTTTGCTAATGGCACGGCGACTCGGACGCGGACATCGTGTTTTAGATAATGTTCCCCCACGTCGGTTTCGTGAATGTACCAGGCTACGGGCACGTTTTCGCGTCGGGCCGGCGGAATTGCGGTCGGAGTGCGAACGCTATTTGCGAGCACGAGATCGAAGCCACGGATGACGCGCCCAAATGATTCATGGCCAGTCGCAACAAGCGGATCAATGATAAGTGGAATTTTCGCGCTCGTAATTTTTTGGCGCAGTGGTCCGTCACCTGGGGCAATGATGGTAACGAAGAATTCATTCTGCCAACACCACTCGGCAAGATGCAGAAGGTAGAGCGGCGCGCCGCTCAGGGAGAGATCGTGCGAGACAAAAAGCAAATCCCACCTTGACTTGAACGGAGGGTCCTGATTCCGGGCGAACATACGGATCGGGGTCGGCGAATCGCCAAAGAGCCAATCACGCATGTTGTCGGTGAAAAAGGGATCATGTGTGATGTATTTGCCCCAGCGCTTGAGCAAATAAATGGCCGATTTATCGCGCGGCTGAAAGGGGGCGGCGGGCGCGGCGCGAATCGAGGCGTGACCGGCATGTTTCATCGTCACGAACGGTGTGTAAACGCAGCGTTTTCCCGCTTCGCGGATCTTGAAGCAAAGGTCCACATCCGAGTGCGAGATCGGCGTGTTCTGTTCGTCAAAACCGCCGAGTTTGCGAAAATCATCACGCCGCATCGCGAGACAGGCGCCGGACAGCGCCGAGACGTTGCGCATCGATTGCGCGAAATTCGCGTGCACGGTGGTGTCGGCGGCTTGCTGATGAAAGGCGGTTCCAGGAAAATCGCGCACGCCCGTGACGAGACCGGCGTGCTGAATTCGCCCGGTATCGTAAAGCAACTTTGGCGCGACCGCTCCAACATCGGGATTTTCAAGTGGCTCGATCACGTTCTCGACCCAATCGGATTGATCGGTTTCAACGTCGTCGTTCAGGAAAATGAAACGCGAACCGGTAGCCGTTTTCGCTCCAGCGTTACATTTCGCCGAAAAGTTGAAGGGCTGATCGAAGGCGACAA
>Ga0209159_1001322_pt1 | contig 19303 bp, 20 predicted proteins | sample GraSoiAngelo_144_FD_185901 | JGI IMG/M metagenome (GOLD analysis project Ga0209159, IMG submission 185901) | Grasslands soil microbial communities from the Angelo Coastal Reserve, California, USA - 14_1009_02_40cm (SPAdes) (version 2) | ecosystem: Environmental > Terrestrial > Soil > Grasslands ...
ACGCCATGGAGTGCCACCGCGGCGACCGCATGATCCCTCTTACGCGCACCGAGTACTCGCTGCTCGAGCTGTTCATCGCGAACCCGCGCAAGGTCCTTCCGCGCGACGTCATCTTCGATCGGGTGTGGGGATACGACTTCGGTCCCGACTCCAACTCGCTCGACGTGTACGTCGGCTACCTCCGGCGCAAGCTCGAGACGGGCGGTGAGCAGCGCGTGATCCAAACGGTTCGCGGCGTCGGCTACGTCATGAAAGAACCGTGAGCTTTCGCCTTCGGGTAACCCTCCTGGTCGCCGCAGCTGTTGCAGCGTCTGCGATCGCGGCGGCAGCGGTCATGTATGTCATGGTCCAGGGCAGGCTTCTCACAGAATTCGACGGGACCCTCCAGGACACCGCGAACAGCGCGCGCCTTCAGGGCCCGAGGCCCGATGATCGTTTCCCTGGCCGATCGGGAGGGACCCTCTTCCTATCTGGCCGTCCGGACATCTTCGCCCAGATCGTTGATGCGACCGGCGCCGTCACGAGCGCTGACGGCACAGCGGCACCAGCTCTTGTCACGAGCGAGATAAAGGCCGTGGCCAGCGGCCAGCGGTCGGAATCCTACGCGGACATCACCGTGCAGAACGTGCATTGGCGCTTGTACGCGGTGTCACTCGGACCAGGCCGCGCGCTCGAGCTCGCTCGCCCCCTGACTGAGATCGAGTCCGCGCTCGCGAGCACACGCCTGGCCCTTGTTGGTCTCGCGCTCGCGGCCGCGGTGCTCGGCGCCGGGTTGGCGGCGCTGATAGCGCGGACGGCCTTGCGGCCGGTCGCAATTCTGACAGCGACCGTCGAAGAGGTTACGAAGACACGGGATCTCTCACGACGCGTCGCGGCCCAGGGCCGCGATGAATTGAGCCGCCTCGGGACAAGCTTCGATGCCATGCTCGGACAGCTCGAGACTTCGCTGCGCTCGCAGCGTCAACTGGTGGCCGACGCGTCCCATGAGCTGCGGACGCCGCTCACTAGCCTGCGCACGAACCTCGAGCTCCTCGAGCGCGGCCAGCCGGTCGATCCCGTCGAACGCCAGCAGCTCCTCGGCGATCTGGTGAGCCAGATCGAGCGTCTCACTACTCTCGTCGGCGATCTGATCGAGGTGGCACGCGACGAGGAAACTCCGATGCCCTTCGAGCAGCTGCGGCTCGACGAGATCGTGCACGAGGTGGTGGACGACGTGTCGTTCCGCTATCCGAAGGTGCACTTCAACGTGACGGCCTCGCCCTCGTCGATCAACGGCGTCAAGGTCCGCGTCGCCCGCGCGATCACTAATCTTCTCGACAACGCCGCGAAGTACAGCCCGCCAGGGGCGACGGTCGACGTGTCCGTCGCGAACGGCGAGATCTCCGTGCGTGACCACGGTCCTGGCATCGCCGCGGAGGACGCTCCCCGGGTGTTCGACCGTTTCTGGCGATCGAACGACGCGCGCCATCTACCGGGATCGGGCCTCGGCCTTTCGATCGTGAAGGACGTCGCCGAATCCCACGGGGGCTCTGTGACCTTTGAGCGTCCCATCGATGGCGGCGGCGGCGCCCGCTTCCGCCTGCGCCTCCGAGGCGCCTAGAGCGATCCGCGCGCACGCCGCGCTCGTACCATCTGGTCGGTGGAAGGTCTCCTGGTCATGGCGGACATCTCTGGGTACACGGCTTTTGTCGCCGGCACCGAGCAGGACCACTCGCAGGAGATCCTCGCCGAGCTCATGGAGGCGATCTCGCGCAGCTTCGGCGGCAAGCTGACGGTCGATCAGGTCGAAGGCGACGCCCTGTGCTGCACGACTGACCGAACCGACGTTGGTGTGATCGACTGGCTCCGGGAGACGTATCGCGTCTTCCAGCGCCGCCTTCGCGACATACGCTCGGCGACGACCTGTCCCTGTCGCGCCTGCGCGACAGTGCAGGACCTCGGACTGAAGTTCGTCGTTCATCGCGGATCCTTCTCGCGCTACGAGGTCGCCGGCCGTGTGCAGCTTCACGGCAACGACGTCAACCTCGTCCACCGGCTCCTGAAAAACACCGTGCCGGGCCACGAATATCTCCTCGCGAGCGCATCTGCCCTCGCAACGTGGCCTGAGAGCGTGCGCGCCGAGTTCGTAGCCGCGCCGCAGCAATACGACCTGGGTGCCGTCGACGCTTCGTACCTCGATCTCCGGCCGGTTCGTAATGCCGTGTGGAGCGAGGAGACGCCGACCGTCGATGCCGCGACGGCGAAGATCCGCAGCACCGCGCGTTTCCCTGGTACGCCGGAGGAGGTCTTCCGTTACTTCACCGACCCGAAGCTCCGGCAAATCTGGATGGGTGTGCCACGCGTCGACTTCCATCCCGGCGCTCGCGGTTCTCTTGTTGGAGCTGAGTACCACTGCATCCACGGCGAGAACCAGAAGACCGTGTTCAAGGTCCTCGGCTGCAACGCGCCGAAGGAGATCACGATGCAGATCGAATTCCCGTTCGTCGGCATCGTCTGGCGGACCGACCGTGCGGAGGCCGAAGGGCCGTCGACGACGCGTGTGGACACGGCGATCTCGTGGACGAGCCGCGGGATCAAAGCGCCAGTCCTCAACTTCATGGCGTCGCGAATGCTTCGCCGATACGGCGCCCTGTACGACAAGCGCGTGACGGAGATGCTTGAAGCTCGTAAAGCCGACGTGACCCCCGTCTAGCGAGTAGGGTCGTGCGAAATCGACACACGGGGGAGGGTGACTATGAGGCGTCTGCTCGTCACGGCATCGATCGTTCTCGCGTCGTTCGCGATTGCTGCATCTCCGGCACTCGCGGATAGCTGCGCAAACGTGAGCCGAGCCGCACCGAGTCCGAGCGGTCCCGGTCCGATCATCAAGGGGAACTGGGTCTGGCTCCCGAGCATCGGGGTACCCGTCGACGCGTGGGGCTTCGCTCCACCTGGGACCGTCGACTCGACCGCATTCGGTTTCCCTGGCGCTAACGGGAATTACACGAATGGGCAAACCTCATCGCTACTCGGCGTGAGTGCGAACTGCCCGCCGGGTGCGAACGCGAACCGTCAAACGGACCACGGCATTCAATCCGGCTGCGAGTAGATCGGTAGCGGGCCGCCGCGTTTGACGTGACGGCGGCCCGCTACGCCGCGCGCGCGAGCGTGTAGACGCCGAGAACGAGCAGCAACAAACCGACAACCCGGCGAAACACTGGCTCCCGCGTCCGGCGGAGCGCCCAGCCCCCAGCGAAGGTCCCGACGACCGCGCCGATGGACAGCACCACGATGAGCGGCCAATGCGTGGCGAGATCGGCTCCCTGGGTCGCGAGGTAGACCGGGATGCGCGCGCCATCGACGATGAGCGCGACGGCCGTGGCGGTCGCGACGAACGCTTCCCTCTCGACGTCGAAGCCGAGAAGCGCCGCCGCCCGGATGCCGCCCTGATTTCCGACGAGCCCGCCGAGAAGCCCCGAGAGCGCGCCGCCGACGAGCGCCGTCCGGTGGCCGCTGAACCGCATCCGCTGCGCGAAACCAATGAGGCTGGCCACGCCCGCGAACACGAGCAGCCCGCCGAACACCACCGCAAGGGCCGTGCTCTGAACGACGGTCTGCAGAGCCGCGCCCACGAGGCCGCCGATCGCGCTCGCTGCCCCAAACCCGAGAAGCACCTCTCTGTCGATCCGCGTTCGAACGATGAGGAAACGGGCGAACGTCCCGGCGAGATGGGGAAGCGAGACCATCGCGATCGCGAGGCGCACGTCGAACTGCGTCGAGAGGACCGGGGTAAGCACGCTACCGATGCCGAACCCGGAGATCGAAGCGATCGCGCCCGCGACGACCGCGGCGACGGTCGCCACGACGGTGAACGCGTCCACGCGCTTATCCTCCTCCGCGGATGACGACGCCGCGCGGGACCGATCTCCTACATGACCCGCGCCGCAACAAGTCGACGGCCTTCAGCGAGGAGGAGCGCGAGACCCTCGGACTCCTCGGTCTGCTCCCCGAGGGCATCGACGATCTCGACACGCAGCTCAAAAGAGCGCTCGCGCAGCTCGACGGCAAGACAACTGACCTCGAGCGCTACATCTACCTCTCGCAACTCCAGGACACCGACGAGACGCTCTTCTATCGCGTGCTGATGTCCGACCCGGCGAGATTCATGCCCATCGTGTACACGCCGACAGTCGGAGAGGCCTGTCAGAAGTTCGGCCATCTCTTCCGCCGGCCGCGCGGTCTTTATCTCTCGATCAAGCGGAAGGGCCGCCTTCGGGAGATCCTGCGCAACTGGCCGGAGCGCGATGTCCGCTGCATCGTCGTGACGAGTGGCGAGCGCATCCTCGGCCTTGGCGACCTCGGAGCGAATGGCATGGGGATCCCGATCGGAAAGCTCGCCCTCTACACCGCGGCGGGCGGAGTTCCCCCGCAGTACACGCTGCCGGTGCTCATCGACGCGGGCACGAACAACGAGACCCTGCTCGGAGACCCGCTGTATCTGGGTCTCAAGCAAACTCGGATCTCCGACGATGAGCTCGATGCCTTCGTCGATGAGTTCGTCGCCGCGGTCGAGGCCGAGTTCCCCGGGGCGCTCATCCAGTTCGAGGACTGGGCCGGTAATGACGCGATCCGTCTCCTTGAGCGGTACCGCGAGCGCGTCTGCTGTTTCAACGACGACGTCCAGGGCACGGCCGCCGTCGCCCTCGCCGGAATACTTGGCGCTCTCCGAATCACCGGAGCGCCCCTGGCTCTGCAACGGTTTCTATTTCTCGGGGCTGGATCGGCAGCGGTCGGGACGGCGGATCTTCTGGTGAAGGCCATGCGCGATGAGGGCGTCGCCGACGACGAGGTGCGCTCGCGCGTCGCGCTTTTTGACCGTAAAGGCCTTGTTACGGTGGATCGTGAAACGCTCCACGACTATCAGCGTCCGTTCGCCCAGCGCCGAGCGCCCATCGCGGATTTCGTCGACGCGATCGAGGCGCTGCGACCGAGTGGGATCATCGGGCTCTCCACCGTCGGCGGCGCATTCGACCAGCGAGTCATCGAAACGATGGCCCGCGTCAACGAGCGCCCGATGATTTTCGCGTACTCCAACCCGACGTCGCGGTCGGAGTGCACGGCGGAGCAGGCGTACATGTGGTCTGCCGGCCGCGCGGTGTTCGCGGGCGGGAGTCCGTTCGCGCCGGTGCGATTCGGCGATCGCACGTTCGTGCCGGGCCAGGGCAACAACGTCTACGTCTTTCCGGCGATCGGCATGGCGGTCTACGCGACCGGCGCGCGCCGCGTCACCGACGAGATGTTCATCGCGGCCGCGACTGGCGTGGCTGAGCAGGTCACGCCGAGCGATATCGCCATGGGACTCGTGTATCCACCGGTGTCCGGCATCCTCGGGACGGAGCTCCGCGTCGCGGCCCGCGTCGCCGAGGTGATCTTCGAGCGCGGGCTCGCGCGCGCGGAACGTCCAAGGGACATCCTCGCCTTCATACGCGAGAAGGCGTACATCCCGCGCTACCGAAGTCTTCTCTAGAGTTGGCCGGCGTGCTCGTCGCAGGCCGCGAGGTCAAGGTCACCAATCTCGAAAAGGTCTTCTTCCCCAAGATGGGCCTGACCAAAGGCGACCTCGTCCAGTACTACGTCGACGTCGCCGACGCGGTCCTCCACCACGTGGCACGGCGGCCGATGCAGATGAAACGACACCCCAACGGGGTCGAGGGCGACTTCTTCTACCAAAAGCGAGTGCCCGTCCCGCATCCCGAGTGGCTCGAGACCGTGCACATCAACTACCCGTCCGGCAATGAGGCGGACTTTCCCGTCGTCACGGACGCGGCCGGTCTGGCGTGGATCGCGAACCTCGGATGCATCGAGCTTCACACCTGGCACTCGCGCGTGCCCGACGTGAACAAGCCGGACTACCTGCTCATTGACCTGGATCCGTCCGAGGGCAATCCCTGGTCGCACGTGCGTGAGATCGCGATGGCGGGGAAGCGAGTTATGGACGACCTCGGCCTGCCCTGCTACCCGAAGACGAGCGGCGTGACGGGTCTGCACATTCTCATTCCGATCATCCCCGAGCTCGAGTTTCCACTTGTTCGCGAGATCGCGCGTGCGATCGCGAAGGCGATCGTGGCACTCGTTCCCGAGATCGCAACCGTGCAATGGAAAGTCGCGGGACGTCCCGGCGTGTTCGTCGACTACGGGCAGAACGCGTTCGATCGCACGATCGCTTCTGCGTACTCGATCCGTCCCGTTCCCGACGCCCGCGCGTCGGCGCCGCTTCGGTGGGACGAGGTGGCGACCGTCGAGCCCGGCGACTTCACGCTCGTCACGATGCGCGACCGCGTCGCGGCGGTCGGCGACCTCACCGCGGGGATGTGGGACAAAGCGGTGAGTCTCGATCCGCTCTTCGACACCCTGAAGGTGAAGAGGACGCTACCGCAGCGCAAGTCGCGTCCGGGGCCGCCACGTGATTGGCGTGCCGAGTACGACGCGAAGAAAGCTGGCGGATCAGGTTGGAATCGCGGAACGCAGCGCGGCCCGAGTCATCGTTGAGGTCGAAGAGCAGCTACCTCTTCACACACGGCAGCGGCGTGACCCCTGGGACGCGGGCGAATCGCTCGTGCTGCGGACGGCAGTCGGATGGATATGCGTACAGCGTGTAATCGATGAGGGCGCTGCCCACCGAGATCTTTACCGTCCAGCATCCCGGCACAGGCAGCCGCAACGTGCCGAGGGACAAGGCCAGCCCCGGGCCGCTGCTCGTCGGTGATGGACTGACCACCTCAGCTCGAGCCGTGGTGTCCTCGACGTTCGTCGCGGCCTCGAGCCGTGGTGTCCCCTGGCCACCGACGATCCAAAGGAAATTGTCGCCCTGATAGTTCAGGTTGGATTGAGTGCCCACTGACAGCCCGGTGCCCCCGACGAAGTAGCCCTGGAAGCGGTCGACTTGTCGATAGACGGAACGTGCCGCGGCGCATTCGGCCGGCACGGGCCAGGGCGGAGCGAGCCTGGGCGCGACAAGCGAATCCACGACCTCACCGGTCCGCGCATCGAAACAGCAGACGCGAAGCGGGTCCACCCGACCGCTGCTCGGGCTATAAATGACCGCGTAGACTGGCGCGTCGCGGTCGCCGGGCCAGGTCAGGATCACGCGCACGAGATAGCTCGGTTGAAACTGGCGGTAAGCGAAGCCGCCGTTCTGCTCCGCCAGGCGGAGCGGCGTGTCATACGAAATGAGGCCCGCGGGAAGTGCCTTCAACCCGTTGAAGTCGATCTCGTCCTCGCTCTCGTACTTGCGCACCTCGACCGCGAGCCGGTCGGCGTTCTGGAAGCTGATCCGCAGGACTTCCTCATGGTCGTTGCGGTAGTAGTACGTGAGCCTCTCCGGCCGGTCGATCACGCGTCCGCCCGAGGAATACCGGGCGACTCCGGCGACGAACTCGCTGCCCGGCCAGGTGGTCTCGGCGGTCCTGGCGGCGAGCACCCGCCCGTCCTCCATCGTCATCGCGCCGGGTCGGACGTTTATGCCAATGAAACCGACGGCGCTGAAGCAAAGCGCGCCCACAAGCACCTTCGTAAGGACTCCGAATGTGCCCGGTAGGACTCGGCGCGAGCTGAACGGATCGCTGGCCGCGCGCAGCCCGTCTGCGAGCAATGCGAGGCATGCGGATGCCAGAACAATGAAGAGCGCGGGGATGAGGGTCGGAAGCTCCGCCGTGATCGCGTAGAACTGGATTCCACCGAGCATCTGTCCCCACTCGGGCACCCGTCCCTTTAGTGGACCGACCGGACCAAAGTCGCCGACCAGGAATGTCGCGCCCGCGAGGAAGAGGCCGATGAGGCCGAGCTCGGCGAGGAGGAGCAGCACCGCCCCGGTCTCGAGGGCCGCCACCGTGAGAAGCTGCGGACCGACGCTCGCGACGAGATGACCCGTGACGAGCCGCCGCCCCGGCGTGCCGATGGATCGCGCGGCCTCCATGAAAGGTTGCGCTTTCGCGCGAAGCACCTCGGCGCGGATGTATTCGCTGATCTCCGGCCAGCCGACAAGGGCCAGCGACGCGATGAAGCCGACGACGCCGAGGGGCCGCGTGACGAGCACAAGCATGATCGCGAGAAGGAGTTGCGGGACGGCCGTCACGCCCGCCGCCACGACTCGCACGATCGCGGCAAATGCGCCGCCGTACCAGCCGCTCGTGACACCGAGCGACAACCCGATCCCAAGACGAGCCACGGCCGCCACGACGACGACCGAGAGGCTGAGCCATGCTCCCGTGAGGACACGCGACCATTGATCGCGCCCTAGGGCATCGGTCCCGAACAGGTGCTCGGAATCGGGGAGTGTCGGCGGAACTTTGAAAGAGATGGTCCCGTCTGGAAGGTGCTTGACGATCATCGAGGTGTTCGCGTTCGGGTCATAGGGTGCGACGACGCCGCCGAAGACTCCAATTGCGAGAAGGGCAAGGGTGCCGATCAGTCCGATCATCAGCGCTGGGTTTCCGATCAGGTGCCGGAGCTCGTGTCGCGCGCTCACGTGTCGACCCGTACGCGTGCCCGCACAAGGTCGGCGGCCAACGCCAGTAGCGCGCTCCCTACGGCGAACGACAGCGCGAGCCCGCTCGCAAGCTCTAGACGCCGGTTGCCCAGCGCCTGCACGAACGTGAGGCCCGCTCCGCCCCATATGAAGACGAACTCGATGATGACGAGGCTCGAGAGCGCGCCCCGCGCGGCGAACACAGTCGCCGCAATGATGTTCGGCGCGGCGTTCGGCAGGACGTGCCGCATGAGAAGCGAACGCGCACTCAAACCCTTCGCTATCGCGGTGCGGACATAGTCGGCGTGCCGGATCTCCTCCACCGCCGTCGCAGTCAGTCGAAAGATGTACGCCGCAGGTCTGATCCCGAGTGCCAGCGAGGGCAGGACAAGATGCTCGTCGAGCCCGAATCCGGCGGTCGGAAGAAACCGGATGCCCATCTGCACCCAGAGCAAGATCATCACGAGCTCGATCGCGACAGCCCAGAAGAACGCCGGGAGGGACGCGGCGAGCGTGCTGACCGACCAGGCGAGCGCTCTGAGCGGGCGATTGGCCGACCATCCGTACGCGATGCCGGCGGGAACGCCGATTGCGAGCGCACCTGCGATGGAGGTAAGCATCAAGATCGCGCTGCTTCCGACCGCCGCCGCGAACGGATTGGATTCCTTGCGGAAGAGCTGACTCGTGTTCATGAGCAGGGAGTTCGCGCGAAGCTCGCTCGTATCGATATGGGCCGGATCGGCCAAGAACGACACGACCGCAAAGGCGACTCCGAGGGGCAACAGGGCGTCGAGAACCACATGCGCGAGCAGAGATCTCAGGCGTGTGCCGACAGCGCGCGCCGTGCGCATCGAAGGGTCATACACCCTAGCGCGTCATTCGGTTCGCGGCGGGCGGAAACGGCGCGGCCCGAGTTAGAGGGACTCGGGCCGCGGCGAAGCAGGACTCCGGTGTCACCGAGATTTCCACACGCCATTCACGGTCTATTCACAAGCGGACGTCAGGGTCGCCCTGAGCTACTCAATCTGGAGGATGTGTTGACGCTTTATTCGATTGCGCTCTTTTTCCACATCGCAGGCGCGCTCGGAGTCTTCGCGGCGCTCGCGCTCGATTGGGTCGGGATCACCAAGCTGCGGGGCGCACGTACCGTCGAGCAGGTTCGCGAATGGGCAGGCCTGTACGGAGTCATCCGTGCGCTCGGAGGCGCATCCGTGGCCGCCCTGCTGATTTTTGGTCTCTACATGACTGCGGTCTCGTGGGGTCCCACCGGCTGGATTGGGATCGGCTTCTTGTCACTTCTGTTCATCGCGGTGTTCGGCGCGGTGAGCGGCATCCGTCTTTCGCGGGTCCTCGTAGCGGCTGGATCAGGCCAGGGATCTCTAGCGGAAGACCTACGCGGAGCGTTGCAGGCCCCTCTGTTCGTTGCCTCGGTGCGCGCACGTACGGCGGTCGCACTCGGCGTCGTGTTCCTGATGACGGTCAAGCCGGATGCCGCTGCGTCCCTTCTCGTCACCGTGATTGCTCTCGTTCTCGGGGTCGCGTCGGCGGTCCCCGTTCTTCGCCAGGGATCGCTGCGGGCGCAGTCGACCTAGCCGAGCTTTCCACGGAGGAGATCGTCAAGCCGAGGGTCACCGGGTTTGGCCGTGGGCTTCACCTGTTCCCAGGTGCACTGCTTCGGCTCCTTGTCCGGGCGAAAGCGCATGAAGCGAGTGCCGTGGCGGAAACGCTCCTGTTCCATCTTGTCGAAACGAACCTCGCAGACGATCTCCGGCCGAATCTCGTGCCACGGAAGGTCTTTCCCCTGTGACCAGCGCGAACCGCCCTCGGGCGTGCGGCCCCACTCGCGCTCGCGCTCGACGTGTTGGTCTTCCTTTAGGAGCGGCGGCAACATTTTCTGCAGCTGATCCTGCAAGGGGCCGGCGATCCCCGAGGTGTGACCGACGAAGTCGAGCGTGCCGTCGTCGCGATACAGCCCCAGAAGGAGCGACGCAATTTTCGTCCCGCTCGTGCGATACCCGACGATCACGCAGTCGACGGTTCGGTGGTGCTTCACCTTCGAGACCGCATCGCGCGCGCCGGGTTTGTAGGGGAGGTCGACCCGTTTCGCGATCACGCCGTCGAGGCCGATGATCTCGAGCCGTTCCAGCCACTGCTTCGCGAGCGTCGGATCTTTCGAGACAGGAGAAAGTGAGAAGCCTTTCGCCACGCGTTCGAGCTCCTTCCGCCGCTCGGCGAGCGGGCGCTCGTGGATCGGCTCGCCGTTCCACAGAAGGATGTCGAAGGCGATGTAGCGGGCCGGCGTTTCCGCCGAGAGCTTGCGAATCCGTGACTCGGCTGGATGCAAGCGCATCTGCATCGCGTCGAATTCGAGCCGGCCGTCGAGCTCGATGACGATCTCGCCATCGAGCGCCGAGTGCGGCGGCATGAGATCGCCAAGATTTCGGAGCTCAGGGAAATAGCGAAGCAGCGGCCGCTCGTTGCGGCTCCAGAGCGCGAGCTCGCCGCCATCGTTTTCGAGCACGCCGCGAAAGCCGTCCCACTTCGGCTCGTACTGCCAGCGCTCGCCTTCGGGGAGCGCCTCCACGAGCTGTGCCTCCATCGGAGGGAACGGGACGTTGGGGCCCGGCATCAGTCGGCCACACGCCGCATCTGACCATCGTCACACGAAAGTGAGGGCGAGGTCCGCCGCCCTCCCGCGACCGGCGGACCTCGCTCGATGAGTGCTAGTGCGGCTTCGCTCTTATTTGCCCCGCTTTGCGAGCACCGAGTCCTTGGCCTGCTTGGCGATCCGGAACTTCAGCACGCGCTTCGCGGGGATCGAGATCGGCTGGCCGGTCGCAGGGTTCCGTCCCATGCGAGCCTTCCGGTCAACGATCACGAGCTTTCCGACGCCGGGGATGGTGAAGCCGCTCCGCGCTTCCTTGTACGCGAGTGAGGCGAGTTCATCGAGGAACTGCCCCACCTGCTTCTTGGTCAGACCGGTCTTTTCCGACAGACGATTCAGGGTCTCCGACTTCGAGATCCCAGCCACGTGTTCCTCCTGTGCGGCCTAAGGCCTGTTTGGTTCGCGCCGCATTCTGCACGAACGCACAAGAGCGCATGATGCGACGGTGCCGCTTTTGGTGGTCGAAGACCCCGCCGACCGCCCGGAATGGCTTCGCGAGACGATCCGCCTGCTGGTGGACGGGACCGGGATCGAGCGGGACAGGATCATTGATCGGGTGGAAAAGGCCTCCGACGAGGCCCTGCTCAGGGGGTCGGACGACGACTGGGGGCTCGGTCAGGTGGCGACCCACCTGCTTATCGTTGAGAGAGGCGTGGCCCTCACCGGGCTCCGGCTGGCACAAGGTGGGCTTCCCGGCCGGACCGGGCAACCCCGCCCAGCGGCCTCGGACGTCAGCCGCGCGGGCATTCGGAGTCTCGTCGAGAAGGCTGTCGCCACGGCCGAGCGGCTCGTGGCGGAGTTCCCGGCCGAGCCTGACCTGAAGGCAACGGCCAAGCATCCCTACTACGGCGATTTGAATTGTTTTGGTTGGCTCCTCATGCTGCCAGAGCACTACCGAGCACATCTTTTGGCGCTCGACCGGGGCCGGCCGAGCGCCCTTTAGGGAGGCCGCTTTGGCCACGGAAACCAAGTCGTCGACGGCGCTCGAGACCTTCTCCCGTGAGGACCGGACGTTTCCGCCGCCGAAGGCATTCGCGGCCCAGGCGAACGCCAAGGACCCGGCGATCTACGAGCGGGCCGAGGAGGACCTCGAGGGTTTCTGGGCCGAGCACGCGAGGACCCTGGCCTGGCGCAAGCCCTTTACCAAGGTGCTCGAGTGGGAGGCGCCCTACGCCAAATGGTTCCTGGGCGGCGAGCTGAACATCTCGGAGAACTGCCTCGATCGTCATGTAAAGGCGGGGAAGGGGTCCAAGGTCGCCTATTACTGGGAGGGGGAGCCCGGGGACAGCCGGGCGATCACCTACCAGGACCTCCTCGGCATGACGTCCCGCGCCGCGAACGCTCTGAAGGAGCTCGGCGTCAAGAAGGGCGACCGCGTCGCGATCTACATGCCGATGATCCCGGAGCTTCCTGCCGCGATGCTCGCCTGCGCCCGGATCGGGGCGCCGTTCACGGTCGTGTTCGGCGGCTTCTCGGCGGAGGCGCTCTCCGGTCGTATCAACGACTCCGAGGCGAAGGTCCTGATCACCGCCGACGGTGGCTACCGCAAAGGCGGCGTCGTCCCTCTGAAGAAGAATGCCGACGACGCGATCGCCCAGACGAAGAGCATCGAAAAGGTTCTCGTCGTCCGCCGGACGAAGCAGGAGGTGCCCTGGACCGAGGGTCGTGACCTCTGGTGGCACGACATCGTCGACCGCCAAAAGCCCGAGTGCCCGGCCGAGTCGCTCGAAAGCGAGCACATGCTGTACCTCCTCTACACCTCCGGGACCACCGCCAAGCCGAAGGGCATCGTGCACACGACGGCCGGGTACCTCGCCGGCGTCGCGACCACACACAAGCTCATCTTCGATGTGAAGGACGACGACGTGTACTGGTGCGCGGCCGACATCGGCTGGGTCACCGGGCACAGCTACATCGTCTTCGCGCCACTTGCCAACGGCACGACCGGCGTCATGTACGAAGGTACGCCCGACTTCCCGGACAAGGACCGCTGGTGGTCGATCATCGAGAAGTACAAGGTCTCGATCCTCTATTGCGCGCCCACTGCCATCCGCACGTTCATGAAGTGGGGTGCGGAGTACCCGGCGAAGCACAACATGTCGTCGCTGCGCCTGCTCGGGTCGGTCGGGGAGCCGATCAACCCCGAGGCCTGGCTCTGGTACCAGGAGACGATCGGCGGCGGACGGTGCCCGATCGTCGACACCTGGTGGATGACCGAGACGGGGATGATCCTCATCACGCCGCTGCCGGGTCTGACGACGACGAAGCCCGGCAGTGCGACGTTCCCGTTTCCCGGGGTCAAGGCCGACGTGGTGGACGAGAACGGGAAGTCGGTGCCGCTTGGCGGCGCCGGCTACCTCGTGCTCTCGCGGCCGTGGCCCGCGATGCTCCGCGGCATCTACAAGGACGACAAGCGTTATCGCGAGACGTACTGGAGCCGCTACCCCGGGAAGTATTTCGCCGGCGACGGCGCCCGCCGCGACAAGGACGGCTACCTCTGGCTCATGGGTCGTGTCGATGACGTGATGAAGGTCTCCGGGCACCGCATCTCGACCACCGAGGTCGAGTCCGCGCTGGTCTCGCACCCGAAAGTGGCGGAGGCGGCCGTGATCGGACGAGAGGACCCGATTACCGGACAAGCGATCTTCGCCTTCGTGACCCTTCGCGGTGGAAACGAGGGAAGCGAGGAGCTGTCGAAAGAGTTACGCGAGCACGTCGTGAAGGCGATCGGCTCGATCGCGCGCCCGAAAACGATCATGTTCACACCCGAGCTCCCGAAGACTCGCTCCGGCAAGATCATGCGAAGACTGCTCAGAGATATCGCCAATGGCCAGCCGCTCGGCGACACGACCACCCTTGCCGACTCCAGCGTCGTCGAGTCGATCCGCACCGCATCGGCAACTGGGAAGGACGACTAGAGACCAGGCGCCAGCGCCCGTGCGGATGGCACGGGGGAGGCGTTGAGCGGCGTCGGGGTCTTCTGAGCGAGCGGCCCCGAGACGGCGGTCCAGCGCGATCCCACCGGGGCCGAGCGAAGAAGACCCCGGTCTGCTCGCCGCTGAAGCTCGGACGGGACCCGCCCGCGCTCGTCCTGCGACAGGCGGAAACCCGAATTGACGATGCGGAAGGAAAGACGTAAACAAGCGCGCTATCACCCGTTTCGGACTGGGTTCGGTGGGAGGTGACGGCCAGGCAAGCGACTAGCTCGTGACGTGATCTTCTCGAAACTCCGTCTCGCGTCGTCAATATGGAGGGGGACAACTTGGCCACGCGAAGTGCCACTGCGGTCGCAGCGACGAGGCCGACGTACGGTCTGCCGTTCGTCATCACGGCCGCGTCGGCTGGAACCATCATCGAGTGGTACGACTTCTATCTCTACGCGACACTCACGCCGTTCCTCGCGCCGATCTTCTTTCCAAGCGATAACCCGACGGCCTCCGCGCTCTCGGCGTTCGCCGCCTACGCCGCCGGCTTCCTCGTTCGCCCCTTTGGCGCTGTGTTCTTCGGAGCTCTCGGGGACATCATCGGCCGCAAATACACCTTCCTCGTGACGATCACGGTGATGGGACTTGCGACGGTGCTGGTCGGAGTGCTGCCAACACACGCGCAGATCGGCATCGCCGCAGGAATCATCCTCGTGATCCTGCGGCTCGCGCAGGGCCTCGCCCTCGGCGGCGAGTACGGCGGCGCGGCAATCTACGTCGCGGAGCACGCACCGGACAACAAACGAGGTCTTTACACCGCTTGGATCCAGACCACCGCGACGGTCGGATTCTTCCTGGCGCTCGCGATCATCTTGTTCTTCCGCTTGAACATGAGCGCGCAGGACTTCGCCTCACAGGGCTGGCGATATCCGTTCTGGATCTCGGCGGTCCTCGTTGTCTTCGCGCTCTACATCCGGATCAAGCTGCAGGAGACGCCGCTCTTCGCGCGCCTCAAGCAGGCGAAGCAATCCGTCACCGGCGCCGGCAACTGGGCCAGCGAGGCCTTCAGCGGCCGCAAGGTCGGGACGATTCTTCTGGTCCTCCTCGGCCTCACCGCGGGTCAGGGCGTCGTCTGGTACCAGGGTCAGTTCCAGGCGAACTTCTTCATGACGACGTATCTCAAGCTGACCTTCCAGCAGTCGTACACGATCATGCTCTGGGCGGTCGCCCTGGGCACGCCGTTCTTCCTGGTGTTCGGCTGGCTGTCCGACAAGATCGGACGGAAAGTGATCATCCTTGCGGGCTGCCTGATCGCGGCGGTCACGTATCTTCCGATCTACCACGCGATGGCCGACGCCGCGAACGTGAAGCGCGACGCGACCGGGCTCATCACCGGCGCGGATCCGAACACGCTGCTGCTCATCGGGCTGGTATGGATCCAGGTCATCTACGTGACGATGGTGTACGGCCCGATCGCGGCCTTCCTCGTGGAGTACTTCCGGGCAAAGGTCCGCTACACCTCGCTGTCGATCCCATACCACTTCGGGAACGGCTGGTTCGGCGGCCTTCTTCCGCTGCTCTTCACCGCTCTGGTCGGAGCGACCTACCCCGAGGGCGTCAAGAACGCCGCCGGGCAGCTGCTCTACGTTCCGTTCGGCAAGAACTTCTTCGGTCTGCCGATCGACTCGACTATCAGCCTGAGGCAGTTCAACACGACGTCCGATCCGAATGGGAACCCCTACCTCGGGCTCGCGTACGTAATCACCGTTGCGCTGATGACCGTTGTCATCGGCACGCTGTTCCTGCGCGAACCACGCGGAGCGAAGATTTGGAGCGAGGTTGGGGGAGAAGAGCCCGGCATGCTGAGCGAGGCGACTCCCGCCGACTAACTTTCTCGCGGGCACACGAAAGAGGGAGGCATTCGCCTCCCTCTTTTTACTTCCGTCCCAGCTTCTTCAACCGTTCCGCTTCGGCGATCTCGGCGTCCAGCCCCGTGCGCCGGTTCCATGACTCCCAGCCTTCCCAGTTCGCCATGAAGAACGTGTAGCAGACCACGTACATCGCGCCGAGAAGACAGATGGTCGCGGCGAGGAGGAGAAAAGCGCCCATTGGATCGGCGGACTCGGGTTGCGCGCCCACGAGGCAAGGCTAGTCCGCGAGGCCGGCCCTCGTTGTTTCAGTGCAAGAGCGGCTTCTCCAACTGCACGTGCGCCGGCAGCGTCCGGTAGCCGAGCTTCGCGTTGATCTCGCGCATCGCTTTGTTCGGCTCGTCGTTTGTCATCAGCATTGCGCGCAGACCTTTGGCTTTTTGCGCGGGAGAGCGCCTCGATTTTAATGGTGGTTGCCAGGCCCGGCCCTGGTAGTTTCGCCCAACTCCGGTCATCCACGTGTAGGCGTCCTCGACTGTCGTTTCTCGGTGGTCGTGAATCCGGCGATCGCGTCGCCGTCGTACGCCAACGATGGAGAGGTCGGCCCACCCGGTTCAGCGTCAAATCATGCCTGATACGCGCCCGTTTCACGGATGACACCAACCGGACGAGAACGAACCAGGAATGGCATCGCATATGCCCTCACTTGTGATCGGCCCACGCGCTGTGGGTAGAGGAGGTTTTGCATGGACGACAAGATCGAAGGCAAGTGGGACCAAGCCAAAGGCAAGGTCAAGGAACAGGCCGGCAAGCTCGGCGGCGACAAGTCGACCGAGATCGGCGGCAAGGTCGACCAGGGCAAGGGCAAGCTCAAGGAAGGCCTCGGCGACGTTAAGGAAGCCCTTCACGATGAGCGGGTCGACCGCTAGCTAGAGCACACGCGGTGACGGGAGGCCCGGGCGCACAATGACAGCGTGCACCCGGGCCTTCGCTTGTTCGTGGTTTTCGCGGTTTTTCTGAGCGCATGCGGTGCCCCCGCGTCGAGGACGATGTCTCGCGATCTCCCGCCAGTGACGGTGGTGGCGAGCTCGAATGAAGAGGTCACGGTCAACGTCCTCGAGCTCATCTGTCAGAGCTGCGCCGAGCACATCGTTGCCAGTTGCCGGCAGATCGAGGGCGTCGTCTCGGTCAAGGCCGACCGCAAAGAGAAGCTCATCACCCTGCATTTCGATTCGTCTCTCACCACTCGCGAGCGGATCCTCGCCGCCGTCGACGACGTGGTTGCCTCGATCCCCTGACCCTCGGCCGCACCCTCGTCGCGCATCACGCCGATCCGATCGGACACCTTGTCGGCTTACTGTCGTTCGTTCGTCCGCGGCGTCGGGACGGCTGCTTCCTCTACGTCAGCGATCGCGGTCTGGCGAATCTCGTGCTGACCCGGCGCGGCTTCGGCGCGATCACGTTCGGGCACGTCATCGTCGCCAGCGTCGAACCTACGCCCGCGGTATGGCGCCACGAGCTGCGGCACGTCGCGCAATACGAGCGGCTCGGTCTCTCGTTCCTACCCCTGTACCTCTGGTATCGCGCGAGGTACGGATACACCGAACATCCATTGGAGCGAGACGCGTCGGAAGACCCTAGGCTCTTTTCTTAGTGGCCTCGTACGACATCGCGATCCTCGGCGGCGGCCCCGGCGGGTACGTCGCGGCGCTCCACGCCGCCGTCAAAGGCGCGAAGGTCGCAGTGGTCGAGCGGGATCGTGTGGGCGGAATATGCGTCACCGTCGGCTGCATTCCATCGAAGGCACTGCTCGACTCGAGCCACGCGTACTGGGTGACCACGCACGGTGAGGACCACGGCATTCATGTCGAGGGCGCCCGCTTCGAGCTACCGAAGGCCGTCGCGCGCAAGGATCGCGTCGTCGCGCAGCTGGTGTCGGGTGTCGAGGCGCTCCTCAAAGGACGGAAGGCCGATCTGATCAAGGGAGAAGGGACGTTTGTTTCCCCGACACAGCTTCGGGTTGGCAGCCAGACCATCGACGCGAAAGCGCTGATAGTCGCCACTGGGTCAAAGGTCGGGATCCCACCCATCAAGGGACTGGCTGAGGCGAAGCCGCTCGACAACGTGAGCGCGCTCGCGCTGACCGAAATCCCGAAGCGTCTGATCGTGATCGGCGGCGGGGCGGTCGGGCTCGAGCTTGGCACGTTCTTTTCTGAAGTCGGAAGCGACGTCACTGTGCTGGAGATGCTTCCGCAGCCGATCGCGTACGCGGACGCCGAGCTCGTGCGCGTTTTGGTGCGCGCGCTCGAGCAGCGCGGCGTGAAAGTGCGAACGAATGCGAAGGTGACCGAGGTGAAGCGGAACGGGCCGGTCGTGTCGGTCAGCGCCGAGATAGATGGAAAGCAGGAGGCGTTCGAAGGCGAGCACGTGCTCCTCGGGGCCGGCCGGGTCGCGAACCTTTCGGGGGTCGAGCAGGCTGGGCTTACGACGAACCGCCTCGGGATCACGGTCGACGATCAGATGCGCACGAACATCCGTGGCGTCTGGGCGATCGGCGACTGCATCGGCGATCCGCGCGCCCCGAAGCTCGCGCACGTGGCATCGGCGCAGGGCGAGGTCGCCGTCGACACCATCCTCGGCGAGAGCGCGGTGATGAGCTACGACGCCACACCGAACGTCGTCTATACGCACCCGGAGATCGCTCAAGTTGGATTGACCGAAGCGCAGGCCAAGGAGAAGTACGGCACCGACGTGAAGGTCGCGCGCTACAACTTCCGCGCCTCGGGGCGCGCGCTTGCGCTGGGCGAGGTCGATGGGCTCACGAAGATCGTCACCGCTGGAAAGGACCTGCGCATCGTCGGCGTCCACATCGTCGGACCTCAGGCGAGTGAGCTGATCGCCGAGGCGACGCTCGCGATGCGCCTCGAGGCGACCGTCGAGGATGTGATCGCGACGATCCACGCGCACCCCACGCTGGCCGAGAGCTTCCGGGAGGCCGCGCTCTCAGCAGCAGGGCGGCCGATCCACTCCGCGCGCTAGCCGGCTCGAAACCGCACGTCTATCGCGCCGTCCTTATCCGCTCTGCGGATCTCGATCTGAGGCGCGCCCCGCTCCCGGAGTGACGCGTAGCGCCACTCGGTGTCGGCGATGTCCGTGGTTCCGATGATGACCAGCGCGATGCCGACCGCGCCATTCGCGTGATCGGCGGCGGCACCGCTCGGTACGCGGAACTCGCGCGGGGTGAGGTCCTCGATGATGAATGGAAGCGGCGCCTTTAGGATGGCCGTGCGCCACTTGAGCTCTACTCCGTCCGGCGTGATGCGCCCGCTCTCCTTCGCCG
>Ga0209159_1001325_pt1 | contig 19261 bp, 12 predicted proteins | sample GraSoiAngelo_144_FD_185901 | JGI IMG/M metagenome (GOLD analysis project Ga0209159, IMG submission 185901) | Grasslands soil microbial communities from the Angelo Coastal Reserve, California, USA - 14_1009_02_40cm (SPAdes) (version 2) | ecosystem: Environmental > Terrestrial > Soil > Grasslands ...
AGGATTTCGCGCGCGTAGATATGCAAGGCGAGCCGGCGAGTTCACCAGCCGATCAACTCGCGATCGCTATCGATAGTAATCCGAGCGGCAGCGGCACGATAAAGGTGACTTGGGAAACCACCCAATACTCAGTGGATTTCAAGGTCCAGAAGTGATCAACCGCTGGTAGCGATACACGGCGCTTTCCTGGCACGCGGTAGGGTGCAAAAACGGCTGAGCAGATTGCGATTGCCTGTCGAGTTGCTTCCTTTATCATCGGGACAACTGACTCTTAATTGTGCCAGCATTGTGTCCCGCCGCAGGCGGGAATTTGGAAAAGCGCTAACTCAAAAATGAGCGCCGATGAGCAACGCAAGCTCGCCGCGATCATGTTCACCGACATGGTGGGCTACAGCGCGCTGAGCCAGCGCGACGAAAAGCTGGCCCAGGAATTGTTGGAGGAACATCGCCACTTGCTGCGGGAAATCTTTCCGCGGTTTAACGGCACTGAAATAAAAACGATTGGTGACGCGTTCCTGGTCGAATTCGGAAGTGCGTTGGAAGCAGCGCAATGCGCGATTGAAATCCAGCGAACGCTGGCCAAGCGCAACGCCGATATCGCGCCTGATCGACGCATCGAGCTTAAAATCGGTATTCACATTGGCGATGTGGTACATCGCGGTGGCGACGTTTATGGCGACGGAGTGAACATCGCTTCGCGGATCGAGCCGGTAGCAGGGCCGGGCGGAATCTGTGTGTCGATGGACGTGGAACGCCAGATTCGCAACGCCTTGGAGGCACGCTTTGAGAAGCTCGCGCCTACCGACCTAAAGAACATTTCTGTGCCGATGGAGCTCTTTCGAATTGTGCTGCCATGGGAGCGGCATACTCGCCTAACAGAAGAACCCCAAAGGCGCGCCGTCAGGCAGCGACGGTCAATTCCGGTTGGCTGGATTGCGGCCGTTCTGCTTCTGCTGGTTGTCATTGGCGCGGGCGTCTTCGTCTTCCAACGCCAGAAAACCAAAGTCGCGCCTCGACAGAGCGAGGCGGCTACAGCTTCGACGATTCCAGATAAATCGATCGCGGTATTGCCATTCGAAAATCTTAGCAGCGACAAAGAGAATGCGTACTTCACGGACGGAGTGCAGGACGAGATTTTGACTGACCTGGCAAAGATCGCGGACCTGAAAGTCATCAGCCGCACCTCGGTGATGCAGTATAAGAGCGGACTTGCCCGTAATCTCCGCAAGATTGGTGAGGAGCTAGGCGTCGCGCATGTGGTGGAAGGCAGCGTGCAACGCGCCGCCAACAAAGTGCGGGTGAACGCGCAGTTGATCGATGCTCGCAACGACGCCCATCTCTGGGCCCAGACCTACGATCGCGACCTTGCGGATGTCTTCGCCATTCAAAGCGAGATCGCCAAGGCCATTGCCGACCAGTTGCAGGCAAAGCTTTCGCCTAACGAGAAGAAAGCGATCGAGCAACCGCCCACTACTGATCTGGCGGCTTTCGACCTTTACAGCCGGGCGAAGTCACTTCTCCTCACGGCAGCTTTCAGCGCGACTAACGGCCCAGACGTGCGCAAGGCAATCGAGCTAATGGATGAGGCGGTGAAGCGGGACCCCTCATTTTTTGACGCCTACTGCCAGCTGGCCTACGCGCACGAAGTGCTTTACGCAGTGCAAGGCTTTGATCATACTCCGGCCCGGTTAGCACTGGCGGAAGCTGCCCTCCAAGCCGCGACACGACTGCGGCCGGATGCTGGCGAAACGCATTTGGCGCGCGCGCAATTTCTTTATTATGGGCGGCGCGACTATGCCGGCGCGTTGGCTGAGTTGGAGAGCGCGCGCCGAGCTTTACCGAATGATGCGCGTATCTTCGAACTAACGGGCTACATTTTGCGCCGGCGCGGCCAACAGGAGGAAGGGTTGCGTAATCTACAGCGGGCGGTGGAGCTGGACCCGCGTAACTTTTTTACTCTGCAACAGATCGCGCTCAGTTATCTATACTTGGGGCGTTATAGCGAGTCGATTGCTGCGCTGGATCGGGCGCTCAGCATCGTGCCCGACAATGTCGAAACGCGCACCGCGCGCGGCCTATATTATCTCTGCTGGAAAGCGGACGCTCAGCCGCTCCACCAGACGATTGACTCAATCCTCGGGCAAGGACCGAGCGCCATTGCTCCCGCCGCGGATACCTGGTTCGCTTGCGCGCTGGCTGAACGCGACGCGGCTGCGGCCGAACGCGCGCTCGTCGCGCTGGGCGACAATCCCTCTTGGGGCGAAAGCACGATCTATTTGAGCCGCAGCTTTGGCGAAGGGTTACTGGCGCGCATGACCAAAGACGAGGCACGAGCACGCATTGCTTTTGAAGCAGCTCGCGCGCAGCAGGAAAAAAGAGTGCAAGCGCAGCCGGATTACGGACCGGCGCTTTGCGTCCTCGCCATGATCGACGCTGGCCTGGGACGCAAAGAGCTGGCTTTGGAAGAAGGCCACCGGGCGATTGCGCTTACGCCGATGGAAAAAGACGTCAACACCGGCAGTCGCGTCATTCAATATTTTGCCATCACCTCGGCGTGGGCGGGCGACAAGGAGCTTGCATTGCGGCAACTGGAAACGGGACTGCGTGCTCCCGACGCATCGCTCCTGCTGAGCTACGGCGCCCTAAAACTGCTGCCCTTCTGGGACCCGCTCCGCGGCGATCCGCGCTTCGAAAAAATCGTGACGTCGCTTGCCCCAAAATGATCCATCGTCTGCTAACCGCGCCGGAGCCTTGGCGAAGGCGGGTCGCCTCGTTAGCGCCGAAAGACAATTGAACCACGATCACCTGCCTTCGCCGATGCTACGGCGGGCAGGCGCGGATAAAACGGATGAAATGATGATTCACGAGGAGTTGAGTGGTAAAATCATCGGGGCCGGAATGGATGTGCTCAACGAGTTAAGACCGGGCCTGGATGAAAAACTCTACGAACGCGCAATGATCATCGAATTGAAGCGGCGTGGCCACAGTCTTTCGATCCAAAGAGCATTTCCTGTTTTCTATCGCAGCGAATTAATTGGCAACCTCATTCCTGATCTGATTGTTGATGATGCTGTGATCGTCGATCCCAAAGTGGCGGCCTGTTCACCGACGCGCACGTAGCTCAAATGCTCGGGTATCTAAATATCACAGGGTTGGATCTGGCCCTGCTGCTTAATTTTAAGAACGCCCGATTGGAATGGAAACGCGTATTGCGCCCGCGAGAAGCTGGCGAACACGACACGCCTGATCTTCATGCCTGAGCCTTATCCGTGCTATCCGTGTAATCCGTGGTTCGAGCCTTCGAGCAAATCGTGGCCTCGCTCGCGCCAACTCTCTACAATCCGCGTCGGTGTCGACCGATATTAAAAAAGAGATCGAGCTGGAAATTGCGCACGTTCTCTTCATCGACATTGTCGGTTACTCCAAGCTTCCAGCTAACGAGCAACACGCCCTGGAGATTTGACCGCGAGCTTCTCCATCCTTCATCCTCTCGCGGCCTTTTCTAAGGTAGCGATGTCAATCTTGTCCATTTGCGTCATCACTTTCATGACGCGATTCGCCTTCCCGGCATCGGGATCGCCCAGCATATCGTCGAGAAAGACCGGGTTGACCTGCCACGAGAGACCGAATTTGTCTTTGAGCCAGCCGCACTGCCCGGTCGATCCACCGTCGGCGGAAAGTTTCTCCCAGAAATAATCGATTTCATCCTGGTCCTCGCAGTTGACCGAGAACGAGATTGCTTCGGTGAACTTGAACTGCGGGCCGGCGTTGAGCGCCACGAACTCGACTCTGTCGAGCGTGAATTCCACTGTCATCACGCTGCCTTTTGGCCGCGGCCCATCCTCGCCGTAACGCGTCATCTTCCCGATCCTCGAATTCTTAAAGATGGCAACGTAGAATTTGGCTGCCTGCTCGGCTTCGGAATCGAACCATAAACAAGGAGTTATCTTCTTCATGCACCTCAGCTTAACCGCCGCCTCTCTCAACCTTCAACACTCAACTCCGTAAAGGAGCGTGGCTCCCACGGAGCTTTACGCTCTCAACTGCCCTGCGCTTGCTTATTAGCGTCCGACGCAGCAAATTTGTGCGCCGAACAGCAGAAACGGGTTCCGGCGTAATGAACAAAATTGACTTCGCAGTCGGCATTGGCGGTGAGAACGGCCAAGGAATCGCTTCCACAGGGAACATTCTCGCGCTTATCTTTGCGCGGCGCGGACTGCATCTCAACGCCTACAACGCTTACCAGTCGATTATCCGTGGCGGTCATACCTTTCTGACAATTCGCGCGAGCGATGGGCCCGTCCGTTCCATGGGTGACAAGATCGATGCATTCATTCCGCTCAATCAAGACACGATGGATCGGCACCTGCATCTTTTGAAGAGCGGCGCATGCGCGATTTACGACAAAGAGAAGGTCACGCCCGGGAATGCGGCGGACGGTGTCCAACTTTGCCCCATGCCGATGAAGGAGTTGACCAAGGGCAACAAGCTCGCGGTCAATACCGCCGCGCTCGGTGCGACGCTCCAATTACTCGGGATAGAATCCGAACCGCTTGAGACGGTCATTTCGCGGCAATTTATGAAGAAGGGCGACGCGGTTGTAGCTGAAAACCTGGCCATCGCTCGTGCAGGGTACGATTACGCGGCTCAAAATTTCATAGCCTTCTCCTGGAAAGCGCCGCGAGGAACCAAACCCCTCGGAATAATTACCGGCAACCAAGCCATCGCCATGGGGGGAGCGGCCGCCGGCGTGAAATTTTACGCAGCGTATCCGATGAGCCCATCCACCGGCGTGTTGATGTGGATGGCGGCGCACGCGCGTGAGCTCGGCATCATGGTTCGGCAAGTCGAAGACGAGATCGGCGTGATGAACATGGTGATTGGCGCAGCCCACACCGGTTGCCGTGCCATGTGCGCAACCAGCGGAGGCGGGTTTGCACTGATGACTGAGGCCGTCGGTATGGCGGGAATGATTGAAACGCCGATTGTTTGCGTTGATGTGCAGCGCGCCGGACCGGCGACAGGCGTGCCAACGAAGACCGAACAAGGCGATCTCTGGCAAGTGCTGGGCGCTGGCCAGGGGGATTATGCGCGCATTGTTGTCGCGCCGACAAGTCAGTTGGATTTATTTCACACGATTCCAGAGCTGTTCAACCTCTGCGACAAATACCAATGTCCCGGTTTGGTCCTGTCCGATCTGCTGATCTCCGAAGGAACCACGAGCATCGATCCCGATGATCTGAACTTCCAAGTTAAGATCGACCGGGGCGAATTAATTCTGCCTAACGGCAACGGTGCGGATAATGGCAGCGGCGCCATCGCCGCCGCGAATCCCGCCAGCGGCTACAACGACAAGGCGTATCTGCGTTACAAGAACACTCCGAGTGGAATTTCTCCCCGCGCGGTGCCGGGAGTGCCTGGTTGCATTTTTACCGCCGCGACCGACGAGCACGATGAGGATGGCACGCTCATCAGTGATGAATTCACCAATCCGCAGAAGCGGCGGATGATGGTGGAGAAACGCGCCCGCAAAATGCAAGGCGCGATCAAGGACATCGCGCCGCCGCAGCTCGTTGGTCAGGAGGAAGCCGACGTCACGCTGGTGGGTTGGGGCTCGACCGCGGGCGTAATCCGGGAAGCGGTGGAAAAACTGGCGGGTGAAGAAGGCATCGTGGCCAATCAACTCGCCATTAAATGGATTGTACCCCTGCACGCCGCGGAGATCGGCGCCATTCTCGGGCGCAGCAAAAACGTGATCCTGGTCGAGAATAATCAGAGCGGCCAGTTCGCCCGTTATCTCCGGAGCGAAACCGGCTTCGCGGCGCACGGTCACATTCGCAAGTACGATGGCGAGCCGTTCATGCCGCATCACATCGTCGAAGCAGTGAAAGAGCAGTTAGGCGGCAAGAGTCGCTTGTCCGTCCCCGTTCACGAAGTTAATGCCTAACGAACCATGAGCGCAACGACTGAGCCCACAACGACGCCGGCACCGACTGCCGTCACTACCCCTGCGAAGGAACCCGGCCAGTTAACCAAAGAGACGTACCGCGGCCGGATCCATCCCGATTGGTGTCCGGGCTGCGGCGATTTCTCCGTGCTCGCCGCGCTTCAAACGGCTTTGTTTGAGCTCGGCCTTCAGCCGCATCAAGTCTGTGTCATCAGCGGCATCGGCTGTTCCTCAAATTTGCCGGGCTACGTAAACACTTATGGAATGCATACGTTGCACGGGCGCGCGTTGGCGGTCGCGACCGGCGTGAGATGCGGGAACCATGACCTGAAAGTGATTTGCACCGGCGGCGACGGCGACGGTTACGGAATTGGCGGCAACCATTTCGTCCACACGATGCGCCGAAACGTCGACCTGACCTACATCGTGATGGACAACCAAATTTACGGCCTAACCACTGGCCAATGCTCGCCCACGAGCGTCAAGGGGATGAAAACCAAGAGTACGCCGCACGGAAGCGTTGAGAACCCGATCAATCCGATCCCGATGGCGATGGTCGGCGGCGCGACCTATGTGGCCCGCGCTTTTAGCGGCAAGCAGAAACACATGGTCCAAATGTTCAAAGGCGCGATTCAGCACAAAGGCTTTGCCCTGGTCGATGTCTTCAGTCCGTGCGTGACCTACAACAAGGACAACACCTATCAATGGTTTAATCCGCGAGTGAAAATTCTCGAAGAACAGGGCCACAACCCGACCGATCTGCATCAAGCGATCGAGCGCGGTTTTCAGTGGGGCGACGAAATTCCTATTGGATTGTTCTGGCGTCGGACCGACCTGCAAAGCTTGGAGGATCTGGAACCGGTGTTGCACACGGGCGAAGGCCCACTCGCTTTTCGCAATCTCGGAATTTCCCCCGAGCAGGCGAAGCGTCTGATCCAGGAACTCCTGTAGTGGCGGCCGTGGCGGCCGCATTTCTGACGAATAACGATTAACCGGCGGCGGGGGCCATTGCCTGCGTTTTCTAATTTCTAATTTTTACTTCCTACTTTCTTAGTTAGCCGCCTTGATCCAAGGCTTCTTCAGTCCCCAGGCTATCTCTTTCTCCGCTCAGTTCACCCTGCGGTGCCGGTGCACCGGAGCGCTGCTCGCCCGGACGCGGCTCTGCCCGCGTAAGCTTTTGTCCCCGACGTGAGAAGCCCGGGGGTTCGACAGCGACGCATATGCAGCCGGTGCCTTCGGCACAACCCTGGCAGCAATAGGTCTCGCCGTCGTGCGTGTATCCTTCGCCAGGCCACTCATTCTTGACCATTCTGCAACCGGGACACGCCGGCAATGGAATGGAGCTCACCAACGAATCGTTTTCATCGATTTCTATTAGCATAAGTTTCCTGTCCCATTTGGTGGGACCGCCTTTCATAAAATAAAAATCGATTCTAACGGCACTTTTGCGCGCCTGACCCCACTCGCCACCCCCAAAGCTGCTCCCATTTTGGGACCCGCTCCGCGGCGATCCGCGCTTCGAAAAGACTGTTGCTTCGTTAGCGCCGAAATGAGGCGGGATGCGCCAATACTAGATGCTGGTTGCTGGATGCTGGACCCTAGATTCCTGATGCTAGATGCTTTGACCTGGCCACAGATGCATACGTAGCCACGATGCGTCGCCTGCACTGAGCGAAGCCAAATGTTTCACCGCGCTGCTATCGTGCAAATTCCTCGTTGGTTGCGAAGATTTTTTCGGGCTCACCGCGCAAGTCATTCATGGGCGGTCGGGAGTATGGGTTGTGGGAATTCGACCAACTTTGTCCCCTCACCCTACTTTCTCCCTCCGGGAGAGGCGGCGCTCCCGCGCCGGTGAGGGCCCTCTCTAACGGTCATTCTTTGCGGTCCTCTAACCGATCTGCGCCATCAGCGTTATCCGCGGTCAAAATTTCGGTTGCGGCGGAGCCGCGCTGGGCAATCTGCCGTGCTGCGTGCCTGCGATGCTGCTAAACTGTGCGCGCAACAAGAATGCAACAACGCTTCCTCGCTCCAGTTCTTTTGGTGATAACAGCGCTGCTCTGGAGTTTGGGAGGAGTGTTGATCAAGTCCATTGACTGGCCGCCAATGGCGATTGCCGCCGGTCGAAGTATTGCTGCGATTCCGGTGTTGCTGGCCTGCGCTGGCCCCGCCTTCGCTGGGCTACGGCGCGGCAGGCGGCAGCGGTTCACATTTTCACCTGCTCAGATTGGTGGCGCAATCGCCTACGCGGCCACGGTCGCGCTCTTCGTTTTTGCCACCCGGATGACAACCGCCGCCAACGCCATTTTCCTGCAATACACGGCGCCAATCTACGTCGCGATCATCGGCCGCTGGTATCTTGGTGAACGGCCGCTGCCGATCGACTGGTGGGTCATCGCGGTAGCGCTGGGTGGAATCGCCCTCTTCTTTCTGGATCGGCTAACGACGTCCGGATTTTGGGGAAACATTGTCGCGCTTGGGAGTGCTCTTGCCTTCGCGTCGTTGGTCATCTTTTTACGAAAAGAGAGAACCGGTTCGCCGATCAACAGTGTCATTCTGGGGAACATCATCGTTGGGATTGCCGGTGCGCCGTTTCTGTTGCGCGCGCCGTTACATCAGGCACGCGCTTTGTGGCTTGTGCTGGTGCTGGGCGTTCTGCAACTCGGTTTGTCTTACGCCCTGTACGCTGAAGCGATAAAACACGTTACTGCACTGGAGGCCATGTTAATTCCGATGATCGAGCCGGTATTGAATCCGGTCTGGGTGATGCTCGCGCTGGGCGAGCGCCCAGGGCCCTGGGCGATTGTTGGTGGTGCGCTCGTCCTCGGCGCAGTGCTGGTGCGCGGAATAGTAATGGTTCGCAGGCGGCGAAATCAGACCGCTTTGGCGTGATACTCACCGAGCCGTTAGGCCAGACAGTCACAGATGCACACCGACGTGATGCTCGAAGCTCAGAATTTGGAGTTTGGAGTTTCTCTAAAGTTTGGCGCTTGGCGTTTTTGAAATTTTGCGGCCTCTGCCCTCTGATCCGCCAGCGGACGGATTCGCCGTTGCGAACGTCTGACTTCTGTCCTTTGTTCTCTGTCTTCTGACCTCTGACCTCTTTGCGCCTTTGCGCCTTCGCGTGAAAATCTGTTCCCTGCGTTGTATCACAGAGGTCTCACGCAAAGACGCCAAGCCGCTAAGATCGAAGTTCGAAGATGGAAGCTCGGAGATAGGAGTTCGAAGCTTCGGCGTAGGCAGGTTGGGTGTTTGTTGCCAAATTAATCTCGATCACGATTACGATTACGAGCATGAGCAGGAGCAGGAGCACTAGCTGGACGGACGGTTGATCTGTCCTCTGACCTCCGTTCTCCCTGCTCCTTTGCTTGATGTAACAGCAGAACCTGCGCACTATTCGTGCGAACAAATGGCGGCCGAAGTTAAAAAAGAGATCGCGCTGGAAATTGCGCACGTTCTCTTCATCGACATCGTCGCCTATTCCAAGATGGCGAGCGACGATCAGCGCGCTGCCATTGAAAAGCTGAATCAAATTGTCCAATCAACGGACGAATTCCGTAAAGAGGAAAGCGAAAACCGATTGCTGAAACTCGCGACCGGTGATGGCATGGCGCTGATCTTCTATCACAGCCCGGAAGATCCGGTGGAATGCGCGCTGGAGATCAGTCGCGCGATCAAAGAGCAACACTCAAACCTGCGCTTGCGCATGGGCGTCAATAGCGGGCCGGTCAGCGGAGTGGTGGATGTGAACGGCCGCGCCAATGTGGCGGGCGCGGGTATCAATACGGCGCAACGAGTGATGGATTGCGGCGATGCCGGCCACATCTTGCTCTCAAAGCGGGTCGCGGAAGACCTGGAACAGTTTAAACATTGGCGACCTCATCTTTATCACCTCGGCGAATGCGAAGTGAAACACGGCGACAAGATCGAGATCGTAAATCTTTTTACCGCCGAGCTTGGGAATCGCGAGATGCCGGAGAAATTCAGACCGGCAGATGTAGGGGCGGCCAAACGCCAGTCCGGCTCGGACTCGGCCGCGGCGAAAAAGAGTCCAAAGTCGGCGATTTCAAAATGGCCGTTGATTGGCGCAGCGGTCTTGATCCTCATCGCAGTATTGGTGATCGGCAGCTTTCTTTTCTGGCAACAACAAAAACCAAAAAGTTCCGCCATCGCATCAGCTATTCCCGAAAAAAGCATCGCAGTGATGCCGTTTGAGAATTTGAGCGAAGACAAAGCCAACGCGTACTTCGCTGACGGTATCCAAGACGAGATCCTGACCCGCTTATCGAAGATCGCCGATTTGAAGGTGATCTCACGCACTTCCACGCAACAATATCAGAGTAAGCCGGGTAATCTTTCCGAAATCGCCCGGCAACTGGGCGTGACCCACATCGTGGAAGGCAGCGTGCAAAAGAGCGGCGAATCTGTGCGGGTAAACGTGCAGTTAATCAAAGCAGCCAATGATTCCCATCTTTGGGCCGATACTTTCGATCGCAAATTGACCGACATTTTTTCGGTGGAAAGCGAAGTGGCTAAAGCCATCGCGGAACAATTACGAGCGAAGATCACCGGCCAGGAAGACCAAGTGATCGCCGCTAAACCGACCGATAATCCTGAGGCTTACGATGCCTACCTGCGCGGCTTGGCATACAGTCTGAAAACTGCAAACACAGCTGCCAACGCTCTTGGTGCACAGAAATATCTCAAGGAAGCGGTGCGCCTGGATCCGAAATTCGCGCTTGCCTGGGCGCTGCTGTCATACACAGATGCGATCGGCTACATCACACTGACTCTTCAACCAACCGTTGCTCTGCGTGAAGAGGCACGGCAGGCAGCTGAAACCGCGCTCACTCTTCAACCCAAACTCGGCGAGGCCGTATTGGCCAAGGGCCAATACTACTACGCCGGCCTGAAGGATTACGACACCGCAGTGCGTTACTTTGAGGATGCGCGTCAGCTCCTGCCCAATAGCAGCCGGATTCCTGAGTCGCTGGCCTATGTCACGCGCAGGCAAGGTCGGTGGGACCGGAGCGAATCGTATTTCAACGAAGTCGAGCGGCTTGATCCGCGCAATGTCGGCGTGCTCACCCAGCACGCGCTTTCCTACATGGCACTTCGTCGTTTCCCCGAAGCGCTGCGGAAGCTTGATCAGGTTCTCAATATCACACCGGATGACCTGGACACACTCGCCACAAAGGCGGGTATCGCACAAGCTGAAGGCGATCTGCCGCGTGCTGCTGCGTTACTCGCTCCACTGCATCCGAACGCGGACGACAACCAGGCTTTGGAAACACAAGTTTACCAAGCGATCCTGGAGCGTCGCCCTGCACAAATCATCCCTCGGCTAAAGGAAATACTAGCCAAGCCTGATCCGGCCTTGGGTTACTTCAATGCCGAGCTGCGTTTTTGGTTAGGCTGGGCGCAGGACGTCGCCGGCGATCATGCCGCCGCGCAGGAAACCTGGCGGCAAGCGCGCGGCGAACTAGAACCTTTCCTCAAAGAACAGCCGGAAAATTTTGGTCTTCTTGGCGATCTCGCATTGACCAATATGGGCATTGGTGACAAGGCCGCCGCGTTGACCCTGGCGGAACGCGCCACGGCCGCGGTGCCGATCGAGAAGGACGCCTTGTCTGGTCCCACTCCGATCGAGATCCTAGCCCGGGTGGCGGCGCGTACGGGGGACCCCGAGCGCGCTATCGCCGCTTTACAGAAACTACTCTCGATATCGTACGCTGGTCCGCTGGCTACTGAGGGTATACCGCTCACTCCCGCACTGCTCCGGCTCGATCCCATGTTCGATCCGCTGCGCAACGACCCGCGCTTCCAAAAACTTGCGAGCGGCGAATCTTCATCAAAGTAGCTTATGGCGGCCGAAGTTAAAAAGGAGATCGCGCTGGAAATCGCGCACGTTCTCTTCATCGACATCGTCGCCTATTCCAAAATGGCGAGCGACGATCAACTCGCTGCCATTAAAGAGCTGAATCAAATTGTCCAATCAACGGACGAATTCCGTAAAGAGGAAAGGGAAAACCGATTGCTGAAACTCGCGACCGGTGATGGCATGGCGCTGATTTTTTATCATAGCCCGGAAGATCCGGTGGAATGCGCGCTGGAGATCAGTCGCGCGGTCAAGGAGCAACACTCAAACCTGCGACTGCGCATGGGTGTGCATAGCGGGCCGATCAGCGGGATGGTGGATGTAAACGGGCGCGCCAATGTTGCGGGCGCAGGGATCAACACGGCGCAACGGGTGATGGATTGCGGCGATGCCGGCCACATCCTGCTCTCAACGCGGGTGGCCGAAGACCTCGAGCAATTCAAACATTGGCGGCCGCATCTTTATCATATCGGCGAATGCGAGGTAAAACACGGCGACAAGATCGAGATCGTAAATCTTTTCACAGCTGAACTTGGTAATTCCGAGAGACCGAAGCGCATGGCGATGCCTGCGCAGAAAACCGACCTCGAGCCAGTTAGGAAAGAGCGCGCTCCATCGCGAAAACCGATTTTCATCATCGCCGCATGTCTAGCCCTAGCAGCATTGGCCGTCGCTGCTTTTCTTTTCTGGCGAGGGCATCAACCAAAGACATCTGCCGCCGCGTTAAGTATTCCGGAAAAAAGCATCGCGGTGCTCCCATTCGAAAATCTGAGCGACGAAAAGCAGAACGCGTTTTTCACCGATGGAGTGCAGGATGAAATTTTGACCGACCTTGCCAAAATCGCGGATTTGAAAGTGATCAGCCGAACTTCGGTGATGCAATATAGGAGTGGTGCGCCGCGTAACTTGCGCGAGATCGGGCAACAACTCGGCGTGGCGCATTTACTCGAAGGCAGTGTACAGCGAGCGGCGAATCGGCTGCGGGTGAATGCTCAGCTGATCGACGCGCGAAACGATGCGCATCTGTGGGCGCAAACTTATGACCGCGATCTTGCCGATGTCTTTGCCATTCAAAGCGAGATCGCCAAAGCCATTGCCGACCAGTTGCAGGCGAAGCTATCGCCTAACGAGAAGAAAGCCATTGAACAGCCGCCCACCACTGATCTGGCGGCTTTCGACCTTTACAGCCGCGCGAAGACACTTGTCCTCACGGCAGGTCTCAGCGCGACGGGCGAGCCAGACGAGCGCAAGGCAATTGAACTTCTGGATGAAGCGGTGAAGCGCGATCCCTCATTTTTCGACGCTTACTGCCAGCTCGCCTTTGCGCACGAACAACTTTATGCAATAACGGGGTTTGATCACACTCCCGCCCGGCTTGCGCTGGCTGAAGCTGCGGTGCAAGCCGCGACACGGCTGCGGCCGGATGCAGCCGAAACGCATTTGGCGCGCGCACAATATCTCTACAACGGGCTTCGCGACTATGCCGGCGCCCTCGCCGAATTGGAGATTGCGCGGCGAGGGTTACCCAATGATCCGCGTCTCTTCGAACTCACCGGCTACATCCTGCGGCGGCGCGGCCAGCAGGAGGAAGGTCTGCGCAATCTGGAGCGCGCGGCGGAGCTGGATCCGCGAAACTTTAATACTCTGCAACAGATCGCGCTCAGTTACCAAGCATTGGGGCGCTATGCCGAGACGATCGCTGCGCTGGATCGCGCGTCAGCGATCGTGCCCGACAACGCCGAAACGCGGGCCAATCGTGAACTATTTTATCTGTGCTGGAAAGCGGACACCCGGCCGCTGCGCCAGACAATTGATGCAATCCTCGCGCAAGGACCGGGCGCCATCGCCAGCGCCGCGGATACCTGGTTCTTTTGCGCTCTGGCCGAACGCGATCCAGCTGCGGCCGAACGAGCGCTCGTCGCGCTGGGCGACAATCCATGGTTGAGCAACGAATCCCCGATTATTCTGAGCCACAGCTTTGGTGAAGGGCTGCTGGCCCGGATGACCAAAGATGAGGCAAGAGCGCGCACTGCGTTTGAAGCGGCTCGCGTCCAGCAGGAGAAGATCGTGCAGGCGCAGCCGGACTATGGCCCGGCGCTCTGCGTCCTCGGCTTAATCGACGCTGCTCTTGGGCGGAAAGACCTGGCCTTGGACGAAGGCCGGCGGGCGATCGCGCTCACGCCGCTGGAAAAAGATGTCATCAACGGCAGTCGCGTCCTTCAGTATTTCGCCATTACGGCAGCGTGGGCGGGCGAGAAGGAGCTTGCCTTGCAGCAACTGGAAGCTGGACTGCGTGCTCCCTTCGCATCGGAGATGCTGAGCTACGGCGCCTTGAAACTGCTCCCGGTCTGGGACCCGCTCCGCGGCGATCCGCGCTTCGAAAAAATCGTCGCCTCGCTTGCTCCAAAGAACAATTAAACCACGGATCACCTGCCTTCGCCGATGCTACGGCGGGCAGGCGCGGATAACACGGATGAAGAAGTGATTCAGGAGGAGTTGAGCGGCGAAATCATCTGATCTTCATGGCCGAGCCTTATCCGTGCTATCCGTGTAATCCGTGGTTCTTTTGAGACTTTGAAAATCGTCGCCTCCCTCGCGCCGAAAGGATAATGGATTTCGACGGTCATCCGCCTTTGCCGCTACGACGCGACCGGTAGACCGCCGCTACAGGACCGTTGGAATAGTCAGAGATGTCTCGGTTCGAGCCGGTCTGGCTCGTAAGAACCTACAGCTCGGAGAGGACTGGCGAATTTGCTGACCATGACAAGAAGTTGTCTGCCGCAGTCAACGGCAGCGGCTACAGGTTTCCGCTCAGCGACAGCATTTGCCGCAGTCAACGACAGCGGCTACAGCATCGCAGGAATGAGGAAACCCGAAGCCATGCTGGACTTCGCCGCCATTAGAGCGGCGCACCGACGTATTCGTCCGCACATTCATCGCACACCTGTGTTGACCAGTTCGCGGTTAAATGACGCGAGCGGCGCCTGTCTTTTCTTCAAGTGCGAAAATTTTCAGAAAGGTGGTGCGTTTAAAGCGCGCGGGGCAACAAATGCCGTCTTTTCGCTCGATGATACCTCGGCGCGGCGCGGTGTTGCGACGCATTCGTCAGGCAATCATGGTAGTGCCGTCGCGCGCGCGGCGAAACTTCGCGGCATCCCAGCCCACATTGTGATGCCGTCGAACTCGGCCAAGGTGAAAGTGCGCGCGGTGGAGAGTTACGGCGCGCAGATTGTTTTTTGTGAACCGACGCAAGCGGCGCGGGAAGCGGCCTGCGCAGAGGTGATCGCAAAAACAGGCGCGATCCTGATTCACTCGTTCGAAAACGAACACGTCATGGCGGGACAAGGTACAGCGGCGATAGAAGTGCTCGAGGATGTTTCCGATCTCGATGTCGTGATTTGTCCAGTCGGCGGTGGCGGGCTGCTCTGCGGCACAGCGGTGGGAGCGAAATCGATACGACCGGAGATCAAAGTAGTCGCAGCCGAACCAGTTAATGCTGATGATGCGGCCCAATCGTTCCACGCAGGCCGATTGATTCATTCCAAAAAGAAATTCACGATCGCGGATGGACTGCGGACAAACGTCGGCGCGCCAAATTTTGCGATCATCCAGCAGTACGTAAACGATATCGTAACGGTAAGTGAGGAAGCCATTGTCAGGGCGATGCGGACAATTTGGGAGACGATGAAAATAATCGTCGAACCATCAGCGGCCGTTCCCTACGCGGCGATCATTGAGAATAAGATCGACCTTGTCGGAAAACGCGCCGGCATCATTCTTACAGGCGGCAATGTAGATCTCGACGCGTTGCCGTGGATACAATAGCTGAGGGTTGAGAATTGCGGCCGCAGTCAGCGACAGGGGCTACAAGATCGCCGCATAGAAGTTGTACGGGAGAATTGGGGTCGAAATCTTAACATTTAAGATTTGTTCACTCCCTCGGTAAGCAGGTCTCCGTGCTGCTATACCGCGAAGTCTTGTTTTTCTGCAAAGATTTACGAAGTCAAAACCACTAATGCACACGAAGGAGGAGAACTGTTGCTTTGCCGAGAGGACGCAAACAGAAGACACCGAATAAAAGAAAGAATTCTGCTGCCTGCCAAAAATCGGCAACCTTCGTTCTCTCTGTTTCCTTCTGTTAAGGAGTAATTCGTGTTCATTGGCGTTCATTCGTGGTTAAATCTCGGTTGCGGCGGAGCCGCTCTGGGCCACAGAGGAATCTCTCCCGTGTCACAGCTGACCGGTGCTTTTACGCGGCGCTGCCTGGATTGAGTTGGGCTGTCCCATAGCGAGCTGCTACCAAGGTGAAGGTGTGAAACCTTGACTCGGGGTTAACCAAGAAGACAAACCCGTTGCCCCACAATCTTTGCCTTGCAAACTCGGTTCTGGTAAGCTCGTTCACAAGGTTGCTGTAATATGTCTCAAGACGGCACCGAACATCGCAAGCTCGCCGCTATCATGTTCACGGACATGGTCGGCTACAGCGCTCTCGCGGAACGCAACGAGGAGCTCGCACTTGAATTGCTCGAGGAACACCGCCGACTCCTGCGCTCAATTTTTCCAAAACATCGGGGCTCTGAAATCAAGACAATTGGAGATGGTTTCCTAGCCGAATTTTCCAGCGCCCTGGCGGCGGTGCAATGCGGGATTGAAATACAAGAGATGATCGCGAAGAGAAATTCCCTCAATCCATCGCAAGGGAATTTCCAGGTTCGTATTGGAATTCATGCTGGCGATGTTGTCCATCGTGATGACGACGTGATTGGCGATGGCGTCAATATCGCCGCCCGCATCGAACCATTGGCCGAAGCGGGCGGCATTTGCATTTCCCAGCAGGTCTTCGACCAGGTCGAGAATCGCGTCGCCAAGTCCCTGAAAAGGATGGGGCAGGTGAAACTGAAGAATATGATGCGACCGCTGGAGGTTTATGGCGTGGTATGCGAGGGCGCAGCGACCGGTCCACCGGATCTCGCGCAAGACAGCAAATCTTCTGGAACTCAGAAATCGATTGCCGTCTTGCCTTTCCTGAACATGAGCTCAGATCCGGAGAACGAGTACCTGAGCGACGGTCTGACCGAAGACCTGATAATGGCGTTTTCACAGTTGAAGGGTTTACGCGTGCCTGCCCGGACTTCGAGCTTTGCGTTCAAGGGGAAGAATGAGGACATCCGCCGGATCGGCCAGCAACTGAATGTGAACACCATTTTGGAGGGCAGTGTGCGCAAAGTTGGCAACCGGCTGCGTATCACAGCCCAACTGATTAATGCGGCTCACGGCGATCATCTGTGGTCCCAAACGTTCGATCGCGAAATGCAGGAGGTCTTTGCAATTCAGGATGAAATTACGCGTGAAATTGTCCGGGCCCTTGAGATGCAATTGATTGGCGCAGGTGATCAGCCCTTGGCGAAACATGGCACTTACAACACTGAGGCCTATCAGCTTTATCTTCAGGCCAGGTATCACTTTAACAAGTTCACCGGCGAGGGCTTCAAGCGGTGCATCGAGTGTTGCAAAAAAGCTCTCGAAATTAAGCCCGGCTACGCACTGGCTTATGCTGCCTTATCCCTCTCTTATCAAACCGGCTGGTTCTACGGCTTTCTCTCGTTTGAAGAAAAGCTTGCCGCAATCGGTCCTCATGATCTGTTCGCAGAAAAGGCAGTAGAACTCGATCCGAACCTGGCCGAAACACAAACCGCCCTGGCGATAGTAAGATGTTGGAACCTGAGAGACTGGTCGGGAGGTGAAGACTGCTTCAAACGCGCGATCGAGCTCAACCCGAACTACGTCACCGCTCACGAGCATTACGCTTTGTTCCTGGGGTGCAGCAAGCGGACCGACGAAGCCATAACCCAAGCGCGCCTGACGCTGCAAATCGACCCCTTGTCCCCCATGATTAATCTCCTCATGGGGTTCGTGTATTGGATAATTCACCGCTACGATCTGTTGTTGGAACAAGCCCAGAGATTGTTTGAGCTGGAATCAAACTTCTTTGGAACCTATTGGCTCTTGGCATGGGCCCATTGGTCTCAGGGGATGCACGAAGCTGCTATCGCAGATTTGCGCAAAGCAGTGACGCTGGGAGGAGGCCCGCTTCAATTAGCCGATTTGGGCTGCCTTTTGGGCCGCGTAGGTCGGAAGGCCGAAGCTCAACGCGTCCTTGAAGAGTTGAAGGAAATGGCAACACGGAGATATGTCCAACCGGCGTATCTTGGCTTCCTTCATGCAAGTTTAGGCAATCATGACCAAGCCTTTGCTTGCTTTGCACAGGGCATGGAACACGAAAACGCCAGCGTTGCGCTCATTGCAGAATACTGCGTGTGTGCGGGTTTGGATGACTTGCGTGCCGACCCACGATTCCCGGCTTTGCTTAAAAAAATCGGGATTTGACCTTGAGCGCCGGCACCAAATATCGCAAGCTCGCCGCGATCATCTTCACCGACATCGTCGCCTAAGCCTGACTTCTGTTCTAAACGGCGATTTTTGAGCCGCGCTCGATTGCGTAAGTGTTGATGCGAGGCATTCAGTTGCCTCGCTAAGCTTCTCCCGCGAAAGCCTCCGGCGTCGTCGCGCTTGCCGGAACGGCGGGCCAAAAAAATCTTAAAAAAGTGCTTGCCAGTGCATTTGTGCTATAGTTATGTATAACACCAGATGAGCCGCCTACGCCAAACAACCAAGGTCCCGAGGCTACGGCGCGCCAATGGGTTCGGTGGAATACAGGATGGACAGTGAATGGAACGACAGTCAGCCGATTTATCGACAGCTCCGGGATCGTGTCGTCGCTATGATTCTCGACGGCGTGCTCAACGAAGGCGATCCGCTGCCGTCGGTGCGCAATGTCGCGGCCGAATACCGGGTCAATCCCCTCACCGTTCTCAAGGCCTATCAACAACTGGTCGCCGAGGAGTTGGTCGAGACCAGGCGCGGACTCGGCATGTTCGTCAAAGCCGGCGCGCACGATCTTCTGCTCAAAGGCGAACGACAGAAGTTTCTTACCGCAAGCGCCGCAACGATTCAGCGGCTCGGGATCACACCCAAAGAATTACTCAAAGCGGCGAAGACTACGAAAGCAAAATGAGATCACCCAATTTGAGGAATGCAGCTTTGATTTTAAGCCTTAGCGGCTCCGCGTCTTTGCGTGAGACCTCTGCGATACAAGGCAGGGAAGAGGTTTTCACGCTAAGGCGCCAAGGCGCAAAGAAGGCATGGCAATCCAAAAGTCCGGTTCCATCTCTGGACCTTAGCGGCTTTGCGTCTTTGCGTGAGACTTCTCCGATTCAAGGCAGGGAAGAGCTTCTCACGCTAAGGCGCGAAGGCGCAAAGAAGGCATTTGAATCGGAGAGTCCGGTTTCATCTCTGGACCTTAGCGGCTTTGCGGCTTTGCGTGAGACTTTTGCAATACAAGGCAGCGAAGAGTTTTTCACGCCATGGCGCCAAGGCGC
>Ga0209159_1001327_pt1 | contig 19255 bp, 13 predicted proteins | sample GraSoiAngelo_144_FD_185901 | JGI IMG/M metagenome (GOLD analysis project Ga0209159, IMG submission 185901) | Grasslands soil microbial communities from the Angelo Coastal Reserve, California, USA - 14_1009_02_40cm (SPAdes) (version 2) | ecosystem: Environmental > Terrestrial > Soil > Grasslands ...
GATCCCCGCCAGCGTGTGCGTGATCGCCGCCGTCAGCGTCGTCTTCCCGTGGTCCACGTGCCCGATCGTCCCCACGTTGCAGTGCGGCTTCGTCCGCTCAAACTTTGGCCTGCTCATGCCACCCTCCCCAACCTCGATCTATGAGTGCGATCCCTAATCCCTACTCCCGCAGTTTCTTTCAGCATAATGACTCGTGAGTCGTGAGCCATACACCACGGTTCACGACTCGCGAGTCACGCAAAGCGTCCGCCCTGAACCACGCGCTCCGCTTGGGTTCAGGGCATGAACCACTCGCGCTTCTGCAGAATGGCGCCGCCATGAACCCGAGCGAAGCGAGTGGTTCATGGAGCCCACGACCGGATTCGAACCGGTGACCTTGTCCTTACCAAGGACACGCTCTGCCACCTGAGCTACGTGGGCGCGTTGCAAGAGATGCCGTATTGCAACCGTATTATAGAGGTGGTGTATACCCATTTCAAGCGTCGTGCCGGATCGGGGACTCTCGTGCGATTTTGCGACCGGCGGCGTCGAAGGGAGGACGGGATCGTGGACTGGGTCGGGTGGATGGTGGTGGTCTTGCTGATCTGGTTCCTCTTCTTCCGCAAACCCTAGAACCCGGGTAGAATAGCAGTGATGGTTGAGCGGGAGTAGCTCAGTGGTAGAGCGTCTCCTTGCCAAGGAGAAGGTCGCGGGTTCAAGTCCCGTCTCCCGCTCCAGCGTGTGCACCGCCACGGCGGCGTAGCCAAGAGGCAAGGCAGGGGTCTGCAAAACCCCCACTCCCCGGTTCGAATCCGGGCGCCGCCTCCAACCATGAACGACCGGGAACGCGGGATCGCGGAAACGCGGGAACGCGAATTTGGAAGGACCATAAAGACCAGGGTAGTGCCCTGGTCGTTTCTTTTTTCGGGTCGTGCATACCCTATAATCGAGGACGGGCGGGTGGCGGAACTGGGATACGCTGGGGCCTTAAAAGCCTCTGGTCTGAAAGGACCTTGTGGGTTCGACTCCCACCCCGCCCACCACTGGCGTAGTGACGATCCTTCCTACTGCTGGATCGGTTTGGCCAGCGGGCGGTCGTACCGTAAGACGGGGAGATAACGCTCCAGAAGCGCGAACCCACCGAAGAGGACTGCCACGTACGCGAGATCTCCGAGGACTGTGTTCCGGAAGAACGGCAAGGCCGCCACATACGCGGTCGTAAGTCCCGCCCACGACTTGGGATAGAGCGTCCCCATCACCCACACGCCGAAGTTCGTGACGACAAAGAACAGGACCGAACTCGCCAGGGTAGCCATCACCACCGGCAACAAGGTCTTCCGCCTTCGCACCTGGGTGCCGACCAGCACGATCAGCAGGAAGCTCCCGTAGACGAACGGCATCGTGGAATGGAACCCAAGAAGCACGTCACTCAGCACCATCGCGGCCAGCGGCACGGCGCACGCTGCCGCGAGATGAGAGAATTGCGCGCCTGCAAAGAGCGCCATGGCGGCGACCGGCGCCACGTTGGGTGGATGAGGGAGTAGACGCGATGCTGCCGCCAGGAGAATTCCGGCGAACAGCACGAGAGGACGCGCGGAGATCATCCACGATCACCTCGCTTCACAGATTTGCGCCTGGCGTCCTCAAGACCTCTTTCCTTCTATGATGGAGAAGAACTCCGCCCGTGTCCGGGCGTCCTCGCGGAAGATCCCGCGCGTGGCGGAGGTGACGACCTTGCTGCCGGGTTTCTTGACCCCCCGCATCGTGGTGCACAGGTGTTCTGCCTCGATCACCACGGCGGAGCCGGCAGCACCCAATCCACCCTGGCAGAGAAAGTCTGCCACCTGCGATGTCAAACGTTCCTGCACCTGAGGGCGGCGCGCGAGCATCTCGACCAGGCGCGCCACCTTGCTGACGCCTAGGATGCGTCCCTGCGGAATATACCCGACGTGCGCGACCCCGTGAAAGGGCAAGAAGTGATGCTCGCACATGGAATAGAACGGAATGTCTTTCACGATCACCAGCTCATGGTGATCTTCATCGTCGAACCCTACCTCCAACAGCTCGCGCGGATCTTCCTTGAGACCCGCAAAGATCTCCTCGTACATATCGGCGATGCGCCGGGGCGTGCCGATCAGCCCTTCCCGCTTCGGATCCTCACCGATGGCCTCGATAATCTGTTGCACTGCCCGCTCAATCACTGCCTTGTCCATTTGCTTGACCTCGGTAGCCACCTATCGTCCCTCCTTGTGTGATGCAGTGGTCGCCCCAGTGATCTTCGCTGTATCGTGTTGCGGGGCTTGGGCGCGACCTCGTGTCGAGGCATCCTGATACCCGCAGAAATATTCCATCATCCGTGCCACCCGGACCATCGCCTGGACGTCATGGACCCGCAGCATGTTCGCGCCCTGCGCGATTGCAAACGCCACCGCCGCCGCGGTGCCCTCCAACAGGTCAGTGGGGTGCAACCGCAGCAGATCCCGGATGTAATCTTTCCGCGACGTCGCCACGAAGATTGGGAACCCCAGGCTGCGCAGCTCCGGCAGGCGGCGCATCAACTCGATGTCACGCGACGGATGCTTCCCGAAGTTCAGGCCCGGATCCACCAGGATGCGCTCCCGTGGAACCCCCGCCGCGATCAGCTCTTTGGTCCGCCGCCACAGGAATGCCGCCACCCAGTCCATCATCGAGGGCACGTCGATGTCCGTGTAGTGGTGCTTCGGGTGTCCGTGCAGGTGCATGATCACGATACCGGCATGGCTGGTCGCGATGACCCGGACCATCTCTGGGTCGGCGGCGCCGCTGATGTCATTCACCAGGACGGCCCCGGCGTCAATGGCAGCTTTGGCCACGGCAGGCTTGTACGTATCCACTGCCACCGGCCGGTCGTACCGGCGGACCAGGGCTGCGATCAGCGGTGCGACCCGCTGGATCTCCTCACCGCTAGGGACCGGCTCGCCCTGCTGCGCCGTCTCGCCGCCGACCTCGATCACATCCACGCCCTCACGGATCATCTCGTCCGCGCGGGCGAGCGCCGCGTCCAGACCGTAATACCGGCCGCGATCATAGAACGAGTCGGGGGTGTTGTTCAGGATCCCGGCCACGTACACGCGCGAGGCAAAGTTGAACCGGTGCGGGCCTAGCGTGACGGTGGGCGGTGGCGAGATCGCGGCACGCAGAGTGGTGCGCACGGCGTCCGCCACAGGCGCGGCGGCCCCCGCGATGAATCGCTCGAACTGAGCAGCCGTCCCCGCCAGGATGACCGCCACCCGTTCCTGCAGGGGCGGGGCGGCCTGGGCCGGCGTGGAGGCAATACCCCCGAGGCGCGAAAACTCCGCGGCGGCGCGCGTCAGAGCCGCCTCAGGGGCCATCAGGCGGATCCGGAGGAACGCGCTGTCGGCCGGCGATGCCGGCGCGGGCAACGGCGTCAGGGCCCAAGCCCAGTACAAATCACTTTGGTCGGTCACGTTATCACTCAACGGGAAATGGAAAACTTCCATTCCAGTATACCCGGCCGCACAGGACTATTCGGCGGGTTCAGGGATGACTTTCAACGTGCGCACCGGCGACAACGCGACCCACAGAAAGGCCAGCACGCCGCCTGCTGCCGATATCGCAATCGCGGGGCGCAGGCCCAGCCCCTCGCCAAGCAGGCCACCGGCCAGACCCCCCAGCGGCATGGTTCCCCACACCAGGAAGCGCATCGTGGCATTCATGCGGCCCTGCAGGCGGTGCGGGGTGATCGCCTGCCGCAGGCTGACCTGGTTGATGTTGTAGACCGGATTCGCGAAGCTGGTCAGCAGCCCCGAGAACACCAGTAGGGGGAGTGCGGTCGCTCGTGTCGCCAGCGGAATTGAAATCAGCCCCAGGCCATCAATGAGTGTTGCCGCAACGATCGCGCGGCCCACGCCAACACGCCTGGCGAGCCGTCCGGCGGTGAGAGCCCCGAGGAGCCCAGAGACGTTACCCAGGCTGAAGATGATGCCGATTTGCGCCGGGCCTAATCCAAGTTCGCGTGTCGCGAACAAGAAGTACAGCGTAAACAGCGCGGATGTAAAGAAGTTGAAGGTCCCGGTGCACCCGGCAATCGAGCGCAACAGCCGGTGGCCGAAGACAACGCCGAGTCCTTCCCTCACGTCAGCGATCAGCGGGTTCCGTGGGCCGTGCACGACCGCCGGTTCCTGCCCCTTGATCAGCCGGATGAGCCCACCGGAGATGACAAACGACACCGCATCAAGCGCGATGGCCAGCGGCGCGCTGATCACTTGAATCACTACGCCGGCGATCCCAGGTCCCGCGAGGTTCGCCAGCGACCGTGTCGCTTCCAGTTTGCTATTTCCTTCCACCAGCTGCCGCCGATCCACCAGGGCCGGGAGATATGCCTGATAGGCGACGTCAAAGAACACCGTGAGGACGCCGACGACCAGTCCCACGGCATACAGGTGCAGCATACTCAAGCCCGCAGTGAGGGCAGCGACTGGGATCGTCAACAATACGGCGGCCCGGCCCAGGTCCCCGGTGATCAGAATCGGCCGCCGGGGCCACCGGTCCACCCAGACGCCAGCGAGGAGGCCGATGAGCAGAAAGGGCGCCCGTTCCACCGCCGTCAGGATCCCCATCTGTCCGGCTGTCGCCTGAAGTGTCAGTGCTGCAATTAGGGGAATAGCCAGGCCGGTAAACTGGTCCCCGAAGGCCGAAATCGTCTGCGCCGACCAGAGCTTCATGAAGTCGGAGTGGCGCCACAAAGCCGCGGGATCCGCAGTCCGCGTTCCCGCTGGATCAGTCACGCAGCCGCCTCCCCGTGAGGGCAATGAAGACGTCTTCCAGTGACACGTCCTGCACGCGGAGGTGCCGCACCCGTAGTCCCTGGCCGCTGAGAATCTGAACGGCTTGCGGCAGCGTCTCGTTGATGTCGGCCAGTTCGACCGTGACGTCCCAGATGCTGTCCCCCGGCTGCTCAACCACCGTGACCTGCCCGACGCCCGGAAGGGCCTGGAGCAGCGCGGCAGCGCGCGGGGCCGGACCTTCCACCTCCAGGCGCAGCGCGGTTCGCCGTTGCTGGGCACGCTTCAGAGCCTGGGGCGTGTCCAGCGCAATAATGCGCCCCCTATCAATGATGCCGACCCGCTCACACAGCTGATCAGCTTCTTCCATATAGTGCGTCGTCAGGATGATCGTCTTGCCCTCGTCGCGGTGGAGCCGCCGGACGAGGTCTCTGGCGTTCCGCGCCGCCTGAGGATCCAGCCCGGTCGTAGGCTCATCCAACAGCAAGACCGGGGGATCGTGCAACAGTGCTTTGACCAGCGCAAGCCGCTGGCGCATTCCGGCACTGTACCGTTCCACCAGGTCGTCCGCCCGTGGCGTCAGCTCGACGAGATCGAGCAGCGCGGCGATGCGCCGGCGGGCCTGCACCGCCGGCACCCTATGCAACGCGGCAAAATACTCGAGATTCTCCCGACCGGTAAGCCGCCAGTACACCGCGCGTTCACCGGTCAGCACCACGCCGATGTGCCGGCGGACCTGCGCCGGGTCGCGGACGACGTCGAACTCCCACACCCGCGCCGTCCCGGCCGTGGGAGCAAGCAGCGTGCACAGGATTCGGATGGTCGTGGTCTTCCCGGCGCCGTTCGGCCCGAGCAGGCCGAACAACTCCCCGCGGTGGATTTGCAGGGTGACTCCGTCGATCGCGGTGACCCGGCTGGCCTCGGCTGCAGTACCGTTCCCGCCGGCACCCGCCGCCCGGACGCGAAAGCGCCTGGTCAGATTCTCAAGTTGGACGGCGGGTTCGGGCTGAGCAGTCACGCGATGGCGTCCTAGGAAGCGCGAAGGCTCGTCAGGTCGACCCCTTCGCCTTCGAGCAGCCGGCGCTTCAACGCGGTCCCGCCGCGCAGCGAGTACCCCCCGAGGCCTCCATCGGTGCGCACGACCCGGTGGCACGGCACGATCAGAGGCACGGGATTCTTCGCGCAGGCGTTGCCGACCGCGCGTACGGCGCCCGGGTGCCCGATCTCACGGGCGATGTCGCGGTACGTCCGGACCTGGCCCTTGGGAATCCTGCGGAGCCGCTCAAGCACGATACGCTCAAATGGCCCCACCATGGAGAGATCCACCTCACCGCCAAACCCGTCCATGCAGGTGACGAAGCGGCGCAGATCCTGACGCAGCGGCTGCGGCGGGTGCTGATCGCGGACCGCCGGACGGCGGTATTTCCGGTACAGTCCCCGCGCAAACGCCTCATCGCTGGGAGCCAGATCGACGGCGTTCACTCCTCGGTCGGTGTACGCAACGTACATGGTGCCCAGCGTGCTGGGCAGTGACGTGTATCGCAGCATCTCCTCTGCCCTCCCCGGCCGGTCGGCCGCGTGGCGCGCGTACTGCAGGACAAACGACTCCAGCTCGTCCTCAGACAGCGGCGTGAGCGCCGCCGCCGGCTTCCCCCGCAGCGTGATAATGACCGGCTCCCCGGCCATCGTGTACCGCAGCAGTTCGTTGGTCTTGTTCTTCAGCTCCACGGTGTTGGCCACGCGCATCGCTTGTGCCCCCAAGTTTGACATGGCTATTTTCATAGCTATATGATAGCCAGGCTCCACCTGCCTGTCAACCTGTGGGGGGAGAAAAGCTAGCGGACGACTTCGTCCTTGTAGCGGACGTCAGGGTGCTGGCGCAGGTACTCCAGCACCTTCTGGGCCATCTTCGGCCCGACGACTTCGGCGATCTGGTCAGCGGGGGCCTCCCGCACGTGCCGCACCGAGCCGAACCGGCGGATCAACTCACGCTTGCGCTTTTCCCCGATCCCTTTGATCTCATCCAGGACCGAGAAGACGATCCGCCGCTCGCGGAGCTTCTGGTGGTAGGCGTTGGCAAACCGGTGGGCCTCATCCCGGACCCGCTGCAACAGCCGCAGCGCGTGCGAGTCGCGCGGCAGGGCGATGGGGTCCACGCTGTCGGCCGTGACGATCAGCTCCTCGCGTTTCGCCAGGCCGATGGCGGGAATCGGGACATTGTACTCGAACAGCACGTCGCGGGCCGCATTCAGCTGGCCGCGACCGCCGTCGATGAGGATCAGGTCCGGCATCACCGACCACTTCACCGGCACGGGCTCATCGCGGTCCAGCTTCTCCTGCTCCTCGCGGGCCATCGCAAACCGCCGGCGCAGCATCTCCTGCAGGCTGGCATAGTCATTGGGGCCCTCGGTCCACTTCATCTTGAACCGGCGGTAGTCACGCTTCAGCGGCCGGGCGCCTTCGAACACCACCAGCGACCCGACGGTCTCACCGGCCTGGAAGTTGCTCACATCATACGCTTCAATCCGGAAGGGGGCGTGCTCAAGCCCCAGAATCTCCTGGAGCTCCTTGATGCCGGCGCCGTCCAGGCCAGACACCCGCGCTCGCTCTTGGTTGAGAAACAACGCGGCGTTCTCCCCGGCCATGTCCGCCAAGCGCTTCCGCTCTCCGCGCTGCGGCACCACGACCTCGACCTTGCTTCCACGCTTTTGCGTCAGCCACTCGGCGATGAGGGCGCCATCCTCCACCGAGTCCTGCAGGATAACCTCGCGCGGGACACTGGGCGCCTCCTGATAGTACTGCGTGAGAAATCCGCCCAACGCCTCAGCGCGCGTCAGACCGCGCGTCCCCTCCAGCAGAAAGTGCTCTTGTCCCTGCAGCCGGCCGGCGCGAATGTAGAACATCTGCACGCAGGCCATATCCCCGGTCTGCGCCACCGCCGCCACATCGCGGTCCTCCAACCCGACGCTGCTGGTGCGCTGCCGCTCGGTGATCGCCTCCATGGCCTGAATCTGATCGCGCAACTGCGCGGCCCGTTCGAATTCCATCGCCTCAGCGGCCCGCGTCATCTCCTGGCGCAAGTCGTCCAGCAGCGACTCCTGCTTTCCCGCCAGGAACATCGCGGCCTGGCGCACCTGCCCGGCATATTGCTCCGCGGTGGCGCCCCAGGCCACGCACGGGGCCGTGCACAGTCCGATGTAGTAGTCTAGGCACGGCCGCGGCAAGTCACGCGTGATCTCGATGTTGCATGACCGCAGCTTGAACAGCTTGCGGATCGTGCGGATCGTGCGGGTCACCAGTTTGGGTTCGTGGTACGGGTAGGGACCGAAGTAGCTGGCGCCGTCGCGGAGCACCTTTCGCGTCATCCGGATCTTCGGGTATGGCTCGTTCGTCAGCTTGACGTACGGAAAGGCTTTGTCGTCCGCCATCCGCACATTGTAGGGCGGCCGGTGCTGCTTGATCAGGTTGGTTTCCAGGATCAGCGCTTCCACCTCGTTCTCGCAGGCCACCACCTCGAAGTCCGCGATCTTGGACATGAGGTGACGGATGCGCGGGCTTTCCAGATGGCCGCTGTCCTGAAAGTACTGCCGGACCCGGTTGCGCAGCGACGCCGCCTTGCCGACATAGATCACCCGCCCGGCGGCATCTTTCATCAAGTAGACGCCCGGGCGCGTCGGCACGGCTTTGAGCTTGTCCTCGAGATTGCTGGCCAGATGCTGAGTCGTCATCTCACACGGTGCGCAGAAATTCCGCGATCCGTCGCAGCCCTTCCTCGAGCAGGCGCTTGTCGCCACCGTACCCGATCCGGATGTGCCCATCCAGCTGGAAATGGTCCCCCGGCACGACCAGCACGTCGTGTGCTTTGCGCAGCCGGGTGGCCAGCTCGGTGGAGTTCACCCTCGGCTGGTAGCGCAGAAAGGCGATCGCGCCAGCTCTCGGCGCGATCCAGCTCACCAGGCCGCCCAGCCCGTCGACCCAGCGCGCCACCGCCTCCAGGTTCTCGTTCAGGATCAGCCGCGTCCGGGTGGCCAGGCGCTGGAAGGCCCGCGGGCCCAGAGCGACCCGCGCCAGATGATCGGACAGCACGCTGGGCGCGATGGTCGTGTAGTCATGATAGCTCCATAAGACCTGGACGGTGTCGTGCGGGGCGACAATCCACCCGATCCGAAGCCCGGGCAGGCCGTAGGCCTTGGAGAGCCCGCCGGTGACGATGACCTTCGGGTAGCGGCCCCAGAACGAACTGGTCGGATGCCCGTCCAGCTCCGCGCCCCGATACACTTCGTCGGCCACGACCCAGGCGTTCACTCTCGCCGCGGCCGCGCAGAGCGCGTTCATCGCGTCGACCGAGAACACGGCCCCGGTTGGATTATTGGGATTACAGACGAAGATGGCCTTCGTCTTCGGCGTCACCAGCCGTTCCAGTTCCTCGAGGTCTGGCGTCCATTCCGCCGGCTCCCGCAGCCAGGACGACACAGCCTCGGCGCCCCACGCCCGCGCCAGTCCGGGGATTTGCATGTAGTTGGGGAGCATCACGACGGTGTGATCGCCGGGCTCTAATAGCGCCCAGGTGATCAGGAAATTCGCCTCGGCGGTGCCGCTCGTCACCAGCACGTGCTCAGGACCGGCGGCATGGTAGAGACCGGCAATCGTTGTGCGTAGCTCCTCGCTGCCGTTCGTGTGACCGTACCCCAACTGCTCGCGGGCCAGCACTTCGCGGATCCAGGAGTGGTCGACCAGGGCGGCGAGGGTGATGGGGTGCACCCCGCTGTCCGCCAGGTTGAACTCGACGGTGTTCTCCCACGTGGATTGATACCGCTCCATCTCGAAGCGCTCAATCTTCATGGGAGACCCCCTATTCCCGCCGCTGTCTCCTCCGACGTCCATTTCCCGTCAGCACAAACTCCGGCTCTCTGGAGAGCACTCGCGTCAAGAACTGCCCGGTATAGGAATGCGCCACCGCGGCGACGTCTTCCGGCGGGCCTTCGGCGATGACCTGCCCGCCGAGATCCCCGCCCTCCGGACCCAGGTCGATGATCCAGTCCGCCGTTTTGATGACGTCCAGGTTGTGTTCGATCACCACCACTGTATTTCCGGCGTCGACCAGCCGGTGCAGGACGTGCAGCAGGCGCTCCACGTCGGCAAAGTGCAGGCCCACCGTGGGTTCGTCAAGGATGTACAGCGTCCGCCCGGTGTCCCGCCGCGACAGCTCGGTGGCCAGTTTCACGCGCTGCGCCTCGCCCCCGGAGAGGGTCGTGGCCGGCTGACCGAGCTGGACGTAGCCCAGGCCCACATCGTAGAGCGTCTGCAGCTTCCTGCGGATGCGCGGCACGTTCTCGAAGAACTGCAGCCCCTCGGTCACCGTCATCTCCAAGACATCGGCGATGCTCTTCCCGCGGTAGTGGACCTCCAGGGTCTCGCGATTGTAGCGCTTGCCCTTGCAGACCTCGCACGGCACGTACACGTCCGGCAGAAAATGCATCTCGATGCGCACGATGCCGTCGCCCTCACAGGCCTCACAGCGCCCGCCCCGCACGTTAAAGGAGAACCGTCCTGGGGTGAACCCCCGAGTCTTGGCATCCGGCGTCATGGCGAACAGGTCACGGATCAAGTCGAACGTCTTCGTGTACGTGGCCGGGTTGGACCGCGGCGTGCGGCCGATCGGCGACTGGTCGATGTTGATCACCTTGTCCACGTTCTCGATCCCGTCGATCCGGGTATGGGCCCCGGCGCGCACCCGCGTGCCGTGCAGCCGTGACGTCAGCGCACGGTAGAGGATCTCGTCCACCAGCGTGGACTTGCCCGATCCCGATACGCCGGTCACGGCCACGAACATGCTCAGCGGGATCCTGACGTCGATGTCCTTCAAGTTGTGCTCCCGCGCGCCGCGCACCGTGACATGCTGGCCATTCTGGGACCGGCGCTGCGCCGGGATAGGGATGCGCTTCCGGCCGGACAGGTACTGGCCGGTGATGGAATCCGGATGGCGGGCGATGTCGTCCGGGGTGCCGCTGACCACGATTTCCCCGCCGTGTGCGCCCGCCCCGGGGCCGATGTCGACCACCCAGTCCGCGGACCGGATCGTCTCCTCATCGTGCTCGACGACCAGGATCGTGTTGCCCAGGTCGCGCAGGCGCATCAGGGTGTCGATCAACCGCCGGTTGTCGCGCTGGTGCAGCCCGACGCTGGGCTCGTCCAGGACGTACAGCACACCCATCAGGCCGGATCCGATCTGGGTGGCCAGGCGGATGCGCTGCGCCTCGCCTCCGGACAGCGTGGTCGCCGTGCGGTCCAAGGTGAGGTAGTCCAGCCCCACGTCGACCAGGAAGCCCAACCGGGCCTTGATTTCTTTTAAGATCTGAGCGGCGATCATCCGCTCGCGATCCGACAGCGTCAGCACGTTGAAGAAATCCAGCGTCTGCCGCACGGTCAGCGCGGTCAGCTCGGCGATGTTCCTGCCACCCACGCGCACGCTGAGCGACTCCGGCCGCAGCCTCGCCCCCTGGCAGGCCGGGCACGGCAGCGTGGTCATGTACTGCTCGTACTCCTCCCGCATGTACTCGGAGTCGGTCTCACGGTAGCGCCGCTCCAGCTGGTGGAGGACGCCTTCGAACTTCGTGTCGTACACTCGCAGCGCGCCCCATTTGTTGTGGTACCGCACCCGCATCGACTCGGTGGACCCGTGCAGCAGGGCGTCGATGAAGCTCTTCGGCAGCTTCCGCAGCGGCGTCTTCATCTCCACGCGGTAGTGGGCGGCCACGGACTGCAGCAGTTCATAGTAGTACTCGCTGGTGGACGCCGCCCACGGCAGCACCGCGCCGTCGCTGAGCGACTTGTCCCAGTCCAGGATCAGATCGGGATCGAATTCCTGGCGGAAGCCGAGCCCGGTGCAGGTCGGGCAGGCGCCGTGCGGGCTGTTGAACGAGAAGATGCGGGGCTCGATCTCCGGCAGCACCGATCCGTGGTCGGGGCAGGCGAACAGCTGGCTGAAGACCAGCAGCCTCGCGGTCGGATCGGCCACTGCCCTCCGTTTCGCGTTCCCTCGTTCCCGCGCCACGCCCCGAGTCCGCGTGGGGGTTCCCGCGTTCGCTTCTTTTGGTAGCACTTCCACGTACATGATCCCCTGCCCCAGCTTCAGCGCCGTCTCCACGGAGTCGGCCAGGCGCGTCTGAATATCCGACCGCGTCACGATGCGGTCCACGACGACCTCGATCCAGTGTTTCTTGTTCTTATCCAGGGAGATCTCATCGCCTAATTCGGCGACGATCCCGTCCACCCGTACGCGGGCAAACCCCTGCCGGCGCAGGTCCTCGAAGAGCTGCCGGTACTCGCCCTTGCGCCCGCGGACGATGGGGCCCAGGACCTGGATGCGGGATCCTTCCGGACGCGCCAGAACTTGATCGACAATCTGCTCCCGGGTCTGGCGGCTGATGGGCTTGCCGCACTTGGGACAGTGCGGGATCCCCGCGCGCGCATAGAGCAGCCGCAGGTAGTCGTAGACCTCGGTGACGGTGCCCACCGTGGACCGCGGGTTGCGGGGCGCACCCTTCTGATCAATGGAGACCGCCGGCGACAACCCGTCGATGTGATCGACGTCGGGTTTCTCCATCAACCCCAGGAACTGCCGGGCGTAAGCTGACAGCGACTCGACGTACTTCCGCTGGCCTTCAGCATAGATGGTGTCGAATGCCAGCGAGGACTTTCCAGAGCCGGAGATGCCTGTCAGGACGACAAACTTATCCCGGGGAATCTCGACCGTGATGTTCTTAAGGTTGTGTTCGCGCGCCCCGCGAACAACGATGCGGTCACGTGGCATGGATGCCCTCGTTTACCGGCGCCCCCACCGGCCCCGCCCACCGGGGCGGCCGCGGCGGCCTCCGTCCCCTCGTCCACGACCAGCGCCGGCGAAGAATGGCTCCCCCAGGCCTTTCTTCAACTCGCCGATCTGATCGCGCAGCACGGCGGCCTTCTCGAACTCGAGATTGGCGGACGCCTTGCGCATCTCGCGTTCCAGCGTCTCGATGGTCTGCTCCAATTCCTGGGGCGAGAGCATCAGGAGGCGCGCGATATCCCAGGGCACCTTAGCCCGCTGTTCCTCCGCCAGGGTGATGAGTTCCTGGGCGGTGAGGATCTCCTCGGTCGGGGTGTAGCTCTGCACTTCCTCGGCGACCTGCTCGAGGTCGATCAGATCGCGGATCGGCTTGCTGATCGACTGCGGGGTGATGCCGTGCTCCTGATTGTACTTCTCCTGAATCTCGCGGCGGCGATTCGTCTCGTCGATCGCGCGGCGCATCGAGTCGGTGACTGCATCGGCGTAGAGGAGCACATGGCCGCTGAGATGCCGCGCGGCCCGGCCCATCGTCTGGATGAGCGAGATGTCGGACCGCAGGTACCCCTCGCGGTCGGCGTCCAGGATGGCCACCAGCGACACCTCGGGCAGGTCCAGGCCCTCCCGGAGGAGGTTGATCCCCACGAGGACGTCATACGTCCCCAGCCGCAGGTCCTTGAGGATCTGCACCCGCGCCAGGGTGTCGATCTCGGAGTGCAGGTAATGCACCTTTAGGCCCATCTCCTGGAGGTACGCGGTCAGATCCTCGGCCATGCGCTTGGTCAGCGTGGTGACCAGCGTGCGCTCACCCTTCTCCGCCTGCGTCTTGATCTCGGCGATGAGGTCGTCGATCTGCCCCTTCGCGGGCCGCACCTCCACGTGGGGATCGACGAGGCCGGTGGGGCGGACGATCTGCTCGACAACCTGCTGGCTGGTCTGTCGCTCATACTCGCCGGGGGTGGCGGAGACAAAGACCACTTGGTTGATGAGACCGTCGAACTCTTCCCACGACAGCGGCCGGTTGTCGTAGGCGGATGGGAGGCGGAAGCCGAAGTCCACCAGGTTCTTCTTGCGGGCGCGGTCGCCCTCCAGCATGCCGTGCACCTGGGGGACGGCGACGTGGCTCTCGTCGATGAACATCAGAAAATCCTTGGGGAAGTAGTCCAGCAGGCACCCAGGCCGCTCTCCCGGGGTGCGCCCATCCATGTGGCGGGAGTAGTTCTCGATCCCGGGGCAATACCCGACCTCCCGCAGCAGCTCCATGTCGTACTTGGCCCGGAACTCCAGGCGCTGCGCCTCCAGCAGCTTCCCCTGGGTCTTGAACCACTCCAGCCGCTCCCGCAGCTCCTGGTCGATGGTGCCCAGGGCCCGGTCCAGGCGCTCATCGGTCGTCACCCAGTGCTTGGCCGGCCAGATGGCGATCGCCGACTTCTCCTCCAGCACTTCCCCGGAGACAGGGTTCAACTCGATGATGCGCTCGACTTCATCGCCGAAGAGCTCGATGCGCACCGCCCGGTCTTCGTACGACGGGTGCACCTCGATGACATCTCCCCTGACGCGAAACCGGCCGCGGGCGAAGTCGATGTCGTTGCGCTCGTACTGGATATCGACCAGCCGGCGCAGGATCTCTTCGCGGACCCGGCGCTCGCCCTTGCGCACGAGCAGCATGACTTCTTTATAGTCCTCGGGCCGGCCCAGGCCGAAGATGCACGACACCGAGGCGACGACGACGACATCGCGCCGCTCCATCAGGGCCTTGGTGGCGGCGTGCCGCAGCCGGTCGATCTCGTCGTTGATGGAGGCATCCTTGCTGATGTACAGATCGGTCTGCGGGACGTAGGCCTCCGGCTGGTAGTAGTCGTAGTAGGAGACAAAGTAGCGCACAGCGTTGTTGGGAAAGAACTCGCGGAACTCGCTATACAGCTGCGCGGCGAGGGTCTTGTTGTGGGCCAGGACCAGCGTCGGGCGCTGCACGGCCTCGATGACCTTCGCCATGGTGTACGTCTTACCGGAGCCGGTCACCCCCAGCAGGGTCTGCTGCCGGTGCCCCTGCTGGACACCCGTCACCAGCGCGGTGACCGCGGCGGGCTGGTCGCCCCTCGGTTCGAGTTCGGTCACCATCTCAAATGCAGGCACGGATCACACTCCGGGAGAAAACACGCATAAAGTCAGTATAACATTCGGGTCAAACCGCAGGCTACCGGTCCCCCGCAGCGCGCGGAATAGGGTGTTCGGCGTTTCGCGAGTCCGCGCGCGAGTCTACACAGTCTTCCCAGTCTGCCCAGTCTTCACAGTCTATTGCTCTGGTTCGGTCTGAGACTGGGGAGACTGTGAAGACCGGGGAGACTGTGGAGACTGGCTTTATTGCATAAGGAGCTCTTGCCAGAGGAGCTCGACCTGCCGGCGTGTTTCCTCGAGCGAGCCTGAGTTGTCGATCACCCAGTCGGCCTCTGCTTCCTTCTCCGCGACCGGCCGCTGGGCGTCGAGGCGTTGCTCGATCGCGTCCGGCGAGAGTCCGTCCCGAGCCTTCAGGCGTTCGATCTGCTGCTCGCGCCGGGCGACCACGACAATGACGCCTTCCAGGTTGAAGCCCTCTGGACCAGTCGTATCCAGCAACAAGGGAATGTCGACAATCACGACGGCGTCAGGGTTCGTCGTGCGCAGGCGCTCGATCTCCGCCAGGATGTGCTGGCGGATTTCTTGATGGGTGATCGCGTTGAGCCGGCGGCGGGCGGCCGTATCGTTGAAGATGATCTCCCCGAGCACCTTCCGATCGAGCGTCCCATCGCGGCCAACGACTTTCTTCCCAAACGCGCCGACAATCTTCTGGTACGCGCCGGTTCCCGGCTCGACGACCTCTCGCGCGATCTGGTCGGCTTCGACGACGATGGCGCCCATGTCGCGGAACATCTGGGCCACGGTCGTCACGCCGGTGGCAATCCCCCCGGTGAGACCGATGACCTTCATGCCAGGGGCTCCATGTCTCGCCAGTTGGGCCCGACCTGGGTGTCGACCCGCAGGGGCACCTTGAGCGGAAACGCCTGGGCCATGACGCGTCGTACCTCGCCGGCCAGGTCCCCGACCGCAGCTGGCGGGACCTCGAAAATCAGTTCGTCGTGAACCTGCAACGTCATCAGCGCACCCGGGAACCGCGGCAGGACGTCGCGGGCCAGATCGACCATCGCCTTCTTGATGATGTCGGCGCTACTGCCCTGAATCGGCGTGTTGATCGCCGTGCGCTCGGCCGCCTCTCGAATCGGCCGGTTGCGCGTGTGGACCTCGGGGATGTACCGCCGCCGGTTCAACAGCGTGGTCACGTATCCCGTCTGGCGGGCCTGCTGGACGATGTCCAGCATATACTGGCGCACGCCCGGATACCGCTCATAGTACCGTTCGATATACGCTTTCGCCTCAGCCTTGCTGATGCCGAGTTGCGCCGCCAGGCCGAACTCGCTCATGCCGTACGCCACACCGAAGACGATCGTCTTCGCCCGCCGCCGCAGCTCGGGCGTGACCTCGGCGCGGGGCACCCCGAAGACCTCGCCGGCCGTGACGGCGTGGATGTCGTCATCGCGCCCAAAGGCATCCAGCAGCCCTGGATCGTTGGTGATGTGCGCCAGCACCCGCAGGTCGATCTGCGAGTAATCCGCTCCCAGCAACACCCGGCCGGGCGCGGCGACGATGGCCCGGCGGATCTTCCGCCCTTCTTCGGTCCGGATGGGAATGTTCTGCAGGTTCGGATCCGTCGTGATGACCCGGCCGGTGGCCGCCACCGTCTGGTTGAACGTGGTATGCACGCGGCCCGTCCGGGCGTTCACCAGAGCCGGCAGCACGTCGACGTAGGTCGTCTTCAGCTTGGTGAGCTCACGGTGAGCAACGATGTTGGCCACGATCTGGTGGTGGGGGGCCAGGTACTCCAGGACCTCGGCGTCGGTGGAGTAGCCGGTCTTGGTCTTTTTGACCGGAGGCAGCTGCAACTTCTCAAACAAGACGAATCCCAGCTGTTTGGGCGAGCTGATGTTGAACTCGCTGCCCGCCAGCCGGTAGATCTCCGCGGTCAGCTCTGCCAGCCTGCGGTCCATCTCCTCCGCAAGCGCGCGCAGGTACGGGACATCCACGGCCACGCCGGCTTCCTCCATCGCCGCCAGCACGGCCACGAGCGGCATTTCGATCTCGGTAAACAGCTCCAACACCTGCTTGTCCCGCATGCGATCGACGAGGACAGGTCGCAGCCGGCGCAGCACATCGGCGGCCTCACAGGCCTCCGCCACCTCGTCCCGGTTTAGTCCCAGGCCTTGCTGGGCCTCCGGCTCCTCATCCATGCGCAGGCGCCAGCCCAGATACTCCCACGCCGCAGTCCCCACAGTGTGCGTCCGCCGTCCCGGATTCATCAGATAGGACGCGATGGCCACGTCGACGTCGAACCCGCGCGGCTGCAGCCCGCCACGCCGTAAGATCAGCAGATCGCCCTTCACGTCGCCGCTGACTTTCACCGCCGGGCCCTCGACCAGTGGCCTCAGCGCCTCCGGGACGCGGTCATCGGCAATGGGGAGGTACGAGGCCCTGCCCGGAACCGCGCACACGGCGATCCCCGTCAGACGGGCCGTCAACGGATGGCCCTCGCCGCGGGCCAGGTAGAGGCCGATCTCCTCTGCTCCCCTGGCGGCGCTGGCCAGCTCCGCGGCGTCGGCGGCGCGCCGATACTGGCCCTCAGGCTGTGTGTCTGCGACCCCGACGCGTTCAAGGAGGCTCTTGAACTCGAGTTCGGCAAATAGCGCCTGCAATCGCTCGCGATCTGGCGGTGTCCGGCGCAGTTTTTCCCATTCCCAGTGGACTGGAGCGTCGGTGACGATTGTGGCGAGGTGTTTGCTCTGCAGAATCTGTTCCGAGCGCGCGCGCAGCGGGTCCTGGAACTTCGGCGGAACGCGATCCAGGTGCTGCAACAAATCCTCCACCGTCCCAAATTCCTGGATCAGCTGGCCGGCGGTCTTATCCCCAATCCCAGGGACGCCAGGGATGTTGTCGGTGGTGTCGCCTTTCAACCCCTTGTAGTCAGGCAGTCGAGCAGGGTCAAAGCCAAACCGGGACTGGAATTTCTCTCGATCATAGACGGTCGTCTCAGTGATCCCCCGGCTGGTGACCATGACTTTGATGTTGGTGTCGATCAACTGGAGCACATCGAGATCACCGGTGACGATGAGCACATCAAACCCTTCGGCCGCGGCCGCGCGCGCCATGGTCCCCAGCACGTCGTCGGCCTCGTAGCCGTCGACCTCGAAGATGGGGATGCCAAGCGCCTCCAGGATTTCCTTCGTGGTCTGAATCTGGGGCCGCAGGTCATCGGGCATTCGCTGCCGGGTGGCCTTGTATTCTTTGAACTGCGTATGGCGGAAAGTGGGAGCGGCCTTGTCGAACGCGGCGGCGACGTGGCCGGGCTGCTCCTCGTCGAGGATCTTCAGCAGCATATTGGTGAACCCGTAGACGGCGTTGGTCGGCCGACCCTTGCTGGTCGTGAAGTACGGCAGCGCGAAAAAGGCCCGGTAGACGAGGCCGTTGGCGTCAATGAGGACGAGCTTGCGCCGGCCGTTCATCGCTGATGCTGTGTTCGCTGATTGCGGCGGGAGCCCCTATACTGTCAACGCAGCGGCGGCCTTGACCTTAGGCCGAAGCGTGCAGATTCCAGAACGGCCCGGTCAGCCCCAACTCAGAAAAAATTGCTCCAGCTTCATCAGCAGTGTAGCGCCGCCACGCGGGATCACGACGATCGGAGCCATACCAGGACTTCGCAAGGCTCCACTGTTGAGGGAGCGTCAGGACGGCGCCGCGCTCCAGCCGCCAGGCATTGCACCAGCGCCCTACGTGCTCTTCCGACCGGAAAAGCAGCATGGTCTTTCAGGTGAAGACGATGTCATCCCACCACCGGCGGGCGGGAAGCGCGTAGTGCGCAACGCCCTCGCCGGACTGCAGGGCTCCGGCGACAATCCGCACTTCCATGAGCGCCCCGCAGTCTCCGCACGATGTCTTGATGAGCGCATCCCTACCACGCATGGCGACGATTCCCATCGCGTCCCAGATGCAGTTGCCGTAGCAGGCGTAGTCGTCGAACTCCACCAGGAATGGGGTCGGGACGGCGGAAAATGGGTTGGCCATCAAGATTTCCCCGGCGCCTGACTGCAGCACCAGGATGTGTCCGGCGGCCAGTCGCGCAAAGCAGGCCCTGACCTCGTCGACGGTCGCGCGTAGGCCGGCCGCGGCCTCGGCAGTCGTCGGCGGGTAGCCGCGACGCAGCACCACGTCGTACACGAATCGTCGAACGTCTCTATCGAACGCGTCGGTGGACTGGGTCATATTTCGAGTAAGAGCGCGTCCCGATGGTTCGGTGCTGGGGAGCCTGGCCTAGTTTTGCATGAGAACCTCAAGCCCGTCGGCGCATGCTCGGCTTACCGTCGAGTTAGCCTCTTTCTCCCCAGGCATTCTATCCCAGCCGCCTTTCTCGATAACGGCAGCTCTCTCCCAGGAGCTTGTCTCCTTCAATGCCTTGAGTCTCGCTTCATGGTTCGGTTGACTCATGAATTGAGCGACACAGATCGCTGCCCGCGTTGCCAAGACCGCCGCATCGCTCTTGTTCTGGGCGGAACTGGTGGTTGTCCAGCCGCCCCAGGCAAAG
>Ga0209159_1001328_pt1 | contig 19245 bp, 18 predicted proteins | sample GraSoiAngelo_144_FD_185901 | JGI IMG/M metagenome (GOLD analysis project Ga0209159, IMG submission 185901) | Grasslands soil microbial communities from the Angelo Coastal Reserve, California, USA - 14_1009_02_40cm (SPAdes) (version 2) | ecosystem: Environmental > Terrestrial > Soil > Grasslands ...
CAGCTTCTTGAGGTTATCGACGGCCTTCGCGCAGCGCAGCAGCGCCACGCCGCCGCCGGGAACGATGCCTTCCTCCACCGCGGCGCGGGTCGCGTTGAGGGCGTCCTCGACGCGAGCCTTCTTCTCCTTCATCGCCGTCTCGGTCGCGGCCCCGACCTTGATCACCGCCACGCCGCCGGCCAGCTTGGCCAGCCGCTCCTGCAGCTTCTCGCGGTCGTAGTCGCTCGTCGTCTCCTCGATCTGGGCGCGGATCTGCTTGATGCGGCCCTCGATCGTGGAGGACTTGCCCGCACCTTCGACGATGGTGGTGTTGTCCTTGTCCACGACCACCTTCTTGGCCTTGCCGAGATCCTCGAGCTTGATGTTCTCGAGCTTGATACCGAGATCCTCGGTGATGGCCTTGCCACCCGTGAGGGTCGCGATGTCCTCGAGCATGGCCTTGCGGCGGTCACCGAAGCCCGGCGCCTTCACGGCGCAGGTATGCAGCGTACCGCGCAGCTTGTTGACGACCAGGGTGGCCAGCGCCTCGCCCTCGACGTCCTCGGCGATGATGAGGAACGGCTTGCCGGAGCGCGCCACCTGCTCGAGCAGCGGCAGCATGTCCTTCATCACGCTGATCTTCTTCTCGTGGATGAGCACGAGCGCGTCCTCGAGCACGACCTCCATGCGCTCGGCGTCGGTCACGAAGTAGGGCGACAGATAGCCGCGGTCGAACTGCATGCCCTCGACCACGTCCAGCACGGTGTCGGCGGACTTCGACTCCTCGACCGTGATCACGCCGTCCTTGCCCACCTTCTCCATCGCCTCGGCGATCAGATTGCCGATCGTCTTGTCGTTGTTGCTGGCGATGGTGGCGACCTGCGCGATCTCCTTCTTGTCCTTCGTCGACTTGCTGAGCTTCTTCAGCTCCTCGACCACGGCCTCGACGGCCGCCTCGATGCCGCGCTTGAGACCCATCGGGTTGGCGCCCGCGGTCACGTTCTTCAGGCCCTCGCGGAAAATCGCCTGAGCGAGCACGGTGGCCGTGGTGGTGCCGTCACCCGCGATGTCGGAGGTCTTCGACGCGACCTCCTTGAGCATCTGGGCACCCATGTCCTCGTACGGATCCTTCAGCTCGATCTCCTTGGCGACGGTGACGCCGTCCTTGGTGATCGTGGGGCTGCCGAACTTCTTGTCGATGACGACGTTGCGGCCCTTGGGGCCGAGAGTTGCCTTCACGGCGGCGGCCAGGACGTTCACGCCCTTCAACAGGCTTGTGCGAGCGTCCTCCTCGAACTTCAGCTGCTTCGGCATAGATCGTGTGCCTCCCTGAAATGGTTTGGATCGCGACGTCTTGGTCGCTACTCGAGAATGGCGAGGACGTCCTCTTCGCGGAGAATGAGGTAGTCGTCGCCATCGATCTTCACTTCGTTGCCTGAGTACTTGCCAAACAGGATGCGGTCGCCCGACTTCACGTCCAGGGCGATGCGCTTGCCGTCGTCGGCGATCTTACCGTTGCCGGCGGCGACGACCTTCCCGCGCTGCGGCTTTTCCTTCGCCGTGTCGGGGATGATGATGCCGCCGATCTTCTCCTCGCTGTCCTCCTCGCGCTTGACGAGGATGCGGTCATGCAGCGGACGTACTTTCATAGACCCCTTGCCTCCTTGAGTTACGGTTGACGCTGGAGCGGCTTTCGCCATAGCAGCCGACCTCGCTTGGATGGTATTAGCACTCGTTCTGAGCGAGTGCTAATATTACCGGGCCACAGACCGGAATCAAGCGAAAAAATCGGAGGCCGTCGGATGCCAAAAAGCGTTTTTATTTCAAACGTTTTGCCCCAAGAAGCGCGTGAGCTGATCCCCAAGGATTACGAGGTTGACTACAACGACTCCGATACCCCTCTACCCAAGTCTGAGTTGATCGGGCGGCTCAAGGGCAAGGCGGCGCTGATCTGCCACATCATCAGCACCATCGACGAGGAGGTCCTCGCCTCAGCGCCCGGACTGAAGGCCGTCTGCAACGTGGCGGTCGGCTTCAACAACATCGACGTGGCGGCCTGCAAGACGCGCGGGATCGTGGTGACCAATACCCCCGACGTGCTGACGGAGACGACCGCCGACTTCGCGTGGGCCCTGCTCATGGCTGCCGCGCGACGCGTCGTCGCGGCCGACCGTTTCGCGCGCTCGGGGCAATGGACCCGCTGGCAGTGGGACCTCCTCTGGGGCAACGACATCTATGGCAAGACGCTCGGCATCATCGGCTTCGGCCGGACGAGCGCTCGGCTTCAACATGCGCGTGCTCTACCACGATACCGTCCGCGCCGACGCGGCCAGCGAGCGCGAGCTGAAGGCGACCTATGTCGAGCGCGACGCGCTCATGCGCGACTCGGACTTCGTCAGCCTGCACACGTTGCTGATCCCCGAGACACGGCACCTGATCGACGAGCGCACGCTGCGCCTCATGAAGAAGACGGCCATCCTGGTCAACGCCGCACGCGGTCCGATCGTGGACGAGGCGGCGCTCGCGCGTGCGCTCAAGGAAGGCTGGATCGCCGGCGCCGGCCTCGATGTGTTCGAAGAGGAGCCGAAGATCCACCCCGGGCTGCGGTCGCTCGACAACGTGACCCTGGCGCCGCACATCGCGAGCGCGTCGCTGGACACGCGGCTGGCGATGGCCAACCTGGCGGTGCGAAACTGCGTCGCCGTGCTGGAGGGCAAGCCGGCCATCACACCGGTCGGCTGATCGGCGTCAGCGCGGCAGCTGCCGGACCCAATCCTCCCACTGCGAGCGCCGCGGAAAGTTGAAGGCGAATGCGGCGAGCGAGGCGACCGCAAAGCCGCTGAAGTCCGCCCAGCGTCCGCCGAGCAGAAAGAGCACCACACCCAGGATCGCGACAGCCTCGCAGATCGCCAACCTCACGATGCTCAGGGTCGTCAGCCGCGCCGCCACGGATGCGCCGCCGCCCGCGGTCGGCGCCGGCCTCGCGGTCCCCAGCACGCTCGACGTGAGGACACGCAGCATCGCCAGATCCACCACAGCGACCAGCGCGAAGATGACGCGGAGCAGCCGAAGGTCGAGCGACGGCGCGAAGCCGATGAAGGGCGCGTGGTGGGCGGCGACGACACGCAGGACGTAGACATACACGACGATGCTCGACACGAGCGCCCCGCCGATCAGCTGCGCACGGCGGCACGCGGCCTGCGCATCGGCGGAGAGCTCGGTCACGTCGTCAGGCGCCGCTCGATTCGGGCGAGGCGGTAGGCAAAGCCGTCGAGCACGCGCTCGGCGACCCCCGCGGCACGCGCCAGGCTCAGCGCGTCGCTGACGACCGCCCGCGCGGCGGCGAAATCCCGCGCGCGGTGCTCGTGGAACTTGGCGAGCTCCTCCCAGGGCCGGGGATCGAACAGCTCGCGCTGGCGCGCGGCCTCCCACAACGCGCAGGCCGTCGCCCAGCGCGCGGCGCGTTTTTCCCACCAGGCCAACCGCAACTGAACCCAGTGCGCGGCGTCGTCGCGGAGTCCCGCGGCGAGCGCCGCGCGATAGCAGCCGAGGCCGCGTTCGAGGTCCACCGGCTCCCAGAGGCGGCCGAGGCCAGCCCATTCCTCGGCGCGCAACGTCGGTGCCTCACCGAGCGCGGCGCCGAACCAGCCGACCAGCGCGGCGAGCGATAGCACGTCGTCACGGTTGTGGGCGAAGATGCGCGCCATCGGCGCGGCGCGCCGCCGGCGTAGCCAGTCGAAGTACAGCGTCGGGATCAGGCCGCCGGGCACATCCTCCTCACGGGCCAGGCCCAGCACGTCCCGTTCGAGCGTGGCGAGCCGGCAGTCATCGAAGCAGCCGGTCCATACACGTCGCGAGGGGCGCAGCAGGTCGAGGTGCGGCAACATGGCCGGCCACCGGCGCCGCGCGAGCACGAAGCGCGTCTCGAGCAGCGGCAGGTCGAAGCCTCCGCCGTTGAAGGTCACCAGCGCACCCGCGCGCTCGATCAACGGCGCGAGGGCGGCCAGGAGGGCGGGCTCCTCGTCGAGGTCGCGCATGAAGTGCTGCGCGACGACGAAGACCTCGCCCTCGAGCCAGCCGGCGCCGACGAGGAAGGCGTACGTGCCGGTGCCGCCCGCGAGGCCGGTCGTCTCGGTGTCCAGGAACAGCAGGCGCTCGGCGACGGGCGCTTCCGCCTCCATGCGCGCGACGCGTGCGAGGACGTCGAGCGGCGCGCGGCGGACGCCATCGAGCGGGACCCGCCCGTGGCGGTGGTCCAGCGGATATTCGCGCCGCACGACGACGAGCGAGCCGGCGCCGGTGTCGACGACCTCGCCGCCCACCACACGCTCGATCGGCTCGGGCGCGGTTCGCGGCGCCCGGTGCGTCTCGATGCGCCGGATGATTCGCCGCAGGTCGTCGAGGCTCTGCATCAGGTCAGGCGATGAGCTCGCGCAGCAGCCTGGCGGCGATGGGCTTGGCGCGGCGGCCGACCTCGTTGACGGGGCCGACACACGAGGGACAGCCGAAGGCGCACGGACACGTGGACAGAGTCTCGAGGCCGCGCCGCAGGAGATCGGGCAAGATCTCGAACAGCCGCTCGGCGAGGCCGATGCCGCCGGCGTGCGAGTCATAGAGATAGATGGTGGGGTTGAACTCCGCCGCGTTCATGAGGCGGGTCTTCGTCGACTCTCGCGTGGCCACGGCCCCCGCCTCGGCCGGCGTCGTGTCGCCGAGCCAGGAGCCCAGATCGCGAACGTCGCACAGCAGGAAGATCGGGGCCAGGTGATGCAGCAGGTACGTCACGGCACGGAGGCCGTCGATGAGCTCTTCGCGCGACGGGCTCACGCGCGCGAGTATCGTCGGCGGCACGGTCAGCCAGGCGCTCGTCGTCTGCATCTCCTGTTGTGGCAGGTCGACCTCGCCGGAGCCGACATTCTCCATGGTGCCGAGCTTGATCTTCTTGAAGCCGACGACCTTCTCCGCCACCAGCACCTCGCCCTGCTCGGCGACATAGCCGGGCTGGTCGCGTCCCTCGAAGCGCTGCAAGATCCACACGCCTTTGGCGCTGACGGCGTCGGTGAAGTAGTCGACGTTCACGCGCTTGACGTAGGCGACCTTTTCTTCGTCCTCGCGGAAGCGGAGCTCCTGCACCTCGTACGGCACGCTCTCGACGAGATAGATCGCCTTCGGATAGATCGTCGCGAACGCGCTGCTCCAGTCGACCTCGGCGATGATCTGGCGCTTCTTCGTATACGCCGCATCGCGCGCGGTCGTGTCGATCACCACGAAGTTGTCCGTCGTGACCGTGCGCAGCGAGATGTGGTCGGCGGGATACGTCTCGGACGCCCAGTGATAGCGCTCGCCCGCACGGTGCAGCACGCCCTCGTCCTCGAGCGCGGCGGCGAGCTTGCGGACGTCGGTGCCGCCGAAAGGCTCGTCGGCGACGAGCGGGAGCTCGAACGCGGCGCACTTGAGATGGTTGGCGAGGATGAACGGGTTGTCGGGGTTGACCCGCGCGTGCTCGGGCGGCGTGCCGAACAGATAGTCGGGATGCGTGACCATGAACTGGTCCAGCGGCGCGCTCGTGGCGATGAGAATGGCGGCCGACGGCCCAGAGCGGCGCCCGGCGCGGCCGGCCTGCTGCCAGAGCGACGCGATGGTGCCGGGGTAACCGGCGAGGATCGCCACGTCGAGATGCCCGATGTCCACGCCGAGCTCGAGCGCATTGGTCGAGACCACGCCGAGAACGTCGCCGGCGCGCAGCGAGGATTCGATCTCGCGGCGGCGATTCGGCAGGTAGCCGCCGCGGTAGCCGCGCACCATGCCGGAATCCCCGGTGGCGCGGTCGGCCACACCGGCCTTGATGGCGGTGAGCAAGACCTCGGTGGACAGCCGGCTCTGCGCGAAGACGATGGTGGCGATCTTCTCGCGCAGCAGGCGGATGGCGAGCGTGGCGGCTTGGCCGAGATAGGGCGCCCGGATCCCGAGCTCGTGATTGACGACGGGCGGGTTGTAGCAGAGGAACGTCTTCTCGCCGCTGGGCGCACCGCTCTCGGCCAGCTCCTCGACGTTCTCGCCGGTCAGGCGCGCCGCGAGCTCGCCGGGGTTGCCGATGGTGGCCGAGGCCATGATGAACTGCGGCGTGGAGCCGTAGTGGGCGCAGATGCGGCGCAGCCGCCGCAGCACATTCGCGAGATGCGAGCCGAACACGCCGCGATAGGCATGGAGCTCGTCGATCACGACGTACTCGAGATTCTGAAACAGCACCGCCCATTTCGTGTGGTGCGGCAGGATTCCGGAGTGGAGCATGTCGGGATTGGTGAGCACGAGATTGGCGCGCGCGCGCACGGCACGGCGCGCATCCTGGGGCGTGTCACCGTCGTAGGTGAACATCCGCATCTCGGGCAGCTGCTTGGCGAGCTGCTCCAGCTCGGCCAGCTGGTCCTGCGCAAGCGCTTTCGTCGGGAACACGTAAAGCGCGCGCGCGTCGGGCCGATGCACGAGCGCCTGCAGCACGGGCAGGTTGTAACAGAGCGTCTTGCCGGACGCCGTCGGCGTCACCAGCACGACGTGACGCCCGGCCTGCACGAGCTCCCATGCGCGCGCCTGGTGACTGTAGAGCTGCGCGATGCCGCGCGCGCGGAGCGCCTCGACGATGCGCGGATCCATCGACTGTGGGAATGGCGCATACACAGGCGGGCGCGCCGGAAAGTGACGAGAGGCGGTGATGCAGGGGCCCGTCGAGGCAGAGATCAACAGATCGTCCAGGATCTCGCCGAGCATCGCGGCGACTGTATCATAGCGACGTGAAGCGCCTCGCGTTTTGGCTGCCGCCGCTGCTGTGGATGGCGACCATCGCGTGGTTCTCCACCGCCGAGTTCAGCGCGGAGAACACCGGCACCGTTCTCCGTCCCCTCTTTCGCTGGCTGCTGCCCGCCGCCACCGACGCCCAGCTCGCGGCGCTCCACCTCCTCACACGCAAGATCGCGCACGTCACGGAATACGCGCTGCTCGCCGCGCTGTGGTTCGTGGCGCTCACGCGCGAGCGCGGACTGCCGCGGCGCCGCGCGGCGTGGGTCGCTCTGGGCGTCGCCGTCCTCTGGGCGGTGCTCGACGAGCTGCACCAGGCGACGGTGCCCAGCCGGACAGCGAGCGCGATGGATGTCGCGCTCGATTCGACCGGCGCGATGGCGGCGGCCGTCGTCGGCCGCTACGGCGGCAGCCGCGTGCTCGAGGTGGCGGCGCTGTTTTTCTTGTGGGCGGCTGCGGCCGGCGGTGCGGTCGTCATCGCGCTCGATCTCGCCAGTGGCGTTTCCGCCGGGGTGCTGTGGGTGACGGTGCCGGCGGCGGTACTGGCGCTCGCGCTACGCCGACGGGTCGCGCTGCGGCGCTGACTACACCTTCAGTCGCGGATCCAGCGTGTCGCGCAGGCCGTCGCCGAAGAGATTGATGCCGAGCACGGTGATGAGGATGGCGAGCCCCGGAAAGGTGGCCAGCCACCACGCGGTCGAGATGTAGACGCGCCCGTCGGCGAGCATGCCGCCCCAGGTCGGGGTGGGCGGCTGCACGCCGAGGCCGAGGAAGGACAGCGCCGACTCGATCACGATTACACGGGCCATGTCGAGCGTGGCCACCACCAACCACGGCGTGAAGACGTTGGGCAAGACGTGACGCACAAGGATGCGGCCGTCGCGGCTGCCCAGCGCCTGCGCGGCCTGGACGAACTCCCGCTCGCGCAGGGACAGTGCGGCACCGCGGACGATCCGCGCGTAAACCACCCAGCTCGAGACGCCGATCACGCAGATGATCGTCGTCAGGCTCGGACCGAGAACGCCGATCACCGCGATGGCGAGCAAGATGAACGGGAATGCGAGCTGGATGTCCGCCAGGCGCATCAGCAGATCGTCGATGCGCCCGCCGAAGTAGCCGGCCACCAGCCCGGTCACCATGCCCAGGACTCCGGAGATCGCCACGGCGGCGAAGCCGACCAGCAGCGCGGGCCGCGCGCCGAACACGATGCGCGCGAGGATGTCACGCCCGAGGTGATCGGTGCCGAGCGGGTGCACACGACCGGCGGCGTCGCGCGTGAGCGGCGCCTTGAGCCGCTCGCCGATGTCCTGTTCGATGGGATCGAAGGGCGTGACGACGGCCGCGGCCAGCGCGGTGACCACGACCACCGCCACCACCACCAGCCCAAAGAGCGACGTGCGCCGTCGAGCGAGCCGGCGCAGGAAGATCCACCACTCGCTCCGCGGAGGCGCGAGGGCCTCGGGCATCGGCAGCGCGGTGGCGCGCGCGCTCATGACAGCCGGATCCGCGGGTCGAGATACGTATAGATGAGATCGACGAAGAGGTTGACGAGGACGAACGTCGACGCGAGGAGAAACACCGCCGCCTGCACGACGGGATAATCGCGGTTGTAAATGGCCTGCACCGACAGACGTCCCACCCCCGGCCACGCGAAGATCGTCTCGGTGATGACCGAGCCGCCGAGCAACGTGCCGAGCTCGATACCGACGATCGTGACGATCGGGATCGCGGCGTTCTTGAGCGCGTGCTTCCAGACCACCGGCGGATCACTCACGCCCTTGGCGCGCGCGGTGCGAATGTAGTCCTGGTTCAGCACCTCGAGCATCCCCGAGCGCGTGAGGCGCGTGATGCGCGCCGTCGTGAAGAGCCCGAGCGTGATGGACGGCAGCACGAGATGCCGCCACTCGCCCCGACCCGATGAGGGCAACAGGTTCAGCTGCACGGAAAAGAGCAGGATCAGCATGATGCCGAGCCAGAACGTCGGCATCGACTGGCCGAGCAGCGCCACCACCGTGGAGACGTAGTCGACGATCGTGTTACGGCGCACCGCGGACACGATGCCCGCCGGAATCGCCAGGCACAGCGCGATGAACAGGGCCGCTCCGGCGAGCTGAAACGTGGCGGGCATCCGCTCGACGACGAGGCCGAACGCCGGCTCGCCGTGGCGAATGGACTCGCCGAAATTCCCCTGCAGCGCGCCGCGCAGGAACCGCGCGTACTGAACGTAGAGCGGATCGTTGAAGCCCATCCGCTCGCGGAACTGGCGGACGTCCTCGACGGTGGCCTCGGGCGGCAGCAGGACGAGCGCGGGATCACCGGTGAGATGCAGGATCACGAACACGACGACCGAGATGCCGAGTAGCACGACTACCGACTGCGCCAGTCGGCGGACGAGGAACGTCCTCATGCCCCGCGGCGCAGGCGGGCGACGGCCTCGATGTGCGGGGTTTGCGGGAACATGTCCACCGGCTGCACCCACTCGAGCTGGTACCCGCGGCGGGCGAGGTCGCTCACATCGCGCGCGAGCGTGGACGGGTTGCACGACACGTACACGATGCGTGCGGGCGCCATGGTCGCCAGCGCCGTCAACGCCTTGGGATGAAAGCCGGCCCGCGGCGGATCGGCGACCACGACCGAGGCGGTGATGCCCTGGCGCATCAGCTCCGGCAGCACGTGCCGCACCTCACCGGCGAGGAAGGTGCAATTGTCGATACCGTTGGCGCTTGCGTTGCGAATGGCGTCGGCGACGGCGGCCGCGGCCAGCTCGACGCCGTACACGGCGCGCACGCGGCGCGCAAGCAGCAGGCTGATGGCGCCGGTGCCCGCGTAGAGATCGAGCAGCGTCTCGGAGCCGTCGAGCTCGCACGCCGACTCCACCAGCGCGAACAAGCGCTCCGCCTGCAGCGTGTTCGTCTGAAAGAAGGAGTTCGCGGAGACCTGGAACGTCAGCGGCCCCAGCGCCTCGCGGATGTGATCGCGTCCGGCGAGCAGATGTTCTTCCGAGCCGACGGCCACGCTGGCCTTCTTGGCGTTGACGTTCAGCACGACGCTGGTCGTCGAGGGCACCCGGGCGCGTAGCGCATCGGCCACGGGGGTGAGCCTCTCGACGTCGGGCGCGGCGGCGACGACGTTCACCATGGCCTCGGCCGTGCGCCGGCCCTCGCGCATCATCACGAAGCGCAGCAGCCCGCGCTCGCTCTGCGGGTCGTAGACGGAGAGCGCGCGCTCGGTGACCTGCCGCCGGAATTCATCGAGCAGCGCGTTCATCGACTCCGACTGCAGCAGGCAGCGCTCGATGTCGAGCACGACGTCGTAGCGCTCGGCGGCGTGCAGGCCGATGGCCGGCGGGTCGTGGGCCACGGTGAACTCCATCTTGTTCCGATAGGCATAGGGCTCGGGCGCCGGAAGGATCGGGCGCAGCTCGAAGGCTCCGAGCCCGCCGAGGCGCTGCAGGCAGTCGCGTACTTGCTTTTCCTTGAACGCGAGCTGCGCCGGATAGGCTAGATGCTGCAGCCGGCAGCCGCCGCACTGCCCGAAGTACGGGCAGGGCGCTTGGACGCGATCGGGCGAGGCCACGAGGACCTCGTCGATCGTCGCGCGGCCGAAGCGGCCACGCGCTTCGACGAGCCGCACGCGCAGCCGATCGCCCGGCAGCCCGCCGCGCACGAAGATCACGTAGCCGTCGGCACGCCCGACGCCCTCGCCGCCGAAAGCCAGATCCTCGATCGCGAGCTCGAGCGTGTCACCGCGACGCGGTTTCGCCATGGACAGCGCCACTATAAGGGTCGGTCCGAAACCAGTCAATTTGGCGGGGACTTCGCGGTGTATCATACCGACTTAATGAGGAGCGGAGCGCCGCGTCCCGTGGCCGATGTCCTCGCCGCCGCCGTCCCCCAGATCGCCGAGCGACTCCCCGAGTACCGCGTGCGCCGTGCGTGGCGCGCATTGGTGGGCCCCGACGTCTCGCGCCGCACGCAGCCACAGTCTCTGACGAACGGGTGTTTGCACATTATCGTCGACAATTCGCCATGGCTCTCCGAGCTCACGCTGCGCAACACCGAGCTGACCGCACAACTGCACGCGCAGGTCGACGCGGTCCGCTCGCTCCGTTTCACCCTGGGCACGCTCGAGGCCGAGCCCTCGCCGCCGGCCGAGCGTCGCGAGTGTCGCGCGAAGACGCTCGGTGACGACGACCGCCGCGACATCGAGGCGGCCGCTTCGGCGATCTCCGATCCCGCGCTGGCCGACGCTGCGCGCCGTCTCCTGACCAAGGCGCGTCGTGCGGACCACGCACGAGGTGTTACACGATGAGGGGTTCTCGAGCCGTCGCCGTTGCCCTGCTGCCGCTGGCTGTTGCCGGCTGCGCGGCTCTGTCGCGCACCGCCGCGGACGACGGCGACGGCCCGCGCATGCGTCTCGTCGCCGCCTCGCGCGATCCGCGCGCCGAGGCGTACTACGACTTCGCGGCGGCGCAGCTGCACGTGCAGGCAGGGCGATTCAAGGAGGCCATCCCGCTCCTGCAGGACGCGATCAAACGCGATCCGAATTCGGCCTTCCTGTGGACCCAGCTCGCGCAGTGGATGGTTCGTGCGGATCAGCCGGCGGAGGCCCTCGCTGCCGCGCAGAAGGCCGTGCAGCTGGCGCCCGACGATCCGGGACCGCACCTGACGCTGGCCGAGCTGCTGCGCGCGCAGAAGAACTTCCGCGAGGCGGAAGCCGAGCTCGAGAAGGTCATCGAGCTGAATCCGATGAACGAGGACGCTTACCTCACGCTGGCGCGCTACCAGGTCGAGCAGAAGGCCTACGATCGTGCTCGCGCCGTGCTGCTACGACTCGCGGAGCGGCAGCCGCGGCTGGCGCAGGCGCAGTTCCTGCTCGGTCGCCTGGCCATCGAGACGGAGAACTGGGACGAGGCGATCGCGCGGCTCACGCGCGCCGTCGAGCTCGATCCCGACCACGACGGCGCCTGGACGGCGCTCGGGTACGTGTACGAGACGCGCCACCGCACCGAAGAGGCGGTGACGACGTATCGCAAGGCCGTGCAGGCCAACCCCGACAATCCGGCGTTCGTCGAGCGCCTGGGCGACCTCCTGATCCGGCTCGGCCGCTACAAGGAGGCGCAGACGGAGATCGAGCAGCTGACCGAGATCGCCCCGCGCGACGCGCGGGTGTGGATGAAGCTCGGCGCCGTCTTCTACGAGCAGAAGATGTACGACCGCGCCAGCGACGCCTTCCGCCGCGTGGTGATGCTCGAGCCGACGAATCTGCGCGCGCGCTACTTCCTCGCCACCACTTATATGGACGCCGGCAAGGACAGCGAGGCGCGCGCGGAGCTGGAGCGCATCCTGCGCGCCGACCCGCGCTCGATCGACGCCCGCGTGCAGCTCGGCTTCCTCTACGGCCGCGCCAAGCGCTTCGACGAGTCGATCGCGGTGCTGCGCGAGGCGGTGAACCTCGAGCCACGGCGGCCGGAGCTCTTCCTCTATCTGGGGACCGCCTACTTCCGCGCCAAGGATTACGACCGCGCGCTCGAGACGCTGCGCGAGGGCCTGTCGCTCGACGACAAGAACCGCGACCTGTACTTCCAGGTCGGTGTCGTGCTCGAGAAGCAGTCGAAGTTCGAGGACGCCGTCGGCGCCTTCAAGCACGTCATCGCGCTGGATCCCAAGCACGCCGAGGCCTACAACTACGTCGGTTATATGTACGCCGAGCGCGGCCAGAACCTCGACGAAGCGGTCTCGCTCATCGGCAAGGCCCTCGCGCTCGAGCCGGACAACGGCTACTTCATCGACAGTCTCGGCTGGGCCTACTACCAGCAGGGCAAGTATCCGGACGCGCTGCGCGAGCTCAAGCGCGCTGTCGAGAAGGCCAAGGAAGACCCCGTCATCTTCGATCATCTCGGCGACGCCTACGCCAAGAACGGCTTCGAGGAAGACGCGCTCGCCGCGTGGGAGAAGTCGCTGTCGCTCGATCCGAGCTCGGACGGCGTCAAGCAGAAGGTCCAGGAAGTGAAGTCGCGTCTCCGCCGTGCGCAGGGCGAGCGGTCCAAAGCGTCTCAGTAGCGCCCTCGTCGGCCTCCTCCTCACGGGGTGCGCGATCGCGCTGCCGCCGCCGCATGCGGCCATCGAGGGGGACGCGCGGCGCGTCGTGGACCGGCTCACCGAGCGTTGGCAAGAGTTCCACGACCTGCGCGCCCTCGCCGACATCACGCTCAAGCGCGGCAGCGATCGTCAGCGGGTGAGCGGTGTCCTGCTCGCGCGGGCGCCCGCCTCGGTGCGCTTCGAGGCGCTATCTCCCTTCGGTCAGCCGTTCCTGTTCGTCGCGATGCACGAGGGGCGCATCACCGCGTACAACGCCGCCACGAACGAGGCGCGCGTCGGGACGGCCAGCGTCGAAAGCGCCGCCGAACTGATCAGCCTCCCCGTCGAGCCCGAGGATCTGGTTGCGCTCCTGTCGGGTCGCGCGGCGCCGCCGAGGGACCTGCGCACGGCCGAGATCTTGCCGCCCGACGAGATGGGCCCGTCCATCAACCTCGTCGGTCGCTATAACCGCCAGCGCGTCTGGCTCGACTTCGAGACCGGCATCGCGCGGCAGATCACGATCACCGGCGGCCGCACGGAGGCCACCGTCACCTTCCAGCGCGCAACGGACGGCGCCCTCGGCGGACTGGACGTCACCGCGGGCAACGGCTACGTGACGGGCGCCGTGCGCTATCGATCGCTTGCGCTCAACGCCGGCGTCGAGCCCGAGCGCTTCGAGTTGACGCCACCGAAGGACGCGAAAATACAGAGCATCCGTTGACCGCCCGCGCGTCGGCGTGGTAGCCTTCCGTGCTTTGTCGAAGGGGATCGGGCGCGCCCGTCGCCTGGTGCTCAACGCGTCGGCCAAGGTGAATCTGGTCCTCGAGGTGCTGGGCAAGCGTGACGACGGCTATCACGAACTCGTCACGGTGATGCAGGCCGTGGACCTCTCCGATCGGCTCACGCTCGAAGACGCCGAGGACCTGGAGCTCGACGGGCGGGCAGCGGGAGTACCCACCGATGACCGCAATCTCGCGCTGCGAGCGGCGCGAGCGCTGCGCGAGGCGGCCGGGGTGGACCGCGGCGCCCGCATCACACTCGACAAGCGAATTCCGGTGGCGGCGGGCCTCGGCGGCGGATCGGCCGATGCTGCGGCGGTGCTGCTCGGATTGAATCGGTTGTGGCGGTTGCGGTGGCCCGTCGCGCGGCTCGACACGGTGGCGACGGGACTCGGCATGGACGTGCCGTTCTTCCTGCGCGGCGGAACCGCGCTGGCAACCGGACGCGGCGAGCGGATCGAGCCGCTGCGCGGCGCAGATGTACGCGCGGCTCACCCCGGAGATGTACACCGACGGCGGCCACGCCAAGACGCTGTGCGCCGGCCTCGGCGGACGAAGCCCGGCCCGTGTGGCGGCGAGCCTCTACAATGGGCTACAGGAGCCGGCGGTGGCGGCGTATGCACCGATCGGCAGGATTCGCGCCGCGCTGCTGGCTGCCGGCGCGCTTGGCGCGTTGATGTCGGGCAGCGGGCCGACGGTGTTCGGTGTGGCGCGCTCGTTCGAACACGCGCGGCAGATCCGCCGGCGGCTGACGCGCGGCGCCTGGGACTGCTGGGCGGTACGGACGTTGAACGGACCCGCAATCAGGATAGTAGGTTGACGGAGACACACATGCTGGGGCGTGGCCAAGCGGCAAGGCGCGGGACTTTGGATCCCGTATTCGGAGGTTCGAATCCTCCCGCCCCAACCACCCCCAGGGCGAGGCGCCGATGTCCTACGATCTGAAGCTGTTCAGCGGCAACGCCAACCGTCCGCTCGCGGAAGAGATCGCCCAGTACCTGCGCGTGCCGCTCTCCGACGCGGAGGTCTCGCGCTTCTCCGACGGCGAGGTCTATGTGCAGGTCAACGAGAACGTCCGCGGCGCGGACGTCTTCGTGATCCAGCCCACCTGTCCGCCCGTGAACGACACGCTGATGGAGCTGTTGATCATGATCGACGCGCTCAAGCGCGCGTCGGCCCATCGCATCACGGCCGTGCTGCCGTACTACGGCTATGCGCGCCAGGACCGCAAGGTGCAGCCGCGCGTGCCGATCTCGGCGAAGCTCGTCGCGGATCTCATGGAGGCCGCGGGCGTCGATCGCGTCCTCGCGCTGGATCTGCACGCCGGCCAGATTCAGGGATTCTTCAACATCCCGGTCGACCATCTGTTCGCGGGCCCGGTGGTGATGATCGACTATCTGAAGAAGAAGGATCTTCAAGATCCTGTGCTCGTCTCGCCCGACGCCGGTGGCGTCGAGCGCGCGCGCGCGATCGCCAAGCGGCTGAACGCGGGCCTGGCCATCATCGACAAGCGGCGCGACAAGCCGGGCGCTGCCGTCGCCATGAACCTCATCGGCGACGTCGAGGGGCACGACGCCGTCGTGATCGACGACATGATCGACACCGCGGGCACGCTCGTGCAGGCCGTGACCGCCGTGCAGCGCGAGGGCGCGCGGCGCATCCTCGCCTGCGGCATCCACCCGGTGCTGTCGGGCCCGGCCATCGATCGCATCAAGGCCTCCCCCATCGAGGAGATCGTCGTCACCAACTCGATCCCGATCGCGGCGGACAAGCGCGCGGCCGGCCGCATCACCGTGCTGACCGTGGCGCCGCTGCTCGGCGAGGCCATTCGACGGATCCACGACGAGGAATCCGTCTCGACCCTGAGGAGCAAGGAGTCCCAGATGAACACGCCGGAGATCACCGTCAAGCGACGCGAGGGCACGGGCAAGGGCATCGCGCGTCGCCTGCGCCGCGAGGGCGCCGTGCCCGCCATCCTCTATGGTGGAAGCGCGCCGCAGACCATCACCGTCAACCCGCGCGACGTGCTGCGGATCATCAGCGGCCACGCGGGGACCACACAGCTGCTGTCGCTCAAGTTAGACGGCGACGGGGGCGCGCGCATGGCGATCATTCGCGACATGCAGTTCGATCCCGTGACCGAGAAGCTGGTGCACGTCGACATCCAGGAGGTCCGCGCCGACCGCGCCATCACCGTGCGCGTGGCGGTGCATCCGGTGGGTGAAGCGATCGGCGTGCGGGACACCAAGGGCATCCTCAACCTCGTCATGCACGAGGTCGAGGTGTCGTGCCTGCCGATGAATATCCCGCAACGCATCGACGCCGACGTCTCCAACCTCGCGATCGGCGACGTGCTCACCGTGCGCGACCTCCGCCCACCGGAGGGCGTGCGTATCGTCAACGATCCCGGCCAGGCCGTGGCGACCGTGTCGCCGCCGATGGCCGAGGAAGTCGCGCCGACGCCCGACGCGGCCGCCGCGGCGGTCACGCCGGCGGAGCCCGAAGTCCTCACCGAGCGCAAGCCGAAGGAAGAGGCGGCGCCCGCCGAGGCCGAGGGCAAGAAGGCGCCCGCTCCCAAGAAGGCGGAAAAGGAAAAGTAATCCGGAGGCGACGCGTTGGCCCACGTCGTGGTGGGGCTGGGAAATCCCGGCCCGGAGTACCGGGGCACCCGCCACAACGTCGGCCAGCGCGTCGTCGATCAGCTCGCGCACCAGCTCAAGAAGGCGTGGCACCCCGAGGGCCGCGCGCTGATCGCACGCGGCACGTGGCGCGGCGACGCGCTCTATCTCGTCAAGCCCCAGTCGTTCATGAATGTCAGCGGGCCCGCCGTGCGACGCGTGTGCGGCGCGCTCGACGCGGGGCCCGAGGATCTCATCCTCGTCTACGACGACATCGACATGGAGCTGGGCAAGGTCCGCACGCGGCTCAAGGGCAGCGCCGGCGGTCACAACGGCGTGAAGTCCATCATCGAGACGCTCGGCACCGATGCGATCCGCCGCGTGAAGATCGGCATCGGCAGACCTGAGCACAAGGCGCACGTGCCGGACCACGTCCTGACGACGTTCGAGCCGGACGAGGAAGAGATCGTGGCCGCCGCGGTCGCGACGGCGGCCGAGCGCGTGCTCGGCCTGCTCAGCAAGGCGTGAGCGTCAGGGGCCGCGCAGCTCGTCCAGCAGCCGACGACCCTCAGGCCACTCGCCGTAGCCCGCGTCGGTGTTGATGTGGCCGGCGGCGCCGATCGTCACGAGGCGGCTGCCCCAGCCTCGTGCGAACGCCTCCGCGCGCTCCAGGCTCACGTAGGGATCGTCGCTGCTCGCCACGACGATGCTCGGAAAAGGCAGCCGCTCGAGCGGCACCGGCGCGAAGCTGGCGACGGCGTCGAGCGCCAGCGCCACCATGTCGGCGTCGGCGGGCGCGACGAGCAGTGCGCCGGCGACGCGGCGCCGTGTGCCGCGCGCCCAGTGGGCCACCAGCGCGCAGGCGAGGCTGTGCGCGACGAGGACCGGCGGCCGGTCACACCCCGCGACGGCGTGCTCGAGGGTCTCGCGCCATTCGTCGAGCGTCGGGTTGAGCCAGTCTCGCTGGACCACGCGCCGGTGCGTCGGATCGGCGGCTTGCCAGCGGCTCTGCCAGTGCCCGGGGCCGGAGTCGCCGTAGCCGGGCAGCACGAGGACCGGCGTCGGCGGCACGCTCATCGCGCGTGTCGTGCGCTCATCGGAAGAACAGCAGCGTGACGACGACGAACAGCGGGACGAGCACGCCGACGCTGTAGAGCATGTAGCCGAAGAACGACGGCATCGGCACCTTCGCCGCCTCGGCGATCGACTTCACCATGAAGTTGGGCGCGTTGCCGATATACGAATTCGCGCCCATCGCGACGGCGCCGACGCTGATTGCGCCGAGCACGACGTGGGTGACGCCGACGACTTCGTCCGTCATGCGCAGGCCCTGCGCCAGCGCGAGGAAGGTCAGGTAGGTCGGCGCATTGTCGAGGAACGACGAAAGCGCCCCGGTCACCCAGAAGAACTGCCACGGCTCGCGCACGCCGAGCTCGCCCCCGCGCACGCGCAGCAGCTCGAGCGCGGGGATCATCGTGACGAAGATGCCGAAGAAGAGGACGGCGACCTCGATGATCGGATGGGCGGTGACGCCGTTGGCGCGCCGGATCGCGGCCGGGGTGCGCCAGAGCGAGATCGCCGCGAGCGCGACGATGGCGAGCTCACGCCACGGCGCATGCAGGAACGCCACAGCCAGGACGACCGCCGCGAGCCACACGGCGTTGAGCCCGCCCTGCAACCGCAGCGGCTCGATCTCGGCGCGGTCCCGCCGCCGCGCCGCCCGCGACTCGTGCGCGTACTCCCACGCATCCCAGAGCACATAGACGATCAACAGGGCGACGGTCAGCAGGAGCCATTGAGGCCAGAGACGGAAGGTCCACGTGAACGGCACGCCCTGCAGATAGCCGAGGAAGAGCGGCGGATCACCCAGCGGCGTCAACATGCCGCCGACGTTGCCCACGAGGAAAGTGAAGAAGATCACCGTGTGCTTGACGCGTCGGCGCTCGCGATTGGTCTGCAGTAGCGGACGGATGAGCAGCATCGAGGCGCCGGTGGTGCCAATGAAGGAGGCCAGGGCCGAGCCGATCGCGAGGAAGCTCGTGTTGGTGAGCGGCGTCGCCTCCAGGTCGCCCGTCAGCCGGATGCCTGCCGAGATCGCGTAGAGACCGGCCAACAAGACGATGAACGACACATAGTCCTCGGCCATCACGCCGAGCGCGGCGGGCCGACGGAAGAGGTAAAGGACCACTACCGGCGCTCCGAGCACCGCCCCCACGAGCAGCTTGTGACTGTTCCGCTCCCACCAGAGCGGGACCCACAGCGGTCCGACGGCGATCGCGAGGAGCATGACGACGAACGGAACAACGGTGTAGATGGGGGGCGCTGGGCTCCAGATCACGGTTTGGGCTCAACCTCTGATTGCTGGGGGTAGGGGCACATGGTATATAGTTGACATTTATCCACCAGGCCTGTGATTTCGCGGAGGGGGGAGCCGAGTGACCAAGGTCATCGTTGAGCCCGACGAGTCCTTCGAAAGCGCGCTCAAGCGCTTCAAGAAGCAGTGCGAGAAGGCGGGGCTCCTGTCGGAGTTCAAGAAGCGCCAACATTACGAGAAGCCCAGCGTTCGGCGCAAGCGGAAGGCCCTCGCCGCGCGCAAGAAGGCCAAGCGGCGGGAGCGGATGGCCGATTAGCAGCGGCAGCACTCCGGACGGTACCGCCAGCACTTCCGTCCAGCCGGGGCGGGAGCGAATGAGGCGAAGGGTGGAGGCAGGCCGACTCTGGGGGCGCGGGATCGAATGGGATGCCGTCCGCGCCCTGGTCGCTTCCGATGCGCGCACCGCGATGGGTCGTGAGCGCGCACTGACGGCGGAGCCCCTCACCGACCCCACCGAGGTCGATCACACCCTCGACAGCACGGCCGAGGCGCGTCGCGCGCTCGCCGAGCAAGGCGCTCCTCCACTCGACGGCCTCGGCGACCCGCGTCCCATCCTCGAGCTAGCGCGCGCCGAAGGCAGCGTGCTCGATGGTGGCGAGCTGCTCGCGCTGCTTCCGCTACTC
>Ga0209159_1001331_pt1 | contig 19228 bp, 17 predicted proteins | sample GraSoiAngelo_144_FD_185901 | JGI IMG/M metagenome (GOLD analysis project Ga0209159, IMG submission 185901) | Grasslands soil microbial communities from the Angelo Coastal Reserve, California, USA - 14_1009_02_40cm (SPAdes) (version 2) | ecosystem: Environmental > Terrestrial > Soil > Grasslands ...
TTTATTTCCCGATCCATGGCCAAAACGGCGACATCATCGCCGACGCGCTTTCACCCACGAATTTCTGTTCTCGATTCATCGCGCTCTGATTGCCGAAGGATTATTTAACATTGCCACGGATCACACGGAATATTTTCAGCAGATCGAAAAGGTCGTCGCCGAGACCGACATATTTGTCATCTCGCGCGAGCAAAAGAATTTTCCGTCCACTACCTTCGAACAGAAATTAGTCGCTCGCGGGCTTCCCGTTCATCGACTGCTGCTGCGAAAAGTTTCGCCGCTTAAGTAAGCCCGTGCTGTCCATTCTTCATCGCCAAACTGAACCTCGACCGCACCGGTCTGGTCCTGGCGGAAAAGTTTGATGCCGCGATGCGCGATTTCATTCGCCCATTCCTCGGTGATCTGTTCGGCAACGGGAGACTCGCGGGAGGTGGCAACGATAAGTTTCGGCTTTACTGCCTCCAGAAATCGAGGTGTAGCTGACCCGCCAGAATGATGCTGACCCTTGATCAAAATGTCGCTCTGCAAATTGTCACCTGTTTCGAGCAGGGCCGCTTCCGCCTTCGCGCCCGCATCGGACTCGAAAAGGACGCGTATTTCTTCGTCAAAGACGAGCTGTACAATCAATGGCGCGTCGTCCGCCGCAGTAACTTTAATGTTTGTCGTCGGGTAAAGTATCTCCGCGCGCACGTTGCGGCCAAAGAGGAGCGAATCGCCACGAATTAGGTGTCGTGGTTTTGTTTTCCCGGGCTGAAGCGCATCCGATAACCGGCGTTGGACAGCGGACCGAACATCAAGCGGGTTCTCATAAATTTCGCGCGGCGCGAAATCAGCGACCGTGTCAGCGGCACCGCCGATGTGTTGCGCATCTCCGTGAGTGAGCAGAATTCCTTCGATGCGATTGATGCCACGGCTGTGCAGGAACGACTTCAGCGTACGTTCGTAATTGCGTTGGCTACCACAATCGATCAACCAATCGTAATTATTCGTGCGGATGTGCGCGGCACCGCCAGTTCCTTCGTCGAGAACGGTGATCGTGATCGGCGCATGCCGCTCAGTGAATCGCGCCAGGTAGACATGCCCCGCCGGTAGCATGGCAAAGAAATGGACGAGGCCGAGGACAGCGCGCGACATCAACCAATTGGCATTATTGAAGAGAATTGAGAGAGCGGAGGAAATCGGCGCGGCCATGAGCGACAACATGGCGAGCGCGAGAACGAAATAAGCGATCGGTACTACCACGAGATTGGCGAAGAGAGATACCGGCGTGACGAGATAAAAATACCAATAGATAAGCAGCAGCGATCCAATCCAGGCCGCCAGCGAAACCGATGCAGCGCGAGCGAGACCGCGGCCTACCGCAGCAAAGAATCGCCGCGGCCGACTCAATAACAGACGTGGCAAAAATGGATCCGGGGCAACGATTCGTTCAAAGCGAACAAACATTGGATCGGCCAACAGCACGATGGCGCCCACCACGGCGAATGACAGTTGAAACCCGCTCGTAAAAAGCTGGTTTGAATCGAATAGTAAAATGAGAAATGCGGCCGCAGCCAGGCTGTTGAGAGCGAGAACTTTTCGATCAAAGAAGATTCCACCGAGCAGAAGCGCGCTCATGACCGCGGCTCGGACGCTCGCGGTATGCAGACCGGTGATGGCAGCGTAGAAAAAAAGCAGAGGAATGATGAGAGCGGTCGCAACCTTGCGCGGCAGGCGTAGGACCATCGCGAACGTCCAAAGTAATCTCGCGACAATGCCAACGTGCAAGCCAGCAACGGCAAACAAATGCAACGTTCCCGTTTGTTGAAATGGCTCCTCGATATCATCGTGCGTTTGATGACGAAGCCCGAGGGAAGTGCCGCAAATGAGGCTGACAACATCCGGGGAATCTTCGAGGTCGCGACTGAGCATGCGTTGCATCCATTCGCGTGAACGCGCCGCCACCCGCAGGATGGAGAATCCACTGCCCGGCGCGAGAATCCGACCATTTTCCGGATAGCGAACGATGAATAAATTTTTCACATCGCGTCGCGCAAGGTAGGCACGCATGTCGAATTCACCGGGATTTCGCGGTGGCTCGATTGGTTGGAAAGTTCCAAAAAGCGCCAGTTCGTCACCGACATTCGGCCGGCCTCGCCAGCGAACAAAAACCGTCGCGTTCGTTTGAAAATCCTGGCCATTGATTCTGGCTTTATGCAATCTCAAAAGGAAACTGGCGTTGCCGGTCGCTTCGATTTTTGGTTCGGTGGTGACAATGCCGATCACGTTTGCAGGACGCGTCTCTGCTCCGGCGATTTGAACAAGCTCATCGCCTGGTGTGTTGGCGATTCGCGCACTGTGGAGCGCGAAAAATGTCGCACCGACCAGCGCAAAAACGAGCGGCGCAAAACTCCAGCGCAACCCTGCCAGTGCGCCTAGAATCGCAATGAACAGGATCGGGCCGGTGATCGCAGAAAAATAATCGGCGGCGACGATACCGGTCACCGCAGCCAAAACGAGTCCGACAAATGGCTGCCGCATCACGCCGCGGTCGATCAATCGCTCACGACGAGATCGAGCTTAACGTCGTACCGGTCGAGCGGAAGCGATTCGACGATCTGAAAACTAAAAGCGATCCCGATTTTAATGGCGCGGGCGGCGCGATGAGCAAGAAAGCGATCGAAAAAGCCGGCACCCCGTCCGATCCGCGCCCCTGCGCGCGTGAAAGCGATCCCGGGCACGAGGACAAGGTCGATCGGCGCGAAAATCGCAACATCGTGCTGACCGCGTGCGGTCGGCAAAATCACGATGATTTCGCTGCCGCGCCGGCGCAAGTCCGCGCTCAATGGCGCGATCTCAGGTTCGTAAGGAAACGGTTCGAAGACGACAACCACTCGGGCCCGCTTCCAAACCGGCAGCTCGAGCACGCGGTTACAGATTTTTAACGATCGGCCGCGCCGATCTTCCGCATCGAGCGTCCGCAACTGTTCCTGCATGTGTGCCCGGAGCTCCTGCTTGGATTCATCGATGTTCATCGCGGCAAAATTTTTTGAACTGTGGTCGCGAGCTTATATGCTTCTCCGCAAGTGCCGATTCCTTTTTCAAAAAAAACGCGGGTTGTGCGACAGGCCACCGCGGATGGCGCGGAGAAAAAAACATCGACGCGCGTAACCTTAAAGCCAGGCATTGATTGGCATCGGCGGAATTTTTTGGCCGAAGTCCTCATCCCGTCCCTTTTTACCAAACGCTCCGGTGAACGCGCAGTCCCGCGTTTTCCCAAAATCCGGCCGGGCGAATTTTGCATCACCTGGATCGGGCACGCCTCCTTTCTCATTCAGACACACGATCGCAATATCCTGGTCGATCCGAACTGGGCGAAATGGTTGAAGGTGATCAAGCGGTTGAAGCGGCCGGGAATCGAGCTGCATCATTTGCCGGATATCGATTTGGTGTTGGTGACACACGCGCATTTTGATCACCTCGACCGACGAACGCTGCGGCGGATCGCTTCCGATCAACCGATCGTCGTGCCGGTTGGCGTTGGCACGCTCGTTCACGATCTCGGCTTCAATATCGTGCATGAGCTCGATTACTGGCAGACGGTGCCGCTCGAGGCATTGAAAATTTCGCTGACGCCTTGTCATCACTGGGGGGCGCGTTTTCTGGCGGATCTGCATCGCGGGTTCGGCGGTTTCGTTATTGAAGCGAATGGTCGATCGATCTTTCACTGCGGCGACAGCGCCTATTTCCCGGGCTTTAAGGAAATCGGCGAACGCCATGAGATCGAGATCGCGCTGTTACCGATCGGCGCTTACGACCCTCCGAGCGGACGCGAGGTCCACATGAATCCAGAGGAAGCGGTGCAGGCCTTTCTGGAATTGCGCGCGAAAAAATTAGTGCCGATGCACTACGGCACCTTCCGTCTCGGCTACGAACCGCTGGACGAACCGCTTACGCGCCTACTGGCACGCGCGAAAGAGGCCGGCATTCACGACGACGTGCTGGTCATGACCGAAGGCCAGCCGGTGGTGCTCTAGGCACTCGTGAATCGTGAATTGTGAATCGTGAATACGAACAGCAATCACTGATCACTGTTCACCGATCACCATTCGCGCGCTGCGACTGGGTCGGTGTGCTTGCCGCCGCTACGCTCACCATCATTTTTTCTCTTCTCCTGCTCGCGCACGATCCGCTCATTTTTTGGAACGACGATTACGAAATCTCTGTGCTGCCAGTTTTCGCCGATATGGCGCGAGCATGGAATCATGGCGAGTTTCCGCTCCTTAGCCCCTACTCTTGGATCTGTGGAAATCTCGCGGGCGAATTTCAATATGGTGTTTTCTCCGTTTTCATTAATGCGCTGATTGTCTGCGTTTGGAAATTGCCGCTGACTTTTTCGCAACAAGCAGCTGTCGTTTCCATCGCACATCTCGCTGTCCTCAGTGCCGGAGCGTTTTTGCTCGCGCGTGGCCGGAAACTGTCGATCCCGTTATCCACCCTTGTCGCACTCGTCGCGTCACTAAACGGCTGGATCATTTGCTGGGGCGCGGGCGACTGGTTTGGGGCGCTCGGCGCATTCGCCTGGCTGCCGTGGGCGTGGTGGGCAGCGGAGCGGACGCTTGATCCAACGCGTTCGCACTGGCGTTTTCTTTGGCCGGCGCCTTTCGTTTATCTGCTGATCACAGGGGGCTTTCCTTATACCGTCTTGATGTTGGCGTCAGTGGTCGCGTGGCTAGCGCTGCGCGCCGTGTTCGAGATAGGCACGACGGACACTGCCAGTCCCGCTCGGATCAGCCCAGGCGCGCTTGCGCGGCTAACAAGAACTTGGCCGCTGCTCGCTGGCGTTACAATCGGTTTCGGACTCGCTGCCCCGGCCTGGCTGGCGCTGCTCGACTACGTCCACGGCTCCGCCCGCGAATCGCTTCATCCCTCCGCTCATTGGCAATGGCTCGTCCCGTGGAATGCATGGCCAGGCTTAATCCTGCCATCGTGGACGGTGAATTGGTCGAATTTTTCCTCGCGGTTCGTGCCGCATGGCGCGACGGAACTTGCCTCCGGTCTCGTGCCACCGGCAGCATTACTCGCGGGATTTTTTTCAAATGGCCGCGCTTTGTTGAAAAGAATTCGTTGGGAACTGGCTCTGCTTCTCGTCCTGTTCACTCTCGCGATGCTTCCCACTGCCGGAGTTTTCCGCTGGAGTTTCCGCTGGCTACCGCTCCTCCATCTGGTCCTCGCCCTTTGCGCCGTCGAAGCATTCGCATCGTTTTCGCAAAAACAACGACGCTTTGGTGCCCTCCTCATGCTCCTGCTCATAGTCATGCTCATAATCGGCGCTTTAGTTTTGCGAACCGGCGGCGAACATCTCTTCCCGCTCGCCTGGATTTTCCTAGGCCTCGCGCTGGGTTGGTTCGTAATCGAGTCGCTCCAACTTAGTTTCTTGCGCGCATGGGCGCCGGCGGCCGTCGTCTTCGCAACGCTTCTCGCGACCTACCTCTGCACTTCGCCAAACTCCGACATACCCAAATACAATCTTGCCCAATCCTTGTTAGAACCACAGCCACTCGATCCGCAGCGTCTTTATCTCAGCGTTTACCCGCCACCGGAAAATTTTTATCGAGTGGAGGCTAAACCGGCCCCGGTCGGTCAGGTTGTCCGGCCCGGCAGCACTTCGATGTGGGCGGGCTTGCGTTTCGTCAACGGTTACAGTCCAATCCGTCCCGCCGGGGTGGCGCGCGAATTTGCCAGCGCCATTCATGGCGAAGTCGATCCCGACCTGGCAAAATGGCTTTTGCAGCGCGAGGCCGGTGAAAATGGACTGCTCGAGCGCATTGGCATTGATGGAATCATTGTCGCCCGAGAACTCGATTTCATTCCGCAACCGGCAGCCGAATGGGAATTGGCAACCGAGAACGACGAGGGTCGCGTTTTTCAACGCCATGGCGAGGCGATGCCAATAGTTCGTTCCGTGAATTTTCTTGGAAAAAACTCGATCGCAAAAATCATAGACATCGTCCGAGGGCGAAATTGGGTGAGCGCATCAGTTGCGGCTCCCGATGGGGATCGGCCAGCCCTGATCGCATTCTCCCGTCCTTTTTTTCCAGGCTATCGGGCACGAATTGGTGGGCGCAATCTTGCCGTCTTTTCTGAGCGCAATTTGATTCCGCTGGTAGAAATCCCGCCGGGAATGCATGGTCGCCTGATCCTTTATTACCGGCCTGATTGGTTGATTTACGGGGGGGCGCTTGCAATCACCTCAGCCGCCGTTTGGCTCATCTCCGCTTTCTTTGCACTGCGACGGCCAATTCAGCCCGTATAACCAGCGGCTTTTCTACAAGATAAGAGTTAACAATTTGATGTTGCAGGTGCGACAGTGAACTGTTAACTCGGCAGGATTTAGAAAATGGCGGAGCGGTCCTGCGCGATCGACGATGCTCCCTTTACTTTGTAATGTCGAGCGAAGTCGAGACATCTCTAGTTATTGTCCGAAAGTACCAAAGAGGAGCGGTTTCCAACCGCCGTTTGGTTAAAGCCGGCGGCTTGGAAGACGCCGCTCCTTTGTAAATACAAATAGCTAGAGATTCCTCGACTTCGCTCGGAATGACAAAAAGGGGCCGCTTACCATGGGATTGCTACTGCGAGAACGCTACGAACCCTTCCGGCGACGAGGGCGTCGCTGCTACGGGTCACGAGATCGGGATCCATTCGTTGCGGGCGCGGGAATCGGCAACTGCTTGCACAACTCGCATGTAACGCAACCCATCTTCAAAAGTCGGATACGGTCGCTCATGACCGCCCCCTTTCACGGCATCGAGGAAATCATTCTCGACCGCCCATTCCTTGGCGAGTTCCTTCGGCACATCCACTTCATGCCAGGCGCGGTCGCCCACCCGACCGGTCTTGATCACGTCAGCCGTGAAATCGTAGATTAACGTTCCGGCCGAACCGTAAACTTCCAGCCGGTCGCCGGTAGCGTGAGCATGGATACCGCTGAACTCGAGCACGCCTTCGGCGCCATGGGCGAAGTGGCAAAGCACGGAGAGCGCGTCGGGGATAATGACGTTGTAACCCTGGCGGTCGGGATACAAAATTTTCCCGCGCGCGAACAATCCATCGATATTGCCGAACCAACGCTGCAGCACTTCGACATAAATCCCGAGCGTCATCACATTGAGCCCGCTGATTTCGATACGCTGCCGCCAGTGGGCCGGCGCGTTCGGGTTCAAATAATTCCCATGAAAACTTTGCAGCCGAATAGTGTGCAGTTGTCCTAGAAAATTTTCTCCAAGCAATTTCTTAACGACAAGATCGCCGCGCAAACCGTAGGGCGGCGGGCAGAGCATGGTCACCTGTTTCGGAAAGCGGCGCGAGGCCGCCAGCATTTCTTCTGCTTCCGCGCGATCGTTCGCCATGCGCGCCTGGCAAAAAACGTGTTTGCCCGCTTCGAGTGCAGAAACGGTGACGGCGGAATGCATGTAGGGCGGCGTCCCAATCCAGATGATATCGATGTCAGGCAAAGCCACGAGGTCGGGCCAGTTAGCGATGGGCACAGCGGTTGGAACATTTTCCTGGCAAAACTTTTCCGCGCTTTCGTAAGTGGAGTTTGAAATCGCGACGATTTCCAGATCGGACCGACGTTTGAAAGCGGGCAGATGCCGTTGTTTTACGATCCCGCCCGCGCCGATGATTCCAATCCGTAATTTGCGATTGCCGTTTCGACTCATTGTATGTGCTTGGTAGAAGAATCTTTGACCACAGTGGAGGCATCCTGTTCAACTCTGAAATGTTCCTGTAGCACAGGCATCTTGCCTGTGGGGCCGGTGGGCATCTTGCCCGCCGATTGCTCTCGTGCTGCCATAAACGGGCAGGATGCCCGTTTGCCCCACAGGCAAGATGCCTGTGCTACGAGTGAAGAATCGCTTGACCATTGTGGGCCGAGAAAGCACTTTACGCTCCCGTTTTTTCATAACCCCGGCGATTGGATCAATCGCCCATACCCCTTGCCTCATGTCTAAAGTTTGCAGCATCACTGGATCCCGTGTCACGCGCGGCAGCATCATTCATCGCCGTGGTATGGCGAAAAAGAAAGGCGGCGTCGGTCGCCACGTCACGAAAAATGTGCGGCGCGAATTTCATCCGAACCTGCACGAGCACCGAATCTGGGTATCGGAGTTGAGAAAATTCGTGCGCATCCGGGTGACGGCGCGAGGACTCAAGACGATTAACAAGAATGGGGCGTATCAGGCGTTAAAGAAAGCCGGCATCATCGCGGGCTAGGACTGGAGCGGCGGCAGGTCAAATGCAATTGACCATTCTGAAATCGAAGATTCATCGCGCCATGGTGACGGGCGCGAGTTTGCATTACGAAGGCAGTCTCACGGTCTCGTCCGATCTGGCTGAGCTGGTTGATCTGCGCGAATACGAGAAGATTCTTGTAGGCAACCTCACCAATGGCGAACGCTTTGAGACCTACGTGATTTACGGTGAGCGACACAAAGGGTTGATCGAACTCAACGGCGCGACCGCGCACCTCGGGAAAATCGGCGATCGCATCACGATCATGAATTTTGGGAGTTATTCGGCCGAGGAGGCAGCCAGGCACCAGCCGCGTATTCTCGTAATCGATGAGAAGAATCGGGTTGTGCGGCAGGAAGGCATCGAGCCGTCGCTCAAGGTCGTCGGCGAGTAGTTGCTTTGTCATCCCGACCGAATGCGAGGGACCTCACAACAGGTCAGGCGCATTCGGACACTCGCGAGTGCCCCTCGGTCCGAGCCGGACTGGCTGTGTCTGCGCGGCTCGGGATGATGGGCGATAGAACTTCGGAAGATGTTCCGTCGCTCGTTTCGTCTCGGGAGCCCTCGGTCGGAACCGGACTGGCATTTGCCGCGCGGCTCGGAATGACGGAGGACGCATCATTACTGGCGGCAGCAACAACGCTTTCCTCAGCTGTCGCTACCGTGGTGGCTGGCGCCGTTTCCGTTGTAGCAGTCGGCGTCGCTGCCCCCTGTTCTGCTGCGACTTCGCCAGCTTCCTGTTTCGGTGGCTTCGCCCGCGGCAAATCGAGCGAACCGTCATTGAATTCGATGATGTGTCCCTCACGAATCATCCAATGCAAATCGGACGCGAGCGCCAGTTTCGTTTTCTCGGCTTCGGCCACCTCGGTATCCAGTCCAATTAACTTTTCTGCGAGTTCCTTGCGGTTAATTCGGGGCGAGGCTCTAAGTGTTTCCAGAATCTGACGTACCGAGTCGGAAACCGCAGTTTCATCAATCGCTTTCAACCGAATGGGCGAGACGAAAAGCATTCCTCTGCGATGCCGGAAAATTTGCAGGCCTGCACCGCGGAAACGGCCGGCCAGCTCCTGCATCATGTTGGAGGGCGAACGGACCTCCGCTGACCAGGCATTTTCGATTAGCCGCGCGATCCCGCGATCCTGTAATTTGCGACTAGTAACGCCGTCAATCTCCGCCTCGGCCGTTTCCGAAATCAGCGCCGGAAGATATTTCTCGCGAAAATGCCGTTCCGCTTCCGTTTCGGCATTAAAGGTTTGGGGCGGTTCCTCTTGCTGCGTGGTGAACGTGATCACTTTGCGCGCTTCTTCCTTCCATTGCTCGACCAACGCGAGATCGCTCACGATTTCGATTTGCCGTTGAAAATCAGTGAAGCTCAGGCGCCGGCTGAAACGTTGTTCGTAAAGACGGCGAAGCTGGGGCTGGTAACCATGATGATTAGTTGGTCCCAGCAAAGTTCCGGTTGTCCGTTCGCGCGCAACACTGTTGAAATCGCCCTTGATCGGATCGTGCAAGGTCACATTGGTGGTGTAAAACTTCTCCCGCAGCAGGCGAAAGGCGGAGTTTTCGAGAGCGAAGCGATTCGTCGAGATGGCATTCGATTCGCCCAGACGAAAGAGCGGGGTTGCGTCCTTCGTTTTTATCCGGACGTGATAGCGCTCCGGTTTTTGCAGAAAGAGACGCGCCAGCGCATAAACAGAATACGCCGCGGCGCCAGTCTTGATCTGGGCTGCGACATTTTCAAACGCGGCTGCTTGCGGAAGAAAATGGACGTCGAGCTGCGGCAATGGAGGTGGCGTCGAAGCTTGGCGTGGCGCCGGAAAAAAATCCCGGGAACGTTTCCGATCCTTGCGCTCAAGCGGCTTGCGATCGTCTCGCTCTCCTCGATCATGCCGGCGGCGAGTCTTCTCGGCGTCACGGCGGTGACGCGGTGGACGAGGGCGTCGATCCGTGCCCTCGCGCGGCCAGTGGGCCTGCTCATCTTCTCCTTCAAATCCGGCATGACGCGCCACGGACCAATCTTCCTTCACCCATGCGGGAAGGAATTTCAGGTCGATTAAATCGAGTGGCACGCCGGGCGCTGGCACCCTTCTCATCTACTGCATCAGGTCGAGAAGTAAACCGGAGCGCACACTCGTTTAAAACGATGAAGGGGTTGAAGCGGTCAGAGCAAATCGTCCAGCCTTCTGCGCATACTTCAACGATGATCCCAATCCCCGCAGCCGACACGACCGCCACTACAGATGAATCCGTTGCGGCTGGAAATTCATTGACAAGAATTTGAATTGATTTACTTGCCATCCTGTTCAGGCCGCGTTATCGCGGGCGGACGAAACAACCGAATTTTATGGCCGACAAATCAATCGAAGAGAAGGTTAAGGACATCATCGTCGAACAACTGGGCGTTAACCCGGAACAGGTAACGCCGCAGGCTTCGTTTATCGAGGATTTGGGGGCGGACTCGCTTGACATCGTGGAGTTGGTGATGGCGTTCGAGGAGGAATTTTCGGTGGAAGTGCCCGATGAAGACGCCGAGAAATTGCAGACCGTCGGCGACGTCATCAAATACATCCAGGAACGGGCGAAGCCGAAGGAGTAGCCGAATCCCTCGCCTGACTGAAAGGGTAATTCTAGCGCCAACGGCGCGATCTTTGATGGAAGCCCGGGGCAAGCCTCAGGATCGGTCGTCAACTAAATTCAATAGCGCTGAAAGCGCGCCTCACTTCGGCGCCTTTCCATCATCAATCGCTGTCTGCAATCCACCGCTCCGTCAGCCCGAACGCCGAATGCTTTCGGGGTGAGGGACCTCGCGAGTGAGTGGTGGTCGTACAAACAATCTTGTGTGATCCAAGACCTTAGGTGAGGTCCCTCCTGTGCTGGGGATGACGGAGTGGCAGGCGAGAAATTTCGTCGCCCAGCGCACAAACCTTGGCGACTCGGCAGCCCCCGCTTCCAGTCAGCTACGTTTTTGGTTGCACCGCGCAATTGGAATCACAGTGTAGAGGGTGCAGTACTTCACCGAGCCCTTATTTCGCATCGGCGGAAATTACGTCACCGCCGCCGGACTGATTGCGTTCGTTGTCTTTTTCGCAGTTGGCGTGTCCCTGGCCAAGATTTTTCAAAGCGAAAAATTCCGGCGTTTGCTGACCCGCCTCAAACTCGGAAAAAACTTCGCGTCGATCATCCCGACGATTTTCGGTCTCGCCACACTCATCTTTTTTACCATCACCGCCATTAACGCTGCCGGTGTTCCGTTGGCGTGGAATCGGCCGCTGCCCGGCATTTCGCTTACTCTCGTTCAAATTTTCCTGCTCGTTGCCCTGCTCCTCGGGGTCTTTTGGATATCGGCGCGCACGAAATCATTTCTGTTTGACCGTTTTCTCGTAAACAGCGGGCTGGATCGCTCGCTGCAATACGCCATCTCGCAAATCGTCAGCAACATCGTCCTGGTCGTTGGCGTTTTCATTGTGCTGGACAACGCGGGTATTCATCTCGGCACACTGACAGTTTTTGCCGGTGCGGTCGGCGTCGGGATTGGCTTCGGATTGCAAAACATCGCCAGCAATTTCATTAGCGGCCTGGTCATTCTGGCGGAACGCCCGATCACGATTGGCGATCGGGTAGAAGTGGCGGGGGTCGCCGGTCAGGTGCAGCAAATTCGAGCACGCAGCACCGTTATTCTGACCAACGACAACATCACCATGATCGTGCCGAATACGAAGTTTATTGATTCGCCGGTGACAAACTGGACTTATGGCGACCCGCGCGTCCGTTTTCGCATTCCCATCGGTGTCGCCTATGGCAGCGATCTGGAGACGGTACGGAATGCATTGCTGGAAGTAGCGCGGGAAAACTCGCACGTGCTAGAGGACCCGAAGCCGACGGTATTTTTGGAAACGTTCGGCGACAGCGCGATCAACCTTGAATTGGTGGTGTGGAGTAAGGAAATGAGTTATCGGCCGCGCCGGTTCCGGAGCGATTTGAATTTCGCCATCGCGCAAAAGTTGCGCGAAGCCGGCATCGAAATCGCCTATCCGCAGCGTGATGTGAATTTCCGCGGCGGCGTAGTGCGCGTGGAAATGACGCCGTCAGAAAAAACGCCGCAGCGCGCGGTTGCGGACGGCGCATAAGAGATGGCGACATTTTCTTTTAAAGACGGCACCGCTGCTGTCGTCTCGCCCGACGAGCTTCAGCAATATGAAGACTGGCCCAGCGCCTTTCACGACTGCTGCAAAGACCATCGCTTCTACGAAATCATTGAGGAAACACTGGCCAATGATTTCGAATATCAATACCTGATCCTGCGCGATCTCAACGGAAAGATGCGCGGCATCCAGCCTTTCTTTTTTGTGCAGCAAAATCTGGTAGAAGGAATTCCAGGCGGAGCACGACGGCTGGTAGATTCCATTCGGAGAAAATTTCCCCGGTTTCTCACCATGCGCGTGCTGATGGTCGGCTGCGCCGCCGGTGAAGGTCATCTCGGCGCCCTCGGCCCCGCTGATTCAATCTGGATCGCCGAAGCGCTGCATGAGTGTCTGCCTCAAGTCGCGCGCGCGGCCAAAGCGTCACTGGTCGTTTTGAAGGATTTTCCCTCGAAGTACCGCAACACTCTCGCTAGATTTTCCGACAACGGTTTTACCCGCGTTCCGAGCATGCCGATGACGCGGCTAGCACTTAACTTTCGTGACTTTGACGATTACCTCGCGCATTTGAGCTATGGCACGCGCAAGAGTTTGCGGCGGAAGTTTCGCAAAACCGAGCGCGCAGCCAAAATCGAACTCGAAATCGTTAGCGACATCACCCCGCATCTTGACGAGGTCTATCCCCTTTACCTGGCGGTGCATGAGCGTTCGCCAATGAAATTCGAAAAGTTAACTAAGGAATATCTTTCCAAGCTCAGCCAGCACATGCCGGAACGGGTGCGTTTTTTCATCTGGCGACTCGATCGCCACATCATCGCCTTCAGCATTTGCATGGTGCACGCTGGTACGATTTATGACGAATATCTCGGCCTGGACTATTCGGTCGCGCTCGATCTTCACCTTTATTTTTACACGCTGCGCGACATCCTGCGCTGGGCCATCGATAATCACCTGACCTTTTATTGTAGCAGCCCGCTCAATTACGATCCGAAGCTGCATCTCGGTTGCGATCTCGCACCGCTCGATCTTTACGTGAAGCATACCCAGCCGTTATTGAATCCAATTTTTCGACAAGTGTTCAGATTGCTGGAGCCAACGCGACACGATCCGGTGCTGCCGAAATTCTCCAACGCGGCCGAGCTTTACGAATGACGTGGCAGCTCGAGCGCACGTGTGCGAAAGGCCGCGTCGCGGAAATACAACTTTCGTGCGGTCGCGCGCTTGTCTTCGAGCATGCTCGCGATGTCCCAATGGAATTTTGGGCGCGCGGTTTTTCGGACACGCCAAAAGATTTTCAATATTACGAGTTGGTCGAACAGACGATGGGTTCGGCCTTCGAATATCGTTATCTCGCGGTGTTCGATCAGACCAACCGACCAGTCGCCTTGCAACCGCTTGTCCTAACCACCCAGGACCTGGCCGTTTCCGCTAGCGAAGCCCTCGTGCGATTCGTGGCCAAATTGCGTACACTCTGGCCGCGTTTTTGCCAAAGCCGCATGGCCCTCGCCGGCTGTCTCGTGGGTGAAGGGGAAACAGGCGCGATTGAGTCTTTGGAAGTCGCAATTCCGCTGGTGGCCGAAGCGCTGGAAAAATATGCGCGGGGCCAGGGCATCTCCTTAGTGGCGTTCAAGGATTTTTCCACAAAAATGCGGCACGCCTTTTCCTATCTAAGCCGCTCTGGTTACTCTCGTCTCGCTGGTTTTCCGCCGCTAACTCTCGAGCTCAATTTTGCGTCGTTCGATGAATACATGGCAATGCAATTGAGCAGGGCGACCCGCAAAGATTTACGCCGCAAATTCCGCGCGGCCGATGATGCCTCGCCTCCGCTTGCGCTTGAAGTCTGGACTGATGCGGAGCAGATCATTGATGAAATTTATCCGCTTTATCTCGCTGTCGCTCAGACCAGCGCGATCCGGTTCGAGGTTTTCACTCGCGAATATTTTCTTGAAGCGGGGCGATGCGCGCCGGGAAAATTCCGCTATTTCATTTGGCGACAAGGTTCCCGTGCGGTCGCCTTTAGTTTTTGCACGATCTGGAATGGAACACTCTACGATAACGATATCGGTCTGGATTATACGGTCGCCTACGAGCTAAATCTTTATTACGTCACGTTTCGCGATCTGCTGAATTGGGCGCTAAGCAACGGGCTGCGGCGCTACGCCAGCGCCCCCTTCAGTTACGACCCGAAGTTGCGTCTGCGCCTCCAACTGCAACCGGTGGATGTTTACGTGAAACATACTTCGCCCTGGCTCAATCCATTGATCAAAGTATTGGCCCTGCTTTTTGAACCGGCGCGCACTGATCCGGTGTTGCGGCGCCAGCTTCACCTTCTCCGATGATTCAAAAAACGAAGGAACTTTTGCTCAATCCATGGTTCCAGCTCGTCCTAAGCGTGCTCTTTGTCACGACCTCGGAAGTGTTCCTTAAACGCGGGGCCGTGCAAGCACCGCGCTTACCGGAAGAAGTGAACTGGACCGGTGTTTCTGGTCTGGCTTCGCTCGACGTCTGGTACGGAATTTTGTTCGTGATCGCGAGCTTCGTCAACTGGCTCTACGTCCTGCGTTTCATTCCGCTGACAATTGCCTTCCCCCTCTCCAACTTTGTTCATGTGCTCGTGCCGTTGAGCTCGTGGTTTTTTCTCAATGAATATATTTCGGCCCAGCGTTGGTGCGGGATCGCGCTCGTCCTCCTCGGCGTTTTGATCGTGGCCAAGCCGGTCGCGCGAATGGAGGAGAAATTGTGACGCTTTTTTCCGCGCTTCTCATTTTCGTTGCGCTGATCCTTTTTGTCGGTGCCCAGCTCTTTCTAAAGCACGCGATGGAAAGCGACTTTCGCAGCGCGCGGTTCACAAAATGTTTCGCCATCGGTCTCTCGACCATGACCGCTTCATTTTTTATTACCCTGGGATTGCTCCAGCATTTCGACCTCAGCTATCTCTACCCTTTTCAGGGATTGAGTGTCGTCATCATCAGTCTTCTGGCCGCGGCGATTTTGCGGGAAAAGTTAACGCCGCGTCTTTTCTTCGGCGCCGCGCTGATCAGCGCCGGCGTCGTGCTCGTCTCATTGAGTTAATGCGGGCCAGAGCGCCTCGAAAGCCCGGCGATTGATCGCGCGAATCGTATTGGGCGAGGGAAAATTAAATTTTGGATGATCGAATTCCGAAGTGAATCGCTGTTTCCGGCGCGCATAGGACGGCAGCGAGTAAGCACCGCACATGTCTCCGGCAAGGATGTGCGCATGGTGACGTAAGATCGCCAACGCCCAGCGAACGTCTTCGAAATCGAACCTCCCGTTTTCCCAGTTGGTCCAGGCAAAATCCGGCGCCAGACAATCCAGATCGATCGTTACGTAAATATTCGAGCCGGTCAGACCGGCGGCGAACTTCTCGAATTGTTCCCGCCAATTTTCGCGCAGGATCGCGCCCCGCCGTTTCCGTGCCCGCGCCGGCCGATCATCCGCCCATGGGTGGACCACCAGCGTGCCGGCGCGTTCCGCTTTGCGATTTCCGAAAAGTTGATGCGGCCACCAACACTCGAAATTTCCGCAGCCCCAAATCGCAACCTGCCGGACATGTGGCAACTCCAACGCGCGATTGATCCAGCCGCCGCAACACCAGCGCGGGGGCCGGACGTCCCAATCGGGATGATTATCAAAGGAGACGAGCGTGACCGGTTGGTGTGTCAATCGAAGCCACAATCCGGTCAAATGATGAAAGTCCCCCGAGCCGCAGAGGATAAATTTGGCGAGTTGCGGCCTGATCTCGCCATAAAATTGTTCGATCATCCGCGGCGAAGTAGAAAAACGGAGGCGCGGTCCCCACTTCGTCGCATCAATGGTTGGCAAACCGTGCGGGATCTCGCGCCAGGCGGCGTCGAGATCAAGGTGAACGGCCGAATGGGCTGGGCTATTCACGGCTTCCGCCGTGATTGAAAACGCGATTCGCTCGCGCGCGCGACGCGCAAATTTTCTGCTGCCTCAGCGAAGTCCGGCTTGAGTTCGAGCGCCTGATCGAACTGCACGATTGCCTGCGAAGTCTGACCTTGCCGCAGAAAGGTTAGTCCAAGCCCATTCACTGCGTCAACGTGACCTGGCGCTTGCTTGATCACAGTCTCAAATTCGGAACGTGCTGCACTCAAATCACCGCGGGCAAGAAGAGCTTTGGCAAGGGCGAAGCGCGCTTCGATAAAAGTGGGCTCCTTCTCTAGCGCCTTGCGCAAATCCGAGATTGCATCGTCTACTTTTCCTTGCGCCTGCAAATAAAAGCTGCGCCGATAAAGTGCCGGTGGAAAATTTGGATTGATCTCGAGCGCGGCCGCAACTTGCCTGGCAGCTTCCTCACCACGACCCAAACGTTCCAAGGTGTAAGAGTAGTAGGATCGCAAGTCGGCGTTTTTCGGATCCAGGGGCAGCGCCGCTTCGTAGTGTACAGCGGCAGCGTCAAATCTCAATTGATTTTGCCGCAGCAAAGCCAGGCTATAATGTGCGCCCACATGTTTCGGATCGAAACTTAAAGTGGTCTCAAATTCGCGGGCCGCAGCGTCGAGCTGGCCGTCACGCTGAAGGCTTTTGGCGTACTCGTAATGCTGGCGCGCGCCTATCGGTAAATCTTGCACTACCCAGGCGGTGCGCTGCAACGCCGGCACCGCGCTATGCAGCTGCCACAGCCACAACGCCCCTAGCGGGACGACGAACGCCGCCACCCATTTCGCGCCGTGCAAAAGCCAGCCGTGAAAAATTCCGTGCGGGGAAACTTCGGCCGTGCCGCCGCTCAGCCCCAGTGATTGCCGAGTCGAACTCTCCCGCACTTTCCAGATAAAACCGTCATAATAAAAATGGAGCAATGCAGAGGCGGAAACCACGCCGGTAAGCACGTGCTTGATCGTTTCGATTTGCAGACGCGAATTGAAATAGGCGAGCGAGCCGTAGGCAAAAATGAGGCCGAGATAAAGTCCAACCAGCGAGCCGCTGCGGCGGAAAACAAAGCGCATGAATCCGCCGATGTTCTGATCTTTTTCGACACGGTTGCGATTATAAATCCAGACCAAAGAAAGGTACTGCACGTCGTGAAAGACTTCGAACAACGCGATCCCGACGAGAAGATTTGAAACGCCGTTGTTGCAGTACCACCAGAAGCTGATGCTGGTGATCAATAGCGCGAGCTTGACCGGGTTCGGTCGCTTCGCCTGCGTCGACATCCAGACAAAATTCGCAACGAACAAAATCGAGACGGCGAGCGCGAAAAAAACAAAGCCACGTTGCGCCGCTTGCAAGACCCACGGCTGAATGAAGGGTCCGCCGCAGGAATAGAACAGGTCCAATGTGTCCGTCATTCGCATTGGCGACAACACAACCGCCGTCGCAAACCAGATTGCGCAAAGCCAGAAGTCGAGCCGGCGATTAAGGGCAGCGAACGAACCGGTTTTCGCGTCGTAAATGCGACAAAAACCGTAGGTCTGCATCATCCCATGCCAGACGCCCCAAAAGAAAACAACCAGAATGATTCCCTTCAGGTCCCACCAGTAAAACGCGACGCAGGTCACCAGGAGAAAGAGCGGGGCAAAAATGAAACGCCAGCGGAAACGTTCGAACAAGGCGCGGTCGCCGTATGCTCGGATCATTCCCGGGAGGTGATGTCCCATCGCGCCAAAAGCGGCGACGAAAAGATAAATGTCTTGTGCGCTCCAGCGCGATTGCGCGAGCGCGAACACCGGCAGAATGAGCAGCGGCGTGCCGACGTAAAGAATGAGGTCGCGCCAGCTATTCAGGATCCAAAGGTTCGGGCGCGACCGCGCCGCAGGAACTGCCGGAACGGTTTGTGGCCGCGAAAAAGCGGTGACGTGTTGCATGTGGAGGAGCGCGCTAATTATTCCCTAGAAGCGGCGAAAATCAACGCTGACGCGCCCTCCGCCAGCTGGAGATGCGCGCAAACGTGGTTGGCGCTGCGATGAAAAGAAGAACGATGCCATCGAACAACAGCGCAAAATCCGAGGAACGCGATTTTTTTTGTCGGGTCCGCGACAAATTTCGTCACTTTGCGCACAGGTCTGCCGAGGTGCTGGGATCGGCCTGGGCCTTTATCGGCGCCATTTTTATCATTGCGGTATGGGGTTTAACCGGACCGGCCTTCCACTTTTCCGATACCTGGCAACTGATTATTAATACCGGCACCACCATCGTCACTTTTCTCATGGTCTTCCTCATTCAAAACACGCAGAACCGCGACGCCAAGGCAATGCACTTAAAGCTCGATGAATTGATCCGCGCCATTCAAGGCGCACGCAATCGGCTGGTTGACCTGGAAAAATTGTCGGATGACGAGCTGAAGAAATTCGAGGAGCAATTCACCCGCGTGCGCAACAAGGCGGCGCAGCGCGAGCCCGAGATGGACCCAATCGAAGAGACTTAAGTCGAAGAGCCGCGGCCGACGACCACGGCTACAGCAAAAGCGGCGTCAGGAATTTTGCAGGGCAGGCGCTCCCGCCTGCCGTTCTTAAATCAGGCAACCGGGAGCGGTTGCCCTACAATGTCGCGGTCGATCTGAGCGCGACGCGAGAACCCCCTAACTGGGAGGAGCGACTCCAAGTCGCCCGGCAAAACACATACAAACTCAAGCTTTCTTTGCTTCGCCGGTGCGCAGGAAAATCTTCCCGCTCGGGCAAAGCGCGAACACTTCGCAGTTGCTGCAATCGGGGTTGCGCGCGAAACAGCGCCGGCGCCCGTGCCAGATGAGCCAGTGACTCCAGAGGGTCCAATCGTGCTGCGGCACAATTTTCATCAGGTCGCGCTCGATTTTCTCGGCATCTTCATTTTTCGTTAGT
>Ga0209159_1001342_pt1 | contig 19165 bp, 16 predicted proteins | sample GraSoiAngelo_144_FD_185901 | JGI IMG/M metagenome (GOLD analysis project Ga0209159, IMG submission 185901) | Grasslands soil microbial communities from the Angelo Coastal Reserve, California, USA - 14_1009_02_40cm (SPAdes) (version 2) | ecosystem: Environmental > Terrestrial > Soil > Grasslands ...
ACGTGTTACTCACCCGTACGCCACTCGGACCGCCGAATTATTGCTAACCCGACGATCCTCGTTCGACTTGCATGTGTTAAGTACGCCGCCAGCGTTCGCTCTGAGCCAGGATCAAACTCGCCATAAAAAGCGATGAACCTGGTCCTCAAGCTCGAACGGTCACTGCGATGCTGCTTGCGAGTCACTCGGTCGAGCGCAAGGCTCGTTAGAACGGATGGTGCTCACACCTTTTCGGTGAGCCAGTAGCATATCCAGATTTCAAAGAGCCCTACGGTCAGCTTGGAAGGTGACCGGCTTACAACGTCTCTACACGCACGACGTCCGCGAGCGAAAACTCACTATACGAGCCTACCCCTTATCTGTCAAGTCTTTCCGCGGCCTCTCGGCATCTCCGACCGGCCAGTCTCAGGCCACCATGGCCAAGTGGTACGTCTTCTTGCCCTTCCGAATGACGATGAACCTTCCGTATCGCGCGAGGTCGCGCGAGACCTGCGTGTCGGGGTCCCTGACCGGCTGGCCGTTGACGTGGATGGCCCCGGCGGCGATCAGCTCTCGCCCTCGCCGCTTCGACTCGGCGAGACCCGCGCGCGTCAGAAGCTCGACGATCGAGAGCGAGCGCAGCTCCGCCTCGGTCAGCACCGTCGTCGGCATTCCCTGGCAGGCCTGCACGAGCTGCCGTTCCGTCAGCTGCCCGAGGTCGCCGCTGAAGAACGCGGCGCTGATCTCCTCGGCCTCGCGCGTGGCCGCATCGCCATGCACGAGCGTCGTGACCTCTCGCGCCAGGACCCGCTGCGCCTCGCGCGTCTCCGGATGCCGGCGTACCTGAGTCTGCAGGTCGTCGATCGGCTCGCGCCCGAGGAACGTGAAATACTTGAGGAAGCCGACGACGTCGGCGTCGCTAGTGTTGAGCCAGAACTGGTACATCTCGTAGGGCGAGGTCTTCGCGGCGTCGAGCCACACGCTCCCGCCCTCGGTCTTCCCGAACTTCGTCCCATCCGCTTTCTCGATCAACGGCAGCGTCAAGCCGAACGCGGCCGCGCCCTCCACCCGGCGGATGAGGTCCGTCCCGGCGGTGATATTGCCCCACTGGTCGCTGCCGCCGATCTGCACCGTGCAGCCGTGCTGACGGAACAGGCACAGGAAGTCGTACGCCTGCAACACCTGGTAGCTGAACTCCGTATAAGAGAGACCCGCGTCTGCCCGGCTCATGCGGGATCGCACCGACTCGCGGGCCAGCATGCTGCCGAGCGAGAAGTGCTTGCCGACATCGCGGAGGAACGAGATCACCTCGAGCTTCGACAGCCACTGGTAGTTGTCGGCCAGGACCGCCGCGTGCGCGCCGCCGGTGAAATCAAAGAACCGCTCCACCTGCCGCTTGAGCCGTTCGGCCCACTCCGCCACCTGCTCCTCGGGGTTGAGCAAGCGCTCGCCCGACTTACCGCTCGGGTCGCCGATCAGTCCCGTGCCGCCCCCGACGAGCACGATCGGGCGGTGGCCCATGAGCTGGGCACGTCGGAGCGCGAGGAGCGGCACGAGGCTGCCGACGTGTAGGCTGTCGGCCGTCGGGTCGAAGCCGCAGTAGATCGAGCGGGGCGCCCCGGCGAGATGCGCGTCCAACTCGCCGAGGCTGGTCGCGTCCACGATCAGCCCGCGCCACTCGAAGTCGCCGAGCAACTGCGATCGCGCGCCCGTCCTCATCTCATCACTCGCTGCGGCGCCCCATTCTACGACGAACGCGCCGCTCCGCGAAAAGCTCGTCGAGCGCGCGGTACCCACGGTCGACCCGCCCGGTATAATAGGGCCGATGGCCGCTCCGGAGAACCCGTCCCCCGAGCCCAGCCCTCCGCGCTCGCCCGTCCACTACTGGGTCCGCCGCGCGCTGATCGCGATCGGCGTGCTGACGCTGGCGGCGGGCGCCGCGGGCGGCGTCGTGGCACTCTGGGCGCTGTCGATCCTCCCGCGTTCGCTCCCGTCGGTCACCGCCCTCGAGACGCTGCAGCCCATCCAGGGCAGCAAGCTCTACGACGACAACGACGAGTTTCTGACCGAGCTGCACGTCGAGCGCCGGATCTTCGTGCCGCTGGCACAGATCCCGCAGACCCTCCGCGACGCCGTCATCGCGACGGAGGACCGGCGGTTCTACTCTCACTGGGGCATGGACCCGATCGGCATCGCCCGCGCGATCGTCCAGAACTACCGGCGCGGGCGGATCGTCGAGGGTGGCAGCACGATCACGCAACAGCTCGCGAAGGTGCTCTTCCTCACGGCGGACAAGAGCCTCGAGCGGAAGCTCAAGGAAGCCGTCCTGGCGCTCGAGCTCGAGCACCGCTACTCCAAGGACCGCATCCTCGAGATGTACCTGAACCAGGTGTACTTCGGCCACGGCGCGTACGGGGTCGAGGCGGCGGCGCGAACGTACTTCGGCAAGTCGGTGCCCGAGCTGAGCGTCCGCGAGGCCGCGCTCCTCGCGGCGCTGCCGCGGGCGCCGTCGAGCTACTCGCCGTTCGACCACGCCAACGCGGCCAAACGCCGGCGCGAGGTCGTCCTCCGCCGGATGGTCGAGTACGGCGCGCTGAAGGACCAGGAGGCGAAACGGATCGCCAGGTCGGACCTTGGTCTCATTCCGCCCGAGCGGCGTCGGACCACGGGCCAGTACTTCCTCGACTATGTCCAGCAGACGCTCGAGGCGAAATACGGCGCCGACCTCGTCTTCAAGGGCGGCCTGAGCATCTACACGACCCTGAATCCCTCGATGCAGCTCGCGGCGGAGCGCGCGATGCGCGAAGGGCTGAAGGCCCTCGAGGGTCGCTCCGCCACGGCGCGGGCCGGCGAGAACCCCGAGGGCGCTATCGTCACGCTCGAGCCGCAGACCGGCTACGTCAAGGCGCTGGTCGGCGGTTATGACTACCTCCGCAGCGAGTTCAACCGCGCGGTCCAGGCCAAGCGCCAGCCCGGATCGGCGTTCAAGCCATTCATCTACATCGCGGCGCTCGAGATGGGCTTCACGCCGGCCACGAGCATCGAGGACTCGCCGGTGTCGTACGCCGTGGGGGCCAACAGTCAGGCGTGGAAGCCCGAGAACTACGACCGCATATTCCGCGGCCCCACGACGCTTCAGCAGGCGCTCGAGGAGTCGGTCAACGTCGTCACCGTCAAGCTCCAGGAACGCGTCGGCATCAACAAGACCATACAGGTGGCGCGGCGGCTCGGCATCACGAGCCCGCTCGACATCAACCTGAGCCTGGCGCTCGGGACCTCCGACCTGTCGCTGCTCGAGTTGACGTCGGCCTACAGCGCGCTCGCGAACCAGGGCGTCTGGATGCCGCCGGTGACGGTCCGCTACATCACCGACGCCGAGGGAAAGCTGCTCGAGGAGCACGTGCCCGAAGGGCGCGAGGCCGTGACGCCCGAGACGGCGTACGTGATCACGCAGATGCTCCGCGGCGTGGTCGAGCGGGGAACGGGCGTGGCCGCGAAAGCCCTCGGCCGGCCGATCGCCGCCAAGACCGGCACGACCAACGACTACTCGAACGCCTGGTTCATCGGGTTCACGCCGCGCCTCGCGACGGGCGTGTGGGTCGGCTACGACCGGCCGCGGAGTCTCGGGCGCGACGAGACCGGCTCGCGCGTCGCAGTACCGATCTGGGTCACGTACATGGCCAAGATCCTTGTCGACAGCCCCAAAGAGGACTTCCCCGTGCCCGACCGCGTCGTCACGCTCCTCGTGGACGAGGATCCCTCCGGCGAGTGCGTCCAGCTCGTGCCCATGGCGTTCATCAAGGGGACCGAGCCGCAGGTCTTGTGCTCGGGCTTCGGCCAGCGCCGGGCCGAGTCGACGCCGACCCCCGGAGCGGGTTCGGCGCAGGCGGGCACCCGGCCCAAACCCGAAAATCCCTAGCTCGTCACCGCCGGGTAGCGGGCGCGGACGGCCGACCACCCGACGCCGTCGGTGAGCAGCTCGCGAAAGACCGTCTCCAGCTCCGTGATCGGCACGCGAATCTGTTCCATGGAGTCCCGCTCCCGGATCGTCACCTTCCCGTCACCGACCTCGCCGCGCTCGGTGTCGCCGACCGTCTGGACGTCCACGGTCACGCAGTAGGGCGTGCCGACCTCGTCCTGGCGGCGGTAGAGCCGGCCGATCGCCGCGGTATCGTCGTAGGCGCTCACCCACCGGCGCGCCAGGCGACGCTGGATCTCGCGGGCCGTCGCGACGATCGCGTCCCGCTTCTTCAAGAGCGGGAGCACCGCGATCTTGACCGGGGCGAGGTCCGCATGGAGGCGCAGCAGGACCCGCTTCTCACCGCGCACCTCCTCCTCGCGGTAGGCGTCCACGAGAAACGCCAGCACCGACCGGTCCGCGCCGGCCGAGGGCTCGATGACGTAGGGCACGATGTGTGTCTTTCGCTCCTCGTCGAAGTAGGTCAGCGACTTGCCGCTCGCCTCGCTGTGCTGCTTGAGGTCGAAGTCGGTACGGTTGGCGATGCCCTCGAGCTCGCTCCATCCCATCGGGAACTCGTACTCGATGTCGGCCGTGCGCTTGGCATAGTGGGCGAGCTCGTCCTTCTCGTGCTCCCGGAGGCGCAGGTGCTCGCGGCGAATGCCGTAGCGCTCGTACCAGGCGAGGCGCTCCTTGATCCAGCGCTCGTGCCAGACCTCGTCCGCCGGCCGGCCGTCGATCACGTCGCTCGGATTGACGAAGTACTCGATCTCCATCTGCTCGAACTCGTGCGTCCGGAAGATGAAGTTCCCTGGCGTGATCTCGTTGCGAAAGGACTTGCCGATCTGGGCGATCCCGAAGGGGAGCTTGAGCCGCGTGGCCTGGAGCACGTTGTCGAAGTTGACGAAGATGCCCTGCGCGGTCTCCGGCCGCAGGTACGTCACCTCGGCGTCCTCCTCCACAGGGCCCATGAAGGTCTTGAACATCAGGTTGAACTGGCGCGGCGGGGTGAGTTCGCCCTTGCCGCACGCCGGGCAGAGCGTCCGCCGCGCGCCGCAGTGCTTGCAGGGCTCGCCACCAGGGATCTCGAACTTGTTGCCCTTGGTCGCGGGGCAGTAGTGGATCCACGGTGTCGCGTCGAGCTGGTCGGCGCGAAAGCGCCGCCGGCACGCCTTGCAGTCGACCATGGGGTCCGTGAAGTGGTCGAGGTGACCGCTCGCCTTCCAGACCCTCGGGTGCATCAGGATCGCCGCGTCCAGCCCGACCATGTCGGGCCGCAGGTAGACATTGTCGCGCCACCACACGCGCTTGACGTTGTTCTTCAGCTCGACGCCGAGCGGGCCGTAGTCCCAGCACGAGGCGATGCCGCCATAGATCTCGCTCGACTGGAAGATGAAGCCGCGGCGCTTGCACAGCGAGACGATCACGTCCAGCTTCATGGACTCCCCTCGCCCGCGGCTCTCGCTCGCACTGCCACGTTCATGGGCTCACCGTCAGGCGCGTCCTCCGGAGGTAGGCTCGAGCCGTCGCACCTCGCGGAGGAACTTGGCCGCGCGCGTCGGCTGGCCGATGAGTCGCGAGACCTGGGTCTCCAGGAGGGCGCCGATCTCGCTCTCGCTCCTGCCGACCGGCGTGACGAGCGCCTCGTCCCAGCGCGCCGAGCGGAGTCGCTCGAACGCCGCGAGCGCCGCGGACGAGGCAGGGACCGTCCCCGCGTCCTCGCGCGCACACGGCTCGCAAACGACGCCGCCCGCGCCGAGAGCGGGCCGGGGGAACGGGTAGGCCCGACCGCACTCCGTACACGCGTCCAGGCGCGGTCGGTGACCCAGCGTCTCGAGCGCGCGCACGCCGAAGCAGAGCGCGACGCGCGACGGCGGGACCGGCCCCTCCAGGGCACGCAGGCTCCGGATCAGCAGCGCATAGAGCGCCACGTGCCGGTCGCGCTCGGCCGTCAGGCGCGCCACCCACTCGACGATCCACGACGCCTGCCCGAGCCGCTCGAGGTCTCCCCGCACCCGGCCGAACGGGCGCACGATGTCGAAGTGGTCGATCCGGACCAGCTCGCTCCGGTCCGTGTCGAAGAAGACCAGCTCGCCGAGCGTGAAGAGCTCGAGGGCGCCGGCGAACCGCGACCGGAGCCGGCGCGATGCCTTGGCGACGCCGCGGATCTTGCCGAAGTCGCGTGAATAGAAGGTCACGACCCGGTCGCTCTCGCCGAGGGGGAACGAGCCGATGACGACCGCCGCCGACTTGCCGAGCCCCATCACGACGTCAGCATGAAGCCGAACTCGCGCAGCGCCCGCCCGTCGCGGCGCCAGTGCCGGCGGACCTCGACCGTTAGCCCGAGGTACGCTTTGATCCCGAAGAACGCCTCGAGCTCCCGCCGCGCAGCCGTGCCGATGCGCTTGAGCATCGCCGCACCCTTGCCGATGAGGATGCCTTTCTGGGACTCCTGCTCGACGAAGACCGTGGCCCGGATATAGAGGCACGCGGGGTCCTTCCGCTCGACGAGCTCCTCGACGCGCACCGCCACGGCGTACGGCACCTCCTGCCGCGTGAGGAGGAACACCTTCTCGCGGATGATCTCCGCGACCCAGAAGGTCTCGGGCTGGTCGCTGGTCGCGTCCTCGGGGAAGAAGGGCGGGTGCTCCGGCAGGATCCCCATGATCAGCGCCAGCAGCCGGTCGCAGTTGGTGCCCTCGGTGGCGGAGACGGGGACGAGCTCGCGGAACGGATGCGCGCCCCGCCACGCCTCGAGGACCGGCAGCATCCGCCCCTTCGGCCGCACGAGGTCGGCCTTGTTGAGCACGCAGAAGACCGGTCCTCGGTAGGCCTCGAGCGGCTCCAGCACGAGCCGGTCCGGATGGATGCGCTGCGCGGCGTCCACGACGAGGCAAACGAGGTCGACCTCCTCGACCGCGCGGCGCGCGGTCTGCTGCATGAAGGCACCGAGCCTGCCGGCGGACGTGTGGAGCCCGGGCGTGTCGACGAAGACGATCTGCGCGCCCGGGAGGTTCTTGATGCCGGTGATCCGGTTGCGCGTCGTCTGTGGGCGCGGCGAGACGATCGCGAGCTTTTGGCCCACGAGGCGATTCAGGAGGGTCGACTTGCCCGTGTTCGGGCGGCCGATGAGCGAAACGAACCCTGCGCGGGTCATTGTAACGGGCGCCGCGAGCCCGGCAGCACTCGGTGCGTGGCCTGAACAAGGCGCGATCCGGCTGCGTTCCGCATAGCGCTCTTCATTCCAGAAGGCCGGTCCAGAGCCTCGCGGGCACCCGGCGGCGGTCCGACACGAGGATCTGCCGCTCGCGCCCGTGCATGAGCTCCGCCTCGACGGGGTCCCGGTCGTCATACCCCGCGAGGTGGAGCACGCCGTGCGTGACGAGCAGGTCGAGCTCGAGCGGAAGCGGCACGCGGAGCCGGCGCGCCTGGCGCCGGGCCGTGTCCGCGGAGATCACGATCTGGCCCATGAGCGGACTCGGCCCGGGGACTTCCAGCGGGAACGCGAGGACGTCGGTGCGCCGCCGAACGCCACGCCAGGCGGCGTTCAGCCGGCGGATCTCGTCATCGCCGACGACGAGGACCTCGACGGTGCCCCCGGCCCGCCCCACCGACGCAAGGGCCGCGCGCGCCGCCCGCGCCAGACGCGCCGGCCGGACGGCGACACGCCGCTGACGATTCGCGACCGCCACCGCCATCAGGTACCGTCGGCGGCGTTCCCATTGTCGCGGGTCCGCGCGCCGTGGACGTCGTATGCGCGGACGATCGCGGACACGAGCCGGTGGCGGACGACGTCCCCTTCGTCGAAGTAGACGAACTCGATGCCCTCGACGCCCCGGAGCACGGTCTGGACCTCGATCAGCCCCGAGCCGCGAGAGGCCGGCAGGTCCACCTGGGTGATGTCACCGGTGATCACCATCTTCGAGTTGAACCCGAGGCGGGTGAGGAACATCTTCATCTGCTCGGTCGTGCTGTTCTGCGCCTCATCGAGGATGATGAACGCGTCGTTGAGTGTCCGGCCGCGCATGTACGCGAGCGGCGCGATCTCGATCGCCCCCTTCTCCATGAGGCCCTGGACCTTCTCCGCCTCGAGCATGTCGTAGAGCGCGTCGTAGAGCGGGCGCAGGTACGGGTGGACCTTCTCGTAGAGGTCGCCGGGCAAGAAGCCGAGACGCTCGCCGGCCTCCACGGCCGGCCGGGTCAGCACGATCCGCGCGACCTCGCGCTTCATCAGCGCCGAGACCGCCATCGCCACGGCGAGGAACGACTTGCCGGTGCCCGCGGGCCCGATCGCGAAGACCATATCGTGCTTGCGGATCGCGTCAACGTACCGCTTCTGGCCCGGCGTCTTCGGCGTGACCCACTTCTTCCGGGACGGGACCGCGATCGCGTCGTTGAAGACCGCCTTGAGGTCCGCCTCCTCGTTGTCCGACAGCATCCTCAGCGCCGCGCGCACCTCCATCGTGCGTACCGGGGCGCCGGAGCGGACGAGCTCGGCGAGCTGGACGAGCGCACGCTCGGCCTTCCGGACCTGGCGTTCGTCTCCCTTGAGCATGATGTCGTGGCCGCGCGCGACGATGCGGATATCGAGCTCGTGTTCCAGCGTCCGGAGATGGTCGTCGTTGCGCCCGAGGAGGGGGAGCAGCTCGACGTCGGGGGCGAGGGAGATTCGTCGCGTGATCGTGGTGGCTTCGCTCAACTCCTGGGTTCCCTCCCCAAGTGTATCACTCGGGCGGTAGATCGAGCTTGATGTGCAGCTCCTTCAGGCGCGCCGGCGACACCGGCGCCGGGGCCTCCATCATGAGGTCCTGAGCCTGCTGGTTCATCGGGAACGCGATCACCTCACGGATGTTCGTCTCCCGCGCGAGCAGCATGACGATCCGGTCGATGCCCGGCGCCGAGCCCCCGTGGGGCGGGGCGCCGAACTTGAACGCGTTCAGCATCCCCCCGAAGCGCGCCTCGACCTCCTCCTTGCTGTACCCGGCGACGGCGAAGGCTTTATACATGATGTCCGGCCGGTGGTTTCGGATCGCGCCGCTCGACAGCTCGACCCCGTTGCACACGATGTCGTACTGGTAGGCCTTGATCGTGAGCGGGTCCTGCGTCTCCAGCGCCGCGAGGCCGCCCTGGGGCATCGAGAACGGGTTGTGGCTGAACTCGATCTTCCCGGTCTCCTCGTTCAGCTCGTACATCGGGAAGTCGGTCACCCAGCAAAACCGGAACACGTTCTCCTCGATCAGGCCGAGCTCCTCGCCGAGGCGGCGAAGCAGTCGTCCGGCGAGCCGCTCGGCCACGGCACGCCGCTCGCAGACGAAGAAGATCGCGTCTCCGTCGGTCGCCCCCGTTTGGGAGCGGAGCATGCCGAGCCGCGGCGCGTCCAGAAACTTGGCGATGGGCCCCTTCGCCCCGCCCGCCGCGAGCGTCACGTAGCCCAGGCCCGGTGCGCCCTCGGCGCGGGCCCACTGGTTGAGCTTGTCGAAGAAGCTGCGGGGCTGCGCCCCCGCCTGGGGCGCGCGCACGCCGCGGACGACACCACCCCCGGCGATCGCCCCGGCAAACACGGCGAACCCCGAGTCGCGGAACGCCGCCGTGACGTCGTTGATCACGAGCGGATTGCGCAGGTCCGGCTTGTCGCTGCCGTACTTCAGCATCGCCTCGTCGAACGGGATCCGGGGGAACGGCGGCGGCGTCACGGCGCACTCCGGGCGGAACTCCTCGAAGACGCCGTGCAAGACGGGCTCGATCGCTGCGAACACGTCCTCCTGGGTGACGAACGACATCTCGAAGTCGAGCTGGTAGAACTCGCCGGGCGACCGGTCGGCACGGCTGTCCTCGTCACGGAAGCACGGGGCGATCTGGAAGTAGCGATCGAACCCGGCGACCATCAGGAGCTGCTTGAACTGCTGCGGCGCCTGCGGCAGCGCGTAGAACTTCCCCGGGTGGACGCGGCTGGGCACGACGTAGTCGCGCGCGCCCTCTGGGGAGCTCGACGTGAGGATCGGCGTCTGGAACTCGGTGAAGCCGGCCGCGATCATGCGCCGGCGGATCGACGCGATGACATGGCTCCGGAGCAGGATGTTCCGATGGAGCTTCTCTCGCCGGAGGTCGAGGAAGCGGTAGCGGAGGCGTATGTCCTCCGGATACTCGACGTCGCTATTGACCTGGATCGGCAGGGGCTCGGCGACCGAGAGGATCTCGAGGTCCTCGACGGCGAGCTCGATCTCCCCCGTGGGGAGCTTGGGGTTCACGGCCGCGGGCGCGCGGGCCACCACCGTCCCGGTCACCGTGACGACGCTCTCGAGGCGGAGCCCCTCGGCAGTCTTGAAGTGCGGGCTCGAGCGGTCGAACACGCACTGAGTCAGGCCGTAGTTGTCGCGGAGGTCGATGAACAGGAGGCCGCCGTGGTCGCGTTTGCGATGGATCCAACCCGACAGCCGCGCCGTGGCGCCCGTGTGCTGGGCCCGGAGCTCGCCGCACGTATGCGTCCGGTAGCGGGGCAGCCCGTCGCTCACGCCCGCCCCCCGAGCGCCAGCAGCTCGTCGACGAGCCCGGACAGCTCCACCGTGCGCTGGGCGCCCGACCCGAGCTCGCGGACGATCGCCTCGCCGCGCGCGAGCTCGTCGGGGCCGAGGATCACAGCGTGGAGGACACCCAGCCGCTTGGTGAGCTCCAGCTTGTTCGCCCGTTCGAGCTCCTTCCCGAGCTTGCGCTCGCCATGGCCGACCTCGACGACGACGCCTCTCGACCTCAATAGGCTGGCGAGGGGCAGGAGGCGCATCAACGCGGCTTCGCCGAGCGGGATCAGGAAGACGCCGGGTCGGCGCGCCCCCCACCCCTCCGGGCCTTCGTCGGGCAGGAGCTGAACGACACGCTCGACTCCGACCGCGAAGCCGATGCCCGGGTCGGGCGGACCGCCGAGCAGCTTGATCAGTCCGTCGTACCGCCCGCCCCCGGCCACCGCGTTCTGGGCGCCGAGCTCCGTCGTCGTGAGCTCGAAGGTCGTCCGCACGTAATAATCCAGGCCTCGGACCAGCCGCGGGCTCACGACGTAGCGCACCCCCATCGCCTCGAGATACTCCCGTGTCTTCCCGAAGTGCGCCGCGCAGTCCGAGCAGAGGAACTCGGCGAGCGCCGGTGCGCGGTCGAGCACCGGTCGGCACTCTCGCTTCTTGCAATCGAGCACCCGCAAGGGATTGCGCTCGATCCGCTCCCGGCACTCCTCACAGAGGCGGTCGGCGTTCGCGCGCAGATAGCGGACGAGCTCCGTCCGATAGCGCGGCCGACACTCGGGGTTCTCGTCGCCGAGCGAGTTGATCTCGACCTGCAGTCGCGTCGCAAGATCGAGCCGCTGGAAGAACTCGACGAGCATCGCGACCACCTCCGCATCGAGCGACGGGTGCTCGTCGCCGAGCGCCTCCACGTCGAGCTGATGGAACTGGCGATACCGACCCGCCTGGGGCCGCTCGTACCGGAACATGGGACCCAGCGTGTACAGCTTGATCGGCTTCGGGTGCACGAAGAGGCCGTGCTCGATGTACGCGCGGAGGAGTCCCGCCGTCGCTTCGGGTCGGAGCGTCACGGAATCGCCGCCCCGATCCTGAAACGTGTACATCTCCTTCTGAACGATGTCGGTCGTCTCGCCGATGCTCCGGGCGAAGAGTTCAGTGCGCTCAAAGATCGGCAGGCGAATCTCCTCATAGCCGTATGAGTCGAACACGTCGCGCGCGATCCGTTCAACCCGGCGCCACTTCTCGCCTTCGCCGGGCAGGATGTCGTGCACGCCGCGAACGGCGCGGATCGTCATGAGGACGGCCTTTCCCCGGGCGCTGGCGTCACGCGAAGAGAATGGGGAGCGAAATGGCGAGGCCTGGAAAGACGCCCGGTCGGAACTCGTCGTCGCCGCCGACGGCCGCGGCGAGCCGATAGGCGTCCTCCACCAGCTCGAATGCTTCGACCGTCTTCGCTTCGGGGTCCACCAGCCAGTAGTGCCGGACACCGAGCCGAGCGTAAGCGTTCAGCTTCCTCACGCGATCGCGCCGGGCCGTCCCGGGCGACAGGACCTCCACGAGAAGGTCGGGAGCCCCCTCCACCCCGCGCTCGGCGACGATGCCGAGGCGGTCCCTGACCACGAAAACAAGGTCGGGCACGACAGTGGTCCTGGGATCCAGAATCACGTCGAACGGCGCGACGTACACCTTGCCCAGGTCGTGAGCCCGCACGTAGCCGTGGAGGATCGCGAACAGGTTCCCGACCGCCTCCTGGTGAGCGCGACGCGGCGACGGCTCGGCGAACAGCATCCCGTCGACGATCTCGTACCGCAGTCCGTCGTCGGGCAGCGCGCAGTAGTCCTCGTAGGTCAGTCCCGAACGTCCGGTCTCTACCGAGTACCGTGTCCCGGCCTCGCTCATGCCGTCAGTGTACCGCGACCGGCGGTCATCGCGCGGTGCCTCGGTAGTCGTTCTTCAATGCGATATCGTTCTGCCGCCGAGCGGCGGATCATCGGGATGACCGGGGCGCGCGGAAGCGGACCCGGAGCGTGAGCGCCGGACTCAATCCGGAGTCGTCACGATGATCTGCGTTTCACCCATCGTGTTGAGCCAGTTCTGGTAGCGAACGACGGCAATCACCAGGGTCGGCGCGCTCTCCCCGGGGATTGCCCCGAGCGCCGTCACCGTGCCCTCGAAGCCCGAGTTGACCGTCTGGAACCGATAGCCGGCTGGCCCTTTGTAGACGACGGCGAGCCGTCCCGGGAGCTGGTTCTGCGGGACCACGATCTCGTCGATCCCGTCGCCGTCGAGGTCCACGGCGAGCGGCGGCGGCTCCGAGGTGTAGATGTAGCTGCGACCGCCCCGCTCGTTCTGCGTCATCACCTCGAGCTTCACGCCGCCGCCGCCCACGGGCGTCGCGGAGCGCCACAGATCCTCCGCCTCGGCCGCGATCCGGAGACGGTTGAACTCGTCGATGAATGCGAGGGCCCGGATGCTGTTCTTGCCCGAGATGTTGGCGAAGGTCGCTCCGGTCGCCCGGAACGTGCTCGGCACGCGGACCGGCGCTTCCGTCACGAGTTTGCCGTCCTTGATCACCGCCCGCTGGGCGTCACCCTTCTTGAAGAAGCCGTTCTGCGCGAAGGGCTGGGTCCACAGGGTCTTCTTGACCCCGTCACCACTCGGGTCCACCGCGAGCAGGATGTCCAGCACCTCGCCCACCAGCACCACCGGCTTGCCGCCCTTCGTCGTGAGGATGAACGAGTTCACCAGAATGCGGGGGTTGGGGTGATAGCGATTGGCCACGACCTCGAGCACGCCGTCGCCGTTCAGGTCGGCGAGCTGCACGCTGAAGACGCGCCCGCGCGCGTCCGCCTGGTAAGTCCATTCCGGCTCGAGCGCCCGCTCGATAATCTTGTAGAGGTAGATCCGCTCGCCGTCGGTGACGACCATGCGCGGGATCTGATCGTGGGGCGCCACCGCGACGTCCATGGCCACGACCGCGAAGGGGAACTTCGCGATCTCCTTCAGCGGCATCGAGGTCTCGCCGCTCGAGTACGTCCCGGCGTCGAGGTCGCCCGTGAGGAGCCGCGAGAGCAGCGACCGCACCGGGTTTGGCGTCTGGCTCTCTTTGGGCTTGCCTGAGGCCGAGAAGTCGCCCTTCGGGGTCGCCTTGATCGCGGGCGGCACGAAGAGCGCGGTGGTGAGGAGCGCGTTGGGCCCAGGGAACGTGAAGAGACGCACGTCGATGTACGGCTTGTTCTGGACGCGGCTGAACGCGACGACGAGCAGGTTCTCGATCTTGAACCGCGGCGCCACCGGCGCGAGCCCCCTGCCCTCGAGGACGTCCTGGCGCCTGATCCCCTGCGCGGCGAGCCACACGTTGACCGCGTCACCCAGCGCCATCTGGAAGCGCCCGGTCCGGTTGAGCGCCTCGATCAGCTCGTACGTCACCGCCTCCGCCAGATCGCCCCTGACGCCCTCGACGATCGGCAGCAGCGTGAGCTTGATCTTGCCCGCCGAGACCCGGACCTTGTCCCCGGGACGAATGTCGGGCCCCTCGACGACCGCGCCCGTCGCGTACGCCTCCTGGACCCGCTGTACGGTGACGCGGCCGAGGACCTCCTCGGTGCGACCGAGAATCTCCCCCGTTTTCGGATGGCGGAGCTCGCGCCCCTCGCGATACGCAGTCAACTCCACGCCAGCGACGAGCCCGTCGCGCTGCCCGAGCGAGAGCGTGACCGTTGTGCCCTGGACCTCGAGCACTTCGCCGTTCACCTTGGGGAAGAGCGCCAGGACCTGGTTGACGAGGACGCCGAGTGTGGGCGGGGCAGTCTGGGCCGACGCGCCGGCGGCGGCGAGGAGAAGCAGGGCGAGGACGGCGGAGACGTGTGCCGGGAGTCGACCCTTCACCATAGCCGGTGCCAGCTTCTCACACCCTGACTCGAAAATGAAACGGGGCATGGGCGATACCGCCCATGCCCCGCTCTGCTGCCCGCGGTGGCGCGCGGACCTAGAAGCTGAGCCTCAGGCGGGCAGACGTCAGGTAGGCGTCGTCCGCCTTCCGCTTCACGAGCACGTTGTTGAGTAACTCGCTGGTATCCAGGGCCTTCCCTGCCGCGAGATACGCACCAGACCAATCGAACGCCACGTTCGGGGCGAATTTCCAGGTGAAGCCTATGCTGCTCTCGGTACCGATGTAGCTGGAGTCACCCTCGATGGGGCCAGTGATGTGAGCCCGGGTCGTACTCGTATTGGTGTCGACCTTCTCCGCCGTCCACGTCGGGTTGACCGCCACCCACCCGCTGAGGGCCGGCGTGAGCGCGTACGTCGCCCGGGCGCCGAACTGGGCGCGACCATAGCGGTCGTAGCCGACGTTGGTGCACATGCCTTGGGTGCCGGCTGAGCAGCCGCTCTTATAGTCGACACCCAGGCCCAGGATCGAGGTCCAGGTGGCGTAGTAGCTCGTGTCGAGGTCGAGCGGCTCGAAGTAGTAAATCTTCCTGGAGAGGTTGTCGCGGGCCTTGTTACCCGTGCTGTAGACCCCGCGGGCCTCGAGGAGCAGCGGCCCCAGCTGGTAGCTTCCGATGGCGTCGAAGAGCCAGGAGCTCATTTTCGTCTCGAGCCTCTTCGTCTTGCCATCGATGTCTATCGCCTCAACGTCGCGAGTACCCCACTGGTAATAGACGGTAGGATCGAGTCCCCAGGGGCCCATGCGCCAGCTCGCATCGGCACCGAACGTGTGGCGGTTCTCATGGAACGCGGGCGCGCCGTTCGGGTTGGACGCGGCGCCGAATGCGGCCGCGCCGGCCGTGGTCCCGCCTACGATGTGAACGTCGGCCGCACTACGCCGAGCATTGCCGCTCGTAGCTCCTTCGGCGTAGAAGAACGAGTAGAGCGGCTTGACGTCGAGCCCTTTGAAGACCGTGTACTCCGGGCTGATGATGAGCGCGAAATCGTTGCCGCGAGTATTCTTCAAACCCGCTGCGCCGCGGTCACCGCCCGCCAGCTCGTCCTCGACAAAGACATAGGCGAGGTTGGTCCTGAGGTTCGGCGCAAACGTCGTGACCGCCGACACCCCCGCGAAGTCGCCGTTCGCGTAGGCGACCTTGTAGTTCGCAAGGCCGGCGAAGGGCTGGAGGCCTAACCGGGCGACGGTCGGCACCGGGATCATCGGCAGCAGGCTGTCCTTGCCGGTCAGGTCGAACTCCGTGTACATCCACTTGATCTCGATGACGCCGGTGACGTCCGTGTTCAGACCGGCGCTAGCGGTGTCGCCGCCGTGTACCACTCCTGCGGCTGCGTTTGCCGCTGACGCTGTGCAACCCGCCTCAGTTGCCGCCGCGGCGCCCACGTTCTTGCCGGGACCGCCGCCGCAGGCATTAGTCTGGCCGTAGGTCAGGTCGATCTCGAGTCCCAGGACGGCCTTGGTCCGCCCAACCTCGAAGACGATGTCCGGACGGAACCGGGTCGTCGCATACCACTCTTTGTCACTGGTGCGGCCGAAGCTACCGTCCTGGACGTTCGAGCTCGCCGACGTGACCTGGTCGAAGAGCCCGGTGATCGTCACCTTCGGCGCCGGCGCCTGCGCCAGGACAGGCGGAGCCAGCATCGCGATGGTGACGAAGGTGAAGACTGCAGTGACGAGGAATTTCCTCATTACCGCCTCCTCAAATGTGGTGAGTAGCCGTTTCGAACTGTTGCTGTCCATACCATCACCGACATCACCAACAGCTACAAGCGCACTGCGGGCAGCGGGGAGTTTGTACCCCAGCACACGATCTAAGGTCAAGTGAAAACTAAGCTCCTCGGGCTTCTAGCCACCCTCTCCGAGGTCCCTCAGGTGCGCCGCCGCCGCCTGGCCGAAGGGAGAATCCGGCCCGAGCTTGCGCGCCTCGCGGAAGACTGCTTTCGCCTCCTCCTTCCTGTCCTCGCCGATCAGCACGAGGCCGAGGTGATAGTACGCGGCCTGGAGCTCGGGATTGAGGCTGATCGCGTACCGGAGCGCCGTCTCGGCTTCCCGGTAGCGCTTGAGGTTATAGAGAGCCATGCCGAGGCTGTTGTGCGCCAGGTCGGGCACGGTCAGCGTGGGCAGCCCGATCGCCGTCTGGTAGCTCTTGATCGCGTCCTCCCAGCGCCGGCTCTCGGCCAGCGCCACGCCGAGGTGGAAGTGGCCGACGGCGAATCGCGGATCGAGCTCGATCGCTTTTCTCAGCTCGGCGAGGGCCGGCTCGATCTGCCCGAGATCCAGGAGCAGGAGCGCGAGGCTGTCGCGATAGAGCGGCTCCGCGGGATTGATCGTGACGGCCTCCCGCAGCGCAACGAGCGCAGACGCCGGCTGCCTCTCGTTGAGGTAGGCGAGCCCACGCTCGTGGGCGGCCTGCGCCCGGATCTTCTCCACCTGGGCAGTGGGCGTCGCGCAGCCGGACGTCATCACGATAGCGACGATCAGATGGAGCCACCACCCGCGTCTTCTTGACACCTTCGTCCCTCCGCCTGTAGCCTTCATGATGTGCCGACGTACGAATACGAGTGCACCAAATGTCGTCGGGTCTTCGAGATCCGCCAGCGCATCTCAGCTCCGCCGCTGACGACGTGCGAGGCGTGCGGGGGCGAGGTCCATCGCCTGCTCTCTCCAGCGCCGTTCATCCTCAAGGGCGGCGGCTGGTACGTCACCGACTATCCCTCCGAGGCGAGGAAGAAGGCCGTCGCGACGGAGAAATCGTCGGCGGGCGCTGGCGAGAAGAAGACCGACGCGACCCCGAGCGACACTACGACCGCCTCCGCGCCCGCGTCGTCGTCCGGCTCGACGAAATCCGACTCGACGAAATCTGGCTCGGCGAAATCTGGCTCGGCGAAGTCTGGCTCGGCGAAGTCCCGCTCGACGAAGTCCGACTCGACGAAGTCCGACTGACGATCACCCGCGTCCCGCGACGCGCCCGGAGCACCGCCGCCGCGCTCCCCTCACGGACCGCAATCTCCAGACGCCCGCTCGAGCCCGCGAGTGCGCCCAGGCCGCCTCGCGGCAGATCGCCGTACGTACCGACCACCGGGATCGTGCGGCCCGCGACGCGGACCACGGAGCCCGGACGCAGGGCGTCGGCGAAGAGTGACGTGACGAGGTTGCCGAAGCGGTCGACGTGGATGACGGCGCCCTCGATCGTCCCCGCCCGCTCGCGGCCCCGGTCCCACGCGAGGCGCACGGGATCGGTCAGCGCGGGGCCGAGCCGCGCGACGTCGACGCCGACCGCGACGTGGGCCGCGGCCGGCGCAAACAGGTCGCGGCCGTGGAACGTGCGGCTGACGGCTGGCAGCCGGTACGCGGTGACGGCCAACTCGAACGCTCGCCAGTCCCTCCCGGACAGGAACGGCGTGAACACGCCGTTGTCGGGACCGATGAAGACCTGATCGCGCGCGGCGACGGCGATCCCGCGACGCGCGGTCCCGACGCCAGGGTCGATCACGGCGACGTGGACCGTGCCCCGGGGGAAGAACGGTGCCGCCGCCTCGAGCGCGAGCGCGCCCTCGACGACATCGTGGCGCGCGACCTCGTGGGTCACGTCGACGAGCTGCACCGTCGCTCCCGCCGCGCGCGCGATTCCGAGGATCGCCCCTTTCATCTCCGCGACGTACGGGTCGCGGACGCCGAAATCGGTCGTCAGCGTGATGATGGTGTCCAATCCGTCCGGTCGCCGTCCATCAGCGGTCCCGATCCACGACGAAGTCCGCCACGAGCGCGAGCGTCTCGCGCTCCTCTGACGGCGGGAAGACCTCGAGGTCGGCCTTCGCGGCGTGCGCGTAGGCATGGGCCTGCGCCCGGGCGTACTCGACGCCGTCGTGCTCGAGGACCAGCCGGCGGATCTCCTCGAGCTCCGCCGGTACCAGGCTCGGACGCCGGAGGAGCGCCCGGACGCGCTCCGCCTCGGGCGGCGAGAGCTGGTCGAGCATCGCGATCAGCGGGAGCGTGCGCTTTCCCTCGCGCAGGTCCGCGCCAATCGCCTTGCCGAGACGCTCCGGGTCCGCGACAAAATCGAGCGAGTCGTCCGAGATCTGGAACGCGACCCCGATGTCGAGGCCGTAGTGGGCGAGCGCCTCGACCTGTTCGGGCGGGAGGCCACCGAGCAGCCCGCCGATCCGGCAGCACGCGGACATGAACGAGGCCGTCTTCAGCGTGATGATACGGAGGTAGTCGGCCTCCGACGTGAAGCCACTCCGCTTCAACTCGAGCTGAAAGACCTCGGCCTCCGTCATCGACACCGTCGACCGCGCGAGCGTCTCCATCACCGCACGGTCGTTGTCGCGCACGAGCATCGCGAACGACTTCGAGTAGAGGTGGTCGCCGACCAGGAGCGAGGCGTCGTCGCCCCACTGCGCGTTCGCCGACGGCCTCCCGCGCCGGAGGGGCGCCTGGTCCACGACGTCGTCGTGGATGAGGGTCGCCGTGTGGAGCAGCTCGACCACGCACGCGAGCCGCACGCCCCGCGGACCGCGATAGCCGGCCACGCGCGCGGCGAGCAGCAGGAGGATCGGGCGCAGCCGCTTGCCGCCGGCGCTCGCGATGTACCCGCCCATCTCCTGGATCAGCGCGACTGGCGAGTACAGCTCCCGATGGATCTCCGCCTCGACCGCCTCGAGGTCGTCGCCGACCAGGCCGGCGACACGTTCTCTCAGGACCTGCTCGAGCGTCGGGGTGGGCACGCGCCGGCGCTACTTCGGGACAACGCGATCCTTGATCTGGATCTGC
>Ga0209159_1001343_pt1 | contig 19165 bp, 18 predicted proteins | sample GraSoiAngelo_144_FD_185901 | JGI IMG/M metagenome (GOLD analysis project Ga0209159, IMG submission 185901) | Grasslands soil microbial communities from the Angelo Coastal Reserve, California, USA - 14_1009_02_40cm (SPAdes) (version 2) | ecosystem: Environmental > Terrestrial > Soil > Grasslands ...
GCCCAGCTCGTGCCAGACCAGATCGACGGGCAGCGCCACCGCGACGATCGCGCCCGTCACGAGCAGGAGGTTCACGCGTCCCTTCGCCGCGAGGGCGCCGACCGCGAGGAGGGCCGGGACCGCCGGCAGTGGGATCCCGACCTGCTCGGCGATGACCAAGACCGGCAGGATGACCGCACTGTACCGCTCGAGCAGCTGCACGCTGTCAGTCAGGTCCATGATGTCGGACGATTCCTCTGAGCCAACCCGGGAACGCGGCCGGGTGTTCGAGTCACCGCGGGGGCATCAACCAAAACACGATGGTCCAGGGTGCGCTCGGGAGGGCGTTCGTCGGCCCGAGTCGAGAGAGTCTCGGGTTCAGCCGGCTCGCGCGTTTTGGTGCCGGCCGGCGCGGAGGACGAGCGCGATCGCGCCGGTCTCATAGAGTTCCTCGGCGAGGAAGATCACGCCGAAGACGAGGAGCCACATCTGTGCGTAGAGCAACCCACCGGCCAGGGCGCCTGCGCCGATGGCGACAGCGGTGCCGCGGATACCCCGGATGATCCAGAGCGACGCTGACTCGTCGTCGGCGCAGCGGAGGCCGCGGGCCAGCAGGCTGGCGCCCCGGACCCCCGCCCAGGCCCCGGCAAGCGCGAGAATGACCGCGAGAGCATGACTGCCCGGAAACTCGCCCAGGGGCTCCATAGCGCCTCCGCGCCTTGGGACGAGCAGGCGACGCTGCCCGATTCTCACCCACGCCCGACGAACGGCATCTTCGTCGCCATGACCGTCAGGAACTGCACGTTGGCGTCCAGCGGGAGGCTCGCCATGTACACCACGGCGCGCGCGACGTGCTGGACGTCCATCGTCGGTTCGACCTGGATGGTCCCGTTCGGCTGCGGCACGCCCTTCTTCATTCGTTCCGTCATCGGGGTCGCGGCATTGCCGATGTCGATCTGGCCGCACGCGATATCGTACTTCCGGCCGTCGAGGGACGTCGATTTGGTGAGGCCCGTGATGGCGTGCTTGGTGGAGGTATAGGGAGCCGAGTTCGGCCTCGGGGCGTGCGCCGAGATGGACCCGTTGTTGATGATCCGTCCGCCGCGCGGCTCCTGGCTCTTCATGATCTTGAAGGCTTCCTGGGTGCAGAGGAATACACCGGTCAGGTTGGTATCGACGACCGTCTTCCATTGCTCGTACGTCAACTCTTCCAGGGGCACGGCGGGCGCGCCGGTCCCCGCGTTGTTGAACAAGAGGTCGAGCCGGCCGAACGCCTCCTTCGTCCTGGCGAACAGGGCTCTGATGGACGCGGGATCGCTCACGTCGGTCGGCACGACCAACGTTCGCGAACCGGATGACTTGCCCTCCAGGGCCCCCGCCTCCAACAGCTCCTTGCGGCGTCCCGCGAGGACGACCGCGTAGCCCTCCCCCAACAGGGCAAGCGCAACGGCCTTGCCGATCCCGGTTCCCGCGCCGGTGACGATCGCGACTTTTTCAGACGAGGCCATGGTGGTGATCTCCGCCTTTCCGCTCTTATCCACGAGCCGCGGCCGGACCGGCCGGAATCGACGTCTCCGCGAGCACCGCCGTGGCCGCCTTCTCGACGACCGTTCCGTTGAAGAACCCCGGATTGCCCGCCCCCCACATCCGCACGGCGTTGGCGAAGGTGAAGTCGCGGAAGCCCTCCGCGGTGATGTGACCGTCCTCGACGAGCTCGTAGGCCTCCGGCAGCACCTCGAGCATGTCCGGCACGTCGAAGTGGCCGATGTCGGAGCCGAAGAGCGCGTTGAGCCGGGCGCCGAACGGGTTGACGCGGCGGTCGAACGCCCAGGTGTTCATCGGGTCGTCGGCCTCACAGCCGAAGTAGAAGGGTGTCGCGAACAGATCGCGCAGATCTTCCTTGCGCTCGATCCGGCACGCGGAGTAGTCGTCGAGGTCTGCGAGGCCGCCGGTGCGCGTGACGGCGTCGGGGTCGGGCCAGCCGTCCCGCTGGGAAAGCGCCGCCACGATGTCCTCGCGGCCGTACTTCCGCGCCAGCTCCATGAGTAGCCCGCGATCGAGGGCGCGAGGATCGGTGTGCTCGAGCGCCTTCCGGTTTCGCTTCTCCCAGTGGCCGACGAGGTCGGCGTACAGGATGCATGCCCACCCCACGCCGCCCTCGAGGAAGGCGAACCTGAGGTCGGGGAAGCGGCGCGTCACCCCGCCGAGGAACAGTGCCTTGCACACGGCGTCGCCGGCGGTGGCGAAGTGGCCGATGTGGTTGTAGGTGAAGTTCGTTGGCGACAGGCGCGGGCTCTGCCGGCGGAAGCCGGTGTGGAACGTCGGCGCGATGCCGAGCTCCGTGCACTTCGCCCAGAGCGGATCGTAGTCGTACTCGCTGTCGAGGCCGAGCGTGTCGTACCAGGTGACGAAGGGGGCGGCCTCGGCGTCCGCGGTGGCGACCGCGTCCACAGGCCGTTGGACCATGCTGCCGAACATCGCCACCTTAAAGCCGAGCTGTTGGGTGCAGTACGTGAGCTCCTCGATAGCCTCATCGGGCGTGTGCACGGGGATGACGGCAGCCGGTGTGATGCGGTCGGTGAAGTCGCGGAAATAGTCGGCGGTGAGGATGTTGAACGCGCGGCAGGTGGCCCGGCGCGTCTGGTCGTCGGCGATGCGAGGAACGCGGAGCCCCACCGTGGGGTAGAGGACCGCGAAGTCGAGGCCCAGCTCGCCGAGCCGCTCGTAGAGGAGCCGCGGCAGCATCGCCGTGGCGCGGTCACGCGTGTTCTTCTCGGGCGACGACCAGAACGCCTCCTGGGAGATCCGGCGCCGGCGCCGCTCCGCCACGGACATCGAGAGCGACTCACGCACCTGGCGCCCGATCGACAAGAAACCCTCCGTGGCCCGGTCACCGCCGATGCGCCGGAGTTGCTCGCTGACGACGGGCCCGTACTCCAGCCAGTGGCCGTCGGCGTCGATCACCGGATGGGTCAGCCGGGCTCGAATCTGCGCTGGGCTCGCATGACCGTTGCCGTCCACGGGACACCTCCTGGGGAGTGAGGTCGAGACGCGTCGTCGGTGCGCCATCTGAACGCTAGTTCGCCTCAGGATGGGAGTCAAGGCCAACGTCACGGGCCTGGAGGGCGAGGCTCTTCTTGATTCGATTTGGCTGACGCAGTATACGAGGAAAGAGGGGGGATAAGCATGAGGGCGAGCGTGGCATGGCTGATCGCGGGGCTCATGGTATTCGGCGGCTTCACGGGAGCCCTCGCCGCCAACCTTAAGGAGAAGGTCAAAGTCGAGATCGAGGGCGCCGACCGTCAGCCCGGGATGGAGCCCGGAATGTATGTCTGTGCCGCGGGCCATCTCCACATCATGGGTACGGTGCAGAACGTCGCCGATGTCGCTCTGGGACGGATCAAGCTCGCCGGAAAGGCTTTTGACTCCGAGGGCAAGCTTCTGGGCACGGCCACCGCATCGACCACGCAGCCGACGCTCAAGCCCGGCGAGAAGGCGGGATTCGACCTCGAGTTTGTCAAGGTCACAGGAGCGCGGATCGAACGGGTGAAGAAGCACGAGATCAAGGTCGTCGACGCTCCGGTCGCGCGCTGAGGACCGCCGCCAGGTCCTCGCCGTGGACGGGCGGGGGGTCAGTTCAGCAGCGCGTGAGACATCGCTCCGCCGACGACAAGCCGGCGAAGAGCCCCCTCCAGTTCGCGGATATTCCCGGGCCATGAGTGCGCCTTGAGCGCCGCAAGCACGTCAGGGCAGAGCTGGACGTCGCGTCGATAGAGACGGTTAAATTGCTCAAGGAAAAAGGATGCGAAGACGGGAATCTCTTCCCTTCGTTGCCTGAGCGGGGGGACAAAAATCTCGACGACGTCGAGCGCGCGCAGTTCCTGCCAGAGGTCGTACGAGCTTCCAGGCTCCGCGCCATCCACGGTGGATGCGATGACGCGCGCATCGACCCGGAGGATCTCGCGGCCGCCGGTGCGCGAGAGCGTCCCCGTCCGAAGCACCTGAACGAGCCTGGGAACAGAGGTGTGCGGCAGGGCCCCGATCTCGTCCAAGTAGATTGTGCCTTGGTTCGCGAACTCGAAGCTTCCGAGCCGCCGCCGGGTCGCCACGGGCGAGGCGCCCCTCTCGTGGCCGAATAAGTCTGCCTCGCAACGGTCGACGGGTCGAGCCGCGCAGTTGACCTTCATGAAGGAGTAAGGCTGGCGGCCCGAGGCGGCATGAATGAGGCGGGCCAGGCTGTCCTTGCCGACGCCAGGTTCGCCCCGGATCAGTAAGGGCACCGTGGGGTCCACACGCTGGCCTATCGTCACGAGCTGGAGGAGCCGAGCGGTTTTTAGGACGGTCGTTGCGTAACCGGGGTACCGGGCTTTGCTCACGCTCTTCCTCCTCATTGCCGACGAACCTACTTCTCATAGCAAGTGCGGTGCCGTGGCAAAGCGCGCAAGAAACACGCAATAAGCAAAGGAGAGGAGGCTCTGAGGCGAGGACATCGCCTGGCATTCTGCCTACGCCGCGGCGCGGCGGAGGGAGATTTGCCCGAGTGAGGCTCGGGCCAGCATCCCGCGGGACTTGGACGGCGCCGAGACTTACTTGAGCGCGGGCATCACCTGATGGGTGAGGATGTGCAGGCTCCGCTTCTCCTGTTCGGCCGGAATGAGCCCGCCGGGGTTCAGCTCGGCGACAATCCCATTCAGGCCCAGCTCTTCCTGCAATTGGGTCAGACGATCGATCAGACCTGCCGCGGTACCGAACGTGACCTTGGTCTGCAAGATCTGGTCGTAAGTTAGATTGGCGAGGCGTTCGGCCTGGACCTGGCGGCGCTCGGCGGGTCCGGTGCCGGCCCGTCCCATCGGGGACCGAGTGAGCTCAGCCTGGCGATCGAAATAGTACCTGATGCTCTCGCGGGGTTCCTCCACGGCCCCCGTCTCCGTCGTCCCGACGTAGATGGGTATGCGGAGATACACATTGGCTTTGCCGGAGTGACCCGCCTCGAGCCAGGCCTTGCGGTATGCCCCGAGACATGTCCTCAGCTCGGGGATATCCATAATGCGCAGCCCGACGAAGATGGGTAATCCCATCTCGCCGACCTGGGCGAAGGTCTCCTGGGTGGTGGCGGCCATCCGGATGGGCGGATGGGGGAGTTGATACGGGCGCGGCGCGACTGTCGCGTTCTCGAAGCGGTAATACTTACCTCGGTAGCTGAACCGCTCGCCCTTCCAGGCCTCCAGGATGATCTCCAGGGCTTCGCGAAAGCGCGCCTGACTTTCTTCATAGGGAATCCCGTACATGTCGTAGGCACGCGGGGATCCGCTCCGACCGATCCCGAAATCGAAGCGACCCTCGCTGATGTGATCTACCGTCGCAACCTCTTCGGCGATGCGCAGCGGGTGGTTCAAGGGGAGGAGCTGAACCGCCGTCCCCACGCGCAGCCGTCTGGTCCGGGTGGCGATGGAACTGGCCATCGCGATTGATGCGGAGAGGACCGAGCGAGCCGGATTGAAGTGCATTTCCCCCAGCCACACACCGTCCACTCCCCAGGCTTCAGCCGCGTCCACAAGCTGAAACCCCTCGTTGAACGCGGCGACCTGGCTGATGCCGCGGCGCATTTCCTCCAAGAAGATCCCGAAGTCCATTGCGTCCCCGATTCTCCCTCGTCCGCTCAGCCCCAGACCGCGCGGGCGGTGGCGGCGACGACCTCGAGCTTCTGCTGCTGGATCTCGGTCGAGATGCGGTTGCCCTCCATCGTGGAGGCGAAGCCGCACTGCGGCGAGAGCGCCAGCCGCCCGAGGGGAACGATCTTGGCCGCGGCTTCGATCCGCTCCGTGAGCTCCGCCACCGTTTCCAGCCGCCCCTTCTTGGTCGTCACCAGACCGAGCACCACGATCCGATCGTCGGGCACCGCGCGGAGCGGCTCGAAGCTTCCCGAACGCTCGTCGTCGTACTCGAGGAGGAAGCGCTGGAACCGCGTGCGCCGGAACACTCGCTCGCCGATGGGCTCGTAGCCGCCGCTCGCGTAGAACATCGACTGATTGTTGCCGCGGCAGATATGGAGACCGAAGCTGACGCCGGGATGGTCGCCGATGACGGCGTTGTCCATCTCGATGCAGGTATCGAGGAGCCGTTCGGGATCGCTCCCGCGCTGACGGTACCCTTCCCGGATCGACGGGTCGAGGAGCGCCGCGTACTGGGGCGCGTCGATCTGGATGTAGGTGCAGCCCAGCCGGGCCAGCTCTTCGACCTCGCGCCGGGTGAAGTCCACCACATCGGCCAGATAGGCGTCGCGCGTCGCGTAGGCTGCGCGCGACTTGTCCGGGTCGTAGTACGCGGCGGCCTGCTGGGCGCTGATGAGCGTGGTCTTGACCGGGTGGCGGGCGCGGGCGCGGAGATAGACGAACTCCTCAGCACACATGCTCCGGCGCCAGCGAAGGCGCTCGATCACCACGGGGCGCTTGAATATGAGCTGCTCGCCCTGCTCGTTGCGGAAGGGGATCGCCCAGCCCCCGAGCTTGTCGAAGCCGTCGAGCGCCTCGATCAGGTGGCCGAAGAAGGCGTAGCGCCGCATCTCGCCGTCGGTGACGACGGCGAGGCCAGCCGATTCTTGAAGGTCGATGGCCTCGTCGACGGCGCGGTCCTCGAGCCGCTTGAATTCCGCCGAACCGAGGCGTCCACTCTCGACGCCACGGCGCGCCTCGACGAGGTACGCCGGGCGCAGCAGGCTTCCCACCACGTCGCTACGATAGGTTGGCATTTCCGCGAGAGATTGGCGTTTCGGCGAGCGTCCGACGGACCCTCCCGGCCGAGCGGTCACTCGCTAGGTGATCAGGCCGTAGAACCTGCCGGCGTTCTCGCAGACGATCTTGTGCGTGACGGCGGGCGGCAGGTGGCCGAACTGCTCCTGGATGTACTTCGACGACTCCGGCCAGACGCCGTCGGGGTGCGGGTAGTCGGAGCCCCACATGAGGGTCTCCACGCCGATGTCGTCGATCAGCTTGGTGCCGATCCTGTCGAACTGGAAGGTCGCCTTGCACTGTCGGCGCCAGTAGTCGCTCGGCTTCATCTTGAGGCCGAGGTCGCGGAAGCGGTCCTCCCACTCGAAGTCCATCCGGTCGAGGGCATAGGGAAGCCAGCCGATGCCGCTCTCGCCGAAGGAGATCCGGATGTTGGGATAGCGCTCGAGGACGGCGGCGCCGATGACGGCGGCGACGATGTTGATGAGGTTCATCTGGAAGCTGGAGACGCCGGTGAAGAACGCCGCCCGGCGGGTGAGCCCCTTTTGCTGGTCGACCTTGCCCGGGGGCAGGGACGGGAACGTGTGGAAGTGGAGCGGCAGGCCAACGTCGTTCACGGCCTTCCAGAGCGGCTCCCAGACCGGATGCCACATGGGCTCCATGTCCCAGGAGCAGGAGAGCTCCACGCCTCGGAGCCCGAGGCCGGCCACGCGGTAGAGCTCCTTGACGGCGCCGCCGATGTCACCGTAGGGCAGGCAGGCCAGGCCGATGTGGCGATCGGGGTAGTGGCGACAGAAGTCGACGAGCCAGTCGTTGTAGATCCTGAACATCTCGGCGGCCGCCTCGTGGTCGTTGAGGCGGGTAGCCGCGCCGAGGATGCCGAAGATCACCTCGGCCTGGACGCCGTCGCGGTCCGCGTCCTTCGCGCGCAGGTGGGGATCGGAGACGCGCCGGACGCCCTTCTTGCCGTCATCGTAGAGGCCCGCCGACGCCATGGCATCGACCCGATGGTTCTGCCCCGGCACGTGCTTCTGCCCGGAGGGCCCCACACCGTTCACGAGCCCTAAGGACGTGCCGTTCTTGCAGGTCCAGAAGGGACCGTCCGGGCCTTCGGTGACGTAGGGCATCCGGTCCTTCATGGGCGCCGAAGCGTTCGAGGCGAAGAGGTCGGGCGGTAGCCAGGGGAGATCGATGTGGCAGTCGGCGGAGATCCTCGTGTAGCGCATGTCGCCTCCTCGACGCTCGGGCCCTCGAACGTGGCGGCCGTCCCACCGGCCGGGCCTCAGACTAGCACGGTCGGAGTTCGAGCGCGCGGGCCGCGCGTGCGGCTTCTTCCAGCTCGACGCTCACAGTTTTTTCAGGCGCATGTCCTCATAGGGCGCGGCAAAGTAGAGAAGCGGATTCAAGCCGACCGCAGGCTCCTCGACCCGTGGTCCCACCCCGTGCAACGTGGCGGGCTCGAAGATCGGCGCGTGCATGACGCGCTCGTGCATGAGCCGCTGGATCTGATGCAGCAGCGCCTCACGCCTGCGGCGGTCGCGCTCCTGTGCCTGCTGGAAGAACAGGTCGTCGATGTCGGGGTGCCCGCCGTAGGCATATGCCGAGCTGCTGACAACGAACGCCTCGATGCGTGAGGCGGCGTTGCCCTGCGCCGCCGTGGCCATCGCGATGATGCCCTGCAGCTTCTTCGCGCGCCAAGACTCCATGAAGGTTGCTCGCTCCATGGCGCGGACCCGCGTGCGAATGCCCACCGCGGCCAGCGAGTTGGCTATGGCCTCACCCATAGTGGTGAACGGCGGGAGGGGGGTGAGGTCGCCGGCATCGAAGCCGTTGGAATAGCCGGCCTCGGCGAGGAGGCGCTTCGCGTGTGCCGGGTCGTGGGGATACGGCTCGATGCGTAGCGCGAACTCCATGACGCTCGGGATGATCGATCCCGTCAGACGCGAAAAGCCCAAGCGCTCCACGTCGTTGATTCCCTGCCTGTCGACGGCCAGGTTCGCCGCTAACCGGACGCGGCGATCGTGCCACGGCGATTTGGGCTTCCACTGCTCGGGGAACTCCAGCCACCACGTCGCGGACGGGATGACGTGGACCAAGCGCAGCTTAGGATCCGCCTTGATGGTCGCCGCTTCGAGGCCGACCATCAGGTAGCCGATGTCGGCCTCTCCGGTCTTCAGCATCGCCAGACGCGTCGTGCGGTCGGGGACGCCCTTGATGACGACGCGCTTGATCGCCGGCTTCTTGCGCCAATACTGCTCGTTCGCCTCGAGCGTCAACTCCACGCCGGGGTTCATGCTCACGAACCGGTAGGGTCCGAGCCCCATGGGTTGTCGCCTGAAGCCGTCCTCGCCGACCTTCTCGATGTACTTCTTGGGCACGATCCAGGCGGCACCGGTGGCCGGGGTGGCGTAGAACACCAGGAAGTCCGGCCAGGGCGCATGCAGCACGAAACGCACGCGGTACGGATCGATGACCTCCACCGCCTTCACCCGCTCGTGCAGTAGCTTGGCCGAGACGCCCCGGTAGCGGTGGAAGCTGAACTTCACGTCCTCGGCCGTGAGGGGGTCGCCGTTGTGAAACTTGAGGCCCTCCCGCAGCTTGAACTCGTACACGAGCCCGTCCGGGCTCTCCCGCCAGGACTCCGCGAGGCACGGCGCCATGTCGTTGCCGGGCAGGGGCTTGATCAGCGCGTCGTGCAGGGCATACAGAAACACGAACGGGGTGCCGATCCCGGGGGTCTCGGCGGGATCGAGAAACGAGGAGGCGATCGAGGCGTCGAAGGCGATGGTCAATTGACCTTCTGGCTGGCCTTGCGCGCTGACCTTCCCGCCCGAGGTGGCCACAAAGCAGAAGGAGAAGCACGAGACGAGAACCATCGTGAGCCGGCGGTGGTTGGTCATGGGCATCTCCTTACGAGGTGCTCCGCGCTTGGCCGTAGGGCCGACCGGCAAGCTCATACGCTTGATCGATGAGACGGACGACCCGGGCGCAGTCATGGACACTGATCGGCGGTGCTTCGCCGCGCCGCCAGTGGTCGAGCGCGTCGCGCAGGGCCGTCAAGGCCAGCGGTTCCTCGGGCTGTCCCGACATGGTTTCTTCGCCGCTGGCAGTCACGAGGCGCATGGTGCTATCTTTGAGCACCAGGATGGCGTCGCGGCCCGCGATCTTCCACTCGCCGTCCGTCCCATCGCGCGGGAACGTGTTTCCAACCTCGATGGTTCCGAGCACGCCGCTGGCTGAGCGCACCAAGACTGACGCGTAATCTTCGACCGGCTGACCCAGGGCACGCCAGCTGAGCTGCGCGCCAGTCACCTGGGCCTCCTCGCCGGTGAGGAACAGGAAGAGGTCGAGGCCATGGGTGCCGAGGTTCCGCAGGCAACCGCCGCCGGCCGCCGCGGGATCGAGCATCCATGGCGCGTCCCAGGCGGGATAGCGCGCCGAGGTGGGCCGATTCTGGCGCGCGTAGATATGGGACAGGGGACCGAATCGCCCCTCGGCAAGCAGCTGACGGGCGCGAGCGACGAACGGCTGGTAGCGTTGGCCGAGCGGGACTGCGACGAACGCGTTCTTCGCCGTCGCCTTCTCGGCGACGCGGCGCACCTCTTCGGCGTTGACGCCCATGGGTTTTTCCATGAGGAAGGGATAGCCGTGATCCAGCAGATGGTGAGCGATCTCTGCCATCGTGCTATGCCGTCCCAGCGCGATCACGAAGTCCGGTCGGGTCGCAGCCAGCATCTCCCGATAGTCGATGAAGACCGGCGGATTGCCGACAACGGCGGCGCGCCTGGCGGCGATCTCGGCGACGTTATCTTGAAGACCGACGAGCTCGACGTCAGGCATCCCGGCGAGGTGGCGGAGATAGGCTGAATCGTACAGGGAGTGCCAGTGGCTCACCCCGATGGCAACAATGCGCATCGGCACCCTGCCTATCGCCACTCGTCGACCGAGACGGTCTTCTGGTAGGTGCAACCCATGATGCGCCAGTAGCCGTTCGTCTCGCCGCCGACGACCACGACGTGGATGTCCTCGCGCCGGAACATCCGGATCAGCTCCTCGGGCGCGGCCTTGAGCTTCGACGCCCACGGCTCCTCACCGAACGTCGCCCGCGGGTAGAGGTAGTTCTGGACGAGCTGGTAGTCCCAGTACTCGCCCGCCGGCATCCGCGCGTTGTCGTAGAGCCAGTCGATGAGCGCAGCCTTGGTGCGGAACCCACCTCGATCGATGAACTGCCGCGCCGTGATCGGGTCCAGCAAGAGCGTCGGCGGGATATGCGGGTCCATTCCCCGGAGCATGTTGCGGACATGCTCGCGCCAGTGCTTTTCGCGGAGCCCCAGCGTGAAGGCGGTCGAGCGGCAGCCGGTGAACACGCTGACCGTGCTGTCGGTCGGTTTGAAGCCCTGCTGCACGTGGAAGGCTTCCCACGGGCTCCGCTCCTCGTTCTCCGCGAAGGTCACGCTGTTGTACGCGTAGTTGTTGCCCTGAGAGCCCATGTACGTGAGCCCGGGCACCGAGCCGCCCTGGAGGTTCTGCGAGAGCAGGCCGTAGGCGCGGCCGATCGTCGCGTTCGCGTGGTTGTACGGCGCCATCGCGCCGGTTCCAGAATTCATCTGGATCTCGTGCCTGATCGGCCCGTTGACGACGGCCATCGCCGCCATGGAGGACGTCGTGCTGCCCCGGGCGCTGGCCCCCGTCGCCGCTAGCGCCAGGATCACCGGGAGGTACTCGGGCCGCGCGCCAGCCATCACGGCGTTCACGGCGACCTTCTCGACCGTGTACTCCCAGTACTCGCGGAAGTAGGTCGGCCGCATGTGGCCGACGACCTCGTCGGCCTTGCGGTGGGTGTGGGCGAGCATCGCCGCCACCCGCTCCTCGGTCGGGAGCACGATCGGCAGCGTGTCTGTCCAGTTGTTCTCGAGGAACAGGCGGTGAAGGTTCTCCTCGGTGTCGGGGGCGCAGAGCCTCGGCGTGGAGCGGTCGAACTCGACCGGCTTCAGGTCCTCATCGTCGAACGGCCGCGTGAGCCCCTCGATGACCTCCTGCATCACGAGGCGACCGGTGAGGGGGTCGTTGCCGTCGACGTAGGCGCGAAGCTCGCGGGCGGACTTTCCCATGACGGGCTGGGGAACGAAGACCTGCTGGAGACCGGGCATCCCGTTCACGCTCGCCACCGACCGCACCACCCGGTCGAACTTGTCGGTATGGACGGCAACGGTCGGGACGCCGTACTGGGCTTCGATCGTCATCGCGTGCGCGGCGACCGCCGGCGCGCAGGTGCTTCAGTGCCCGACGCCGACGACCGCGGCGTGCCCCCTCGCTCGGATCTCCTCCCAGGTGGTCGGGTCGTCCTTGAGGTAGACGCTCGAGATCGGCTTGAAGACCGTTCGGACGCCGGGCATGTGCTCGGCGAACCACGCCTGCATCTGCTTGAGGAAGACGTCCGAGTCGTCGAAGCGGCAATCCACGAGGTAGACGGTCTTCCCGTCGAGCGTGTCCAGACGCGGCGCCAGCTCCTTGCGGGTCACCGTCGGCGCGAAGCCGATCGGGTTCAGGACCGTGAGCTTGTCGTTCATTCCCATGGGGCCCTCCCTCCAGGGTGAGGTTACTCCAAGTCCCGGACCGCCTTCCTCAGCTCGTTCAGGTGAGTCGCCGTGATGACCGTTTGCCTGACTACGATCGCGGGGTCGGTGAACGGCCCCATCTCCCTCAGCGCCGTCCCCAACTCGGTCAGGTGAATGCCCTTGACGACCGTGGTGCCCGGGGTGAGGGTCGCATCCGTATAGGCGAAGGCGGGGAGACCGTTTCGCGTTCGGAGCGTGTTGATGGCCGAACGAAGGTCGGTGATGTGCACGGCCTTTATCGCCGTCTCCTGTGCCGTGAGCGTGGCATCGGTGAACACCGCTGAGAACGTCGCAGTGACAGCGGTCGGGCCCAGCGCCACCGTGCAGCTCGGAGACGCGCCGCCGCAGCTCCCGTTCCAGCTCTTGAAGCTCGCGTCGGCGGCGGGAGCCCCGGTCAGCGTGACGGCGTTGACCGTGAACGTGCCCGAGCACACCGAGGAGCAGTTGATACCGGCTGGGGTGCTGACGACGCTTCCCACGCCCGAGCCCCTGACGGTGACGGTCAGCGTGAACATCTGGCTGGTGATGGTGAAGGTGAGGGCGCCGGACGTCCCTCCGCCCGGAATTGGATTGAATACGGTGATCTGGGCCGATCCCGCCATGGCGATGTCACTCGCGGAAATGGCCGCTCGCAGCTCGGTGCTGCTCACGAACGTGGTCGTTCGCTCCGAGCCGTTCCAGTGCACCACCGACGGCGCCACGAAATTGGCGCCGCTGACTGTCAGCGTGAACCCCGCGCCGCCTGCCGTCGCGCTGCTCGGCGAGAGCGCGGCGAGGACAGGAACGGATTGGTTGATGGTGAAAGTCAGGGTGTTGGACGTCTCGCCGATCGGCAAGAAGTCGAACACGGTGATCTGCGCAGACCCCGCGAGAGCGACATCACTGGCAGGAATGGCCGCTCGTAACTCGGTGCCGCTGACGAACGTGGTCGTTCGATTCGAATCGTTCCAGCGGACGACCGAGGAGGCCACGAAGTTCGTGCCGTTGACTGTCAGCGTGAATGCTGCGCCGCCTGCGGTCGCGCTGCTCGGCGAGAGTGCGCCGAGCACAGGAACAGGAACGGGATTGGTTCCGGTGCCCGTCAGCCCTCGTGACACGGTCCCACCGCTGTATGTGAAATTGACATTTCCGGTGACGATCGCGACAGCCGTTGGCTGAAAACCCACGATCACGGTCTGGCTGGCGCCGGCGCCGAGGTTGTACGACCCCCCGCTGACGATGCTGAACGGCAAGGAGGTCGAGGCGCTTCCGGTCAGCATCCCTCCTCCGGCGTTCGTCACTGTGAAGGTTCGGTCGGCAGTGCTTCCCACCGCGACGTTCCCAAATCCCTGGGAGCTCGGCGTGACGGCGATGACCGAAGCGATGGTGTTCAGGAAGACAGAAACGGTATTGGCGTTGACGTTGGCGACGGCGAGATCGCGCTGCCCGTTTCCATTGAGATCTCCGATAGCGACGGAGAACGGTCCGGTTCCGGGTCCAGTCGCCAAGTCGGTCTTCGCCGCGAAGCTCCCGGTCCCGGTTCCCAGCAGAACCGAGATCGTGTTGGAGCCGAAGTTGGCCACGACGAGATCGAGTATGCCGTCCTCGTTCACGTCGCCGATCGCCACGGACCGGGGCCCGGCTCCCACGGGGAAGTCAGTCTTCAGCCCCAGGGTTCCGTCCCCGACTCCGAGCAGCACGGAAACGGTGCCAGCGTCTGCGTTGGCGACGACGACGTCGAGCCGCCCATCCCCATTCACGTCTGCGATGGCCACGTCGCGCGCGCCCGCTCCGGTCTGGAAGTCCGTCTTTGGCCCGAAGCTTCCCGTGCCCGTCCCGAGAAGAACGGACACCGTGCTCGCGGAGACGTTGGCGACGACGAGGTCGGGCACCCCGTCGCCGTTTAGATCGCCGATGGCGACGGAGCGCGCGCCTGCGCCCGTGGTGAAGTCTGTTTTCGGCCCGAAGGTGCCGTCCCCGAGACCGAGCAGCACGGACACCGTGTCGGCGCCGACGTTGACGACCACGAGATCGGGTATCCCATCCCGGTTGAGATCGCCAACGGCCACGAAGAACGGTGCGGCGCCGGTGGGGAAGTCCATGGCGGGGGCGAAGGTTCCTGTCCCGGTCCCGAGCAGAACCGACACGGTGTTCGCGCCCGTGTTGGCCACGATGAGATCGGGATTCCCGTCTCCGTCCAGGTCGGCGATGGCAAGCCCGTGGGGCACGGCCCCGGTCGCGAAATCAGTCCTGGGTCCGAAGCTCCCGGCCCCGTTCCCCAACAGGACCGAGACCGTGTTCGCGCCGGTGTTGACGGTGACGAGGTCGGGCTTCCCGTCCCCGTTCACATCGGCGATGCCAACGGTAATCGGCAGGGCACCGGTCGGGAAGCTCACGGCGGGGTTGAAGGACGCCGGCGTCTGCGCCGACGATGGAAGGGCGGCGCCCGCCAGGAGCGCCACCAGGGTTCCGGCAATGAGCTCGATGCGGCCGTGACGACCAGCCATGCCGCGAGAGGATTGTCCAGAAAAAGCTCCGCGTCAAACGCATTCGGGCAGCGCCCGAACTTCGCCGTTGACGACGCGCGCGTCTGCGGGTAGGACTGTGCGCATGAGTCTTTGCGACGGACGTACGAATGCCTTGAGCGTCTTGCGGTCATGATCATCGCGCGAGCGCTCGTGTTGCGCTACGGTGTGGCGGTTGGGTGTAGCGTGGTTGCGTTGATCCTGACCGACGCCCTGCCGGATCGAATCGAGCGTCAGGTGTCTGCTATCTTCTTCGCTGGCGTGATGCTGAGCGCGTGGTACGGTGGCTTGGGGCCCGGTCTGCTCGCCACGACACTCTCCACCCTGGGCAGGTGGTACTTCCTGATTCCGCCGGTGAGCTCGGTCGACGACACCATAAACGAATCTATACGTCTCACGCTCTTCGCCGTGGTCGCGGTCGGTATCAGCTATCTCAACGAGGCGCGCACGCGCGCCGAAGAGCGACACGTCGATCTTTTGATCCGTGAGAAGGTCGCCCGTTCGAAGGCCGAAGCCACTGAGGGGCGCTACTTGGCGCTCCTCGAGGCGGCCAGGATCTTGACGTCATCGCGCGACCCCGAGAAGACAGTGGCCAGCATCGCGAACCTTGCCGTTCCTCGCTTCGCGGATTCGTGCGTGGTGGATCTGCTGAGCCACGACGGGTTGCGCCGGCGCATCGCTGAGGTGCGGCGAGACGGCGCACAGGCTGAATCTACGGCCGACCCACGGAGCGCGGAGGCCGAGGAGCTCGCGGCCAAGGTTCTGCGGGTCGGTCGGCCTGAAGTCACGCCCGTGAGCGTGATCGTGCCCCTCGTGGCCGGGGGGAAAACACTCGGCGCCATGTCTTTCTGGCTGACAGGCTCCGACCGGCAGTATGGTTCAGAGGATGCGACGTTTGCGCAGGAGCTGAGCCGGTTCGCGGCGCTCGCCCTTGATCGGGGCCGAACGATCGCGTGATGGCAGTGCCAATGGGCGTGAGGGAGGCTTCACAATGCTGACCAGACGAGAGCTGGTGAAGCTGGGGCTTCTAGGTGGTGGCTACACTGTCCTCGCTTCGGGATCGGGTCTGCGCCGGGTCTTCGCGGACGATGAGCTTCCGGCAAGCCCGCAGCTGCAGCCGTTTCAAGTCTCCCTTCCCGTCCCGCCCGAGCCGAAAGAGGTGGTGGGAGGCTTCACGTCGACCGACTGCAGCGACTTCACAGGCAGTGGGACCAGGTTCTTCCAGATCGTCGAGGAAGAGCGCTCTGTCCAGATTCATCCCGCCCTGCCAGCGACGCCGATTTGGGGTTATCGAGACGCCAACACCAGCAGCGCCTGGAACTTCGTTCTCGGCCCCACCTTCAAGGTGAGGATGAACGAGGGCGGCGTAGTGGTCCGCATGACGAATAACCTGCCGGACCACCCCGCAGGGTTCCCCGATCCTCTGAGGGGGTTCGGGGTGAATCGCATGACGACCCACCTTCACGGCGGCCATCACCCATCCAGGTCGGATGGTTTCCCCGATAACATCAACAGCTTTTTTGACGACAATAAAACGTCGCGCTTTCACCGCTTCGTCAGCGAGCCCGGCCAGTCCTACGACTACTGCTATCCTCTGCTCGATCCCGGCTTCTCTACGCACGAGGCCGACGCGACCGAGAGACCCTCGACCTTGTGGTACCACGATCACTTTTTCGACTTCACGGGCCCCAACGTTTACCGAGGCCTGGCGGGCTTCTTCCTCGTCTTTGACGACCTCGACACGGGGAACGAAGCAACGGGCCTGATGTTGCCCAGCAACAAGTTCACCAGCCAAGGAGTCACCAATGACGTCGGCCCGTTCGACATCCCGCTGGTTCTTCAAGACAAGCGAGTCGACAGTTTCGGCCGTCTGATCTACGACCCCCTGGACCACGACGGCTTCCTGGGGGACACGTTCTTCGTGAACGGTGCGGTCCAGCCCTACCTCGCTAACGTCCAGAGGCGGAAGTACCGCTTCCGCTTCCTGAACGGCTCGAACGCGCGCTTCTACCGAATCTTCCTGACCAACTCGAGCGGTCAGACCTTCCCCATGGACCAGATCGCGACCGAGGGGGGACTGCTGGCCGCGCCGATCCGGAACATCCAGAGCTTCCAGATCGCCCCGGCCGAGCGCGTGGAGGTGGTAGTCAACTTCAAGGACTTCCCGGACAAGACGAATCTATTTTTGGAGAACCGCTTGGCGCAGGATGATGGACGTAAACCGGGCGACGTTCTGTCGCGGGGCACGCAGCTCCTCCAGTTGAGGGTGCAGGGGACTAGCCCCGCAGCCGACCCGAGTCAGGTCCCCAATGTGCTGCGCCAGTTCGCCGCGATCTCTGCACAAGAGCTGGCCGGTGCCAGACGCAGGGAATTCAAGTTCGAGAGAACCGACGGGGCCTGGGCCATCAACGGGCGATTCGCCGACCTCGAGCACGCCCTGACAACCTCCGTCAGGAACCGTGGCGAGATCTGGCACCTGGACTCAGGCGGCGGGTGGGCGCACCCCGTCCACATCCACCTGGAATTTATGCGCATCCTGAGCCGGGACGGGAAACTGCCCCCGGGATGGCCAAGAAGGACACCATTGTCATTGGAGCTGACTTTGGCAACGTGGACCTCTTCATCAAGTTCAGGGACTACCCGGGTGCCTTCGTCTTCCACTGCCACAACATCGAGCACGAGGACATGCGAATGATGGCGCGAATGGACATCGTGTGACCCAAGACATGAATCGGCGCAAGCCGGGGAGCGTGCTGTTTTTCGCCTCGTTCCTCGTCTCGTCCGTCCTGGCTGCTTTTGCGGGCCCGGAGCCGGCCGTCGCGGGAGCGGAGAGCTATTTTCCCAACGTCGTCCTGACGACTCACGACAACAAGACGGTCCGGTTCTATGACGACTTGGTGAAGGGCAAGGTCGTGCTCATCAACTTCATGTTCACGAGTTGCAAACGCTTCTGCCCGGTGACGACCCCGAATCTCGTGAAGGTTCGAGCAACTCTCGGGGAACGCGTGGGGAGGGACATGTTCATGTATTCGATCACCCTCGACCCAGCGACCGACACACCCGAGGTCCTCAAAGACTATGCTAAGAAGGTCGGGGCGGGACCGGGCTGGACCTTCCTCACGGGTAAGAAGGAGACGATCGACAAGCTTCGCCGGAAGCTTGGCGTGTACGACCGGGACCCGGTCATTGATGCCGACATTACCCAGCACGGCGGACTCGTCGTCTACGGCAACGACGCGATCGGCAGGTGGGCGTCGATTTCAGGACTCAACAAGCCCGAGGTCATCGTGAGAGCTGTGTCACGGGTGGTGGAGCCTGGGCACCCGTGAGGATCTATGGCAAGAAATCGGCAACGGCAATCGTGACGTCGGGACGGGCCAGCGGGGAGACTCTGCCGGCCGTTCGGAAGACCTCGACGTCGAGGTAGCGCCAGCCAAACTCCGCCGACGGATCGGGCGTCGGCCGGCGATGGATCTCGAGAACCTCATCCACGAGGTTCACGATCCAATAGTCCGCTACCCCCGCGCTGGCGGCGACGCTGCCCTTGTAGCGCCGGTCGAACGCCAGGGTCGACTCCGAGACCTCAACCAGCAGGGCCGGATGCGACGGGTGTGCGTCACGAGAGTCGCGGTGTGTACCGGGCGCGACGACGACATCGGGCTCCGGCTCGGACTCGTCGTCGAGCGCCACGGGATCTTGCCCGCGCACCACCCATCCGGGCCCGAACGCGGCACGTGACGCCTCCGCCGTGAGTTCAACCGCGGTCGTGTGAGGGCTGCCCTTCGGCTCGGCGACGATCAGCTGGCCGCTGATCAGCTCGATCGGTGATCGGGCGCGCGAACTCCATATGCGGAAGGATTTCCAGAAATTCAAAGGAAAGTTTCTAAAAATTCCAGCGAAGCTTCTAGAATGGGAAGTCCGTCGCGTACCTCGTTCCGCCACCGCCAAAGAAAGGGGAAAGCACCTTATGGGTGACGACGAATTGACGACCATCGCCAGGACAAGTCTCGCCCTGCTGTCCATCGGCATCTTTGTTTTGCTGCCATGCAAGGAATCGCTCGCGATGCATGGCCCCGCGCATGATGAGAAGTCAGTGCTCATCCTAGACTCTGGTTGGGGAGCGAGGACTACTGCAGATTTTTCGACGTACAGGGCGATCATCCTTGGCGATCCCAATTGTCTCGTGCCGCTCTTCGGCACGGTGGAGATGACCTTATGAGTACCTATGGTCTACATGCCGGCACCAGTGAGCGTTCCAGCCGCCCGGGCGCCGCACCGATCTCTCCACGAACGTCCTCGCCCGAGCCTGCAGGTCGAGCCATGGTGACGAGAGTCG
>Ga0209159_1001347_pt1 | contig 19146 bp, 16 predicted proteins | sample GraSoiAngelo_144_FD_185901 | JGI IMG/M metagenome (GOLD analysis project Ga0209159, IMG submission 185901) | Grasslands soil microbial communities from the Angelo Coastal Reserve, California, USA - 14_1009_02_40cm (SPAdes) (version 2) | ecosystem: Environmental > Terrestrial > Soil > Grasslands ...
TCATCGTGACCACGGACAAAAGTGATCCCTACGCGGCGCTTTTGCAGGCACGTGAAACGGATATTACGCTTGTTATCATCGATGGGGTGCCACGCTTCGGAGCTACCGACCTGATGACGCACTTTGGACCAGGGACGGAGAACTGGCAGGTGGGCCAGGCGGCACGCAGTTTGAATCTGGGTGAGGAGGCATCCGATCCTGCAATTGAAGCCCTTTCGCTACATGATGCCAGCGATCGCCTGCGAGACGGCCTACAGCAGTTACCAAAGCTAGCAGGTGACCTGGAACGCTCTGTGGTACGTGCATTTCCTGAAGCTCAAGCCCCACAATGGTTCCTGAGATTGGATGAGCCCGATTTGGAGGGAATAACACTACGGCCATTTCTTGACCAGGGGATAGCCGGATTGGAAGCTATCCGGGATCAACTCAAAGCGACCGCAAGCGTTCCGCTATCACAAGTGCTGGTGCCGTTAGATCTAGACCCTCTGAGCGTTGTAGACGATACGACATTCTTCGAACGTTTGCAGCACCAGATTAATCTGCCCGACTACATCAAGCACGGCCTGCCCACCTTATACTGAGCGGTCAACCTATCAGATTCAGCCGCAAATCACGAAACGCTCTTTTAGACACCGAAAGGGGAAGCGTACACTGATGAACGAAGATCCACAATACTGTCAAAAAATCCTCGCACTGCTCGCCAACAGGGCTGCTCTTGCCACGATTGGAGAAGTGATACAGATCTTACAGGATCTGAACGAAATGTTGCTCTCCAGCGATGGGGTGAAGTGGTTCAACCTGCTCTATCTACGTGTAACTCAGGCGGTGTACGAGAAACCACCCGCTGGTGGTTGGGATGATCCGGAATGGCTCAATCTGCTTGACATCAACTTCGCCCAGCTCTACTTCGACGCCCTTGCCTACTCGTGCATAGATTCGACGAAAGTGCCACGTGCATGGATGGCACTGTTTGAATCTCGTGACAACCCAGGTATTGAGCGTGTGCAGTTCGCCTTGGCTGGCACAAATTCCCACATTAATCACGACTTGCCTCTTGCATTGGTGCAGACAGGCAAAGACTTGCAAATACCCCCTGACCGTAACAGCCCAGAGTATAGCGACTTTGATAAAGTGAATAGCATACTAAACGAGGTCATGCCCGAGATCCTCAAAGATCTTGCGACAGGCATCATCGGCGAGGTTGCGCAGGACACGGGCACGATTGGCCGCTTGCTAGCGATGTGGAGCATGAAAACTGCTCGCGAAACGGCCTGGACGAATGCGGAACTCCTGTGGGGGCTTCAAGATCTTCCGTCGTTAAGTGAAGACTTTATGATAGTACTGGACCGCTTGACAGGCCTGGCAAGTCGCGGCTTACTTACCACTGTGTAATATGATATATTTGGAAGTGCTTAGAGATCATTTGACGCGAGAAATGAAGGGATCGTGGTTTTCTTACCTGCCACATTCCCATTGGATAGCTAGGCAAGAGATTCGAGAGGGATACTGTATGGACGAGGATCGCAGCGCCATTGCCAGGATGCGTGCTATCACCATTTCCCGCGAATATGGCAGTGGCGGTGGTGAGATTGGTGCGCGATTGGCCAAACGCCTGGGATGGCAATTGATTGACCATGACGTGGTCGTCCGGGTGGCCAGGCTGCTGCATGTCAGCGAGAAGGAAGCAGAGGAACACGATGAACGTGTGGAGAGCCTGGCCTCACGCATTTTCAGGAGCCTGCGAGTGGTTCATCCCAGCATGCCTGTCATGGTCGACATTCCGCTCGCAGTGGATTCGCGAGCCTTCTATGAAGCGCGTCGCCAGGTCATTGAAGGCTCTGTCGCCACGGGACAGGTGGTAATTGTCGGTCGTGGTGCGCAGGCTCATCTGGCGCACTGGCGTGACGTCCTGCATGTGCGCATCATCGCCCCGCTTGAGGCGCGACTCAGCTATGTCACGAGCCGTGAGGGTCTGGATAGGCAGGCTGCTCATGCACGTATCCTCAAGAAGGACCAGGAGCATGCCCGCTATCTCGAAACGTTCTACCACCGTCATCCCAGTGATCCGCACCTGTATGACCTCGTCCTCAACACCGGCATCCTTGATCTGGAGAGTGCCGTTGAGGTGATTGCTCTCGTCCTGGAGAGGAAGGCCTTGCGGCTCTCGCTCCCGGCCTGGGAACTCGGCCCGGCGGTCGGCTTGCCTCGCTATCCTGGTCAACCAGAAGATTTCCGTCCTCCACAGTAGGGCAGCAGTTTTGGGAGGAGCCTGCGAGTGTTCGTCTTGCCGATGTACGACCACAATCGCTTTCACTGTGTCTGCATCTTGATCGTATCTGAGGAGCCGCTGCTATGTTTCATCGTCAACTCAATCCGAAAGTCAGTGTGAGCATCGTCTTCGTTGTGGCCCTGTTTATGTCGATCATGGATACGACGATTGTGAATGTGGCTTTGCCCTCGATCGCTCGTCAGCTGGGTGTCTCTCCTGACTCACTCGATGCGATTGTGGTTGGGTATATGGTCAGCCTTGCGGTCGTCATCCCCGTGTCTGGATGGCTCGGTGATCGCTTCGGGACCAAACGCATCTTTTTGCTTGCACTGGCACTCTTCAGTGTCGCCTCTGCCTTGTGTGGCCTCTCCATCAGTTTTCCGATGTTAGTTGGATGTCGCGTATTGCAAGGGATGGCCGCTGGAGCCATGACTCCGGTGGGGACGACCATGCTGTATCGGACCTTTCCTCCTGCCGAACGCGTGCAGGTCTCGCGCGTGCTCATCATACCAACAGTCATAGCCCCGGCAGTCGGTCCGGTTCTTGGAGGCTTCTTGGTGGACCAGTTATCGTGGCGCTGGGTCTTTTTTGTGAATGTGCCCATCGGCATCGCGGCCTGCCTCTTCAGTTTCTTCTTTCTACAAGAGCAGCGTGAACCAGGAAGGGATCACTTTGATTTGGCGGGGTTCATTTTGGCAGGCAGTGGTCTAGCTCTCACGATGTATGCCCTCACCGAGGGTCCATCGTATGGATGGACGTCGATCCGCATCCTTGGGGGCCTGATCGGGGGACTGCTGCTGCTGGGTGTGTTTGCGCTGGTGGAGATGCGCGTGCAAGAACCCATGCTCGACCTGCGCCTGTTCTATAATCGTCTCTTTCGCTCGGCGAACCTGGTGACGTTGTTCTCGAGTGCCGGTTTTCTCGGAGTCCTCTATGCCGCTCCCTTGTATCTGCAGGTAGGACGTGGTTTCTCTGCGCTGACCTCGGGGTTGACGACGTTTCCCGAGGCGATTGGTATTCTCGTTTCAACCCAGATCGCGGCTCAGCTCTATCCTCGTGTTGGTCCACGCCGTCTCATGGTTGGTGGCCTGCTCGGTGCGGGGAGTGTTATGGCTCTCCTCAGTCTGATGGGAAGCGACACGAGCTTGTGGTGGATGCGTTTGCTGATCTTCCTTGCGGGGGCAGGTATCGGGTTTTCCTTTCTATCTGCCCAGACGGCGACCTTTGCGACCATTTCGTCTCGTGCGACTGGTCAAGCATCAGCATTAGCCAATGCGCTGAGGCAGATTGGGTCTGCTCTTGGCGTAGCAGTCGTAGGCAGTGCACTCGGCATCGTCGGGATGACGCGCATGAGTACAACAGGGGCGGTAGTACCAAACCTGACCGCGTATCATGCCGCTTTTCTCGCCGCTGCTGCACTCGAGGTCATTGCTGCGCTCTTTGCCGTCACGATTCATGACAGCGATGCTGCCGCGACGATGCGGCGTCAAATCAGGCCCGCGGAAGATACGGAGCTATCTGGACTGTCCCCGAGAGTAGAGACAGGACGGTAGTCTTATGAAATGTCTCATCAATGAAAGGCATCTAACCCCCAAAACCACATTTGCCCCCATCAGTATAATAAGTACAGACCCACACACAAGGAGGCCTTTCCATGACCCAATCTACTCTACGCTCTGGGCATACCCCTACACCGTACCCTCACCTTTGCAAACTTACACCAAAAAAATTACCGCGCAATTTACTCCCTATTTTCCTCAAATTAGCGAGTACTCGCCCAGTAAACTCATCAATCCTCAAAATATTACCGCGCAATTTACTCCCTATTCTCCTCAATATAAAGAAAGCAAGTGATACAATGGCAGCAAATCACGAACTCCACCTATCACACTACCGCAGAAAGGTCTCTTAAGAGATGGAACTTGAACAAATTCAGCAAGCCCTTGCTACCGAAAAGCTCGATGGCTGGCTCTTCTATGATTTTCGCAAATCAAACCCCATCGCCTATAACATCCTCTCCCTTCCCCAAGACGAGCCATTCACCCGCCGCTGGTTCTATTTCGTACCCGCCCACGGCACCCCCACTGCCCTTGTCAGCGCCGTCGAGTCCCACGTCCTGCGCACTCTGCCAGGTGCCAAACGCATCTTTCGCACCTGGCAAGAAATGCAAACCCACCTCAATGACCTCCTGAGGCCAGGTATGCGCATCACCATGGAATACTCCCCGCTCAACGCCATACCCTACATGTCACGCGTCGACGGCGGCACGCTCGACCTGGTACGTTCTTTTGGTATAGAAGTAGTAAGCTCAGCCAACATAGCGCAGCGTTTCGAGGCCCAGTTGACCAATGAACAGATCGCATCCCACCGCGAAGCCGGGCGCCGCATCATCGCCGTCAAAGACGCCCTGTTTCAAGAACTCGGCAAAAGGCTGCGCGCCAATCAACCTCTCGACGAATACAGTGTCCAGCAGCGCTTCCACACCCTCATGCAGCAGGCAGGAACAATCCCGGATATCCCCCATGTGGCAGTCAACGCCAATGCCGGCAATCCCCACTACGAATCCACCGCCACCAACCACAGCCCCATCCAGCGTGGAGACCTCATCCTCCTTGACTTCTGGGCACACCTTCCCGCCCCAGGCTCAATCTATGCCGACTATACCTGGATGGCCTTCGCAGGCACCCGTGAAGAGATCCCTCTCCACCAGCGCTCAGTCTTCGAGATCGTTCGCCAGGCCAGAGATGCCGCCATCACCTTTGTCCGCCAGCGACTCGCAAAAGATCAGCTCGTCGAAGGCAGACAGGTCGACGACATCACCCGCGCGGTCATTGCCAAAGCTGGCTATGCCGATCATTTCATCCACCGCACCGGCCACAGCATCGGCACATCCGTCCATGCCAACGGCGCAAATCTTGACAACTATGAAACCCAGGACGACCGCGTCCTCCTACCCCGCACCTGTTGCTCCGTCGAACCCGGCATCTACCTCCCCGAGTTCGGCATCCGCAGCGAAGTAAACCTGCTCATCCTCGAGCACGACGCCGAAGTCACAGGCGTCCCCCCACAACAAGAAATCACCCCCCTGTTATAACACTACAACCCTCACATTCTTAACACGTATATAAGGTAACTTACCCGATATCTTATGAGAGAATCAAACATACCGGCCACGCCGGTCGCGCAAAACACCAGGAAAGCAAACCTATAACGGAGGAACAACTATGGGCAACGAATGGGAACAGGATCCCCAACAACTACCACCACAACCTGGCAAGGGCCAACCCAACCAGGATGACATAGACAGACGCATCGAAGAACTCAAGCGTACCCTGGCGCAAGGTGCCACCGAGGCGCAACTACGCATCAAACGGGTCGCCGAAAAAGCCAGCGAATACTGGCAACAGGCGCAGACCGTCAACGTACCACGTCAGGCCTCCACCGAAGAGGAACAACGTCTTCGCCAGCTCGCCAACATGTGGAGTTCCGAGAATTGGCGCGTCGCGCATGAACTCGGCACCTACATGGACATCATCTCCTGGAGCGTTGATGAAGTGTGGGAAGTCACACTGCAAACGCGCTGGGAAACACGCACCATGGATACGGTAACGGAACCCTACACTGGCCGTCCGCTTGGCAAGCCTCAGCCCTTGTTACCCGTCTGGGATTACGAACTCCCCCCGGTCACCGGCTTAAAAGCGCCTGCCACTCGCACACGCCTGGAAGGCCTGGACGAAGTCGTCGCCTGCACAAACTGCAACGGCACCGGGCGTGCTCTGTGCCCCACCTGTACCGGGCGCGGCTGGTACGTCTGCCCTGAATGCCGGGGCCGCACCAAGAAACGCTGCTCGACATGTCGCGGCCGCGGCTACGTCGCCGACTGGGTAGAGACCAAAAAGAAGCCCTTCTTCAAGAAACAGGCCGAAAACCTCGCCTCTTCAGTCAACGAAAGAGTGGCCGACGTCTTCGATGGTATTCGCCAGCAGGGGGTACCAATCCCCAACCCGGTAGATACTGACCCCGCCAACAAAGGCAAGACCGTTCCTTGCCCTGACTGCGTCAATGGAGAAGTTGATTGCACCTGTGGCAACGGCAAGCGCGTCTGCGAAAACTGCCAGGGCGCCAAATCAACGTTTTGCGCAACCTGTAGCGGCACTGGGAAAGTGGTTCGCCACCGCGAGATTGCCCGCCGCTTCGACCTGGTCACACAAACCAGGATCGTGGGCAGCAGCCCCATCCCTGAACGGCGCCTGGCCGCTGCCGGTGGAGAGGTAGTCTACAATACCGAGGTCAACGAGACCCTGCATCCTGACGCGGCCCCCGAAGGCGTCCCCATGGATGTCTGGCAGGCAACCGTTGAATTGGCTCAAGAAGAAAGCACAAATCAGGAGAAATACGGAGTAGAAACTCCCCTTGGAGGCACCCGTTCCAGCTTGCAGGTACTCGAACTTGTGCGCATTCCCTACACACGGGTAGATTACCGCTACGGCAATCAGGATTACACCTTCTTTGTCTACGATAGCAATGGGCAGGAGAAGTTCCATGCCGACCGCTATCCCGCCCGCTGGGACCGCATTGAGCGCCTCGTCCGCGCCATCTCCGCGGACCTGATGACGCCCGCGCAGCAGGATAGTGCAATCTCTAACCGGCCTGCTCCCGGCTACCGCGTCCCAATCGAAGTCCCACCCTACACCGTCACCGAAGACGAAGATGAAAACTTCTAACTCGTTTTCCCTCTCATCTCACATCAAGCAGGCAGATGTCCCGCACTCATGAGCGCGGGACATCTGCCTGCTTGATAACAAAAGCAGCTACTGGTCAAACGCAAGTTCTCAGTTTGCTTCAGCAACTCTCTGGCTCTTCTTCGCCAAAGAACCAAACAAGGTACCACCTCTTAATGCCCTGATCATCATCAGGTTAGCAATGATGATAACAAGGCAAATGGGGGGAATGAACCCATCCAGATCGATGCCTTCATTAAAAGGTGCACTCGGCTTGAAGGTCGGAAAAATCCAACCACCCATCAAGAAATGAAAATTGACGGTCTGAAATGCTGCCCCTGCAGCCGCCAGAATGACGATATAACAATAGGCAACAGCCAGGCCGTGTTGAGCTTCCCCGCGCATTCGTGGCTCACCCAAAAGCATGAGCGCTCCCCCAAGGAGAACCAGCCCGATGGCGACTTCTGACCACTCTATAAGATATCCCCAAATAACGCTGTGCGGTACTATAACCGCTTGCAGTATGTTGACATACCAACCATTAGGATTATCTTTCATACCATCACTGAGCACACCAGCTAAACCCTGGGGAAATGTACCCGACAATAACTTATTGCCGCCCGACATCAACCATTCCCACCCGATAATAGCTTCTATTGCTGCCAATAAATAACGTGTCGATCGGTTCAACATGCTTTAACTTGTTTCCCTTCACTATGGATGCCACTTCAAAGCCAGTGCATTCTCTGTAATTATGGGGAGAGCGCATCACAATCGCATCACACGCCAATTACTATGCATCACTGATCAATCACAAAAGTATCTTCATTTCATCAAGTTCTTTCATCCTTGTGAGCATCTCGTGATATTTTGCTCCCAACACGTGATTAAACTGTGATGAGAAAAGCATATCCTGTTTAATAGGAAAGCATTGCTGTTCGTCATAGCAATGCCAGAGCGTTTGAAAGTCAAAGTACGTAAGCAATAATTTCAGGAGAACCAACCATGGCAGGCAAAGACGAAAAATCTACACCTACCCTCGATCATGCACCAACTACTGAAGCAGCGCCCAAGCCAATGAGTGCAAATAACGAAGGATCAGAACCTGTAGCTCGTTCATACTATAAAGCGCCTCCTCAGCGCAGAAAAAGCTTTATCTCACCATTTGTGGTAGTATTCATCGCGGTTGTGGTGATGATCGCCCTACTGAGTTATGGCCTTGGAGCCACAATGGCCGGGAATAACAGCGGCGTAAGTTCGAGCACTACTTCTACCAGCACATCTTCCTCGAGCAATATGAACACGTCGAACCCGACAACCGCTCCGGCGAATGTGCCTAATGCAACTCAGTCATACGGCGGACAACTTGCGAAATACGTCGTAGACCCCGACGGGGCCAAACACTTTACATTGACCGCGAAGCAGGTCATGTGGGAAACGGTTAAAGGCCATCGGGTGCTCGCCTGGACCATTGATGGTACAGTGCCAGGCCCGATGATTCGTGTCACCGCTGGCGACCATGTGCGTATCACCCTTATCAACCATTTCCCTGAAGGAACCGCTCTCCACTGGCACGGATTGATGGTTCCCCCTAGCGCGGATGGAGTTCCAGGTGTTGGTATGAAGCCAGTCATGCCAGATCAATCCTACACCTACGATTTCACTGTGTATAACCAGGATGTTGGCACGCACTGGTATCACAGCCACTATGACGACGTAGTTCAAGTTCCGGGTGGCATGTATGGAGCATTCATCGTAGATCCACGCCCTGGCACTCCTCAGGCTCAGCAGGCAATTAAAGCCGATGTCGAGGCCACAATGTTTGTCAGCGAGCTGGGCGGCTACTACGTCATCAACGGTAAGAGCTTCCCTGATACCCAGCCAATTATGGTAAAGCATGGTCAGACTGTTCATGTTCGTCTGTTCGGCGCAAGCGAAATGATCCATCCAATGCACCTGCATGGACACTTCTTTAACCTTGTTGCTGAAGATGGTCATATGCTCCCACAACCAATTCAGAAAGATACCCTGTCAGTCACCCCAGGCGATACTTATGACATCACCTTCTACGCCTGGGCGCCTCCAGGAAGTATCTACCCATTCCACTGCCATATCCTTGCTCACTTGATGAACCCTGGGCAAACAGGCTCCGAGATGGGCGGACTGATTACCTTGATCGAATATGCCAGGTAGCTGGCAAGCACACATGTGTTGGTTGTTCGCACCGCAGCACGAATAACCAACACCAGCGGAAGCGATTATCCATGAGGCGGAAAAGGCCGAGGGAACTGGTGGCTATGCTCTCATCGCCATGTCAACACATGGTCGTGGCGGTCTGGAGCGTTGGACGGCTGGCAGCGTCACAGAGCGCACCCTGCATCACACAAAACTCCCACTCTTCATCATACGTCCCCCACATAGCACACCTGGCACAGAAACACAGAAGCCTGCAGAGAAGGTGAAGGAGGAGCGCACCGCGAAAGAGAGCGCTCAAGACGAGGTAACGGTCATCGAGGTTAAGCAAGTTGAAGTAGAAACGTGGACGAACTAAGCTAACATCCTTTACTCCTTGCTCCACGCCTATCAGAAGAAAAGAAGCAGAAGTAACATGCTTGAGTCGCTCCACCTAAAAGGTCGAACTGGCTGTTCGTAGTATAATAATAGGCAGCTAGTTCGACCAAAAAGCATGTGAGGCCCGCAAGCGGGTCGAAGACCAAAGGTGAAGGATCATGTTTAAGCGAATTTTAGTACCTCTTGACGGCGGGACTCTAGCAGAACGCGTTCTACCTGTGGCCGCCCGTATAGCGCGAGCCTCCGTCGGCTCAATTATACTATTACGCGTGGTCAGACATCCCTTCGAGTACGGCTATGGGACCTACTCAATGCCAATGGCCACAATGACCCTGGGCGGTTTGGCGGATGCTGACATTGCCAATGCTACTCATTACCTGAAGGGGATTGCCTCGTCCAGCTACCTGGCAGAGGTGAATACTTCTATCGAAGTTCATTCCGGACCTGCGGCAATAGTGATCTTCAATGCCACTCAATCGCAACACACTGACCTGATCGTTATGTCCAGCCATGGAGATATCGGTCTCAAACGTTGGGTACTGGGCAGTGTATCACAAAAGGTGGCAAGGCACTCATCTGTACCTGTCCTGCTACTGCGTCGCAGTCAAGAAACATCCACGAAAGAAGCGCAACCACGTCCATACGCCGAATGGCCAATGCGCATCCTGGTACCTCTTGACGGCTCTGTTCTCGCCAGGGAAGCACTCATACCAGCAGCACAGCTCATTGCAGCGCTAGCAGCACCTGGACAAGGAGCAATGCACCTGGTACGGGTTATCAAACCCCTACCTTTGCACGGCGGCCAGGAGCTTGGTCCTACCACAAAAGAACACATGCTACAAAGAGCGAAAAAGTACCTCGGCTCTATCACAGAACACCTGAAGGGGGGTATCGCCGCCCAACTCAAGCTCACTGTTACCTGGTCTGTTGCAATCGATACAGACACAGCATCTGCCATCATTAGAGTGGCGGAAAATGGCGAAGATGCCGAGGGGAGTGGTGCCTTTGGCGGCTGCGATGTAATCGCCATGGCAACGCATGGCGGTCTGCAACGCTGGGCCATGGGCAGTGTCACCGAGCGTGTGCTTCAAGGTACCAAACTCCCCCTGCTGATTGTTCGCGCCCAGAATAAAACTAGCGAAAGTGAAGTGAACGAAGAAGAGGCCATGATCACCGTGTGAAGCTAGAGTGGCTGCCTCGAGTTTCACATGCTCTGATGATATGATGGGGCCAGGCGCCTGGCCCCATCATATCATCAGAGCATAAAGATCGGCGCTCGAAGTATCGAGCGCCATCAATATAACTCTATGAACTTGCCCTCATCAACTTTACGCACCACTTGCAGTGGGAGTAGGAGCCTTTGTATGCCTGAGCGAACCCGTCCACGGGGTTCCTAGCAGCGGCAGCACCCACCTGTCGAGGCCCCAGTAACCGGCGATGCGCCATGCCAGGATCAGGAACAGAGCCAGGAATCCGATGACGGGGTTGATGCTCACTGCACCTGAAAGCAGGAAGTTCATGTTCAGGAACACTCCGAAGAAGGCAGCAATGCCGGTCAGGCAGCCAAAGATCAACCCAAGGCCAATCAGGATTTCACCAAACGTGACCATATAGGCAAAAACCGCTGCATTCGGTAAGACAACATTCTGCAAGAACCACGCATACCATCCCTGCACGGCTGGGTGATCGCCAGTAGTTTGTGCCAGCGCACCTGCAACAAAACCTTTAATAGCGGCGCCATCATGCGGGCCAAACACCCAGGGGCTCCCTGCTTTTTGCCCAAACGCCGTAATGGTGTAAGAGTACCCTGTCAACTTATCCAGACCTGCGGTCAGCCATTCATAGCCAATATACAGGCGAACAATCAACCATAGCCAGGCCATCCGTGTATCTGCAAACAAAAATCTTGTAATCGCGGGCTCTGGAATCTGCGTAACTTCTTTCGGCTCAATATACTTCGCTGAACTCATAACTTTTTCCTCCTTTCGGATAGAAAACTTGTTTTTCCACCTCAACCCTTTGTGAGGTTTATTCTGATTTGATAAGTTCCATCCGACACTCTAATGATAAAGTTAGAAAATCACAGCCAGATCACTACGGGAGAGAGAGATATCACGGACAAATCACGACTACACAAATGAGGAGAAAGGTGACATTCACCCCTAATGCCCATGCTTTAGCATAGGAAGAAGCTGATCCCATTTCACTTCAACCTGTTTCTGTTCAGCATCCATACCCTCGGCCTGTAAGTCTTTGACGGAAACACTGTTATTGGCTAGCTCGCTCTCGCCGATAATCAGGGCAAAGGCCGCTCCCGAGGCATTGGCCTGTTTCATCTGCGCTTTCGGGCTGCGATCCCCATAACTCATCTCAGTCTTGATACCAGCCTGGCGCAGTTCTGCCACAAGTCGCACAGCCACTTCCTTGAGTTCAGCCGTTTTACCAAAGTAGACCACGAAAGCACGCGGTTTTTCTTCTAATGGCGGCACGATATCCTGCTTCTTTAGTTCCAGGATAATGCGCTCAACTCCTGCGCCGAAGCCAATGCCAGGCGTTGGAGAGCCACCAAGTAACTCCGCCAACCCATCGTACCTTCCACCTCCATTGAGAGCTAGCTTGTCAATCTCGGATGTGAACTCAAAGACCGTTCGCGTGTAATAGTCAAGCCCACGCACGATGAGCGAATCAAGAGTAAAAGGCACATTGTACAGCTTCAGAAATTGCTGCACTGCCGCAAAGTGTTCGCGGCATGGTTCGCAGAGATACTCAACAATCTTTGGCGCGGCCTTAATCTTCGCCTGATCCCACGGCTCCTTACAGTCCAACAGACGTAACGGATTCTTGTAAAAACGAACCTGGCAATCCTGGCAACAGTCGCTCAGCAGCGGACGGTAATACTCTTTCAGCATCTCAATATATTGTGGACGGCAGTTGCTATCACCTATACTATTAAGATTGACGCGGATGTGCTTCAGCCCCAGGGTTGTATAGAATTGATAGAGTAAGCCGACTAACTCCGCATCGATAGCCGGGTCGCCATCACCAATCACCTCGCATCCAAACTGGTGGTGTTCACGATAGCGGCCAGCCTGAGGCTTCTCTCTGCGAAAAAAAGGGCCAATGTAAAAGAGTTTCACAGGCTGTGGCAGCTTAAAAAGACCATTCTCCAGGTAAGCACGCACAGTTCCAGCCGTCCCCTCCGGTCTTAGAGTAATATTCGTGCGATGACCTTCCTTGTCGGCGCGGTCATCGAAACTATACATTTCTCTCTCAACAATATCAGTGCCCTCGCCAACAGTGCGATGAAAAACTCCCGTCTCTTCCAATATTGGAGTTTCAATGCGCCGGTATCCGTAAAGTTGCGCTACCTCAGTAGCCGTCTTCTCTACAAAGTACCAATAAGATTGCTCTTCGGGCAGAATATCTCTAAATCCTTGTAAAGCCTTATAGTTCTGGGACATACTATTTCCTTCTCTTCCACCTTGGTAGTAAATGCGAGGATAGTATAGCAGATGAGGAGATAGTGGCGCAACGAACCCAAACTTCTCGGGTTCGACTCTAATAATGCGGTTATATATTGCCAGTTCTCTTCTCCTACCTTCTTTACAAGTATCTCACGAGCACAACATGCCCAAAACTGGCTAGATACAGACTACTACTACTTGCCTGCTCAAATCGTTACACCCACTGTAACTGTGCGTTTAGATGCAACAGGGTAGCTCCTCGACAGTGGCTTCTCACTATGCTACACTAACTAGAGAAAAGAAAGGCTTTTCTCTTTGTATCGCCTGGTTTCGCTCGCGAGGAAGGCAAAGAAATGCCCGAAACCTTCTCAGAACGGTACGCAGCGCTGCTCAAAAATGATGTTTTCACTATTCAAGCCAGAGAAAACGTAAGTCAAGGGGCCGATGCTCTTACATGCGCCCTTGCATACGCGGAACAGGGTAAGCCTGAATTTTCACTGGCATATTTGCTCCTGTCAGACATCAGCGACAAAGAAAAACAAGAAATTCTTGCTGTCTCATATGACCAACGAGCGAACAATTCAGACCAAAAGGCAGAGCTGTTCGATTTACAATTCCATCGCCCCTTTCCACTCATTAAACTAGAAGCACAAAAAGATCGCCTAGCAGCTCAGCAAATACGGCAAGGACGCCGTGTCCGTCAAGATAGCGCAGCCAGGTTACGTCTAGATACAACATTGTGAAATATACCTAATCAATGCCAGCAGAACAAACCAAAAAGCTGATCCAGCGTGCATATGCGGAAGGTTTCAACAAGGGAATACTGGCTGTCGTAGATGAGATCTTCGCCCCCAATTTCCTTGATCGCTCTACTCCTGGCCAGGTGCCTGGCATAGACGGCGTCAAAGAGTACATTACGACCGTACGTAGAGGTTTTCCCGATATATTTGTGACAATAGAAGATGCGATTTCAACAGAGGACCGAGTTGTTGTTCGCACTACCTGGCGTGGTACCCACCTGGGCGAATATGAGGGCATCGCTCCAACAGGCAAAGAGGTGACAAGGACCATGATCCAGATTTTCCATGTTGCAGATGGCAAGTTGCTCGAGGAGTGGTCCGAAGGGGAAAGTCTGCGCCAAAAGATTGTTCAATAAAAAAAGAATTGCCATGCTCAAATGGGCATTGGCAATTCTTTCCGGTCACTCTTCATCACACATCCGCTATGTCAGTGTTGCTTGTCTCCTCCGCTTCATCATCCCCACCGTCATCCTGCGCAGCTTCCTCTTCCTCATCGAGGCCGTTCTGGCTATCCATTTTTTTACCATTCGTCGTTGCCACAGCAACAACAGTATCGCCCTCGTCGAGATTCATCATCCGCCTGCCCTGGATAGCTCGTCCTCCTCTAATAATATTACCAACATCCATTCGGATGACAACGCCTCCAGCAGAGATAATCATCAAGTCACTATCATTATCGCCGATTACACGCGCCGCGGCCACTGGCCCCGTCTTCTCCGTCACTTTCAAGGTAATAACGCCATTACCACCGCGACTCTGAGTGGGGTAATCATCTATAGGAGTACATTTCCCATAACCCTTCTCTGTGACCACCAGCAGTTCGCTATCCTTCGGCGTAAGATTAAGTGAAACGGCTCTATCATTCCCTTCGCCCAGGCGAATGCCGCGTACACCCCCACTCGTCCGTGAAGCCGAACGCAATTCTGTCACAGTAAAACGTATAGCTTTCCCTTGTGCTGTGATGATTAATACATCGTCGTCGGCATGCGCCAGTTTAGCGCCAATCAGTTCATCGTCTTCTTCCAGGTCCATCGCGATCAAGCCTGAACGGCGCACAACCTCGAATTCATCCATTGCCGTCTTCTTGACCTCACCTTTTTTTGTGGCAACGATCATATAGTCGCGGCTGACGCCCTTAGGCACATAGACGATAGCCGTTACGCGCTCACGCTGCTCTATTGCAATCAGGTTGATGAGATGTTCCCCTTTAGCAGTGCGGCTCACCTCAGGCAATTCATAGACTTTGAGTTGGAAGACGCGGCCACGATCCGTAAAAAAGAGCAAGCCATCATGGCTGTGCGCGACCAGCAGGTGTCGTACGGCGTCATCCTCGCGAGTGGCCATTCCCGTAATGCCTCTACCACCTCTGCGCTGCGCGCGATAGGTGCTGGAGGGAAGACGCTTGATATAGCCCTTTTCGGTCAGCGTTACCACAACCTCATCGTTAGAGATAAGGTCCTCGTCCTTAAACTCGCCTGCTTCGGCCTCCCCAAGGTCTGTACGGCGCGGATCGCCATATTTCTCTTTTAATTCCCGCAAATCATCCTTGATAATTTTGCGAATTTCCTGGATGTCGGACAGTAACAAATGATAGTAGTCGATGTTCTTCAGAACATCCTTTAACTCCTCTTCAATCTTGCTGCGCTCCAAAGCAGCCAGGCGGGCCAGGCGCATATCGAGGATAGCCTTGCCCTGCTCTTCCGAGAAGTTGAACTGGCGCCGCAAGTTGACAAGCGCGTCATCCGCTGCTTGCGATTGACGAATGGTGTTGATGACAGTATCCAGGTTATCGAGAGCAATTTTCAAACCCTCTAAAATGTGTTTACGAGCTTCTGCTTTGGCGAGTTCGTAGCGCGTGCGGCGCGTGATGACAATTTCACGATGGTTGATATGATGCTGGAGAAAGGCCTTCAGCGTCAATGTACGAGGTTGTTGCTCGACCAGCGCCAGCATATTCGCGTTAAAGGCGCTCTGCATCGCGGTGTACTTGAATAACGAGTTGAGAATGTTTTCGGGGTTGGCATCGCGCTTCAACTCAATGACCATACGCATCCCCTTGCGGTCGGATTCGTCACGAACTTCAGAGATACCATCTATTTTCTTATCGCGAGCTAACTCTGCGATCTTTTTTACCAGGTCTGCCTTATTGATCTGGTAGGGGAGTTCTGTGACAATAATACTAACACGACCACGCTCTGTTTCTTCAAAATACGTGCGAGCGCGCACCACAATACGTCCGCGCCCATTGGCATATGTGTTTCGAATACCCTCTCGCCCTTGAATGATCCCTCCTGTCGGGAAATCTGGTCCTCGCACAATTCGCGAAAGCTCCTCAGTAGTAGCATCAGGATGATCAATCAGGTAGCTAATGCCATCGCAGACCTCAATGAGATTGTGAGGGGGGATATTCGTTGCCATGCCCACTGCGATACCAGTGGAACCGTTGAGAAGAAGATTGGGCAATCGAGCAGGCAAAACTGTCGGCTCTTTGGTCTGATTATCATAATTTGGAACAAAATCTATTGTATCTTTGTCGATGTCACTCAGCAGCTCGTCGGCAATAGCGGCCATCTTGGCCTCGGTGTAGCGCATCGCCGCTGGGGGATCATCATCTTGCGAACCAAAATTGCCCTGCCCTAATACCAGCGGGTAACGCATTGACCAGGGTTGCGCCATGCGCACAAGCGAGTCATAAACAGCCACATCACCATGCGGGTGATAGCTTTTTAATACCTCACCAACGGTACCAGCACACTTGCGAAATTGCTTCGTGGATTGCAACCCCATCTGGTCCATTGCATATAATACACGCCGATGTACTGGTTTCAAACCATCTCGCACGTCAGGAAGTGCCCGGCTAACAATTACACTCATCGAATAGTCGAGATACGCACCAGTCATCTGTTCTACAATACTAACCGGTTTAATATTGCCCAGTTCCATTATGAGTCCTCACCAAAAATTTAGACATAGCCAGAAGGCGATATCGGTTGAAGTGTATACATGTGTGGAGGGTCTTAGAAAATATGTATTATTGAGCCTACCACCTTGTATTATAGCATACCTGGACTTTCACGGCAATAAGCTCAGAAACGCAACCATCGCTGCTTTTAGTGCATAACAAAGGTTTATAGAGAGTATGTAATGTAACTTCACATGGGTATGTAATAACGCTTATCCGCTTGCCCTCTAGGTTTTGGCGATTACCTGTGGTATTATTGAGTACAAGAGGGATTTCCAGGAGTGCAAGACGAGGTGACACGATGAGCAGCAAAACAAATGCGAAAGATAAAAAAGCCGCTCCGACCGAGATACCATACGATGAGCTTTGGCGTTCGGGGCGCTCTCGTTTTGGTCTACAACAACTCCGCTTTGGCAGAGACAAAAAATGGCATTTCTCGGGCCAACAGCCAGATGAAATGGTCATCAAGATTTTCCGAGAACACTGGTGGTTTCTCGTGGTTTCTGCTATGCCGCTAATCGGTGCGATGATATTTCTTATCTTGATATTCTGGGGCTCTGTGAAGTTAGCACACCCAATATGGTCCTTTCTTGAGCTCATGGCAGTTCTCCTCATTCTAGGCACGCTGGTATGGTTTATCTGGAGAGATTTCAGTAAATGGTACCTCAATACCTATATCATCACTAATAAACGCATTATTCATTCACGCGGTGTACTGGAACCTACTCGCCAGTCAACGCCTCTTGAAAACATAAAACAAGTGGGTGTTGACTTGGATACGATCTGGGGCTTTCTAATGCGCTATGGCACCGTCCATATTTACCTGACTGGCGGCGATTTCATCATGAAACATATACCAAGCCCTAGAAAGGTGAAAGAGGCGATAGATAGGGTCAGTGAAAGTGTTAAGGCCAAAAAGCCCAAAGAAGAGAAACCACCTACTCCTGCTCACCCCGAGGTAGCTGCCGTCATTGATGACCTGTCCAAGGCGAAAGAACCACCGCAGCTTGAAAATGCGGATGAGGAATATATTCTGCGCAACCCCAATGGACGCCTTGGACCCAGGCGCACTTTTGGCGGCATATTGCGTATTTCCTGTGATGTGCGTTACACTTCCGGTGAGTTTACCGTCAGATATATTCAACGCTCCCGCTACGTTTTGTACCGTAAGGCCACGCTTCCCCTCCTGGCCATATGTTTTGTGCTCTTTCTAGCTTTCTACATACCGGTGTTGCTGCCGTTGGTGACCTCAAACCTATCACAGTGGTGGATTGTCATGGGCATCATCGTTTTATTGCTCATCTTTTCTATCGGCGCAATTTACTCGAACTACGTGGACGATGTGTTCATTCTGTCGAACAAACGTATTATTGATATCCATCGCCGATTCATCTTCTTTTTTGAGGATCGCAAAGAGCTTGAATACAAAAACATCAAAGATCTCAAGGTCAGGGTCCCTGGTCTACTGCAGCGTCTCCTTGATATTGGTGATGTGTACCTGGAAGTAGCCGGAGCCCCCAGCATCGTCTTACGAACCGTGGACCATCCTTTTTTCGTGCTAGATAAGATCAATGAAATTAAAAATTACGTAGCGAAGGCAGCTGCCGTCAAGAAAGAAAATGAACAGAAGGAGGAACTGCACAAGTGGTTTGGGAAGGTGGCCACCAGCCTGGTCGAGGCTTCACAAGTGAAGGGCGCACCAAACCTGAAAAATCTGGATCTGATTGATGCCATGGTGATAGCTAATGAGTTGGGCTTTCAGGTTACAGTATTCGACGAACAGCCATCAACAAAGCCAGATATACCGCCTGGGCGAGTTGTCCATCAAAATCCACCAGCCGGTACAGTCATTCAACCAGGTGGCGAGATCCAGGTTGTGCTGAGTAGAAGAGCCACTACAGCAGATCTGCTGGATTATTAGTATATTGGCATCGTAATAGCGCTGTTCATAGATGCCGGTTCGACAGAAGCCAGTGGTAATGTGAATACCAGCCGCGCTCCGCTATTGGGAGCTTTCTCTGCCCAGATTGTCCCTCCGTGCGCTTCAACAATTGCACGCACTATCGCCAGCCCCAGACCACTTCCACCAGTCACTGCCTGGCGAGAGAAATCGACCCGGTAAAAGCGGTCAAAGACGCGCGGCAAAGCTCCCGTCGGCATACCTTCGCCGCTATCAGTGACAGAGACCACAAGCTGATTCTCGCACTGGATAGCATCGATGGTTACAGTTCCCCCCGCAGGTGTATAGCGTAAAGCGTTGTCACACAGGTTTGAGAAAACCCGCATCAGCATATCGGGATCAGCTTTAATTGGCGGCAGATTATACGCGATACTATTCATCGGCTCTACATTCGTGCGC
>Ga0209159_1001349_pt1 | contig 19108 bp, 14 predicted proteins | sample GraSoiAngelo_144_FD_185901 | JGI IMG/M metagenome (GOLD analysis project Ga0209159, IMG submission 185901) | Grasslands soil microbial communities from the Angelo Coastal Reserve, California, USA - 14_1009_02_40cm (SPAdes) (version 2) | ecosystem: Environmental > Terrestrial > Soil > Grasslands ...
GCATTATGGTTATCGACTCCGCGGCCGCACACCAGCCGCCGTCTTCCACGGCGCCGTGGCGGCGGCTCGGTAACAGCATGCGCCACTCTAAGACGGCGACAGTGTCAACACCAACCCGAGTCTGGACGTGCTGGCCGACGATCTGACGGGGCGGGGACACGTCACGCGCGTCGTCGGCAATCGGCCTCCGATATACGCGATCGTGCCGCTCGACGACAACTAGACGCCGGCGCGCCGACCCGGCCAAATTGCTCAGCGCGGGTCGGCGCGACTCGATTCACCTCAATCGACCGTTACATCCCGTAACGAGGGCGCACCCTAGGCCGCCACTCTCTCACTCATCCTCTTCGCCACCTTGCTCTCGACAGCGTGCCGAATCATACGCCGCGTCCGTTCGACAAACGCGAGCTTGTCCGCCAGACAGCTCTCGAGCAGCACGGCGACACCATGGTGGCCAGTGATATCGGCTGCCGCGACCAGCGCTACGTACTCTGCGATGCGAAGATGGGTCAGGTGGATGACCTTTGCCAGGACGAACAGTTGCTTTGCAACTGGGTTTTGTATCTCGGCCAGCTCCTTGCGAAAATCCTCCACGAGAATGTCATGGAGGCGGGAGGTGACCTTCACGGGCTGTTCGCCGATGAGCTTGAAGCACTGGTCGAGCGTGGCAAGGACTTTCTCTGAGACGAAAGCCCGAGCTTCGAGGGCCTCTTTCACGTCCCGATCCTCGGCCATCTTGCCAATTTCCTGATAGACCTTTGTACTGCGCTCTGCGCCGTGCCGGAGGCCGCTAAGCAACTGGACGAACAGTTCCTTCGGATTTTGAACTGACATTGAGCTCTCCCGCGTGTAATTCTGGTTAACTTCCGGGGGTTGTGACTCCCTCGACCGGTGGATTGTGTCGAGCTCTTCCCGCTGCTCTCCTTTCCTCTGGCCGATGTCAACGCCGATCACAGTCGACACCCCGAGCCTAACGGTGGCGACGGAGATGTTGCGGACGGTGCTCCTCGACTTCTGAAGGCAGATTACCGGTGAAGGCAGATTACCGAGCCCGGACTGGTCCGGGTAGAGTCCCTTTCGGGACTGGTGATACCTGCCATCCATCCAGCCGATCCACACCCGCTGCGTGGACGAGATGCGTCAGCTCTGCTACGGAATGAACGTGCAACCTGCTCATGATGCTCGTGCGGTGCCGCTTGACCGAGCGCTCATCGATGCCGAGGTCGCGGGCGATTTGCTTGTTCAACTGGCCACTAAGGACGTGGGAGAGCACCTCGCAGTCGCGTGGTGTGAGTGTGGCGAAGCGCGCGCGCAACTCGCGCAAGCGGGTCCGCTCGGTATGTTCGTGGGCCTCGCGAGCCAGAGCGCGTTTCACGGCGTCCAGCAACTCAGCCTCCGAGGCTGGCTTGCAGAGAAAGTCCTCCGCACCTCGGCGCATCGCGCGAACGGCGCTCGGGATGTCGCCGTTGCCCGTGAGGAAGATCACGGGTATTGCGTTACCGGCCTTGACCAGTGCTTCTTGCAACTCCACTCCGTCCACGTCCGACAAATCCGCGATGAGGCATCCATGGGTCTCGGCGGAAAGGCACGAGAGAAACCCCGTCGCTGACTGGAACGTCTTGACCGCGAAGCCGGACGCGCGCAGCAACCTCGACACGGCCGCGAGAAACGAAGGATCGTCGTCCACGACATGAATCACTGCGACGGCCGAGCTCATGTAGCGCCGGCCGTGTCGGGGGGAGAGAGTGTCAGTCGACAGGCCGCGCCGCGGAACTGCTCCATCGGCATGGCGACCAACGTCGCGGCGAGAATTTCCTCGCGCTCCGGAGGTGTCGACATCCTTCAAGCATGGCGGACTTTCTTTGACTGCCACGGCTCACACATAACCGACTCTCGGCCGCGAGGTCCATAGGACCTTGGTGACAGCGAAGTAGGCCCTTCGGGGTCTGGAAGAAGTAGTCGGGATTCCCAAACACTGTGAAGCTCGGCGTACGCGCCGGGCTTGCGGTGAAGGAGTGCCTGGTGCCCGTGCTGGTTTCTGCGAATTGCCGGGCCGCTCACTCAACTCCGGCGAGGTGGAGCTCGTGGGCGCGGTGACAGCTGACGAAGTGGCCACGTGAGATTTCCTGCCAGGCCGGCGTTTCCGCCCGGCACACAGCGGTCGCGTACGGGCAGCGCGGGTGAAAATAGCAACCGCTGGGCGGTGCGGCGGGATTCGCCACCTCGCCCTGCAGCACGATGCGCCGGGACCGCACGCGCGGGTCGGGCTCGGGCACGGCGGACAGCAGCGCGGCCGTGTACGGATGCTTCGGTCGCTCGAAGATCTCGGTGGTCTCGGCCAGCTCCACGATGCGTCCGACGTACATCACGGCCACGCGGTTGCTGATGTGGCGCACCACGCTCAGGTCGTGGGCGACGAAGAGATAGGTCAGCTGGAAGTCGGCCTGCAGATCGACCAGCAGATTCAGGATCTGCGCCTGCACCGAGACGTCCAGGGCCGAGACCGGCTCGTCGGCCACGACGAGCCGCGGATGCAGGGCCAGCGCGCGCGCGATGCCGATGCGCTGGCGCTCGCCGCCGCTGAAGGCGTGGGGGAACCGGCGCATGTATTCCGGGCGCAGCCCCACCCGCTTCAGCAGATCGGCCACGCGCTCCTCACGCTCGCGCCGGCTGGCCATGCCGTGCACCAGCAACGGCTCGCCCACCAGGTCGAGCAGCGTCATGCGCGGGTTCAACGAGGTGAACGGATCCTGGAAGATCATCTGCATCTGCCGGCGGAGCGCGCGCAGCTGCTTGGGCGGCAGCTGCCCCAGCTCCACCACCGAGCCGTCCGCCAGCCGCATGTGGATCTGCCCCTGCGTCGGCTCGATGGCGCGCAGCACGCAGCGCGCCGTGGTGGTCTTGCCACAGCCGCTCTCGCCCACCAGGCCGAGCGTCTCCCCCTCGTCGATGTGGAAGTCGATGCCGTCGACGGCGCGCACGTGGCCGACCGTGCGCTTGAGGAAGCCCTTCTTGATGGGAAAGAGCTTCTGCAGCCCGGTGACGCGCAGGAGAGGCGGTTGCGCCGCGCTCATGCGTCAGCCCTCATTCGTAGAGGAAGCAGCTGACCGCGTGTCGATCGCCCACCGACCGGAGGACCGGCGCCTGTCGATCACAGCGGCCGGCCATGAACTCCGCGCAGCGGGGATGGAAGGGACAGCCGCTCGGCCGATCGTAGGGATGCGGCACGGCGCCCGCGATCGGCGTCAGCCGCTCGCGCGCCCGCGCGCGAATGCGTGGGATCGAGCGCAGCAACGCCCGTGTGTAGGGATGCCGCGGCTCGTGGAAGATCGCGTCGACCGGCCCTTGCTCGACCACGCGCCCCAGGTACATCACCACCACGTCGGTGGCCATCTCGGCGACCACGCCGAGGTCGTGGGTGATGAGCATGATGGCCATGCCGTCTTCCTGCTGCAGCTGGCGCATCAGCTCGAGGATCTGCGTCTGGGTGGTGACGTCGAGCGCAGTGGTGGGCTCATCCGCGATCAGCAGGGTCGGCTGGCACGACAGCGCCATGGCGATCATCGCGCGCTGCCGCAGCCCGCCGCTCAGCTGGTTGGCCAGCTGATCCACCCGCTGCTCGGGCGTGGACACGCCGACGCGTCGCAAGATCTCGATCGTCTTGTCGCGCGCCTCGCGCCGCCCGACCGGCTGGTGCAACCGGATCGCCTCGATGATCTGATTCCCGACGCTGTGCACCGGGCTGAACGACGACATCGGCTCCTGGAAGATCAGCGCGATCTCCGCCCCGCGGATCGCCCGCATCTCCGCGCTATTCGGCTCGAGCTTGGCCAGATCCACCACGTCGGCCCCCGCGCCGTTGCTGGCCGAACGCCGGAAGTGGATCTCGCCTTCGACGATGCGCCCCGGCCGATCGACGATCCTCAAGATCGACCGCGCCGTGATGCTCTTGCCACACCCGCTCTCGCCCACCACCCCCAGCGTCACGCCCGGATAAAGGTCGAAGCTGACGCCGTCCACCGCGCGCACGGTGCCTTCGTCCTGCGTGAAGTACGTCTTGAGATTTCTCACCGACAGCAGCGGGGCGGCGGCCGTCGGCGCGGTCATCGCATCCGGGTCCTAGCGCCCGTAGGGATCGGCGGCGTCGCGCAGCCCGTCGCCGAGGAAGTTGAAGGCCATGACCGCCACGATCACCGGCACCGCCGGCAGCATCAGCCACGGTGAGATGGCGACCGTCTGCACGTTCTGCGCCTGCTGCAGCAGCACGCCCCAGCTGATCGCCGGCGGGCGCAGACCCAGGCCGAGGAAGCTGAGCGCGGTCTCGCTGATGATCATCGCGGGCAGCGCCAGCGTGGTGGCCGCGATGATGTGGCTCATGAACGAGGGCACCATGTGCACGAAGATGGTTCGCATCTGGGTGCAGCCCACCAGCCGCGCGGAAACGACGAAGTCCTCCTCGCGCATGGCCAGGAAACGCCCGCGCACGACCCGCGCGAGCTCAGTCCAGCCCAGCAGCGAGATGATGATGGTGATGGCGAAGTACACCTGCAGGATGGTCCACTCGCGCGGCATGGCGGCGGCGAGGCCCATCCACAGCGGAATCGTCGGGATCGACCTCAATATCTCGATGACGCGCTGGATGATGGTGTCGGCGGCGCCGCCGTAGAAGCCGGAGAGGCCGCCCAGCACCACGCCCAGCGCGAGGCTCACCGTCACGCCGAAGAGCCCGATGGTGAGCGAGATGCGCGTGCCGTACATCAGCCGTGACCACAGATCGCGTCCCTGCACGTCGGTGCCGAGCAGGAAGATCGTCTTGCTCGCGTCCGCGCCCGGGTCCACGCCGATCAGGTGGCGCGTGGTCGGGATCAGTCCGAAGAATCGATACTCGAACCCTTCGGCGAAGAAGCGAATCCGCACGCGCTGCTCCGGATCCGAACGATAGACGCGCTTGAAGCTCTGCGGATCGCGCACGCCCTTGAACCCGTGGACGTAAGGCGCGAAGCGCCAGCCGTCGAACAAGTAGACGCGCTGCGGCGGCATCAGGGAGCGCTGGGCCTCGGAGGCGTTGGGATCGGCGTACGCGAGGAAGTCGGCGCCAAGTACGACCGCGTAGAAGCCGATGACCACGAGCGCGCTCACGACCGCGACCTTGTGCTTGCGGAAGCGCCACCACATGAGCTGCCACTGCGACGCCACGAAGACCCGCTGCTCGTCCGAGGCGGCGACGGCGCCAGGCTCGCGCATCGGAGCGCGGGCAGGATCGACGAGCGTCGCCATCACGTTTCCTCGAGGCGGATGCGCGGGTCGACCCACACGAGCAGGATGTCGGAGATCAGCGTGCCGATCACCGTCATCACGCCGAGCAGCAACACGATCGTGCCGGCGAGGAACATGTCCTGCGCGATGAGCGCCTTGAGGAGGAGCGGCCCCACCGTCGGCAAGCCGAGCACGAGCGACACGATGATGCTGCCCGACACGATGTAGGGCAGCGTGTAACCGATCGTGCTCGCGAACGGGTTGAGCGCCACGCGGACCGGATATTTCAGGATCACGCGCAGCTCGGACAGGCCCTTGGAGCGCGCGGTCACCACGTACGGCTTGCGCAGCTCGTCGAGCAGGTTCGCGCGCATGATGCGGATCTGCTGCGCGGTGCCCGCGAGGCCGAGGATGAGCGCGGGCACCGGCAGGTGCTTGGCGAGGTCCCAGACCTTGGCCAGGCCCCACGGCGCGTCCTGGAAGTCCGGCGTGAACAACCCGCCGATGTTCGCGTTGAAGAACACGAAGCCGAAATAGAGGATGACGAGCGCGAGCAAAAAGTTCGGGACCGCGAGCCCGATGAAGCCGATGAAGGTCGCCACGTAGTCACCGGGAGAGTATTGCCGGACCGCCGAGTAGATGCCGATGGGCAGCGCGAGCACCCACGTGAGGAGCAGCGACGCGAGCGCCACCACGATGGTGAGCCACAGGCGGTCGCCGATCACCTCGGTGACCGGGCGACGCCACTCCATCGACATGCCGAAGTTGCCGACCACCATGAGCTTCATCCACTTCAGATACTGCACGTAGATCGGCTGGCCGAGGCCGTACTGAATGCGGAGATTCTGCGCTTCCTCGTCCGAGACCACGCTGCCCATCGACGCCATCTGCGCGATGTACGACGTCACGTAGTCACCGGGCGGGAGCTGGATGATCGCGAACGACAGGACGGAGATCGCCCAGACGGTGAAGACGGCGAGCAGGGCGCGACGGCCGATGTAGGCGAGCACCGTCGCGCCCTTCCCTCTACCTCAGTTTTTCCAGTAGAACGTCGCGGGTCGCGAGACGCCCGGCGTCTTGCCGTCCGGGCTGTTGTACATGCGCGCCGGGATATTGCCCATGTTGTTCTTGACGACGCGGACACCCATCGCCGCCGGGCCCTGGCCGACCACGCCGATGATGTAGACCTCCTCGGCGGCGATCTTCCAGACTTCCTTGCCGAGCGCGATCCGCTCCTTTTCGGGCACGCCGAACGCCTTCTTCCACTTCTCCATCATCTCCTTCATCCGGGGCTCGGGCTCCTTGCCCTGAGTGCCCCCGGACTGGAACCACTTCGCGTAGAGCGGGCCCGACGACGCGACGGCGTCCACCTCGAAGGGGAACACGTGAAGCGGGAAGGTGAAGAGGTGCTCGCTGCCGTCGTTGTTCCACGCGCCGAGCTGCTGCTCGTTCGCGGCCGTGCGCTTGAGCGCGAGGCTGCGCTCCACTTCCTGCACCTTCAGGTCGATGCCGATCTTCTTCCACTGCTCGCGGATCATCTCGGAGATCTGCGTGTACTGCACGAACTGGCCGCCGAGCGTCATGATCTCGATGCGCAGCCGGCCCTTGCCGTCGGCCCGCAGGCGATAGCCTTCCGCGTCCTTCTTCGCGAGCCCGATCTTGTCGAGCATCTCGTTGGCCTTTTTCACGTCGAGCGTCGCCCAGAGCTTCCGGTACTGCGGCCCCGGGTTGTACTTGTTGCTGTCCACCGGCACCACGGAGCCCGGCGTGCCCGTGCCGAGCCAGAACGTTTCGTTGATCTGATCCCGGTCGATGCCGAGCGAGAGCGCGCGCCGGAAGTCGGCGGTGTTGAACCACTTCCCGATCTCCGGATCGGCGTCGTAGTTCAGGTTGAACTTGATGATGAGGTCGCAGTAGTCGCCGGGATCCAGGTGGACCTTGTAGTTGCCCTTCTGCTGGTTCTCGATGAAGACGGGCAGCTTGCCCAGGTCGACGTGCCGCGACGCGTAGTCGTACTCCCCCGCGATCGCGCGCAGGTTCAGCACTTCAAGATTCTCCGCGAGCGTCAGCACGACCTTGTCGATGTAGGGGAGCTGATTGCCTGCCGTATCGACGAAGACGCTGTACGGGTTGCGCTCGAGCGTCCACGTCGGCGTGTTGATCGGCGTCACCGTCTTCCACGGCGACAGCACCGGGAGATCCGGGTTGACCGCCCAGTCGTTCCTGTTGAGGAACAGGCGCACCCAGCTGTCGAACTTCGCGTCCTTGACCTTCTTGTCGAGCTCCTCGGCCTTGACGTACTTCGGAAGGAACTGCTTCAGGTAGTGAGCGGGCGCGAAGCCGCCCATCGCGCGATAGCCCCACATCTGGCCGGCGAGCTCGGTGGAGCCGGCCAGCACGTCGGGGAGCATGAAGTACGGCTCGGGGAACTTGTAGCGCACCGTGTAGGTGTCGACCTTCTCGATCACGCCCTGCTTGCCGTTGATGGCCAGGGTTGCCGACGGCGTCGGCACGAGATCCTTGTTCCGGTAGATGTCCTCGAACCAGAACACGAAATCATCGGCGGTGAAGGGCTTGCCGTCGCTCCACTTCATGCCCCGGCGCAGGTGCACGAGCCACGTCTTACCGCCGTCCTGCATCTCGAGACCCTTCGCGAGGTTCGGCACGACCTTGTCGCCCGTGTAGTCCCAGAACATCAGATGATCCGGGCCCGAGCAGCAGCGGAAGCCGTTCCAGAAGTCCGCCGGACCGGTGAAGCCGGCGCGCCACATCCCGCCGTACTTGCCGATCTCCTTCAGCGGCTTGATGACCAGCGGATCCTGGCCGACACGCTCGGCGACCGGTGGCAGTTTGCCCGCCTTGACGAGGGCCGTGAGCTGCGGTGACTCGCTGAAGCTCTTGGGGAACCTGGCGGGGTCGGTGACGACCTCCGGACCTTCCAGCTTGCCGATCAGGGTGCTCTTGCCGGCGCTCTGCGCCAGTGCCCCCGCGGCGATGGCGCCACAGAGGATGGCCGCGACGAGAACCACCGTGAGTCGGGATCGGACCGTGCGGATCTGCACCTTACGGCGACACTTGCTCATGACGCGTCTCCTTGTCTCACGTGGCTCGAACCAGGTGCTCGTGCCTAGCCCGGGGGCTGATTATCGTGACATGCCCGAGGCAAGTCCAGAGTCGATGCCTGACAGGGGCTTCCCGGCTGGTCTGAGACCACGATCAGTCTCGAGGACGCTGGCGCGTTTACTGCCTCACGGGGTGAGGAAGGCGATCGTCTCCGTACTCTTGACGGTGGCCGACGTCCTCCGCAGATAGATCAGGAGACACCTGGCAACGGGCGCCTGTCGACGTCCGCCGTGGCGGTGCTCGTGGCGCTCGGGGGCATAATCCTGCTGCTGTCCCGCGTGGCAGCATCCGTATGAAAGGCGCAGTCGCCTCAATCGGTCGCTGACAAGGGGGGCTCATGGAGTTGCTCTCGCTGGCCGAAGCCTGGCGCTGGATTCAGATCGGCTTTTGTACGGCCGTCGGAGCGAGCGTCATCATTCTCGGGATCCTCGGTGCTCTGCTGGGATCTTCATCGGGCGAACCGGAGGCCCCTCACTGCTCCAGATGCTGTCCTCACCCGGATGACAACGACGTCGACTCGCAATGAGAGAGACATTTCGTTCACACTCTGCCGCAGCCCCTGCTTTCGCTCATTGCTGGGGTCCTCGCGCGAAGCCAGGGAGATCCGGGGACGTCTCGCTGGGAAAATAGCACTCGCGGTTCGAGTCCCTGAGCATCATGCCTGGTCCCTGGGGCGGACGCATCATCCCGTTGACGGCCATTACGGCGGTCGTGGCCAGCGCCATGACGCTGGTCGCGCTCACGCTGCGCCAACCGAACCTCCCGAGCTATGCCCCGACGCCACCGGCGCCGCGGGACAGCGGCCATACCCTCGTCGGCTCCGTGCGCTACACCGTGGACGCGACCAGTTCGGAGCAGTGGCGCTACTTCTCTTTCCACCTCGGTTCCGTCATCGAGAACGCCGGCCCGAAGGACTGGGATCTCGCGTTCCGCCGCCACCAAGTCATCGCGAACGGCGGTGCGGAGTTCGCGGGCAGCGGAGGCATCCTCGACCTCGGCGAGGTTTCTTTTGCGGACGTGAAGACGGTCCCCGAGACGGGATATCAGGCGAACGATCGCGGCCCGGATCCGCGCAACCCCGCCATCGGGAGCTGGTACCGGTATGGATTCTTCTCTCACGTCCTGACCCCGAAGCGGCACGTGTGGGCGGTGCGCACGGCGGACGGGCGCTACGCGAAGATGGAGATCGTCAGCTACTATTGTCCCGGCTCTCGCCCCGGATGTCTCACATTCCGCTACGTCTATCAAGGTGATGGATCGAGGAACGTCGGAGGGACCTAGCCAGACTTTCCAGGCGCGCACGAGTTTCGCCAAGTAGACGCTCGACCGGACGGCAAGCCCGTCTATCCCAACCCGTAGAAGCGCATCGCGCCGCCGGCCAGGACGCCGCTCTTCGTTGCTTCGGACAGCGCCGTGCGCCGCGAGATCATCGCCGGCGCTCCGGGGAAGAACCCATCGGCGTGCGGATAGTCGGTCGCCCACAGAATCTTGTTGGGGCCGATGTAGTCCGCGAGCACGTCGAGCGCCCCTTCGACCGGCTCGAACGAGATCCAGCAGTTCCGCTGGAACAGCTCGCTGGGGCGCGTCGTGAGACCAGAGTCGTTGAAGCCCTTGTCATCGAAGTGGCGGTCCATCCGATCGAGCCACGGCGCGATCCAGCCGCCGCCGGACTCCAGGAAACCGATGCGGATCTTCGGGAAGCGCTCGCAGGTTCCGCCCCAGATCACGGCGAGCGCTACCAGCATCATCTCCATCGTGTGCGAGATGATGTGCCGGGCGCCGCGTCCCTCGAAGCGATCGACGCCGACGGTCGGCATGCCGCCCGAGGCGCCCTCGTGGAAGCCGATCGAGAAGTCCAGCTCCTGCGCCTCGGCCCAGAACGGATCGTAGTCCGGGTGATTGGCCATCCGGCCGTTGTAGGGGTTGGGCCGGAGAAAGCCGCCCTTCATCCCGAGCTGTTTTCGAGCGAAGCGCATCTCCTCGATGGCCAGATCGACCGATTGCATCGGCAGCATGGCGATCCCGAACAGACGATCCGGATACGGCTTGCAGTAATCCGCGAGCCATCGGTTGTACGCACGGCACATCGCTGCCGCCAGCTTCGGGTCCTGCACAGCTCCGGAGAAGAGCCCGATGCTCGGGTACAGGAACGCCGCGTCGATGCCGTCGAGGTCCAGATCCTTGATACGCTCGTGCGGGTCGAAGCCACCCGGCCGCCCGTCCTTGTACATCATCGTGTCGGCCGGCACGGATCCGTCACGGGCGCCGACGGCGCCCAGCCGCCCCAGTCCCTTCGGGTTGCCGAGGATCTTTCCCTCGACAAGCAAGCGCTCCTTACCGTTGTCACCGATGATCAGGCGAGGGGCCCGCTCGCGGTACGCCGGGTCCATGTATCGGTCCCAGAGGTCGATGGGCTCGAGGATGTGGCCGTCCGCGTCGATGACCTTGTACGCACGTGCCATGGCTCGCCTCCGTCGGGATGGATGGTTCCTTCTTCGCCGAGGAGGGTCGCCGTGTCAAGCACCCCTCGGCGGCGGACCGCTCAGTCCCCGTAGTGGGACGATCCCGGCACCGGCCGCGAGCGGGGTCAGCGGGGTCACCACCGTCACGCTGTCCGAAACCCTGTCGTGGGCGTCACTCAGGGGAAACTGATTTCTGCCCATCTCATGAACACGCGGACGGGTGGCCGAAAGGAGATGGTTTGCGACAAACGCGGTCCGTCGACGCCTGAAACACGAGTTCGGATCGCGGCTTCAGCGGAAGTCAATCCAGTAGGTTTCGGGCGCCGTGTAGCATTCAGCATGTCCAGCCCCCGCAACCATGGACGACGAGGGGTTAGCGGACGCAGTAACCGCTAACCCCTTTTCGTTTCCCCAGACCTCACCCAGGAATTGGTTCTCCTGGTGGGTCATGGGAGCGCTTGGTACTCCTGGTCCTGCCGCTGGTCCTGCGGCAAGCTGCTCTGAGCCGGCGGACTGGCTCAGAGCGTTAGCGCGACGACGAGATCGGAGAGGCGCGGCAGCTCATCGAGTCGCTCGACGAGTTCCTCCACGCGAGTGACGGCGCCGCGGCTGAGCACCACACCCGCCAGCCCTCGAAACTTCGCCCGAACTTCGTCTTCTCGATAGGGCTCCTGGAAGTCGCCGCGTGCGCTTTGTCGCAGCCGTGTGACCTGACGCCAATCGGTGAGCGTGACGGTCACCCCGTGCTGGCTTGAGTCGCGACACGCTGGCGTTGAGCGCAGGGTCCTCGCGAACAGCTTGTGCTCGGTAAGGAGGTCCTTGAGCGCGTCGAGCGCCCGAGGTCATGGAGAAGAAGCCCAGGTCGGCCCGCCTCCCGGCACGCCGGCTTCCACGCCCTCCGCAACGACTTGATAGGTGTGCCATAGCGGTTGAAGCCCGACTATGCTGAGTGCTATGGCATAGCAGCCGCCGCATTCTTGATCGCCTGGCGGATGCGGCCGTAGGTCGCGCAGCGGCATATGTTCTCGATCGCGTCGATGTCGGCGTCGCTCGGGTTTCTCTTGGTCTTCAGTAGCGCGACTGCGTTCATGATCTGCCCCGGCTGGCAGAAGCCGCATTGTGGCACATCGAGATCGAGCCACGCCTGCTGGACCGGGTGCAGCGTGTCGCCGTCGGCGAGGCCCTCGATCGTGACCACACGCTTGCCGGCGACCGACGAAACCGGGGTCACGCAGGTCTGCACCGCCTTGTTGTTGACCAGGCAGGTGCAGGCTTTGCAGACGTTGACCCCGCAGCCGTACTTTGGGCCGGTGATGCCGAGCTTGTCGCGCAGGACCCAGAGCAGTGCGAGGTCCGCCGGGGCGTCGACGCTCACCGGCTCGCCGTTCACCTGGAAGTTGTACGTGGGCATACGTGCTCCTTAGACGGTCGGCGGGACCGGCAGCTGCCCGGGCGGCGTCGGTGTGAAGGCAGGGCGCGCGTTGAGCGGGAACTTGCGCGGCTTGATGCGCGTCGCGCGCGCGTAGGCGTTGGCGATGGCACCGGCGGGCGCCGACATCGCCACTTCGCCCATGCCGGCGATCGGGTCGCCGAGGTTCGGCATGATGATGATTTCGACCGCCTTCGGGAAATCCACCATCCTCGCGAAGGTGTACTGGTTGTAGCTTCCCTCGAGAACGCCGCCGTCGCGGATCGTCAGCCCCGTCTTGAGCACCAGCGAGATCGCCTCGGCGATGCCGCCGTGGCACTGCTGCTCGATGCCCGAGGGATTGACCGGCTTGCCGACATCGATCACCAGCGTGACGCGCGTGACTTTGCAGTTCAGCGGGTCGCGCGCATCGAGCTCGACGATCGCGGCGGAGAAGGAGCGCGACTCCATGTGCACGCCGACGCCCTGCGCGAAGCCCGGCGCCATTGCCTTGCCCCACTGCGCTGCGCCAGCGACGCGCTGCAAGACCGCTTTCGCGCGCGGCAGCCGAAGGAATTCGAGCCGGAAGTCCACCGGATCGCGATGGAGCGCCGCCGCGATTTCGTCGACGATGATCTCCTCGCAGGTGCGCGCCGGCATGATATGCACCGAGCGGTACGACACCGTGTTCATCTCGAGCGCCACCGGGTAGATCGCTTTGTCGTTGGCGCCGAAGTTGTACGGCGACGAAACCATGGTGTCGAAGAACGCCTCCTCGTACTCCTGGTTGACAGGCGTCTGAATCGCGTCCGGCGGCGTCCCCGCAGGCACCGCGCTGCCCTTGTTGCCGAAGCCGTGGCGCGCGTCGAGCCGCACGATGCCGATGTGCTGCTGGTAGGACAGCACGTTGCCCGGCGTGAGCGGGGTCGGCGGGTTGAGCGCCGCGCGGACCTTGTGGTACTGGGGCGGACGCAGGCGGGTGTGGCGGATGTCGTCGCTGCGGTGATACATCAGCTTGCAGATGCGGCCGGTCAGCCTCGACACCTGCGCCGCGACCTGTACCGGATCCCAGAACAGCCGCCGGCCGAACGAGCCGCCGCTCGGGATGCAGTGCACCGTGACCGAGCTTTCCGGCAGACCCAGCTCAGCGGCGGTCGACTGCAAGGTGATGATCGGGCTCTGCAACCCCGCCCAGATTTCAGCGCTGCCGGGCCGCACGTCGGCGATTGCGCATTCGACCTCGAGCGGACAGGCGGTCGCGGCCGGCCACTCGAACTCGCCCTCGACGGTCATCGTCCCCGGCGGGGAATCAACGAGCGGCGCGATCGCGGCCTTGAGCTGCGCCTGGATCGTCGCGTCCGACTGCCCCCGCATGTTGCCGTCGCCCCACGTGATGTCGAGCGCGCGGCAAGCGTCGTAGGCTTGGCCGAACGTCTCGGCCATCACCGCGACGGCGGGCGGGATCTTCACGACGAAGCCGCCGGCCGGGACGACGACGACGTCGAGCACGCCCGGCATCTTTCGCACCGCGTCGAGGTTGTTGACGCTCACTACGGTCCCGCGGATCTGCGACGGCATGCGGCACATGGTCGGGACGGCGCCCGGCACATCCTGGTCCATCGTGAATCTCTTCTTGCCGGTCACGATGTCGCGCGCATCGAGCTTGCGATAGCGTTTGCCGATCACCTGGTACTGAGCCGGGTCCGCCGGCGCGCCCGCTTGCGGCGGCAGGCCCGCGGCGGCCCGCGCCCTCAGCACCATTTCCTTGATGTACGGGTCGAAGGCGCGCAGGGTGCACGAACCGCCGGTGATCTGGCCCGCTTCGAGATTCGGCTGCGCGTCGGCCGAGTGGACCTTGACCTTGTCGAGCGTCACGCCGGCCTCCTCGGCGATCATCATCGCGAGCGCGGTCGCGATGCCCGTGCCCTGCTCGAGGCGCGGCATCTCGAAGGTGTAGACGCCGTCCGGCCCGAGCTTCAGCCGGACGTTCGCTATCGTCGGCGCACTCGCCTGGATGATCGAGTCGCCGACGTCTTCGTAGTCGACCGAATCGGGCGGCGTCAGGGGCAGCGGAGCCGCTTCGGCCGTCGATGGAGTCGCCAGGCCGGCAGCGGTGATGACGGGTGCGGAAGCGGCAGCGCGCAACAGCCGCCGACGGCCGATCGCAACGGACGTTGCGGTTCCGGTCAGAAAGGTTCGTCGATTCACGGAGACACCCCCTTCGGTGTCGATGCCCGCCCCGATTCGCGGAAGAACGCAGCTACCAGCTCTCGCTCTTGGCGACTGGCCGTGAAGACGATCGCGGCCGGTCGAGGGCGCGCGAATCGATGCAAGCGCTCTGCCACCATCGGTTCCCAACAAATCCACGCCGTTCGGGTCGTAGGTCGGGCAGCGGCATTCCGCTTCTGAGCAACCAATTCGTTATGATGGGCTCCCCGCGCCCCGCGCGCTGGGGGGAGTACGTTAGACGTCGCCGGGCTGTACGTGAGGCGCGGGCGGGAACCTACGCGGGGGACGCGAGGGCGGTCAGGAACACCCCGGTCCTTGGTGAGCCTGTAGATCTGCAGCGTCAGGCGCGCTCTACGCAGCTCGTGGTCCGGAGCTCGGTCCTGAAATTCGAGGCGGTCAAATCTTGGCGAGCGCTTCTCGTTCCCTTACTGACCTTGGTGACCGTCGCCGGTACAGGGTGGATGCAGTCGTCACAACTCGCCCGGACAGGGGAGGCAAACGACGAGAAACCGCGAAGATGGTGCTCGACCAGCTGAATACGAAACAATCGACACGGATCAAGCTACGGGAGCGCGTGACACGGGCGCCAGCACCAATCTCGCGCGTATCCGGATGATCGTCCACCACCAGGATCGTGAGGCCGGCCCCGAACTGACGTAGTGTCGCAGGCGCTCGACCGTCGGGGGAGGATGCCCGCTGATGTCGTACGCCACTTCGGTCTCGTCTCCCGATGCTCGCCACAGCTGACGGCTGGATCTATGAGGAAAAAGTCGACGGCTGGCGCATCATCGGCGCCCGTGTTCGCGGCCACGGCCTTGGGCGTGTTCTGGACGTGAACTGGCCCCAATACCGCCCAAGAACACCGAAGCCGTCGTGTCGTAAACGCGAGGCAGGGGACCGTTGTAGTTGGGTGGCTTCGGCTGGAGTTACGTGCTAGGGCGGGCTCATAACCCAAACGTCGCTGGTTCGAATCCAGCTCCCGCAACCATCCAGAGACAGCGGAACACCTCGGGCACCCTACCGGCCCTCAGCTACAGGGGCACCCGCTAGCCCAGACAATTGCGATGAAAAGGTAGCTCACGGCGTAGCTCAGCCATGTAGGCCAGAGCAACAGGACCGCCTTGTAGGTGGGTAGCTCTGGCGGCCGGAGATCTAAAACCAAGACCGTGATCAGAACGGCAAACACCGCGTCTGAGAACGCGCTCAACCGCTCCGGTGTCGCTGCGCGGAGCACGGCCGTCTCCTTTACTGTGTGCTACGGCCGATTCGGCAGCCGTGACTTCAAGGTACCTGCCATAAGCCTCAGGACTACTACATTACTGGCTTGGAGAAATCCGGCTGGATACGCGGAAGCGGTGTGAAAGTGCGCACGTTCAGGTCAGCTCTCCGCCGGAGCGCTGAATGACTGCCAGCGGGCCGGCGTGGCCATCGCGGCGCCGGGGCGGTTGGCCTAGCCCCGGTAGAACGCGAGCAGCCCCCCGCGTGTGCCGCCGTCGCCGGCAGCCCGCGTTGCATGCGGAGCGTCGGTGAGCGATCGTCCGACTTATCGCGATCGCTGGTTGGTGAGCAGCAGGAGCAGGAACACACCGCGATCGTTCTCACGACTTGTCGGCGCCGTTCGCTGGAGCGTCGCGGGCTGATTCGTGTCCTGTGTCGGCGTGACGACCGTAGGCGTCGGAGTCGAGACTCGGCTGGCGGCGTTGCTCCCGGCACCCAACGCAAGCACGGCAACGAGAACATGGGCGACGATGAGACCGAGCTTCCAGGTGCTTTCCAAGCCACGTTCAGCCTAGCATCCACCCATCGTCGGGGCGTAAGAATTTATCCTCCGCCTCGCGTCGTCCCAGCTGCTCGGGCGGACAGGAGCGTGCGCGAGCGACGGCCAGCGGAGGGCGCCGAGCGGTTAGCGCGTCGCGCTCGCGAGGGGGACGTTGAGCCTCCGCGGGAAGACTGGCAACCGCAACCGGCCCTGCATCACCTCGGCTCAAAAGCCCCGCCCGCGGCCCCGAGGCCCCAGGATCTCGCTGTACGAGTAGACGCTGACACGGTAGGAAGCCGGCTGCTGGGGCGCGATGTCCACCAGCGGGGCGTCGGCGACGAAGTAGCGCCGGCTGAAGGGCGCCATCGGGCTTCCGGCCGCCCAACTGACCTTCTGAGCGAGAATTCCGCCGCCCGCATCGAGCGCGTCAACGAGAAGCTGGACGTCGCCGACGGTCTTCGGCGACGCGTTGTAGAGATAGCCCTTCACAACCGGATGCCCTCGCCACTCTCCCGCCTCCCAATCGAGCTTGAACCAGCGCTCCCAGCCCGGCTGGTGCGGTTCGATGATCTGCTGGCTCCAGCCGGCAGCGGGGATGAGGGTACACAGGGCGAGTGCCACTCCGATCAAAGCGGAACGACCGGTGATTGCGAGTGCCGCCAAGCCGCCTCGTCGCTTCATGGTGCCCTCCCTACGACTGCTTGCCGGTAGGACGCCTGATCTCGGTAGCACATTCACGCCCATTCCAAGGAGCCGCGTACGGCCAGGTCCGTCGGTCGAGGATCTGATTCGGTTGCGCCCGGCAGTCACTCCACGAACTCCTTGCTCTCCTGTAGGCCACTGAACAGATTTCCTGGCGACAACGAGCTGAGGAGGCGGCGCGGAGTGAGATGCCGATGATTCAAGTTACAGGTCGGCCGATCGGTTGCAACGCGTCGTGAATGAGGCCGCGCCGCGGAGGTACGCTTCCGCGGCGCGGCGACCGTAGAGCCTGAACTACTTCATGGCGTTACCGTCACGATAACCGCCGGCGACGTGCTGCCGAGGAAGCCGGCGCTTCCATTGTAGACCGCCGTGATGGAGTGCGATCCCACGGTCTGAAGCCGTCTCGTGATGAGCGTGGCCTGACCCGAGCTCATCGGGACGGTTGCAATCAACGTGGTCCCGTCGAAGAACGAAACGGTCCCGGTGGGCGTTCCGACCGCTGGCGGCACCGGACTCACCGTCGCCGTGAAGGTGATGAAGTTCGCCGACCGGATCGTCGACGCAGACGCGGTGAGGCTCGTCGTCGTCGCCGGCGTGTTGTTGTTATTGACGACAGTGTGGGTCACTGTCGGCGACGTGCTGGCGGTGAACGCTGCGCTGCCGTTATAGGTGGCCGTTAGTGGATGGGTCCCAACGGCCAGTGTGGAGGTGATGAGCGAAGCGCTGCCGTTGACGAGCGTCACCGTGCCGAGCGCGGTCGCACCGTCTCTAAACGTCACCGTGCCGGTTGGCACCCCGGCCCCCGAGGTCACGGTGGAGCTCAGCGTCACAGTCTGCCCGACGGTGGAGGGGTTCGGCGTGGACGTGAGACTGGTCGATGTCGCCGCTGCGGCTGGAGCGTTGACGACCTGGTTCACGGTGGGAGAGGTGCTGGCGGCGAACGCGGCGCTGCCGTTATAGGTGGCGGTGAGCGGATGAGTTCCGGCGGTCAGCGTCGAGATGCTCAGCGAGGCGCTGCCGTTGACGAGCGTCACCGTGCCGAGCGTGGTCGCACCGTCTCTAAACGTCACCGTCCCGGTCGGCACCGCGGCCCCCGAGGTCACGGTGGAGCTCAGCGTCACGGTCTGCCCGACGGTGGAGGGGTTCGGCGTGGACGTGAGACTGGTCGATGTCGCCGCCGCGGCTGGCGCGTTGACGACCTGGTTCACGGTCGGCGAGGTGCTGGCGGCAAACGCGGCGCTTCCGTTATAGGCGGCCGTGAGTGGATGAGTTCCGGCGGTCAGCGTCGAGATACTCAGCGAGGCGCTGCCGTTGACCAGCGTCACCGTGCCGAGCGCAGTGGCACCGTCTCTAAAGGTCACCGTGCCGGTTGGCACGCCGGCCCCCGACGTCACGGTGGAGCTCAGCGTCACGGTCTGTCCAACGATGGACGGGTTCGGCGTGGACGTGAGACTGGTAGACGTCGCCGCCGCGGCTGGAGCGTTGACGACCTGGTTCACGGTCGGCGAGGTGCTGGCGGCGAACGCTGCGCTGCCGTTATAGGTGGCCGTGAGTGGATGGGTTCCGACGGTGAGCGTAGACGTCACGAGCGAAGCACTGCCATTGACGAGCGTCACTGTCCCGAGCACCGTCGCACCGTCCCTGAACGTCACCGTGCCGGTTGGCACACCGGCCGCCGACGTCACAGTGGAGCTCAGCGTCACGGCCTGGCCGCTGGTCGAGGGGTTGGGACTCGAGGTCAGGCTGGTCGAGGTGGCGGCTGGGTTCACGATCTGGGTCACGGTCGGCGACGTGCTCGCCGCAAACGTCGCGCTTCCGCTGTACGTGGCCGAGAGCGGATGGCTCCCGACGGTGAGGGTGGACGTCACGAGCGAGGCGCTGCCGTTCAGGAGCGTCACCGTCCCGAGCACCGTCGCGCCGTCCCGGAATGTCACCGTACCGGTCGGAAGGCCAACTGCCGGCGCCAAAGCGGTCACCGTCGTACTGAGCGTCACCGCCTGTCCCACCACGGACGGATTCGGCGTGGTGGTCAGGGTCGTGGCGGTCGGCCCCGGGTTCACGGTCTGGGTCCGCACCGCCGAGGTGCTGGCCGCGAACTCGAGATCACCGCTGTAGGACGCGGTCAGTGAATGGGCCCCCACCGTGAGCGCGGCGGTGACGAGCGAC
>Ga0209159_1001350_pt1 | contig 19096 bp, 19 predicted proteins | sample GraSoiAngelo_144_FD_185901 | JGI IMG/M metagenome (GOLD analysis project Ga0209159, IMG submission 185901) | Grasslands soil microbial communities from the Angelo Coastal Reserve, California, USA - 14_1009_02_40cm (SPAdes) (version 2) | ecosystem: Environmental > Terrestrial > Soil > Grasslands ...
GAGCCGGCTCGTCCGAGAGTCCGCGGTCGTCACGGCGCTGGGCATCGGGATCGTCGTCGCCGCCGCCGTCTGGGCCGCGCGCACGGAGCGCGGTCGCGACCTCCTCGACACGCTGAAGCTCCGCATCCCCGTGTTCGGGCCGCTCATCCGCAAGGCGGTGCTGGCGCGAACGTGCCGCACGATGAGCCTCCTTCTCCAGTCCGGCCTGCCGCTCCTGGACGTCCTCGACATCGCGACGCATGTGGCGGGGAACCGCACCATCGAGCGCGCGCTGCTCGTGGTGTCGCGGGGGGTGCGCGACGGCGGCACGCTCGCCGACATGATGCAGCAGACCGGCGCGTTCACCTCGCTGGTGACGCAACTCGTGGCGACCGGAGAGGAGAGCGGCGCCCTCGCGGCGATGCTCGGAAAGGCGGCGGTCTACTACGAGGCTCAGGTGGACGCCGCCGTGGCGACGCTCTCGACGCTGGTGGAACCCATTATGATCCTCGTGCTGGGCGGGATCGCCGGGAGCGTGATCTTCGCGCTCTACATGCCCATCTTCAGCCTCGGGCAGGCGATGAAGGGCATGAAGTGACGCCGGTCCAGGGCGCTCCCCGCCGCTATCGCCTCGAGCTCCGTCTCTGGGTGATGCTGTCCGTCGCCATGGCGCTCGCCGCGACGGCGAGCACGCTGGCTGTTCTGTATCTCCAGCGGCCGTTCATCGCGGCGCGCGGCGGGCTCGCGCCAGACGCCCAGAACGCCCTGTTCGCGGCGGCCGTCGCCGCCGGCGGTCTCGCAGGGCTCGCGGGGCTCGCGCTCGGCGTCGCGTGGAGCCGGCGGATCTGGGCCATCGTCGCGCGGACCGATGCCGCGGTGCCCTCCGCCAACGGTTTCCCGGCCCACCGCGTTCCGGACGAACTCGGAGCGCTCGACGCGGCCGTCGGGCGCCTCACGCTCTCGATGGATCGCTTCGTATCGGACAGTGACATCCTCGCACGGCTCCCTGCCGCGATGCTGCTCGTGGACGACGCCCGCCGGCTTCTCGTGTTCAACGTGACGGCGGAGGCCCTGCTGGGACCTGATCTCGCGCGCTTCCGCGGCCGGCCGCTGCTCGGCGTGGACGGCCCGCTGCCGGTTGCGCGCGGCAACGAGCCGCTTGCCGACGTGATGGGCGACGCTGAGCGGGCGGAGGCGGCGCTGCACGTCGAAGAGGTGCAGGCGAGCACGTGGTCCGGGACACCTCTCCTCCTCGACGTGACGATCCGGAGCCAACCTGGGCGAGAGCCCAGTGGCGGTTCCGTGCTGCTGCTGCGCGATGCGTCGGAAAAGCGGCGCATCAGGGAGCAGATCAAGCGGGCCGACCAGCTCGCGCTGCTCGGCGGGATGACGGCGCGGATCGCGCACGAGGTGCGAACGCCGCTCGCCTCCCTTCGGGGGCTCGTGGAGCTCCTGCAAGCCGACCTCGCGGACCGCGACCGTCCGCAGGAGTACCTCATCCGCATCCTCCAGGCGGTCGAGCGCCAGGAGCGGCTCGTCGAGAGGCTCCTGAGCTTCACACATCCCGAGCCGGAGAGCTGGCAACCCGTCCTCGTGTACGAACTGCTCGAGGATCTCATCATGGCGTGGCCCGGTCGGCGACCGTCTCTGACGGTGGAGCGGCCCGTCGCGCCGGTCAACGGCGACCCGGTGCTTCTCAGCCAGGTCTTCACGAATCTGATCCAGAATGCGCTGGAGGCGAGTCGCGACCGCGAGGTCGCCGTCCGGGTATCGATGAACGACGGCAGGGTCCGGGTCACGGTCACGAACGAAGGCGCCGGCATCCCGCCCGAGCTGCACGAACGCATCTTCCAGCCGTTCTTCACGACGAAGCCGGGCGGGACCGGGCTCGGGCTCGCGATCGCCCGGCAGGTCGTCGAGGCGCATCACGGAGCGATCCGCGTCGAGAGCGACGGCCGGACCGCCACGTCGTTCGCCGTCGAGCTGCCCTCGCTCCGACAGCCCGCCACGGTGGCCGCGAGTGCCTGACCAGATCCTCGTCGTCGAGGACGATGAGAACCTCGCGTTCGTCCTCTGCGAGGCGATGGGGCGCAAGGGCTACCGGGCCGAGGCCGTCGCCACGATGGCCGCGGTGCGGGAGCGGCTGAAGGCGGCGCCGTACGACCTCGTGCTGCTGGATCTGAAATTGCCGGACGGCGACGGCCTCGAGGCGATCCCGCAGTGCCGGGAGCTCGCCCCCGACACGCCGATCATCGCCATGACGGCCTACGCGGTCAGGCACGCCGCGACGGAGGCGTTGCGCCGCGGGGCGTACGATTTCTTCACCAAGCCGCTGAAGATCGCCGAGCTCGAGATCGTCGTCGGACGGGCCCTCGAGCGCCGCCGCCTCCAGCAGCACATCGCGAGGCTCGAGGCGTCGCGCGCGACCGGCTTCGAGGAGCTGGTCGGCTCGAACCAGGCCTTGGTTCGCGCGCTGGAGGCGGCGCAGCGCGTCGCGCCGACGGACCTCACGGTGTTGATCGAGGGCGAAAGCGGTACGGGTAAGGAGCTCCTGGCGCAAGCGATCCACCGCCAGAGCGCGCGCAAGGACGGCCCCCTCGTCGCCGTGAACTGCGCGGCCATCCCGGAAGGGCTCCTCGAATCCGAGCTGTTCGGCCACGAGCGTGGCGCCTTCACGGGCGCCATCCGCACGCGGGTCGGACGGCTCGAGCTGGCCAGCGGCGGGACGCTGTTCCTCGACGAGATCGGCGACATGCCCCTCGCCATGCAGGCGAAGATCCTGCGCGCGCTCGAGGAGCGCAAGATCGAGCGGGTGGGCGGCGGCCGGCCGATCGACGTCGACGTTCGAATCATCGCCGCGACGAACCAGACCCTGAGCCGGCTCGTCGACGAGGGGCGGTTCAGAACGGACCTGTTCTATCGCCTGCGCGGAATCCAGCTCCGGCTCCCGCCGCTGCGCGAGCGCCTCGACGATCTGCCCGAGCTCATCAACACCTTCCTCGATCGGGCCCGGCTCAGACTGTCCAGGACGACGGCCGCGCTGTCCAACGACGCGCTGCAATGCTTGTGGGTGTACGCGTGGCCGGGCAACATCCGCGAGCTGAAGCACGTCCTCGAGGGCGCGGTCCTTCTGTCCGACGGGGTCATCCTGCCCGAGCACCTTCCGCCGGCGATCCAGACGCCCGGCGTCCAGCAGTGCGCGACGCCATCCGGGCGCTCGCTCGACGAGGCGATCGACGACCTCGAGCGTCAGCTGATCCTCGCGGCGCTCGGACGCGCGGGTGGTGTGCAGGTGCGCGCGGCGCGGCTGCTCGGCATCACCGAGCAGAGCCTCTGGTACCGGATCAAGAAGCATGGGATCCAGGCGCGGGTGGGGGGCTCACCCCCGGCCTGGCCACCCGACATCGCCGCGCTCCCTCCGGCCCGCCCCGCTCCGCCCGTCGAGCTGGCCTCGAGCGCCGCGCGGGATCTCGATCGATTGGCCAAACGATCGAGATTCTCGGCGCAGAAGAGCAATGCTGGCTAACGCCTCCCAGGATTCGCACTGCCCGTGTATCGATTCCGCGTGATCATGGGCGCGTGTTCGAACCGCAGGGGGGTGCACCGCTACTCGATCAGGGCGCCTCTGCGCTGGGAAGGTGTTGAAAGTCGTGACCGCGGGGAAGGATTGACCGAGAACATCAGCACCCGGGGCGTCTACTTCCTGGGCGATCGACCCATGGCGGTGGGACAGCCGATTCGGCTGACGATGACCCTCGAGCGTCGGTCGGTCTCCGTCGGCGGAAGCGGCGTGGTGGTTCGGGTCGAACCGCGCACCAGTGGCTATGGCGTCGGCGTGTGGCTCGAGGAGGTGTCGCCGCTCCCCGATGCGCTCTGACCGCTACGTGGCCGGAGATGGCTGCGCGATCGCCTCCCACCCTCCTATCGACCGGCTCCCTGGCGATCCGTTCAGGCGAGCTCCGGTTTGATACCAGTGGGCGAGCTCACCCCGGCTCGAGAAGTTGAGCTTCACGTAGATGTTGTGGAGATGGTTCTTGATCGTGCTCTCGGAGACTCCCAGGTGGTTGGCGATCTCCTTGTTGCGGGCCCCCTCAGTCAGCAGTCTGGCGACCCGTCCTTCCGCCCCCGTCAGCGGGGACGAGGCCGGTCGCGGCGACGCCTCTTGCCGCAGCAGGTTTTCGACCGCGCGGCGCAGCGACTCCCGCTCGGTCCAGCGTCCACCCGCGTGCACCTTCCGGATGCACTGCACGAGTAGCCCCGGCGCCATCTCCTTGAGCAAGACGCCGTGGATGCCGAGCCGAAACGCCTCGAGCGACTCGCCGTCGTCGATCGCCTCGGGAACGAGCACGATGCGGGTCGGCAGGCCCGCCTTCAGAATATCGCGCGCGACTTCGAGCCCGCTCTTGCCCGACAGCCGGATGTCCAAGACGACGACATCGGGCGCGTGCGCACGCACTGCCGCCAGCGACTCTGGGCCGTCGGTCGCGGTGGCCACAACGGTGAAATCCTCGATCGAACCGAGGAAGCGCTCGAGCCCCAGGCGGACGATCTGGTGACCCTCCGCAATGACGAGGCGAATCCGTTCCTTGGTCACGAGCTGTCCGTGGCTCGGCGCTCCCGGGCCAACAGGTGCCGGTGCCGGGCCCGCGAGAGGGCTCACCGCCGATTCGAGCTTCGCCATACCGTCGCGTCAGGAAGGAGTGCACCCACCGTGCCACGCGTACAATTTCCGGATTCTTCGCCCGTTGGACCTCATGCAGCCTCACATTTTTCGGAGCATCGATCCCCGGATGGTCCGACGCTCCTCACGGCACTTGGGAAAATCGGTTCCCGGAATACATTCCTCTTCAGAGAATCGGCAAATTGCCGACGCGACCCTGCAAGTCGGGCGCATCCTCGTGGCGGGAGCGGCCTCTCCTCATCCGGATCCAGAAATCCGGTGACACGCGTCCCGTGATCAAAGATCTTCAGGAGGCCTCGTCTCGCCGAGCAGGCGAGCGTGCGGTTCTCTGGCCGAACCGCCCGACGATCCGGTTTCTGTAGTAGGCGAACGGCAACGCGACAGCCACAACAATGGCCGTCAGAACGACGACGTGAAAATAGTCGCCCGCCGCCGTCTGGGCACCTTGTGTGGAGAGCACCCAGGTGCCGGGAATGCGGCCGAGGGTGGAGACGACGACGAAGACCCAGAGCGGCATAGGACTCAGCCCAAACAGATAACAGACCATGTCCTTGGGTAGGCCGGGAATCAAGAAGATGATGAAGCAGAGGATGGTGCCCTCCGCTTCCACAATGAAGGCCATCTTCAACCAGACGTCCGGGCTGACCAGCTTCTGGACGTGCCGGGCGCCCAGCCACCGTCCGACCCCGAACGCCGCGACTGACCCGAGGGCCAGCCCGATCGTCGAGTAGAGAAGCCCGTTCCATTGGCCAAACAGATAGCCGCCCAGGATCCCGGTCACCTCACCGGGGATGGGCGCAATGATGACCTGCAGGGCCTGGATGGCGATGAAGACGGCGGGAGCGAAGATTCCCCACTCCCGAAGGATGTGCTTGAGGAAATGCTTGTCTCCACAGAGCCGGACCAGGAACTGGTACACGGGAGCGTCCGTCAGGACGAACCACCCGTAGTACGCGACCAGCGCGGAGGTGATCACCCCCCCGATGATCCAGTTGGCAGTCGTCCTCACCCGATTCCCCGAGGTGTCATCAGCTTCCGTGGCAGAGCGGAACGCGGGGAGGACGCTGCCTTCGGCTCACGTTCAGGACGCGCCGGCAGTGGATCAGTCGGCATCGCTGCTTCACGGAGCAACCAGAGTGCCAACAGCGGGAAGTGATGAACGGTGGCCGAAACCCGTTCTACGCCGCGGCTTGACCCGCCCGCCTCACGAGCGGGATCTCGTAAACCTTTTCATGCGCGAAGGGCGAGGTTCCGCAGGTCCGCCGCGCATGTGGGCGCCGACCGGAGCGGGTGTGGGCTAGCGAGGAAGGGTGGAGCCGGCGGTGGGACTTGAACTCACGACCTGTTGATTACGAAGAGCCCTCCTGAGCCAGAAGTCTTCGATATTTCGAGACCGCGACGCTGCAAAACGCGGCAGATCGCGGGCCGACCTCGCTGACATGGACGGAACCGGGGTACAGGTCGGCGAGCGCGTCAACAAGACGGGCCGCCAGATTCTCGACGAAAAGCAGCCTGGGTGGCTGCTCAGGCAGCCGGACTACTCACGACCCGGCGCTCACGCTCGGCAGCGAACGCTAGGCAGGCGCGGATGTCGTCGCGCGTCAGCTGTGGAAAGTCGGCGAGGATCTCGTCCTCCCGCATTCCGGACGCCAGGTAGGACAGGACATCTCCGACCGTGATGCGAGTTCCCCGCACGCACGGCTTACCGAATCGAATCTCTGGATCGATAACAATCCTGCCCTGGTAGTCCATGCGGTAGATGCTAGGCGACGGCCGCCTGTGAGGCAAGGACCGTAAGGCGCTACGCCTTGTCCGTTGAACGGCCACGCTCAGCGGCCGGAGCGCAAGTAACGCAACCTTTGGCCGGCTCCCAGCCCCGACCGGTCTGCTCGATTTGCATGTACCTGCTGAAGTCTGCCATGTGCCGCAACAACTCATCGAAGGAGACGCCGCGGGCCAAACCTTGTCGCCAAACTCTTGGATCCACCGTGCCAAGCACAAGATAGTCGAGAGGTTTACTCGACGCTTCCCGGTGGCGTGTCCGAGCCGCGATGAGGGGTTCGAGCTCGTCTTGGTGGACGATGACTATGCCGCAGGCGACACAGAGACGGCACGTCTTTCGAAGGACGAAGAGCCCGACTCCTTCGGTGTGGATCGCGAGCGGTAGTTTGCGAACTCGGGTCTTCGCCTCGCATCGCGGGCAAGTCGTGAAGCGGACTTCGGTGTACGGGTTCAGCGCGAATAGATAACGAGACGGTAGCGCGCCCATCCGCCGGGAGGTCACCGCACGCGCGCCGGTTCGCTTTGATCTCCGCTGTTCCGCTCCCTTGTCGGTGATCGTTGCCTCCTGCTGGCTAACGGTCATGGTGAGCGGCCGGCCGGGCTCGGCCGGTCCGCTCCACCATGCTGTTATACGGAGCACTACCTGGAAAGCTCGTACGTACCGCTCGCCCTGACACACCCCTGCCCAGTGCCGGCCACGATGGGCTTCCCGCTCGTCACCGGGACGAACTTGCCGCCGCCCGTGATGCCTTTCCACTTTCCCGTTCCCTGCAGGAACTTCCATGTTCCGCCGCCGGTCGAGTCCAACGTGTTCTGGCCGACGACGAAGTCGCCGTCCGGGTCCATGAACTTACAATAACCGCTCCCCTCCCGCTGGGCGCCGGCGATGCGCAGGACGTTGGCCCAGTAAGGTACGTCGAGTTGTCGAAGGCCTTCTTCTCGGGGTTACTGCGCGCGATGCCCTTGATGTCGACACTCAGGACGGTCAGGTCCTGGCTGGCCGAGATGGTCGTGACCGTAGATGCACCACAGTTCACGAGGTCGTACGACTCCGCGGCAGCGGCCACCGCTGCTGGCGAAGCTACACCGGCAACCAGGGCGACCGAGTAGGCGAGAGCCCTGCCGGTACACCTGCCGCAACTGGTGAACATAGATCGCTCCTCCATAGGTAGTGCCATTCGCTGAGCAGAATTCTCAGTGGCGCCGACGAACGAACGGTTGGAGCGATCTCGCTCGGGTGGAGGCTCTCGCGAATGAGCGCACCGCAGCCTGCTACGTCGCGTGGTTGTTCTGAGCACTGAGAGTTGCACGGTGGCCATGCCGGATCGGTGCCCAACGGTTAGGCTGAGCGGCCGGCGGAGCCGGTCCGCTCCAGCCTGCTGTTCGGCGGCCCATGGGGTCAGAACCAATTCTCTGTCTCGAGCCCCACGATGCGCCTGAAGTGCCGGATATTGTTCGTGACGAAGGTCAGCCGCAACGAGAGGGCATGAGCAGCCATGAGGGTGTCGAACGTGCCGATCGGCTCGCCGCGTCGAGCTAGTGCGGCCGCGACTGTGGCGAAGCGACTTGCAGCGGACTGACCGAACGAGACAACCTCCACGGTCTCTACGAACGTGCTGATCAGACGGTGAAGTTTCCGTGATCGTCTGGCCTCGGCGCCGAAGCGCAGTTCGGCGAGGGTGATCGAGCTGATGCAGAGTTCCGAGGGGCGGTGTTCTAGCAAGCGCGCCGCGACCCGTCCTTGGCCACGGAGGGCAAAACTGACCGTGTCCGTGTCGAGCATGTAGTGTGGCATCAGGCAAACGGATCACGCAGATCCCGAACACGCCGTTGCTTCGGGCGGGGGATCTTCCCAGGCCAGGCACCCAGGCAAGCGCGGAACTTGTCCGGCCACTCGTCCGCCGCTTCGAGGATGACGCGACGGCCCTCACGGCGCACCAATACCTCGCCCTGTTCTGTGAACCGGCACTCCTTTGGCAGTCGGACCGCCTGACTGCCGCCATTCTGGAAGAGTTTCGTGCGAATCGTTTTCATGTCGACAGTCTAGACGCACGTCTATACAGCGTCAAGCTGCCGAGCCCTCACCCTTCAGGCCTACGCCGAACGGTGGCTCGAGACGCACGTGGCCCCGAACTGCAAGCCGCGGACCCTCGAGCTTACGGGTTCCTCTGCCAGCGGCATCTCTTCGCCCCACTCGGCGCCGTAAAGCTCGCCGACATCACGCGCGAGCACAATAGGAAGCGCGCCCCGCGATCACACCGCTCACCGAGGCCGAGCTTGCGACCCTCCTCGGCGCCTGCAAGCGGTGGTACCCGGAGTGGCTGGACCTGATCGCGTTGGCCGCGTGGACCGGGATGCGCCAGGGCGAGGTCCTCGGGCTCCACTGGGCCCCGCCCCGCTCGCGGCTGCGCTCCAGCGGCGGAAATCGCTTCTCGAGGCCGAGACCGCCATTCAGCGCCGTGGATCTCGCGCCGTGGGTAGTCACGAACCGAAAAGGCGGGGCTCCGTCGGATCCGCTTCCATGACCTCCGGCACACCTAGGCCTCGCTCCTGATCCAGCGCGGCGAGTCGCTCGCCTACGTGGAAGGATCAGCTCGGTCATCACTCGATCCAGGTCACGATGGACCTCTACGGCCATCTGGTTCCGGGCGCCAACCGGGACGCCGTCGATCGCCTCGCGGCTGCAACCAACTGCAACCTAATACGCAACCGACGAGGAGGCTCGGGAGGAGAAGCGCGAGGTAAGTAGCGCTGAGGACTGGAGCCGGCGGCGGGACTTGAACCCGCGACCTGCTGATTACGAAGAGCCCTCCTGAGCCAGAAGTCTTCGATATTTCGAGAACGCGCCCCTGCAAAACGCGGCAGATCGCGGCGAGAACTGCAACCCAGCTGCAACCAGCCGCGCCGCGTGCTCGAGAGGTTCAGAGTCTCTCTACCTCTGCGCGCTTCATGACCGGCGCCACCAGCGTTGTCCCAGGGCGATGAGTAGGACGCCGGGAATCACGGTATAGAGAACGAGCCGCAGCGATGCGGACGAATCGAGCCGATTATGTGACCCGAGCAGCTTGACCAGACCTGAGACCCCAAAGAAGAGCCCCAAGAGCCCGACAACCCAGCAAAGAAGCCCGGCTGCGCGCTGCCAGTGGACGGGTCCCACAAACTTCTGAAGCATGGTGTCAACCGGATTCTCGGGTGCTGGCCCAACATGGGACGCCTCCGAAAACTCTCGTTTGCTCGACGCCATATAGAAGGATTCCCGCACGAGCGAGGGAGAAGAGGGTGAATAGGTGACTTGGATGTAGTCCCACCGGGCGAGGACGAGGTACAGCACCGCTCCTATCTGAGTACAGAAGGCCGTCAGCGCAACCGGTATCAGACTCACCACCACAAGTCCCCACGGTTTCGTGAAAGCGGTGGGCTTCGCTGAAGCCAGGTAACCGGCGTGCTGAAGAACAAAGAAGCTAAGGGTCACAATCACGAGACCGGATGTCATCCACGCCACCGCACGAACGCTGCGTCGGTACATTCCGGACTTCTCAGGAAGCTCAGAACGCGTAGGCGCGCGGGCGAGAGCGAGTCGGGATCGAGCGTGTAGAGAAGGAATCTAAACGGGTACCATGGTCGCCGGACGAGCAAGGCGGTTGCCACGACGATCGTGACTTCGTATAAGAGGAAGGAAACAAGTACGCCTATCGCCTGTACCAGGAGGTAGTAGAAGAACAGGGTGATCGCGCCCATCAGGGGCGCCGCCCACAACCAACCCGCATTGGTGGCGATCAGGTCGTCCGGGTAAGGCCTGGCGTTGACCCGAATCAGTAGAACAGCCCCGAAAATCATTGCTGGAGCACCTAAGAGCAACCCGACGAGCATAACGACTCCGGCGTCGTGCAAAACCATGCTCAGGATCACTCCCAACGTCAGGAGGAGGCCAGCTAAGAGGAGGGAGGTGCCCAGAAGGTTCCCGGCGCCCCTGTTCATCGGCCTTGCAAGGGCATGCGGGACTTAGCCGCCCCCGAGAAATCGAGCGCGGACAGAACGGGGATCGCGCTTGCCGTGCACGCAAGCGAGGACCACCACGAAGGTGTCGTACGATCGATACCAGAGAACGTAAGGAAATCGTCGTAAGAGCGCACGCCGCGCTCCTCGGTAGCGCTCCGGGTATATGAGAGGATTGTTGGCGACGCGCGCGATCGCTGCGTCCACCTCGTCGCGAAACTCGGCACCCAGCCCCTGCCGCTGGGCATCGTACTAGTCCTCGATCGCCACCAGGTCAAGCTCCGCCGCTCGACGGAGCAGGACGGGCAGGGTCAACGCCGCCGCTGCTTGAGACGGGCCTTAACGTCCTCCCAGGGACTCTGATCGTTCGGGTTGGCGTCCAGATCGGCCAGCCGAGCATCGAGAAGCGCCTGTTCCTCAGGTGTAACAGGGAGGTCTTGCTCCGCGAGCGTGTCCCACAGGGCCTCGATCAACTCGAGCCGCTCGCTCGGGCTCAGCCTTAGAGCCGCCGCCAGCAGGTCTGCCTTCATGCCGCGAGTATACCGCCGTCTTGACCCGGAAGGTCAGCGGACGACATAAACTGCCGACCGTGAGGTTGTCGGCTGCTGTGTCGGGCGGATCCTTTTCCCCTTTTGGACCTGACAAGCCTCGGCTACTTCCACAACAGTCCTCGGTCCAACGTCCGCACCGTGAACTCCCGGCGCGCTTCACGGTCGTAGCCGGCAACCCATAAGCGCCCGAAAAACCCGGGGCGCCTTTTGACGAAGAAGTAGTATCTGCGATCCGCCGAGAACCGGGGCGCGAGAACCGGGAACTCTCTCGATCCGAAAAGCGCTTCTATCGCGGCATCATCAAGTTCAGGGGGGAACGGCTGATCGAAGCGCCCAGAATGAGAGCCGAACCACGGCCCCCCCCATAATTTGGCTACTGCACCAGTGGCCCAACGGATTCGCCAGATGGAGTACGCGATGGGAGCAACCTCGGTCAAGAGAGCAAAGATGTGTTCTCCGTCTCGAGACAGACTGAGATATGTGCCCGCATTATCCACTTCCGAGAACCCGGCGAAAACGCGACTCGGTAACTCGGCGACCGTCTCCGTCTCTGCGGTGTCGAGCGAATACGCGAGCACGCGACTGCCCACAACGAAGAAGAGCGCTCGGCCGTCATGTGACCAAATCGGGGAACTCAGTCGGTAGACGACGCCAGCCTCGCCTGGGACAGAGTACACGACTTGCGTGGCTCGCTTCCCGGTCCGCCCTGGGTGGAAGATGACGATCTCACTCGACTGTCGCGGCAGGAGCGCGGGGTCATTGCTGCTCAATCGTGTGTAGTTACGGAATCGAATGCATGCGACGGCGCCGCCATCCGGTGCGAGACTGGGCTGGAAATACGCGTCCCAGAGAGCCCCTCGCTGCGTTCCTCCTGTTTTCCTTCTCAGAACGACTTCATGGAACTCGTCTCCTTCCCATTCATGGTGTGGATGTTCAGATCTTCTCCCACCACAAGCCGGACTTGGCTGAGGGCGTCGGCTGCCGCACAACCAGCAGATGTGAGCGTCATGACAACCAGCGTGATCGCGACGATACCGCTGACGGGAGCAGGACGAGGCCTCCCCCGATTCGGCACTTCACTAGCGCGAGTGATAGTGGAGCAGCTGTTGCAGCGCGGGTTAGGCGGTGGTGTCACGTGCATACCAGTGTGAGTAGCCGACGGCGATTGCCACTGACGAGCCGCCTGCCAGCACCGACTGGGGGAGCAAGATGACTACCGCGACAACGAAAGCTCTCGGCTACACGCTGCTCGCTGACACCCGCGGACGCGATAGACGCCCGTCCGGTGCAGCGCGCAGTGAGACGCTCACGTCGCACACTCATTCGGTGACGAGCAGCGCGGAGTTGACGTGGTAGCCCAGGAGTAGAGGCGCTCCCTGTTCGACTCGCCATGAAAATTGCTCGTTCGCAGGCCCTCTAGCAAATTGCGACCGATACGTGAGCACCACGAGATGGCCTCCCGTGCCGCGCTGGACATTCCAGACGGGTTCCGAAGCCAACTGCCAGGCGCCCAGCTTTCTCTCAAGCCCCTCCATGAGGCGTAGGAACTGATCTTGCGTGGCAGCCTGACGAAACTCCGGGGCAGCCGTTCGGTAGATCTCGCCGAACGCTCGCTGCGACACGCGGGCTCGAAACTCCGCAACTCCCCGCTTGCCCTCCTCGGTGCCAGTGCTGCAAGAGGTTAACAGCAACGCCGTTGTGGCCAAGACCAAGATCCGGGAGCCGAGTCGCATCTCCATGTCCCTCTCCTCAATGCGCCTAGACATGATGGCCGCCGCGGTCGACTTCTCGTGGGTCGAAATGAACATCTTCAGACCTGACTCCTTGCTGAACCATCGGGCGGCTCTTCAGGAAGAGGACGCCCAGCAGAAGCTGGGGCAACCACCACACGAGAAGCCCAAGGGCCCACTGGACCGCGTCCATGTACAGTTCACGGCCGGTGGCGAGCACACCGAGGTACGCGGCTCCGATCAGCCAGCGGCCTCCGAACCCCGCCCCGCGCCGCTCGGATACGACCGCCGGCAGCGTGGACAGCAGGGAGGCGACGACCGCCATCCACCACCCTGGAGCCCACCGGCCTTCGACACTGACCCGGACCAGGAGCCACAGCCCGAGGATGGCGTGGCAGAGGCCGACGACTATGGCGAGGCTCCGTCCCACCAACCGTCCACGCGTCGCGGCGGTCATTTCCGCCGCGGCGCGCGCGGCTGCGAACGCGGGGGCGGCGCTCGAGCTCCTGCGTAGCAGAACGAGCGCGGCGACCAGCGGCGGGCCATAGTAAAGTGCGGCGTACGCCCACTCGTGCCACACGCCGCGGTAACCTGACACCGCCCAGGCGAGCGAGGCGAGGGCAAGCCACGCCGCGGCGGAGCGCCGGGCACCCCAAGCGCTCAGAACCAAAGCGGCCGGCGTGGACACGAGTGCCGCGGACATGACGAGCACGTCCCATGGTTCGGGCCCCGTTCTGTACAGGAAAAGCCCGAGCAGCCCCACGAGCCCGTGGTACGTGCCGACCACAACCGCAAGCGACTTTAGGAACGCGCCCAAGAGCAAGTACGGTCCGCTGATTTCAGCATATCGGCACTAATTATTCTCGCGGGTCAGTAGCGGTCCAGTTCTGGAGGGCCCGAGTCGGAGAACCGACTGACATGAGCGGCGAAAACGTGACCGGTACCAGAACCGAGGCAATCGCCGTCTTCGGCCACAAGCCGAGCAACCACAGCGTCATGGTGGCGAGTCCGATCAAGATCAGCACGCCAAGCGAGAGTATTCTCCACTTCTGCATCGTCATCTCCTCCCGTGTGGCCGTGTCCATTTCAAATGACATCGAAGCCGCAGAGGTGGGCCTCGATCGCCGCGCTGGTGTCGAAGTCAAGACGCGGGTATAAGCGTCTGACCTCGTCCCAGGCCGCGTGCAGTTCCCGGTTCGTGGTCTGGAGAGCCGGATCGCCCAGCATTCGGGCGAGGTCCGTGGAAGGGTCCTTGAGCTTCGCGTCCAAGAAGATCCGATAGAAACGAATCTGCTCCTCGGTCGCGAGGATCATTCGTCGGTGGATCGACGTGAGCTTCTGAGGGACATCGATGCGCTGCATTCGAGCCAGAACGTCGAGCTGCCTTCCCCGGTAGATCTCGTACAGCGCCGCATAGGCCGCCGGCGAGCGCCGGGTCTTCAGTACGCCGTCGATGTTCAGGCGATTGGTGATTCCGTCGTCCAGCAGCGTGACCAGCCTGTGGAAATACAGCAGTTCGTCGTGGACGTCGATCGAGCTCGCCTTGGTCGGGATCTGCCACCACGTGTACACCAGGCCGCGCGACGGCCAGTAGGCTTCGCTGACGCGCCAGTCGTAATAGCTGGAGACCGTTTCCACGGCGGTCACCACAACACGCTCGGGATAGGTGAACACGATCGCGGTGACGGCCGCGAGCGCGAGAACGACAAAAAGGCGGTTCAGGATCTTGAGCTGGTGACGCTTCCTCGCAGCGAGCGTCGCGTGCTCGGCGACGAACCGGCGGAGCGTCTCGACCACGTCGCTGGTCATCCACGCGCCGTGTCGGTCCGGGCAGGCGCTCACGTAGAGCCCTACGCCCGGCAGCGCGTTACGGACCAGGTCGCGCCGGCAGGTTGGACATGTAGTCGGGATCTCGCCCTTCGCGTTGGACTTGAGGATGTCGGCGAGCAACCGCTCGACGTCGTCCCGCCGGCCGCGCCCGAGCGCGGAATCGATGACCTGCAGCCGGTTACCCTCGATCCACATGGCCCTGCTCCCGTGAAAGCCTGAAATTCGACGTCTCAGATCACGTCAAACTGACAGAGGGCGCCTTCGATCGCCTGCGACGCCGCAGGGTCCAGACCTGGGTAAGTGCCCCGAATCAGGTCCCATGCCGCGTGCAGCTCGTAGTCCGAGGACCGCAGCGCCGGGTGCGAGAGCATCCGCGCCAGGTTCACCGAGTCGTCGCGCATACGCGCCTCAGTGAAGGCACCGTAGAATTCGATCTGGCGCTCGGTGGCGACGAGGATCCGGTCGTGGACCGGTCGGAGCCGCGCCGGGACATCGAGCCTTTTCAGCCGGGCGAGCACGTTTCCCTGCCTCTCGCGATAGATCCCGTACACGACCCCGTAGGTCGCGGGCTCCGACTTGCTCTGAAGCACGCCCTCGACGTCCCGTCGGTGTGTGACCCCGTCGCCGAGGACCGTCACGAGCTCTTGAAGATAGCGGCGCTCTTCCACGGGCATCGGCCTCCACGGGGTGACGCCGAGGGCGAGGCTGACCGCCAGGGCCGCTAGCGACGCGGCGAGGAGCGCGCTGAGCGTCTTGATACGGCTCCGCCTGGGCGCCGCGGTCGGGTGGCCGCGGCCGAGCCGGCGAAGGGCGGTAAGCGCATCGGGGCTCAGCCATGCTCCGTGTTCCCCGGGGCAGGCAAAGACAATCGCGACACCCTGAAGCTCAGACCTCACGAGCTCGCGGCGGCAGACAGCGCACGCGTTCGAGGTCGAGAGTCCGGACGCGCCGGTCCGGAGGATGTCGGCAATGAGCCCGTCGATGTCCTCCGCCCGCCCGGCCTCGAGCGCCGAATCAATCTGCTGGAGCTGGCCCGTCCGGACCCACATGGCTTGTCCCTCCCGCGAAGCTCGATCCGAAAAGAGATAAGCAAGGTCTGTTCCGAGGCAGGCGTCGCGAAAGTACCTGTCTTTGCGGGCTGGAATTATGGGTGGTCCGGTAAGAACGGTGTCAGGCGGACACGGAGTTACCGGCCACTCGGCGTCGTGGACTTGAGCTTCGGGATCCTTCGCCGACCGCGCTATGCGCCCTGGCCCAGATCCTCCATGAGTGCGCCCCGCGGCGACGCCCGCATGGCGTACCTAATGAGGCTCGCTAAGACGAGCAAGAAAGCATTCGACGTCGGCTGGCACGGCACACCTGCGCACGATAGCCGGCCAGAGCTCGACCGGTGGCGAAGTAACGAGCCCCCCTGCGAGCCGGACCGTGGCCAGATCGTCATGGAGGTATGGCCGGCGGCCGCAATGTAGCGCGTCACAGGACGCACGAATGCCTGGCCCGCATGCCTTCCAGGAACACGTCCGGCCCAAGTATCGACCGCTCCCGTCAGCCAAGAATACGTCCGCACCGTGGTTCAGGCTCTGGAGACGACCCTGGAGTCGTCGCCCCAATGCGGCCAGGGGTGCAAGCTCGGCGTCGTCTGTGACTGACACCAAGACGTCAACGTCCTTCGGGTCGGGGCGATCAGTGAGGATCGAGCCGATAAGCGCGATGCGGAGTACCCCTGGGAGAGTCGCAGCGGACCTGACGAACCTCAACACCTCGTCAAGAAATCGCTCGCGGCTACCGGCCTGAATCACGCGAGCACGGGAACCAAAAGCAAAGGCAACCACATTGGAGGGGCGTTCTTCGCTCCCAACAGCACTGGCAGCATGAAAAACGGAATGAACAGCAGGCTGAAGATTCCATAAAGCACAGACAGCATCTTCGCTGCCTGCATCGGAGCGATCCGAACGATCCGTTGTGTCATGTTCCCCTCCCTTGATCGCTCACCCGAGACCTAACGGCCTGCGACTCACCCGCGGCGGCCGCGAACCTTGGATTCAAATCAGCTCGATCGTCGGGCGGCCGCCGTCGGGTGCAGTCGCTGTTAGACCGCCCTCGTTCTCACCAATATCATCAGCCCGGACGCCCAGGCCAACTTCGTGGCAACAAATCCGGGTCGGGTTTCCAGCTCCGTGATCAGCGCCGGAACCTTTGGTGCGTGCCCCTCCGGCCATGACGCCTGGGGTAGAAGGTCGTCGATAAAATAGATACCGCCGACTTTCAGGAGCGAAAGCGCAAGATCCAAGTGCGTGAACTTGCCGGGCCCGGCGTCCGCGTAGATGAGATCGAATTGCTGCTGGGCCGATTGTTCGAGAAACGTCGCACCGTCCACGAGGCGAAACGTCACGCGGGAGTCGTGTCCAAGATGACGACGAGCGATTTCTAATACCTTGGGATCGCTATCAACCGAGGTGAGTCGAGAATGAGCGTCCATGCCGGCGAGGAGCCAAGCCGTACCAACGCCAGTACCGGTCCCGATCTCGAGAAATTTGCCGCCCGGCTTCGATGCCGCGAGTGCGCGAAGGAGGGAGCCAGTTTTCGGCTCAGACGCGAGGGCAAAGCCGATCCCTTCGGTGTCGCGGCGGATGCCACCCAGGGCAGCCGGGATCTGAGGGATTCTGTGATCGTTCATCGAAACGATCTCTATGCCGTTACCGCCTACAGGTTCACCGTCTCATAGCAAGGTGCCTTGCCCCAGACAAACAGACGATAACTTTTGCGAAGGCCGAGCCGAAGATATGGGTCGCCCTCGACCAGCCTCACGGCTTCGTCTCTCGAGTCGACCTCCATGACCCAGAGCCCGCCGACGTACTACTCGCCGGGCGCAGGACGCAGACCCCCAGCGATCACGATCTTGTCGCGATTCGCAGCCAAGTAGGCGAAGTGTGCTCCCGAGTGCTCCTTCCTGACCGACTCGCGCCCCTCGTTGTCGTCGAAGATCGCCACCCATCGCATGCTGGACTCCCTGCCTCCTGGTTCTAGGTCGGGCCTCGCCCCGAAAGCCCCTTCCCCCGGTGCTACTAACGACTGGGCTGAGCCGAGGGCTCTGCCCCGCCGTGCCAGCCGAGGACAGCTGGCGGATCCGGCGCTCATTCGGCGCCGCCGGCTCCCCGCACCTCAAACGTCGCGCTGGCACGCAGACGGCCGTCTGCATCCACGAGTGACAGTCGGTGTTTGCCCGAGCGTGGCGCCCACAGCACGAGAGACGTGGCAATGCCGATATCGGCTCCGTCCAGAACCCACCGCAAATCGGGCGACGCGTGCTCGGCCTCGAAGGCGACGCGTTGGTATGTGGCCGGAATGTCGGGGTCGAGCGCGATGCGTGTCCCCGAGGTCGGAGCCACAATGCGCGGATGCCCGTAGTCGCCGATCCTCGGCAGCGCGATCGGCTCTGTGCCCTCGAGGAACCACTCCTCGCGCGCCGGCTCCACGGTCCGGGCGAAGTCGGCCCGCGCCCGAACGACGCCAGCCGGCGGCCCGGGAGCGGCACTGGACCGCGCACGGTGGAGGAACGTCATGATCTCCAGCCACACAGGAGCGGCGCCGGTAATACCGCTCACATTCCACATCGGCTCACCGGAAAAATTTCCAACCCAAACCCCCACGGTGTAGTCGCGGGAGTATCCGACGCACCAGTTGTCGCGCATGTCCTTGCTCGTTCCTGTCTTCACCGAGGTCCAGAACGGTGTGGCCAGGGCGTTTTCGAGCCCAAAGGTGGCGCTGCGACTCTCGCGGTCGGCGAGCATGTGTGACACGAGGAACGCGGCGGCCTCAGAGTACACGCGTCGCTGCTCGCCTGTCGTCTCGCCGGGCGTGAGACGAAGGCGGCTCCACCGACCGCGATTGGCGAGCGTCCGGTAGGCGTTGACGAGCTCCCACAGGCTCACGTCGGCGGAGCCGAGTGCGAGGGCCGGGCCGTAGAAGTCGCCTCCCTCGCGCAGGCCTTCGAAGCCGAGGTGTCGCAATCGTTGTGCGAATACTTCGTCGCCGACGAGACCCAGCGTTCGCACGGCGGGGACGTTGAGCGAAGAGGCAAGCGCGGTGCGCACGCTGACGAGGCCGAGGAACCGCTCGTCGTAGTTTTGGGGCCGGTAGAGCCCGCCCGCAACCAGGATCTCAACCGGGCTGTCCTCGACGAGGGAGGCCGGCGTGACGAGACGCTCGTCGAGGGCGAGGGCGTAGAGGAACGGCTTGAGCGTCGAGCCTGCTTGGCGCCTGGCCCGGACGCCATCGACCCAGCGTGCGCTCGACGCGTCACCCGCGCTGCCGACGTAGGCGAGCACGCCTCCCGTGGCGTTATCCACGACGAGGACGGCGCCGTCCTGGACGTGCTGGGCGCGCACAGAAGCGAGTTGAGCCAGGAGCGCGTTTGCGGTGAGCCGCTGGAGCGGGGCATCGAGCGTGGACCGCACCACGACCGCCGCGGGTGCCGCCGCCGTCGGCGGCCCGAGCAGCCGCGACGCGACGTGCGGTGCGAGTACCACCCGCGGGCCGGTGCCCCT
>Ga0209159_1001353_pt1 | contig 19045 bp, 19 predicted proteins | sample GraSoiAngelo_144_FD_185901 | JGI IMG/M metagenome (GOLD analysis project Ga0209159, IMG submission 185901) | Grasslands soil microbial communities from the Angelo Coastal Reserve, California, USA - 14_1009_02_40cm (SPAdes) (version 2) | ecosystem: Environmental > Terrestrial > Soil > Grasslands ...
GAGATGATCGAAATCGTACGAGCCGAGACGCCGCCACGGCGACGAGGCGCGCCTGCGGTCGCCGGTCGAGGCGCGTCTGAGATGATCGAAATCGTGCGAGCCGCAGGCCGAGGCGAGCCCGAGATGGCGCGGAGGTGCTAGGACCGCGGCTGCTGCGCGGCTACGGGTTCACGGTGGCCGGTATCGCCATCGGCGTGGCCGGCCTCACCGCGCTCGGCGGGATGAGCGAGCGCATCGTGCGCTTCATCGAGGGCGGCGATCGCTTCGTCCTCGGCCAGATCTCGGTGGCTGGCCGGGGCCTCGGGATGGGAACGGGCTTCACGGCCGGTGGCCTGCTGCCCGCGTCCGCCATCCGCGCCATCGCCGACGTTCCGGGCGTCGCCGGCGTTCAGCCTCAGGTGATGTTGCCGCTCAACCCCACGACGTCCCAGTTCATGACGCTCACGCAGGAGCTGGTCCTCGGCCTGGACCTTTCGGTGCCGATCCCGAACCGCCACTACCCGACGCTTCCGGTACGCACGGGCCGCTTCCTGTCCGGCGGTGACCGGCACGTCGCCGTCGTCGGCGCGGCGTTCGCGTCGTCGCGCGGCCTCGACGTCGGCGCGCGACTCACGCTCGAGGGCGAGACGTACGAGATCGTGGGTGTGCTCGACCGGACGCTCACGGCGCCCGATCGCTTCGTCATCGTCTCCATCGCCGACGCCCGGACCCAGTGGGTGGCAAAGGACCCGATGCTCAGGACCGTGCTCGCCTCCGGCGCCGTGCCGGTGCGTGCCGAGGATCTCAACACGGGAGCGGCCGTCGGCTGGCGGACCGGCGAAGACCCTGATGTCGTTGCCCGCCGCATCGCCGAGCGCGTGGCCGGCGTGAACGTCCAGATCCCCAGCGAGCTGTCCCGGCAGCTCCGCGCGTCGACCGTGTTCTTTTCGGCGCTGCTGACGGGGATCGCGGCTCTCGGCCTCGTCATCGGCGGCCTGTCGGTGGCGAACACGATCGCGGCCGCGGTCTTCGAGCGGATCCGGGACTTCGGAGTCAAGCGCGCGCTGGGAGCCACCGACGCTCAGCTCGGCCGCGAGGTCCTCACCGAGTCGCTCGCCGTCACGCTGTCGGGCGGCGTGACCGGCATCGTGATCGCCATCGCGCTGGGCCGGGGCATCGATCTCTGGATCAGCCGCGGCCAGCAGCTCTTCCTGTTCTCCGCCCGTCTCCTCGCGGGGGCGTTGATCTTCGCCGGCCTGCTCGGCGCCGTCGCGGCGCTCTACGCCACGCTCCGGGTCGTGCGCTTGTCGCCGGCGGAGGCGATTCGCCGGGGCGCGTGATGCTGCGCGCCCGCGGCCTCGTGAAGACGTATCGGGCTCCCGCCGGTCCCCGCATCCCGGTGCTCGACGGCGTGGACGTGGACGTCAAGGCCGGGGAGCTCGTCGTCGTCGCGGGCGCGTCCGGCTCCGGCAAGAGCACGCTGCTGAATCTGCTCGGCTTGCTCGAGGACGCCGACGCGGGCGACGTCTGGTTCGCCGACGAGCACGTGAGCGCGCTGAGGCGCTCGGCGCGGAGCGGTGCGCGCGGCCGCTTCGTCGGCTTCGTCTTCCAGTCGTTCCTGCTGCTGCCATCGCTGACCGCGCTCGACAACGTCGTGCTCGCCGCCCGTTACGTGGGCCGAAGCGGCCCGGAGACCCGGCGGCGCGCGCGGGAGCTGCTGGAAGAGCTCGGCGTCGCCGAGCGGCGTGAGCATTACCCGCCGCAGCTCTCGGGCGGTGAGCAGCAGCGGGTGGCCTTCTGTCGCGCCGTGCTCAACGACCCTCCGCTGCTGCTGGCCGACGAGCCGACCGGCAACCTCGACGATGCCAACGCCCACGTCATCGCCGGAGCCCTGCGCCGGCGCGCGGCGGCCGGGGGCGCCGTCGTGGTCGTGACGCACCGTCCCGAAGCCTTTGTTCCGGCAACAGCGGTGTTCAGGATCGAGAATGGTAGGCTCGAAGGATGCCCATTGAAGAAGGAGGTCGCGCCATGAAGGCTGTCGTCGTGCTTTTGGCTGTGATTGTGGCGATGCCAGCCGCGGCCGCAGAGCCTCTGACGCGTACGTACATCGCGCCGGTCGACCGCGTGTGGACCGCGACCGAAGCGGTGCTCAAGCAGCTCGGCTGGGAGATCGACAGTGAGGACTGGAAGATCGGCTACATCACGACGGACTCCCGTGATCTCGCCGCCGCCGGGAGCAAAGACTATGGCGTCTACGCGAAGGGCACCCGTCATCGTCTGCAGCTCCAGGTCAAGGCCGCCGGCTCCGGCCGCACGATGGTCTCGGTCGAGCGCATGGTGTTCCGCCGCGAGCGCATCTTCTGGCACGACAAGGACGAGCCGATGGCGGTGAGCGACCGGGCCGTCGAGAAGTCGCTGCTCGACGCCATCGGTAAGGCCCTGTGAGGCGCGGCCTCGTCGGCCTGGCGCTCGCCGTCGCTCTCGTGACGCCGGCGCTCGCCGGTGAACCCGTCGAGCTGACGTATCCCGCCGACTTCGATCGCGTGTGGACTGCCGCCGAGAAAGCGCTGAAGGCCGAAGGCTGGGGTATCGACGATGCGGCGCGGCCACTGGGGGTGTTCGTCACCAAGACCCCGCGCGTGCCCGGGAGCGACGATGCGATGTGGGCCATCACCCAGCGCGTGCGGCTGCGGGTGACGCTGACCACGGCCGGGGTGAGTCAGACCCGCGTCCAGGTTCAGCGCGAGATGATCCGGCGCGAGCGAATCTTGTGGGGCGAGCGCGACTCGGGCGGCGCCAGCGCCGATGCGCTCGCTCAGCGGACGCTCGAGGAGCGCGTGCTCGCCGCGATCGCGCGAGAGCTCTGATGCTCAAGACGTTCACGCTCGTCCTCGTCGCGACGATCCTCGGGGGGACCGGGCACGTCCTGCTCGCCAAGGGCATGCGGTCGGTCGGCGACCTCACCGAAGCCGGCGGCGACCGGGTGGTCGCCATGATCGGGCGCGCAATCGGGAGCCCGTGGCTGCTGATCGGGGTCGCCCTGCAGGCGGCGTTCTTCCTGATGTACCTGACGCTGCTGTCACGGGCCGACGTGAGTCTCGTCTTGCCGATGACCGCGATCGATTACGTCACCGTCGTCGTCCTCGCCGGCGCCCTGCTCGGCGAGCCCGTCACCGCCGCGCGCTGGGCCGGCATCGCGTTGATCGTCGGCGGCGTGTTCCTCGTCTCGCGAAGCTGATCATTCCCGCCCGCGCGCCGCGCGGGCATCGCCGAGCAGCTCGGCCACGGTCGTCAACCGGTAGCCCGCGTCGCGCAGGCCGTCGAGCATTGTCCCAAGCGCCGCGACCAGGCGGGCCGGAGCTCCCGCCACGCCCTCGGCGTCGTGGAGATCGATGATCGCGCCCGGGCTCACGCGCGTCACGACGTACTCCGCCTGCGCCTCGGCGCTTCGCGGCCTCAGTCCCTCCGGCTGCAGCGACCAGAAGACGCAGCGCTCTCCCGTGCGTGTGAGCGCCCGTCCCATGGCCGCGTTCACCATGCCCCATGGCGGCCTGAAGTGACGAGGCGCCACACCGGTCAGCTCAGCGAGGGTGACGTGGCCGCGCGCGATCTCATGCTCGGTGCGACGAGGGCTGCACAGCCAGAGACTCGGATGTGACCACGTGTGATTGGCAACCTCGTGGCCGGCGTCGGCGATCGCGCGCACCACGTCGGGCGCTGCCGCCGCCCGCCGGCCGATGAGGAAGAACGTCGCCCGCGCGCCGTGCGCGGCCAGGACGTCGAGGACGCGCGGCGTCCATCGCGGATCCGGGCCATCGTCGAAGGTGAGGGCGACGGCGCGATTCTGGACAGGGCCGCGCCAGGTCGCGGTGCCCGTGAAGAGGTGGGGCAGCCACGCGTAGCCGATGAAGGCGCCGGCGACGCCGAGGCCGATCCGCGCTGCCCGGCCCGCCAGGCTCATCGCTGCTAGACTTGCTGCGTGAAAGGCCAAACGCTGATTCGCATCGCCATCTGGCTCGCCACCGTGATCTGTGTGGCGATGCTGTTCGCGCCCCTCACGGGCGATCTCATCGGCCGGCTGGGCGCGCTGAAGGATTCGTTCGGGGTGCAGTGAGCGCTCCGGCGCCGCCGGTACGCCAGCCCAGGAACGCGACGCCCCCGCTGAGGCCCACGACCACGAGCGCGGTCGCGACGGTCGACAGGCTCGACAGCGCGGCCAGCGTCGTGCTGGACAGGCCGACGAAGACCAGACCGACCACGGGGAGGACGGGCGCCCCGCACCCCATGACGCTGCAGGGACCAGTCGATAATCCCACGACGCTGACCAGCGCTCCCAGCGCACCGCCGCGCCGGCTCAAACGCGCACCGGTTCCCAAGATTCCGAGGGCGCGGGCTCGCGCCCACAGCGCGAAGTACGCGCCGACAAGCAGCGACGTGCCGATCATCCGGGCCACGTCGCGCACGTCGACGGCGAAGCCCCACTCGGTTCCTCCCATCGGGCTGTCCGACGAGAACCAGAAGAGGGCCAGGTCGGGAAGCTTCTCGAGCTTCTGGCGCCAGGGCACCGAAGACGCGAGATACTCGGGCAGCCGCCGGAGCCAGGGATTGACCGTGACGTAGTCGACGGGTGTGCGGGCCACCGAGAGCACCAGCGGCGGCAGCACGACGCTGAGCACGAGCGTGGCAGCGGCCGCGCCCGTGAAGATTGCCGGGCGCTCGCCGATGGCGCTGCTCACGCCCCGGACCGCGCGCCTGACGCTCCCTCGCCATGAACTCGCCATCGTCTCGCGTCGATCATGGCCGCAAAGCCGCAATGCCGCAAGGCTCGTCCGCGCCGCCCGGCTTGACTTTGCTGGGCCGGCGCGATATCCAGCGGTATCCACTGGCGCCGTCACCCGATACCGCACGGAACCGCCCACCGAAGGGGGACCTATGACTGAAGAGGTGAGTCGTCGCGATTTCCTGAATCGGCTCGGCGTGACGATCGGGGCGGTCGGCGCATCGGCCGGCTCCCTGATCGCGCCCGAGCCTGCGCACGCCCAGGCGCCGATGCAGCCCAAGGGCACCATTCCCGACAAGCCGTACAAGACCGGCCACATGACCTTCTTCACGGGGCCAGCGGCCGTGCTCGGTGAGCAGTCCTACAAGGGCCACATCCTCGCCGCCGACGAGATCAACGCGCAGGGCGGACTGCTCGGCAAGCGCAAGATCGAGACGGTGAAGGCGGACGAGGCCGCGGGCACCGACGCCAACGTCAAGGAGTTGCGCCGGATGAAGCTGTCGGAGAGCATCGACTGCTTCACCGGCGTCATCTCGAGCGGCAACACGCCGGCGCTCGGCCCCGTCGCCGAGGAGCTGAAGTGCCTGACGGTCTTCACGGATGGCTGCACGGATTTCCTGTTCGAGAAGGCCGTGCCCAACCCTCACTACGTCTTCCGGCTGACGAACATCCAGTCGGCCGACGGCGTGATGGCGGCCATCGCGGCCACCCAGGCCTGGCCGAAGATCACCAAGATCGCCCACATCCATCCCGATTACTCCTACGGACGCAATGCCTTCGACCACTTCAACATCGCGATGAAGAAGCTCTCGGGCAACATCCAGGTGGTGTCGGAGGCGTGGCCCAAGCTGGGCACGACGGAGTTCACCGCGCACATCACGAAGACGATCTCGGCGAAGCCGGATCTCCTGTTCTGCTCGGTGTGGGGCGGTGATTACGTCGCGTTCTACAAGCAGGCGCTCCGCTATGACCTGTTCAAGAAGATGAAGATGGCGACGACGCTGGCCTTCGGCGTGGCGCCGCACGCGCTCGGCAAGGACCACCCGGAGGGCGTCGTCGCCGGCGTCCACGCCAACTATCACTTCATGTACCCGGGCGGCAACAAGTGGCCGCTCAACACGCAGTTCGTCAAGAAGTTCCACGACCGCTGGAAGGAATATCCGAACTTCGAGGCGGAGGGCGCCTACACCGCGCTCTACATGTTGAAGCTGGCCATCGAGAAGGCCAATTACCTCACGGGTGGCTGGCCGGACGACGATGCGATCATCGCCATGCTCGAAGGCCTGATGTACGCCGGTCCGTCGGGCTACAACTACATTCGGCCCGACAACCATCAAGGCTACAAGGACGCCATCACGGGCTTCGCCATGCAGTCGCCCGAGTATCCGTTCCCCGTGCACGATCCCAAGCGCGTCATCACGGTGCCGATCCGCAGCATCACGGCGCCGCCCGGCTATCCCAAAGGTGAGCCGACGACGACGTACAAGTGGATCGACGAGACCTGGCCGCGGGTCGTGTAGCGGCACGACGTGCCTGACGGGAAGAGGGGCAGGCACCCGGCCTGCGATACAGCACTTGTCCGGGCGCCCGCCCCGCTTCCCGTCGCCTCCTCAGCCACGACACGATCCGCGGCCGGTCTCGTGAGCCGCTCGTTCGTCGTCATACTCCTCGTAACCGCGATCGTCGGGGTGGGGCCGGTGCGGGCGGGTCACGAGATGCCGTTCTATCCGTCGTACTACCCGCAAGAGATCACCGTCGAGGCGATGCCGGCGACCGTCGCCGCCGCGCGGCTCGAGAAGAACACCGTGCACACCTTCGTCGGCAGCGATCCGTTCGCCGGCCGAGCGTTGCCACCTACGCTGGCCGGCGTGGAGTCGCTCGGTTCCTACATCGTCGTGACGCTGAACGCGAAGACGGCGGCGCTCGCCACCGCGGAGGCTCGCTGTGCGGCGGCGCGCGCGATCATCGCCGGCCTCAAGGGCGCAGGCTGGCGGCCACATCCATATCCCGTGACTCCCTACCATCCGGATCATCTGGCGCACGTCGATCTCATCGATGCCGCCGTGAAGGCTCAACCACGCACGCCAGGCGCGCGAGCGATGTCACCCCTACACGTTCGTCCGGTTGGCGCGCTCGCCGAGCGTCTGCTCGGTGGTCGTCGCAGCACCGGCGTCTGGGATGCGCTGGTGGAAGAAGTCAGCGTTCGCGCTCTCGTCCGCGCGCATACCGCCACGCTCAATGGCGGCAGCGCGCCGCCTTGGATCAGAGAGGGATGGTTTCACGCCTGGCTCCTCCATCCCACGCCGAGCTCGCAGGATCTCGCGCAACGCTTGATGGGAGGCGGCGGTGAAGACACGGTGGAGCGCCTGAACCTCGAGCGGGCGCTGGTCAGCCGCATCCGTGGCGGTTGCGAGCGCGTCGTGGCGGGCTACACCGTGCGGCGCGAGGTGCTGAACAACGACTACTCGGCCGGTGTCGAGAACGTCGCGGGCGATTCGCTCACGGGCCTCGATGCCACGGTCTTCCTCCGGACGGTGAAGCTCAAGGACTTCCCCTGGAACGGCTGGCTCACGATCGGCGTGCCCGAGCGGCCGACCGCGGCCTGGAACCCGATCGCCGGCTTCACGGATGCGACCGGGCGTTTGCTCTGGTCTGGCCTGAGCGACGGCGCGCTCTTTCCCGAGCCCTACGGCGGCGGCTTCGCCGAGAATCGCGTCAGGCTCGCGACGACTGAAACGCAGACGGGGAATCTCGCCGTCCCGGTCGACGCGATCGTGCCCGAGGCGGGAACCGGCACGCTCCGCGAGGTGGGCCCGGGCAAGACGGCGCGGGCGAAGCTGACGTATCGCGTCCTCGGCTCGGCGTATCACGACGGAAGCCGGATGACGGCCGCGGACGCGCTCTACGGCCTGGCCTTCGCCTTCCGCTGGGGAGGCGGGCGGGGGCGCGAGGAGGACGCCGAGATCCGCCGGGCCACGGCGCTCATGCGCGAATGGCTCGTCGGCGCGCGGGTGCTTCGCGTCGAGACCGACGTGCTCCGCTTCGGCGACGTGACGATGACGTACGACGTTCCGATCGTGGAGATCTACCTGGCGCACACGCTCCCCGACGCGTCGAGCCTGGCCGTCGTCAGTCCGCCCTGGACGCCGCTGCCGTGGCCGGTGGTGGCGCTGCTCGAGGAAGCGGTCACGCGGGGCGTCGGCGCGTTCTCGGCGGAGGCAGCGAAGCGTCGCGGCGTGCCGTGGCTCGACGTCGTCCGCGACGTGAAGACGCGCGATCGTCTGCTCGCCCTGCTGGCTGAGCTCGAGCGCCAGGCGTTCGTCCCCGCCGCGCTGGCCGGGCGGGTGACGCCGGCCGACGCTCGAGAGCGCTGGGCGCGGCTTCAGCAGTTCGCCGCCGATCACCACCACGTGCTCGTCACCAGCGGCCCGTACGTGCTGCACGCGTGGTCGCCGAGCGGCGCCGTGCTGCGCGTGTTCCGCGACTTCAGCTATCCGCTCGGCGTCGGCTCCTTCGATCGCTACGCGGTTCCGCTTCACGGCGCCGTCGTGCGCGCCGACGTGAAGGCCGACCGCATCGAGATCCAGGCCGAGGCCGAGCGCGTGGAGCGATTCGGCCGCGAGCACCGGCTGGTGCGGGAGCCGGTGGGAAGTCCCTCCGTGCAGAAAGACCGCGGCGCGGTGGTCGTGTGCCGCTATGTGATCGTCGGGCCCGACGGCGCCGTGGTGCGAGCGGGCGCGACGGGTGCGACGTCGAGCGGCCTGTTCGTGATCGGGCGCGAGGGCGTGTCACCGGGCTCGACCGCGCTCCTGCAGATCGCCGTCGACGGCACGCAGGCGACGGCGGCGACTCGGACCGTGTCGCTGCCGTGATAAGGTAGCGCCCTCGTGGATACGCTCGTCACGCAGATCCTCAACTCACTCTTCTACGCGTCGATCCTCTTCCTCATCGCCTCCGGGCTCTCGCTCGTCTACGGCGTGATGCGGATCGTGAACATGGCCCACGGCAACCTCTACGCCATCGGCGCGTACGTGGCGGCGTGGGCGATCGGCCTCGCCAGCAGCGAGCTCCACGTGAGCCTGCTCTTCGTGCTGCTGATCACCGGCGCGCTGGCGGCCGCGCTCGCCGGCGCCATCATCGAGCCGATGTTCTTGCGTCCGCTCTACCGGCGCGCCGAGGAGTACCAGCTCCTCATGACGTTCGGCCTGCTGCTCGTTCTCGAGGACGTCATGCGCCTGCTCTGGGGGCCGCACCCGCTGACGGCCAGCGCGCTGTCGGAGGCGCTCGGCAGCATCTCCGTCCTGGGCGCGACCTATCCGACGTACAACATCTTCGTCATCGTGGTCGGCGCGCTCGCCGCCGTGGGGCTGGGCGCGTTCGTCTACCGCACGCGCTTCGGCGTGATGCTGCGCGCGACGTCGCAGGACATGCGCATGGCCTCGGCGCTCGGGATCAACGTCAAGCGCGTGTACGTGCAGGCCTTCACCCTGGGCTGCCTCATGGCCGGGCTGGGCGGCGCCGTCGTCATGCCGATCTCGGGCGCCGTGCTGGGCATGGGCGTCGACGCGCTCATCCTCGCGTTCGTTGTCGTCGTGATCGGAGGGCTGGGAAGCCTGGAAGGTGCACTCGTCGGCGCCCTCATCGTCGGCTTCGTGCGCACGCTCGGGATCACCTACTTCGCCGAGGTCGAGCTCGCCATCCTCTACCTCATCGCGGCGGTGGTCCTGTTCGTCCGGCCGGCCGGTCTCTTCGGGCGCGCGTGACCGCCCGCGTTCAGCCGTGACCGAGCTCGCGCTGGCGTCACCACGCGTGTGGAGCGGCCGCCGAGTCGTGATCGGCGCGCTCGCCGTCGGCGCGCTCGCCGTCATTCCGGCGGTGGCCTCGCCGTTCCAGACCATCACCATCTGCTACGGACTCGTCTTCGCCATCGCCGCGCTCGGCTTCAACCTGCTGCTCGGCTACACGGGCCTGCTCTCGTTCGGCCACTCGGCCTACTTCGGCACCGGCGCCTACGTGGTGGCCCTGCTCGTGAAGTACCTCGGCGTGGCCTCGATGGAGCTCTTCGTGCTGGCGGGCATCCTCGGCTCGATCGCGGTGGCCGCGCTCTTCGGCGTGGTGTGCGTGCGGTACACGCGGATCTTCTTCGGCATCCTCACGCTGGCGCTCTCGCAGGTGCTGTGGAGTCTCGCCCTCAAGCTGTTCTGGGTGACCGGAGGCAGCGACGGCCTTCGCGTGCCCACGCCCACGCTGCTGGGCGGGCTGGGCGGCCCCGGCGCCGACAAGGTCGAGTTCATCGCCCACCGCTACTACTACTACGTGCTCATCCTCTTCCTGGTCGCGACGGCGGCCATGTGGGTGATCGTGAGCTCGCCCTTCGGCAAGGCGCTGCAAGCCATCCGCGACAACGAGACCCGCGCCGAGTTCGTCGGCGTGCAGGTGTGGAAGTATCGGTGGATCGCCTTCGTCATCTCGGGGGCGTTCACCGGGCTGGCCGGCGCGCTGTGGGTGCCGCTCAACGGCCTCACCACGCCCGACATTCTCTACTGGCCGTTCTCGGGCCGCATCGTGTTCTTCACGGTCCTCGGCGGCTTTCGCACCTTCGTGGGGCCCATCGTGGGCGCGATCGCCTACAACTATCTCGAGACGTACGCCGTCGGGTTCACCGTGTACTGGCAGCTCGTGCTCGGCATCGTGCTCGTCCTGCTCGTGCTCACCATGCCCACCGGACTCGTCGGCACCGCCATCCAGATCTTCGAGCGCGTCCGGCGAGCGCGCCGACCGTGAGCCTGCTCGAGACGACGGCGATCACCAAGACGTTCGGCGCCAACCGGGCCGTGGACGCCGTCGATTTCACCGTCCGCGCCGGCGAGCTGCTGGCGCTGATCGGCTCGAACGGGGCGGGCAAGACGACGCTCGTCAACCTCATCAGCGGGCTCCTGCGAGCCGACGAGGGCACCATCCGCTTCTCCGGAAAGGACATCACCCGGCAGACGGTCAACCAGCGCATCCGGGCCGGGATCGCGCGGAGCTTCCAGCTCGTCAACCTGTTCGATCATCTGAGCGCCTTCGACAACGTCGCGCTCACGATCTTCGCCCGCCAGGGCAAGACGCGGAGCCTGACCACGCTGGCCGGCCGCGATCAGGCGGTGGCCGACGAGTCGATGAGCATCTTGAAGGAATTCGGCCTGGCTCCGAAGGCGCCCACGCTGGCCGGTGGGCTCTCCCAGGGGGAGCGGAAGCTGCTGGACGTTGCCATCGCCTATGCGCTGCGGCCCACGCTGCTCTTTCTCGACGAGCCGACGAGCGGCGTGTCCACGCGCGAGAAGGCGCCCATCATGGACGTGGTCACCTCGATCGTGCGCTCGGGCAACATCACGGCCGTGGTCATCGAGCACGACATGGACATCGTCTTCCGCTACTCCGACCGCATCGTCGCGATGCACCAGGGCGCGATCCTGGCCGACGGCACTCCCGACGAGATCAGGCGGAACGAGCAGGTGACGACGACGCTGATCGGCACCGGAGAGACGGCGTGAGCAGTCAGCTCCTCGAACTGGCCGCGGTCGACACCTACCGAGGCGCGGCTCACGTGCTGCGCGCGGTCTCGCTGGCCGTGAACGAGGGCGAGACGGTTTGCCTGGTCGGACGCAACGGCGCCGGGAAGACGACGACGCTGGAGACGGCGATCGGGCTGTTGCCCGTACGCTCGGGCGTCATCCGCCTGCGCGGGCAGGAGATCACCCGGACGCCGACCCACGATCGAGCCCGGCTCGGGATCGGCTACGCGCCCGAGGACTGCGGGATCTTCCCCGACCTCACCGTGGCCGAGAACCTCCAGATCGGCCGCTGGCTGGCCACGGACAAGGGCCACGGTGGCGCCGTGGACGAGCGCATCGCGGCGCTCTTCCCCGAGGTGGAGCAGTTCCTGCCGCGCCGGGGCCTCAACCTGTCGGGCGGACAGAAGAAGATGGTCGCGATCTCGCGCGCCATGGCGCTGGCCCCGTCCATCCTCCTCCTCGACGAGCCCTTCGAAGGCCTGGCGCCGGTCGTGGTCTCCCGGTTCATCGAGGCCGCGCGGAAGATCAAGGCGATGGGGATCTCGCTGCTGATCGCCGAGTCCCACGTCACCAACGCCGCCCGGGTGGCCGACCGGCTCTACGCGATCGATCGCGGGGAGATCATCTTCGCCGGCGATCCTCGCCGCGCGCTCGACAACGAAGAGGTCATGAAGACCATCCGGGGGTAGGGGCGCGCCGCCCTCCCGGGCATTCAACCGACGAGGGCGCCGGCCGCGTTTACAGAGCCCCTCCATCGTCGGATCTAACGCGGTGCGAGTGCGAGCCATCCATGCGTGTGGCACTTTGCTTGCGGCCATATCGGTACGGAGGTGATCCCCATGAAACGAGGGATCGTCGCCCTCATGGTCGTGTTCGGGTTCGCGTCCCCTGCCCAGGCTGCTCCTGGTGATCCACGCCTCGTCCAGGGAGTCCTGGAATGGCCGGCCAAGCTGACGGTCGAGCCGTTCGTGGTGATCCGAACCGACGACGGGCGGTGGTACTACGCCGAGGTCAAGGCCGCGAAGCGTTTCGAGTCGGGTCCGCTCAGCGCGGGAGGGCGGGTGACCGTCCTCGGAACCGAGGCGGCCAGGCCGCACGAGATCAACGCGATCGCCTTCGGCTCGGGCGACGCGGCGGCGCTGGCGCTCGCGCTCATGCCCCACGTCAATGCTCCCGCCAGCGCGCCAGCACCGGCGCCCGCGGCGCAACCACCGGGCTCGCCCAGGACGGAGTCCTTGCCGGCCAAGGTGGAGCTGTCGGCGACGCCGAAGGCCGAAGTGCCGATACCCAAGGCAGTCGCGAAGGCCGAACCGGTCGCCACAACGCCGGTGGTCGCTCCCACGCCAGCAGCACGCCCGGCGCCGGCCGTGACCACGACCCCGGTCGTCGCGCCCGTCCCGCCCGCGCCGGCCGCACCGTCGGTATTGGCGTCACCGCCAGCGGCGGCGTCGACGCAGGCTCCCGCGAAGCCAGCTCCTGAGCCGCCAACCGCAGCCGTCTCGACGCCTGCTCCGCCAGCGGCAGAGAAGTCGATGGCCGTGAATGAGCCCGAGCCGGCCGGCGACGGGCCGCGCTGGACGGAGCTACGGGGCACGGTCAAGGTCATCGCAGGCAACTGGATCGTCGTGCGCACCGACAAAGGACAGCTCGTGCTCGTCGATCTCTCGACCGTTCGCGGCGGAGCGGCGTCGCTCAGGCCGGGAGCCGCCATCGCCCTGTACGGGACGCCCACCGAACAGAAGTTTCAGGCGATGGGCATCGTCCCGCCGGACAATCGCCCGGCGCCCAGGCCGGCCACCATTCCATCCCGCCGCTGACGTCGCGCTGTCGGAGAACGTGACGACCTCACGTTCCGCGGCGCACGAGACCGCGCTCGATTCTTTCAAAGCCAAGTCATTTCCACCTGGCGAGCGATTTGCACTGGACTAAAGCAACGCTCGAACGTTGGAGCGGACAAAAGCCGCACAGCAGAGAGCGAAAAGCGCCGCTCGCCGTCGCCCCCGGCGGGCGGCGCTTCCTAAAATCTCGCGAATCACTCACGGAAGCGACCTCCTCTTCACATCCCCGACATCGTCCAACGCGCTTTATCAAAGCCGACGCTGCCCCATCGCCGCCGTCGGAACTGTTGCCAGACCTCGTGGAGTCCGAGTTGCTGCCCGATCGGCGCCAAGGGCATCGGCGACTGGAACCTGGCGGAGGGGGGTGACTGGACGACGCTCAGCCGGCGGCACGCCGCCAGCACTGAGACTTGCGGGTGATCTGGGGCCGGTCGTCTCCGATCCACAGCGAGCGCAACTGTTGCTTCCCGTCCTTGATCGCGTCTTGTAGTGTCGGGAACTCCGCTCGCGACTCCCTCACGAGCTGACCGCCGTGGCGAATCTCCCACCGCCACTGACGTTCCCGCTCGGCGACCGCAACAACCTCCATGAAGCTGGTCCTCCCGAGTGCGTCAAATTGAGCAATCGGGGTGCCTGTGACTTCCCCGTATCCCGATCACTTCCATGGGGCCTCCGGCGCGTTGGGTTCCGGAGCTCGACGCCACGGTCACCGAGCCACGACCTCCCGCCCCAGCGGGACGTTTCGCCGAACGAGAGTCGAGTGTCCTCGCGGCCGCACAAGCGACATCTCCCTCGGTCCATCGTGATGAGGATGGAGGACGCCACGATCTGAACGTACGGCGGCAGCTCACTGGTCGGCACGCCGGCGTCACTCGCCACGCAGCGAACGCAGATCTTGCCTCCATCGCTGAGCACGGCCGCGATGTGCTGGACGATCGTCGATCGACCTTCAGGTCGCGAATACGCTGCGACCGCGCCTGACTCTCAGCGGCCAGGATCTCGGACGCCGTGCGGAGCTCGTCACGTGTTTTGATCAGCCGCACGCCGCGTTCGAGCCGCTTCCCCAGTGCCCCGAGGACGGCTGGACACGTCAGGATGTGCTCACGAAGCTGGTCGACGAGGTCGAGTCGGCAGGGCGGGCAGAAAAAATAGCGCCCGCCCAGGATGTCGGAGCCGAGCTCGGCGAACGTGTACGCGGCACTTCGCGCAGGTCAACGGCCCGTCGCTACCGCTCGATGGCTGACGCTTCGGCGCCTCGATAGGGAAGAAGCGGAAGCACATCTATAACGTTTCTCGGATGGATCTCGAGCGCCCGCGACAGTTCATCCATCACACGTGCGCCCGATCGCGACGCCTCGTATCCCTGACGGCTTTCATAGGTTGACAGGACAGGACACGGCAAGCGGCGCGCCTGACCGCCGTACGCTCGGGCGCAGCCGCGCCGTTCCAGGTTGAAACGTGTTCTGCAACTATGTAAGATCCCGGCGGATGGACGATTAGCTCAGTTGGCAGAGCGCTGGCCTCACATGCCAGAGGTCACTGGTTCAAGTCCAGTATCGTCCACCATTCCCCCTTCCTCGGCGCCTCGGGAGGTGCCGCCCATGCGGCGGACGATCGCTCCGGTCATCCTGCTCCTGCTGCTCACTGCCGGTTGCACGCGCTCTGGCGGCTCCTCACTCGAGCTGGCGAGCGTGCCGTGCCTGCCGCCCGGCCTCAATGCGCAGTTCTTCTCGTGGCCGGTCGTCGGCTTCGAGCCCGTGACGCTGGCCACCGAGGGGGGTGACGACGTGGAGGCGGCCTGGGTCCTCTACCGTCGTGGAGGCACGAGCGTCGCGGCGATCTGGACGCGCAGCGATCTCGTTGCCGTCGACCCCCACCCGGACACGGATGAACCGTACTGGGTCGACGGGGCGCTGGTCACCGACGCCGACGACAACGTGCTGCGGTCGTCGCCCGACGGGTTCTGCCGATGGCGGCGGCACGCCGAAGGCGCCTGAGGTATACTCCACCCCGCTCATGAAGATCTGTGTGTTCATCGACGGGCAAAATTTCTATCGGTCGCTGCTCCGCTTCGACGAAGCCCTTCGCGTCGACTACGACAAGCTGGCTCGCTGGATCACGCAGGCGGTGGGCGGCTCGCCGGCCACGTTCGCCGGTGCCTACTACTACGTCGGAGTCTCCGCGGATGCGCCGGCTCTGGTGGAAGGATTCCTGAAGGGCCTCGAGCTGCGTCCGGGATACTTCGTCAAGCGCGAGCCGCGAGTTCGACGGAGCGGTCGGTGCTCGGCCTGCGGCGCCACCTACGAGTACACGACCGAGAAGCGCGTGGACACGCGGCTGGTGGCCGATCTGATCCAGCTCGCCGCCAACGACGCGTTCGACGCCGCCGTGCTGGTCTCCGGTGACGAGGACTTCGTGCCGGCGGTCGAGGCCGTGAACGCGCTGGGCAAGCAGGTGTGGGTGGCCACGTGGTCAGCCGATGAGCTGTCGAAGGACCTCCGCGTCCGGTGCTTCGGCGAGGTTCACCTGTCGGATGGGATCGCCGCCTTCCGAGCCGAGCGCGCGCGCGGGGTCGACCGCGAACGCTTGCCCGGACTCGCGCGTACCGAAGGCCGCGTTGGTGGTTTCACGTCGCGCCTGCAGGGCCGTCCGAGCACCGGTCTGGCGCTCGAGCGCGGCCTGGCGGAGCTGCAGCGTGCGGAAGCGCGCCTGCCCCACGTGAGCCGCGGCTACTTCGTCACGCGATGGCGGTCACATCAACTTCCGCCGGCCGGCCAGGAGCGCGAGGCGCTCGTGCAGCAGATGATCGAGGCCGGCGTGTGCGAAGAGTTCGAGGCGACCGACGCCGACGGCCGTTCGGTCCGCGCCATCCGGAGTCGCGCCGCCACGACCAGCCCGGAAGGCGTGTCGGCCGCCGGCTGACCCCCCCCGGATCGAACCGCGCGTCAGGGTATGATTGCCGCCATGACGCTCGCTGAACGTCTCGCCGTCTTCGCTGCCGACCTCGACGTCACCCACGTTCCGCCCGCCGTGATCGAGAGCGTGAAGCTGCGCGTGCTCGACGTCCTCGGGATCGCGCTGGCCGCGTCGACCCACGAGTTCGCGCCCTCGGTGCTCGCCGCGCTGGAGAGTTGGGGCAGCGGCGAGTGCACGGTCGTCGCCGCCAAGACGGGCGCGCCGTTGCCGCTGGCCATTCTCGCCAACGGCACGCTCGCTCACGGCCTCGACTTCGACGACACCCACGCCGGCTCGATCACGCACGCATCCGCGGTCGTGCTTCCCGCGGCGCTGTCGACGGGCGAAGCCGAGCGCGTGACGGGTCGCGCGGTCCTGGCCGCGGCCGTGGTCGGTTACGAGGCGATCACGCGGATCGGCCTGGCCGTGCCGGGCGCGTTTCACGCACGCGGCTGGCACGCGACCAGCACGTGCGGCGTTTTTGCCGCGGCGCTCGCGGTCGGGAAAGTGATGGGCCTGGATGCGAAGCGACTCGCCTCTGCGGTCGGACTGGCCGGAAGCTTCGCTTCGGGCGTCATGGAATACCTCACCGACGGCTCGTGGAGCAAGCGCGTTCACGCCGGGTGGGCGGGTCACGGCGGCGCCATCGCCGCGACGCTGGCGCGCGGCGGCTTCGGCGGGCCCGCGACCATCCTCGAGGGGCGCTTCGGTCTCTACGCCACGATGCTCGGTCGCGCGCCCGATCTCGCACCGTTCGAGACGCTCGGCCGTGAATGGGAGACGCTGGCCGTCGGCTACAAACCATTTCCGTGCTGCCACCTGCTGCACGCCTACCTCGATTGCGCGCTCGCGCTCGGGGGCAAGCACCGACTGGCGCCGGAGGCGATCGCCGAGGTCGAATGCCGGGTGCCGGCCGGTGAAGTGCCGATCATCTGCGAGCCACGTCACGCCAAGCTCGAACCGCGAACGTCGTACGACGCTCAGTTCAGTCTGCCCTACACGGTCGCGGCCGCGCTGGTCGACGGCCGCGTCACGCTCGACACCTTTGCCCCCGACCGCCTCCGCGATCCGCGCCTGCTCGCGCTGGCCGCGCGCGTCACGCACACCATCGATCCCGACTCGACGTTTCCCGATGGCTTCCCGGGCTGGGTGCGGGTGCGACTGAGCGACGGCCGACTGCTCGAAGCCCGCGAGCCGGACGGGCGAGGCGGGCCGCGGCGACCGTTGCCCCCGACGGCGATCGTCGAGAAGTTCCGCGAAAACGCCTCGCGCGTGCTGGCGGCGGCGTTGGGCCTCGACGCGCTCAAGGACGCCGGCGAGCTCATGCGCCTTTGTCGCGGCTGAACGGACGCTCCCGTGGATTTTACGTTCACCGCCGAGCAGGACGAGCTGATCCGCACGCTGCGCGGTTTCGCCCGGAAGGAGTTGGCCACGCGCTCCCAGCACTGGGACAGGAGCGGCGAGTTCCCCGCGAGCGCGTGGCGGCAGATGGGCGAGCTCGGCTTGCTCGGTCTCCGCGCGCCGGCCGAGTACGGCGGCCAGGAAGCCGACCTGCTGACCACCGGCATCGCGATGGAGGAGATCGCGCGCGGCGACTTTTCGTGCACGTACGCGCTGCAGCTGGCCGGACTGGCCGGGGAGATCATCGGCAAGAACGGCTCCGACGAGGTGAAGAAGCGGTGGCTGCCCGGCATCATCAGCGGTGAGACCGTCGTGGCCATCGCGCTCACCGAGCCGAGCGTCGGCTCCGACGCCGCCAATCTCGTTTGTCGCGCGGTGCGTGACGGCGACGAGTACGTGATCACGGGGGAGAAGTCCGGCATCAGCATGGGCATGTTCGCCAACGTCGTGATGCTGTTCGCCCGGACCGACACGACGACGAAAGCCCGCGGCGTCACGGCGTTCGCCGTCCCGCTCGATGCGCCGGGCGTGAGCCGCAGCCAGCTCCGTGATCTCGGCTCGCGCTCGATCGGCCGCGCGGTGCTCTCGTTCGACCACGTCCGCATTCCCGCCTCGCATCGTCTCGGTGAGGAGGGGACCGGCTTCTACCAGGTCATGCGCGGCTTCGACTTCAATCGCGTCTTCATCGCGCTCGCCTGCCTCGGCTCCGCCCAGGCCTCGCTCGAGGAGACGATGGGCTACGTGAAGGAGCGCAAGGCCTTCGGGAAGCCGATCGCCCAGTTCGAGGGCGTGTCCTTCCCGATCGCCGAGGCCGCCACCTACATCGACGCGGCCCGGTGGATGTCCTATCGCGCGCTCTGGCTGGCCGACCACGGCCGGCCATATACAAAAGAAGCGGCGATGGCCAAGTGGTGGGGGCCGAAGCTGGCCGTCGAGACCATCCACCAGTGCCTGCTGCTCCATGGCCACTACGGCTACACCGATGAGCTGCCCTTCGAGCAGAGGCTGCGTGACGTGATCGGCCTCGAGATCGGCGACGGCACCGCCGAGGTCATGAAGCTCATCGTGGCCCGCGAGCTCATGGGGCGCGAGACGCTGCCGTACTGACGTGCCGCTCAAAGCCTACGCGCTGAGTGAGAAGCCCGAGCTCGAGCCGGACTTCGAGCGCCTGGCCGAGGTCGGGTGGCCGCGCTTCCTGCGTCAGCGCGACGAGCTGGGCTGCGGCACGTTCTGGCCGTCGCTGTTCACGACGTGGGCCGAGTATCAGACGGCGCTGTACGACGACGCCGGACGGGTCGCGGCGGTGGCCCACGCGGTGCCGATCACGTGGGACGGCACGCCGGCGGGCTTGCCCGAGAGCATCGCCGGCATTCTCGAGCGCGCCACCGACGACCATCGGGCGGCGCGAACTCCGAACGCGCTGGCGGCGCTGGCCGCCCTCGTCGATCCGGACTGGCGCGAGCGGGGACTGAGCCGGCGCTTGCTCGATCACATGCGCTTCGTCGCCGAGACGCGCGGCTACCACGGCCTGGTCG
>Ga0209159_1001355_pt1 | contig 19034 bp, 11 predicted proteins | sample GraSoiAngelo_144_FD_185901 | JGI IMG/M metagenome (GOLD analysis project Ga0209159, IMG submission 185901) | Grasslands soil microbial communities from the Angelo Coastal Reserve, California, USA - 14_1009_02_40cm (SPAdes) (version 2) | ecosystem: Environmental > Terrestrial > Soil > Grasslands ...
CTTCTAAAGTCCTGATATCATCAGGACTACTGCTACTAAAATCTTCAAAGATATCAGTTGCAAATGGTGTCTCTTCTGCCATCTCATCAATCGTGGGTACATCAGGGGAAGGGGATACCTCTTGCTGTGTAGTGAGCCTCTCATCTACAACTGCAGGTGCAATATACAGCACTTCTTCTTCTATCGAGGGCAGAGAAGCTCCTTGTGACAGTCCCGAATCGTAGGTTGCTAGCGACTGAGGTGGACGAGAATCGATAGGGGGGGGTATTGCTCGCTGGCGCCGACGTGCAGCCGCACGTACATTTGGAACAACCGATGGTGGTTGTTTCGAGTAGTCAAATACAACTTTGATGGCCCGATTGCGGGCCTTATTTGCTGCTGTTATGAGGGCCTCGCGATAGCCGCTGAGAGGGAAACTGTGGGTAATCAATTTATCGGGAAAAATCAGTTTTCGCTCTATCAGCTCAACAGCGATCTTAAAAGTAGGTGTTTTCTTGGATGTATCAATAGGCCAGGTCTCCATACCATGACCCTTTGTACCAATGAGATTGATCTCCTCGTACCATATGGGGGTGAGATCGATACGCATGCGGTGAAGATATACGCCCACCACGACCACGGTTGAACCAGCTCGTGCCCATCTGAGCGCATCTTGCGTGGTATGTGCGCTGCCGACGGTATCGTATGTAACATCATAGCCACCTAACAACACCTTGTTACCCCATATACCCTCATAGAGCTGTGCGCTGGTAGCTCGTTGTATCTCTCTATAGCTATCCTGTGGGTAGATAATCTGTGCACCTAAGCGCGCCGCTTGTTCGATCTGGAAGGGGTGACGTGCCATTACACACACTTCAGCCTCGGGTGCAAGAGCGCGGACAACTTGTAAGATAAGTAGACCTATTGTGCCGGCACCAATAATAAGCACACGATCTTTTGCCTGTGGTAAATGACGTAAGACGGCATGAACGGCAACTGCGGTTGGTTCCAAAAGAACAGCTTGCATATCATGTATGTCCTGGGGAATACGAAAGAGTTGTTGTTCGTGGAGCAACATCTCCTCGCTCCATCCACCGCCTATTGGTTGTGGGCCGGGCAGAGCGCCGTTCTCACAGAGGCTATAATGGCCAGAGGCGCACGAGCGGCAGGGTTGTTGTACGCCTGCTGTGATGCAGTTGGGTCCAGATTGCAGCACAACCCGGTCACCGACACGTAAATGATGCACGTCATTCCCGACTTCTATTACTTCTCCGACAACCTCGTGACCTGGATATGAAAGACCATGATTGGGTATGGCCGCGGGTGCAATGTTGAAGTCTCCATCAACGAAAATGAGATGCAGGTCGCTTCCGCAAATGCCTGCGAACGAGTTACGTACGCGCACCCAGTTGGATGCAGGTAGTGACTGTCGGGGTAAATTTCGTACTTGTAGGGGAGCAAACGAAGAGAAATAGGCTCCACGCCAGATATATCCGAGAAGTTTCGTAGGTATAACATGTGCAGGATCAAGTTCTAATGTTGAGGTCCACATAGCGCCCTCCCTGAGTTTCTAGCAATCTTATTGCTATACATAGCATCTTGTGTTCCGTTTTATCGCAGTGTATCACGCAGGTGGAAGGTGGTCAATCTTATTGAAAAAGAATAGGAAAGAAGATTGTTTACTCTGTTACGCGGGGTATTTTCACCGTGAAGATGGTCTCTATTTCGGGGGTACTCGCGACAGTAATAGTTCCCTCGTGCGCAAGCGCTATCGCCCTGGCAATTGAGAGGCCAAGTCCTGTACCCTGAGGAACCTTCCAGGGAGATGCATAGGTAGACATGTGTTCACCCCGGTAAAAGCGTTCAAAGATATAAGGGAGGTCGTCTGGGTGAATGCCCTTCCCATTATCAATAACTTGTATGATCGCATAACCATCTTGACAATCTAGTTGAAGGCGAATCCAACCGTCAGGTGCTGGCCGACCGTATTTTATTGCATTATCAAACAGGATATGTAACACCTGCTTGAGTTGATCAGCGTTTGCCTGTATGTTCAGTCGCTCGTGTGTTGAGAAGTAGATGCCTATCTTCCGCCCATCTGTTGCCAGTTCTTTTGCTCGCTCCACTCCTTCGAGCGCCAGGTTGACCAGGTCAATAACTTGTTTTTCCAGGTTTTGGGCTTCATCGAGACGAGCCAATAGTAACAAATCATTGATCAGACGCGTCATACGTTCAGCCTCACTTTTAATGAGCTTTAAGACACGCAGCGCTGTCTCTGGATCGTCTTTTGCTCCGCGCATCAATACTTCCGTGAAACCACGTATTGACGTCAATGGAGTGCGAAGTTGGTGGGAAGCGTCAGAGATGAAGCGACGAAATCGCTGTTCTGAGGATTGTTGCACTTTTTTGGCGCGCTCAAGTTGTTCACCCATGATACTCAAACTCGTAGCGATCCTACTCACCTCATCATCACCTTTCATGAGAGGTAAAAGACGTTCTCGCTGTTGTAAATCACCAAGAGTGATAGCCTGGGCTGCATCTGACGCTCGCCGCAAGGGGCGCAGCAAATAAAGCGCCAGAAAGAAAAGGGCAAATACTCCAATAACAATGAGTAGAGCCGCTACTATCTGTAAACTTGTAAGCAGAACGCCCTGTATTGTTATATGTAAGATGGCGTACGAAGTCCAAATGCTAAGTAGAATCAGTAGAACACAGATGAGTAAACCGTAGAAAAACGTCATTTGCCAGAGCAGTCCTGAGAGCCGACGACGACGCCAGGAACTGTAAGGACTCAGTTTATCATCAGTCTTTTCATCTCCACTCTCTCCGTCGTAGACGGCGGATGAAACGTTTTTCAATTCTGCTGGCATTACGTACTATCCTCGCCCTTTTAGTCTTTTAAGACATATCCCACTCCGCGAACTGTTTGAATCAAACGAGGGGTGCTAGGTGAATCTTCAATTTTCTCTCTTAAATACCTCACGTAAACTTCGATGATATTGGTTTCGCCGAGAAAGTCGTAGCCCCACACTTTGTTTAGTATCGTCTGGCGGTCCAGCACCTGGCGGGGGTGACTCATAAACAAATGCAGCAGATTGAATTCGGTAACGGTTAACTCGATATGACGGCCTGCACGGTTAACTTCTCGAGTTGTCATATGTAGTCGCAAATCGCCAAACTGTAATACCTGACCCTCTCTTTCAAGCGCACTGTTACCGGGTATAGAAACGGAAGAACGGCGCTGACGGCGAAGTATGGCATGGATACGGGCAACTAGCTCTTCAAAACTAAAGGGCTTTGTCAGGTAATCATCTGCTCCAGTCTTCAAACCAGCCACGCGGTCCTCCACTTCGCCCCTGGCGGTCAGTATTAACACCGGTACATCCTGTGTCGTCGGGTTAATGCGCAGACGCCGGCATACCTCTAGCCCGTCTATGCTACCGGAAGGTAGCCCCAGGTCAAGGATGACTATATCAGGATTGATACGCTGCGTGATAGTCAATCCTTCCAGTCCGTCCGAAACAGCTTCAACCTGAAAACCTTCATAGCGCAGACCCAGTTTGATAAGTTCAATAATATTTTCTTCATCCTCAATCACGAGTACCTTTAATTGGGTTGGATTTGATGCGTTGGGGGATTTACCCAGGCTTGCAGGTTGCATTTCAATACTTCCGCGCCTTTGAAGGTCTGCTTCCTGTAGCTCAACGGAATCCGCAGCTATATCACTTCTTCTGATTGAATCCTGTTGCATAGTGTTTTGCCTTTTTTTCACAGACAAGGAACTGTAAAACAGAAAGAGATGCGATTCAGTTAACTTTCTACCACATCCCGGAAATTGCATTAAATTCATTATAGGTATCTCTTGAGCGCAGTGCAAGTCAATATTGTTTCCTTGACGCTTTTCTCAGCAGAATCTAATTTTTGGCTTTGAGCTGGTCGGTGTAGATATTCCCTACCTTAAAGTAATCACCTTAGACAATGCATGGAGATTTGTATTACAATAACCATAATCATCAAGTCAAAATATATCTCGCTATACATTTTCGGGAGTTTTTCTATGACTATCAAACGGCTGCTGATAATAATTGGTGTCTTACTTATACTATTGATAGGGGTGTCGACCTACGCCTTCGCCATTCTTCTATCAAATCCTGCTCAAACGTCTCTCTTACCGCTCACCCCGTCGCCAACTGAGACTATTTATACGAACATCAGCAGTGTCTATAGAGTGGTAGGAACCATCCAATCCCTTGGGGATCAGACATTTGTAATCGCCCTGACTCATGAGCATAAAACCGTCACGGTTAGCGTCAATGACAAAACAACATATGCTACGCCAAATGGACCAGCCACTTTTAGCGATCTGAAAGTCGGAGAGGTGGTAGAAGTGCGCACCCGTACAGATACCTTCGACACGACGACCATCCTGGCGGCACGTATTATCGTCAAGTCAGCGGCGGCCTGATAGTCTCTAAGACACCTTTTCTGCGTGGCTAGTTTCACGCTGTTGCTGCAATTGGGGCTGTCCTTTTTACAATAGCCTTGTGCTGGCGTAGTCGATTCTATCCCATGACAGGCGGTTGTAAGAGCAAGCGCAAACCATTGACAGACTTTCCTTGCTGATATATCCTGTAGTGGCATCACTTACATGTTGGTATTCTGGCCTGGTATTGATTAAAGTTTCTTTTGGCCCATATTGGTAGCCCTGCTGGAAAGGTTGTCATAATGAAACTCACAATGAAGGGCGATTATGGTTTGCGAGCTATGCTTGATATGGCTGCATACTATGGACAGGGGCCGGTCGAAAGTGCCGACATCGCTAGACGTCAGTATATTCCAGAGCAATATCTCGACCAGATATTAATGGCCCTGCGCAAAGAAGGCTTAGTGAAAAGTGTTCGTGGCCCAAAGGGTGGACATATGCTTGCGAAGCCACCAGCCCAAATTACTATGGCCCAGGTTATGCAAGCGCTGGAGGGCTATGTTCCACCGATGGAATGTCTCCCCAACCCTGATTTTTGCAAGCTTTCGCCTGGGTGCGCCTTACGTGTGGTCTGGCAAAAGATTGATGAAATGACACAGATCTTGCTCAACTCAACCACTATTGAGGAACTGGCACAACAGCATCAAACAGGCACTATGGAGATGATGTACTACATCTAAAACATGTAGGGAAACCTCGAGCGGATGTTCAGGGTGAAGAGTAGAGAGCACTAAAGCGAGTACGTCGTGAGACAGGGATGGTAGCAAGTGGATAATGCAGGGGCTGAATTTACAATGCCCACATCCAGTAGTGATAGGTTGATAGCCATTGTAGAGGATGATGCAAGATTGGCAGGCATGTTCCGTGATATATTGGGCTGCTTCGGTAACTTGCGGCTTCAAATTTTCTCTGATGGACAAGAAGCCAGAACCTCCTTACCAGCACTCAACGCGGATCTCATTTTATTAGATGTTGGATTACCCAATCTTGATGGAGCCTCTCTTTTTAAGATCCTGCGTGGACATAGCAATACGAAGAACACTCCTATCATTGTCATCACGGGCAGCCACGACTGGGAACTGCATCGCATGGGGCTCCAAACAGGTCTCCTGCTACGGAAACCCTTTGAGATTGAAGAACTACTCCGCATGATTCAAGCTTTGCTTCCTTTCCAGGAAATGTAAATGCATCCGCTTGAAGTGTTTCTACTGTGCGGTCACTACCATTGAGATCGTTAACAACGGCAGGTGAAGAGTTATGGCCTACTGGGCGAAAGATGTGACAGAACTTATTGGTCGCACACCCATCGTCGAGTTAAAACGCGTGACTTCAGGCGCAATTGCTACCGTCCTCGCCAAACTAGAAATGTATAGTCCGGGCGGTAGTGTTAAGGACCGTGTCGCCCTACAGATGATCTGCGAAGCAGAGTCGCAAGGGCTTTTACGTCCTGGTGGTACCATTACTGAACCTACCAGTGGCAACATGGGTGTCTCTCTCGCATGGCTCGCTGCTGCTCGTGGCTACCAATGCATCCTCACCATGCCGGACACCATTTCTCTGGAACGACGTCTCCTCATACAACGCTTCGGTGCGAAGATCCTTCTTACACCCAGCAACCAGGGTATGAGAGGAGCTATAAACAAGGTTATCGAACTACGCACCACACTCCCAAATACCTGGTATCCACAACAATTCTACAATCAGGCCAACCCGCGTGCTCATCGGGAAGGTACTGCCGTGGAGATTTGGGAAGAGACCTCTGGAGCAGTCGACATGGTTGTCATCGGCGTGGGTACAGGAGGAACCTTAACTGGCGTCGCGGAAGGACTGCGTTCTCGTAAGCCCTCTATCGAAGTCATCGCCGTCGAACCAGCCTCGTGTGCTATCTTATCTGGTGGGCGCCCCGGGCCACATCGCATTGAAGGCCTTGGAGCAGGTTTTCAGCCTGACACCCTGCGCGTTGATCTCATCGACTCTGTTGTCCCCGTCGCCGATCAGGATGCTATCTCTACTGCTATTCGTCTCATGGAACAAGAAGGCCTCTCTGTTGGTATCAGTAGTGGTGCCGTAGCCTGGGCCGCTTTACAAGAGGCTCGCAAAGAACAAAACCGCGGCAAAGTCATCGTCACTATTTTCCCTAGTGCCGCCGAAAGATATTTGTATACCAGCCTTTTTGAAGACCTCAGAAGTAATCTTCACTCATAAAAGGGCTATTTGTTTGGCTGGGCACCATTACTGCACCATTTTGTCGTGAAATATCGGAAAAATGCAAAAATTGCTATTGACATCCTTGCAAACTGGTAGTATACTTACATCCTGCCAGAACATATACACTTGGAACAGTAATCAGTACTGTACACAATTTGTATCATTGTTGGCTGGTGTGAGCTAGCAAAGAAGATAGATAGATCAAACATTTGACGTTACGTCATTCCCCATAAGGATACTGCAACTTTAGGTACTACAAACAAGCGCAAGATGCTGAAAGCCACGTTGCCCATCATTGACTGCGGTACCGCGAGAAATGTCAAAGTGTATATTGTACACAGTGTGCTGTTAGTACCTGAGTACTGTATACAGGGAATAATGTAGCGTATTTCGTTGTTTTTATTGGTGACATCTTTCTTTGTTCAAATACAAGTAGCGTGCAATGTGGGTGAGCCGAGAACAACTTGTTCGTGTAGGGGAGTAGGAGTAACCGCTTGCGAAGGCAATTTGCGGTTACTTTTCTTGTCATTGAACGTCTTTCAACACAGGCTTATTAGATATCATCCTGAGTAATATCTTTTTCCGTTTTTTTGTTTGCGTGGAGATGCGCATCCCTCTTTATATGCGTATCTCTATTCATTTCCTCATGTGGGCAATAAGGTGAGAGGAGAACACTACACATGGCAGTTAGCAGCAGGGCTGTGGCTCTCCCCGAGCGCGTTTCATTTGCACGTATCCCTGATATACGGCCAATGCCGGGGCTGATTCAGATTCAGCTTGACTCTTTTGAATGGTTTAAGAAAGAAGGTCTGCGCGAACTTTTTGAAGAAATCTCTCCTATTGAAGACTTTACCGGTAAAAATCTTAGTCTAGAATTTATTGTGCCTCCTGAGCCATTTGGCAAGCCCAAATATAACGAGGACGAGTGTCGTGACCGCGATGCCACATACTCTGCCCCACTCAATGTCAAAGCCCGTCTCATCAACAAAGAGACTGGTGAGATTATTGAGAAAGACATCTTTATGGGTGATTTCCCCCTTATGACCAAGGAAGGTACCTTCATTATCAACGGCGCCGAGCGTGTTGTCGTTAGCCAGCTGGTGCGCTCCCCCGGTGTGTACTTCACCGCCGATGAAGATGCTACAACTGGTCGCAGGCTCTTTGCCGCCAAGCTTATCCCTGGTCGAGGCGCTTGGTTGGAATTTGAGACCAGTAACAAAAACTTACTGACCGTCAAAATAGACCGGAAGCGTAAATTGCCTATCACTACACTGCTTCGGGCTATTGCCAGCCTGGCCAAAGATCAATATCATGCTGAAGAGCTAGACCTCACAACGGATCAGGGCATTCTAGATGTTTTCAGTAATGTAGATAATGATCCCAATATCCGCTATATCCAGGCTACGCTGGATCGCGACCCCGTGAAAAGAGAAGACGAGGCCCTTCTCGAGTTGTACAAAAAAATGCGTCCTGGCGATCCTGCCACCATCGATAATGCTCGTTCGCTGGTGAAAAATCTCTTTTTTAACCCGCGTCGCTACGATCTTGGTAGCGTCGGTCGCTATAAGCTTAATCGTAAGCTTGACCTCTCTACGCCACAAAGCGAACGCATCTTGACCCAGGATGACCTGGTCAACATTATCCGTCGCTTGATAGAATTGAATAATGGACATGGTCGTAAAGACGACATCGACCATCTCGGCAATCGCCGTGTACGCTGCGTTGGAGAACTGATACAGACGCAGTTCCGTGTTGGCCTGCTGCGTATGGAGCGTGTTGTTAAGGAGCGCATGAGTATCCAGGAGCCTGGGCAGGCAACGCCCAACGCGCTTATCAACATTCGCCCGGTCGTCGCTGCTATGAAGGAATTTTTCGGTGGCAGCCAGCTCTCGCAGTTTATGGATCAGACCAACGCCCTCGCCGAGATTGGCCACAAGCGTCGTCTCTCGGCTCTCGGCCCCGGAGGTCTCTCTCGTGAGCGCGCGGGTTTCGACGTACGAGACGTGCATCAATCGCACTATGGCCGTATCTGCCCAATCGAGACCCCTGAAGGTCCAAATATTGGACTTATTGGTAACCTCGCTACCTATGGACAGATCAATCCGTACGGTTTCATCGAGACGCCCTATCGTAAAGTGTATAAACGGCTCCCAGCCAATGATCCACTTTTAATTGATCGTGAATTTCGCGGCATCGCCGGCCGCGAGCGTGAAGATGTGATAGCTGCCGATGGCACTGTACTGATCAAAGCGCGTACGCGCGTGCGCGTCGACGAGCCGCTTTTCGCTCAATTGTCTCAAATTCTTGGAGATGCAGAGGTCAGGATAAAACCCTTCGTTACCCTCGAAGTAGATTACCGTACCGCCGATGACGAAGAGAATTTCTGGATTGCTCAGGCCAATACAAAGCTCACTGAAAATAATGAGTTTGCCGAGGAACGCGTTCTTGCGCGTTATCAAGGTGAGTTCGCTATGGAAAGCGCGGATAACATGGACTATATGGATGTATCGCCGCGCCAGACCGTCAGCGTCGCTACCGCACTCATCCCATTCCTTGAGCACGACGACGTAAACCGCGCGCTCATGGGCGCAAACATGCAGCGTCAGGCAGTACCATTGTTGCGGCCACAGTCTCCCATCTGTGGGACAGGCATTGAACGGCAGGTAGCTATAGACTCCGGCCAGGTGCAGGTGAGCAAGGTCAATGGCGAAGTTGTCTCAGCTACTGCGCGAAAAATCGATATTGTTGAAGACGAAGGTGAGCTTCATACGTACCGGCTGCGTAAATTCGTCCGCTCTAACGCCGGTACCTGTATCACTCAGCGGCCACTTGTACGCAAAGGTGACTATGTCAACGTAGGACAGGTTATCGCCGACAGTTCATCGACTGAGAACGGTGAGCTTGCCCTCGGACAAAACATCCTCGTCGCTTTTATGAGCTGGGAGGGTGGCAACTATGAAGATGCCATTCTTATTAGCGAACGTATCGTCCGTGAAGACTACTTTACCTCGATACATATTGAAAAGTATGAGGTCGATGCTCGCGATACCAAGCTTGGGCCTGAGGAGATCACGCGCGATATACCTAATGTTGGTGAAGAGGGACTGCGAAATCTGGATGAACGCGGCATCATCTACGTTGGAGCAGAAGTGGGGCCGCAAGACATTCTCGTTGGTAAAATCACCCCAAAAGGTGAGACAGAATTAACGGCAGAAGAAAAGCTCTTGCGTGCTATCTTCGGTGAGAAGGCTCGTGAAGTCAAAGACACCTCTCTGAGGGTACCTCACGGAGAACGCGGTAAGGTTGTCGAAGTCAAAGTCTTTTCACGTGATGCCGGCGATGAGTTGCCTCCAGGTGTCAACCAACTTGTGCGTGTGAGCATTGCCCAGAAGCGCAAAATTGGTGCAGGAGATAAAATGGCCGGACGCCACGGTAACAAGGGCGTTATCTCGCGGGTGCTCCCAATAGCGGATATGCCATTTCTACCAGATGGCACACCGGTAGATATTATCCTGAACCCGTTGGGTGTGCCGCACCGGATGAATATTGGGCAGATTATGGAGACTCACCTGGGTTGGGCCGCGGAAAAATTGGGCTTTAAGATAGCAACTCCCGTTTTCGATGGCGCAACAGAGGAAGACATTGAGGAATTTCTGCGCCGCGCCAATCTGCCCGAGACAGGTAAAGTGCAACTCTTTGATGGACGAACCGGGGAACCGTTTGACCACCCAATCACAGTTGGCTATACCTACATGCTGAAACTGGCGCACTTGGTTGAAGACAAAGTACACGCTCGTTCAACGGGTCCATACAGCCTGATAACGCAGCAGCCCCTGGGCGGTAAGGCCCAGTTTGGTGGACAGCGTTTTGGCGAAATGGAAGTCTGGGCACTTGAAGCCTATGGCGCGGCTAATATACTCCAGGAAATCCTGACGGTTAAGTCAGATGATGTTGTAGGGCGTGTGAAGACCTACGAAGCCATCGTCAAAGGCGAAAATATTATGGAGCCTGGCGTACCTGAATCCTTCAAGGTACTTGTCAAGGAGTTGCAGAGCCTGGGCATCAACGTAGAGGTGCTTAACGAGGATGAGCAAAAAATCCAGTTCGTTGAAGATACATCTAACGATGTCATGCCCGAGCTAGGTATCAACCTATCCGGTTTTGAGGGAGACCACTAAACTAAAATGTAGGGCAACCCTCGCGGTTGCCCTGCAATGATCACCTTGGAACAATTATGCTGATGTAGTTATTGGGTAAGTACTGATAGAGGGCGTATGCCCATTTTCTAAATGTAATGCGACATGTAAGGGCGACCCTTACGGGTGCCCAGGGGTGGAATGGATGTGATTGACTCAACTGTCTACATTGATTGAGCAATGACGTTCTTACGCCAGGAGGCAACATGCTCGAAGTAAATGACTTTAACGCAATCCGTATTAGCCTCGCTAGCCCAGAACAGATTCGTGGTTGGAGCTACGGTGAGGTCACGAAACCAGAGACGATTAACTACCGAACGCTCAAACCAGAAAAAGATGGGCTGTTCTGTGAGCGTATCTTCGGACCCACCAAGGACTGGGAGTGCTACTGCGGTAAATATAAACGAGTTCGTTTTAAGGGGATTGTCTGTGATAAGTGTGGTGTAGAGGTGGCACGCTCAAAGGTGCGTCGTGAGCGCATGGGACATATCGAACTGGCTTCACCCGTGAGCCACATCTGGTACTTCAAGGGCACACCCAGTCGCATCGGTCTCTTGCTTGACCTATCGCCCCGCAACCTGGAGCGTATCCTCTACTTTGCGCTCTACGTCATCACTGATATTGATGAGGATGCCCGCCAGCGCGAACTGATGCACATGGACGAGGAACTTCTCAAGCTGGAACAGAATCTGGATGAACAGGTTGTAGAGTTGATCGACCAGTTGAAGGATAAACGAGATAGCGATATCCTCAAAACGAGAAATCGCATCGAGGAAGACCGTGTGGAGGCTGAAGCCCGCCGCGAGCAAGAGTTGGAGGCGGCGAGGCGAGCAGAGAGTGATACACTGGCACAGTTGCGCGCCTCAATGGGCCAACCGGCTGAAGAGGATATCATCTTTGAACCAACGGGTCAGATCATTGTGCCCGAAGGTGATGTAGTCACACCGAGACATACCGAATCGTTGGAACAAAAGGCCGAGATTTGTCGCAATGATATTGCCGAGAATGCGCGCCGCGAGATCGAGGCTACTCGCCTGGAAAGCGATCGTGACGCTGAACGCACGAAGCTTGAATACCAGGGACAAATCGACTCCGCGCAGTCACACCTGGAGTTAGAGCGTGTCAGTAATAGACAGCGTTTGGAGCAGTTGCGGCGTGATCTTGAGGGCCTCAAGAAGATGGACCTCCTGCAGGAGGGTCGCTACCGCGAGCTGAAAGATGCCTTTGGGGGCGTTTTCCGGGCAGGGATGGGGGCTGAAGCAGTACGCGAGCTGATTGCTGGCCTGGACATGGATAAGTTGGCCGGTGAACTGCGCCGCGAAATTGGTTCAACAGTTGGTCAGCGTCGCAAGAAGGCTACCAAGCGCCTGAAAGTAGTCGAGGCATTCCGTAAGTCAAACACTTCGCCCGAGTGGATGATCCTGACGGTTTTGCCAGTTTTACCACCAGACCTGCGCCCAATGGTGCAGCTCGATGGCGGCCGCTTTGCCACGTCGGATTTGAATGATCTGTATCGTCGTGTTATTAACCGCAATAACCGTCTCAAGCGGCTATTAGAGTTGAGCGCGCCAGAGATCATTATCCGCAATGAGAAACGCATGCTACAAGAGGCGTGTGATGCCCTCATCGATAATGGACGCCGTGGTCGTGCCGTGGCGGGCTCAGGGAATCATAAACTGAAGAGCCTCTCAGATATGCTCAAGGGTAAACAGGGGCGCTTCCGTCAAAACCTGCTTGGTAAACGCGTAGACTACTCTGGTCGGTCCGTGATTGTGGTTGGTCCGGAATTAAAGCTGCACCAATGTGGTCTGCCCAAGAGAATGGCGCTGGAACTGTTCAAACCGTTTGTTATGCGCAAACTGGTGGAGCAGAACTTCGCACACAATATCAAAAGCGCGAAACGTTTTGTCGAGCGCGTGAAGCCTGAAGTGTGGGATGTACTGGAAGAGGTCATCAAAGACCATCCAGTGTTGTTGAACCGCGCACCAACATTGCACCGCCTTGGTATCCAGGCTTTCGAGGCGGTATTGGTAGAGGGTAGCGCTATACAACTGCACCCGCTGGTCTGTTCAGCCTTCAATGCAGACTTTGACGGTGACCAGATGGCGGTGCACGTACCACTCTCTGATAAAGCACAGGATGAGGCGCGCCAGTTGATGCTCTCGACACGCAATCTGCTCTCTCCTGGTACCGGCGATCCATCCATCGGCGCTAGCCAGGATATGGTGCTGGGCTGTTTCTATCTGACGCAGGAACGTCCAGATCAGAAAGGCGAGAATCGCGTCTTTACCGACACGACCGAAGTGCTGCTAGCCTATGAGTCTGGCGTCGTCGCTCTGCAAGCGCCGATCAAGGTACGCCTGGGCGATGTCGATGTCTATGACAATCCTCCACCTGACAAGGCCACCATCATACATGCAAATGGGAAGAGGGTCAGGACAACCGTTGGGCGCGTCATCTTCAACCAGGCCCTCCCAGAGCGATTACGCTTCAAGAACTATGCCATGAAGAAAGAGAACCTGAGACAGGTGATCGGCGAATGCTTCAAGGAATATGGACGCGCCAAAACGGCTGAACTGGCTGATGAAATCAAGCGGCTTGGTTTCACGTACGCAACCAAGGCTGGCGCAACTATCGCTATCAGCGATGTCAAGGTGCCGATAGGGAAGCAGGAAGAACTTGCCAGAGCGGATGCTAAGATCGTTGAACTGGAAGAGCAATACCGCGATGGTCTGATCACAGACCATGAGAAATATCAGCAGACGGTTGATGTTTGGAACGAAGCGACCGACAATGTAACCAGGATGGTTGAGGCAACACTCGATCCATATGGTTCCATTTACACTATCGCCAGGTCGGGTGCGACCAAAGCAAAGTTCCAGCAGATTCGTCAATTGTCAGGTATGCGAGGCTTGATGGCGAGTCCGTCAGGACGCATCATCGATGTACCAATTCGTGGTAACTTCCGTGAAGGCTTGAGCGTGCTGGAGTACTTTATCAGTAGCCACGGTGCTCGTAAGGGACTTGCTGACACGGCATTGCGTACAGCAGAGTCTGGCTACCTGACACGTCGCTTAATCGATGTCGCGCAGGATGTTATTGTCAACGATGAAGACTGTGGAACGACTGATGGAATTCTCATCACCGAGGCCGACTCTAAAGAAATGATGTTGCCGGATATTCGCAGCCGCCTGATTGGGCGCGTGCTGGCAGAACCTATTCCAGGTTTTGAGCATATCGCTCCTGGTGATGAACTGACTGACGAACAGGTCGATGAGATTGTAAACTCTGGGGTTAAAGCTGTGCGTGTACGTTCAGTACTCGCATGCCTGGCGCATCGCGGCATCTGCCGCAAATGCTATGGACGTGACCTGGCGGCGAATTCTCTGGTAAAAATTGGTGCTGCGGTAGGTATTATCGCGGCTCAATCAATCGGTGAACCGGGTACACAGTTGACTATGCGTACCTTCCATACAGGTGGTATTGCAGGAGCGCAGGGTGACATTACGCAAGGTCTGCCGCGCGTGGAGGAACTCTTTGAGGCACGTGTGCCGAAAGACAAAGCGGAAATTAGCGAGATCGACGGCGTCGTTGAAATCGTGAAGGATCCGAATACCAATGTTCGCACGGTACGCGTCGTCTCCTCGAACGTCTTCTTTGATGAGTATCCGCTGCCGACGGGTAGTCAAGTGCTTGTTAATGATAAGGATCATATTCTAAAAGATCAGGTCATTGCTATGATGCCTGCTGAAAATGGCAGCGAGCCAATACCAGTAATGGCACGTACCGAGGGTGAGTTGAACATCAATGCAGATGGTATGCTGACCATTCGCTTTGAGGAACGCGAGGAGCGATCGTATCCCATCCCTGCTGCGCGCAATATTGTGGTGGCCGATGGTCAGAAGATTCAGGCGGGCACCCCTATCACTGGTGGTCAGCGCGATCCACAGGATGTTCTGCGTATCCAGGGACGAGAGGCCGTGCAGATGTACGTGGTCAAAGAAGTGCAGCGTGTCTATCGTAACACTGGTGTTTATATCAGTGATAAACATATCGAGGTTATCATTCGCCAGATGTTGCGCCGCGTGAAAGTGGAGGAACCTGGGGATACAGAAATGTTGCCAAATGATCTCGTAGACCGTTTTGTCTATGCGGATACCAATGCTCGCGTATTGGCGGAAGGCGGAGAGCCGGCTACTGCACAAACTGTGCTCTTGGGCGTCACCAAAGCCTCGCTTAACACCGATAGTTTCCTGGCCGCGGCATCCTTTCAGGAAACGACCCGTGTGCTGACAGAGGCCGCTATTGAGGCCCGCACAGATCACCTGGTCGGTCTCAAAGAGAACGTGATTATTGGTAAACTCATACCTGCTGGTTCCGGCATAGCGCAACGACGCCGCGAGCAGATCGCACGTCAACAGGCTGCGGCGGCTCGGCTGGCGGCAACAAATGCGGCATCCATGGCCGGTATTGGTGCTGGTACTGTTGGGGTAGGGGCTAGTACTCTCGGAAACCCATCTCTGCACACTCTTGACAGTTTGGGTGAGGAGTGATACTATAAGAACCCGCACGTACGCAATGTAGTGGCGCGGATTATCGTGCCCTCGTGAGGATAAAAAGAGGATAGGGAGAATCGTTCATTGCCGACGATCAATCAATTGGTCCGCAAGGGCCGATCAAACAAAGAAAGGCGGTCAAAGGCTCCGGCGTTATTGTATTCGTACAATGCGTTGAAGAACCGCACTTCCCGCCTGCGTGGCTCGCCACAGAAACGTGGTGTTTGCACCCAGGTGCGCACAATGACGCCCAAAAAGCCGAATTCGGCAATGCGTAAGATTGCTCGTGTTCGTCTGACAAACCAGATGGAAGTAACTGCTTACATTCCCGGCGAGGGGCATAATCTACAAGAACACTCAGTGGTACTCATTCGTGGTGGGCGCGTAAAGGATTTACCAAGTGTGCGCTATCACATTGTTAGAGGAACACTGGATAGTGACGGCGTCTCAAAGAGACGCCAGGGTCGCTCAAGGTATGGAGCCAAGCGGCCTAAGCCCGGACAGGCAGCTGCAACTAAGGGCGGCAAAAAGTAGGGGCGCAATAAATTGCGCCCGACCCTGAGGGTCAAGAAAAATAGGGTGCTATACATTGCACCAAACCCGATACCACCTGAATTGTTCAGGCAGGTCGGACCATCACACGTCATCGCGAAAAGACGATTATGCGAAGCTAATGAATAACAAATGCCGTATGCTCGTCCTTCCGCAGTGAGAGTCGAGTGACCTCCATTTTCATGGATAGGCACCCGCGTGTAGGCGTCCGATAGAGATGGTAAGGTCTATCCTTACCATCGAATCGACGCCTTTTCTGGTGTCTGTTATCATCTATCCCCACTGAAGAGGTGGGAGCTTGTGACAGTCAAGCACGCATTGATGAGAAGAAAAAGGAACATTTCTCCAGAACGCAAGGGAAAGGTCCATTGGCCAGATACTAGAGAAGCTCAAGCTCCTAGAGTGGGAGCTGAAGAGAAACAAGCAAGTTCGTTGATGAGGAGGCAGACTGTGCCAAGACGCAAAAGAGTCGTGCGGCGGCCAGATGTACCAGATGCAAAGTACAAGAGCCGAAATGTGGCTCGCTTCACCAGTAAATTGATGTTGGATGGGAAGCGCAGCCTGGCTGAGCGCATCATTTACGATGCGTTTGACGCCATTGAAGCGAAGCAGAAGCGGCCCCCGCTGGATGTATTCGAGCAGGCCCTGAAGAATGCGACGCCTACAGTTGAAGTAAAGCCTCGCCGCGTTGGTGGTTCAACCTATCAAGTTCCGATAGATGTTCGCCGGGATCGTGGAAATGCATTGGCGATGCGCTGGCTGATTAAGTCTGCGCGTGGCCGTACAGGTCGCTCGATGTCGGAAAAACTTGCCAGTGAACTGATGGATGCCGCCGCCGGACAGGGTATGACCATTAAAAAACGTGAGGAGACTCACAAAATGGCGGAGTCTAACAAAGCCTTCGCGCATTATCGCTGGTAATTATAAATCATGGCAAGAGAATTCCCACTCGAAAAAACTCGAAATATTGGTATTATCGCTCATATCGATGCTGGCAAAACCACTACTACTGAGCGTATCCTCTTCTACACGAAAAAGATTCACCGCATGGGTGAAGTGCATGAAGGGGCTGCCACAATGGACTGGATGCCCCAGGAGCAGGAGCGCGGCATTACGATTACTTCTGCCGCGACGACATGTTTCTGGCTTGATCATCGCATTAATATCATCGACACACCAGGTCACGTAGACTTCACTGCCGAGGTCGAACGCTCTTTGCGCGTCCTCGATGGCGGCGTTGTGGTTTTTGATGCGGTTGCAGGTGTCGAACCCCAGTCTGAAACAGTATGGCGCCAGGCAAGTAAATATAATGTGCCTCGTATCTGCTTCGTGAATAAAATGGATCGCATTGGTGCTGATTTCTGGCGTACCGTGCAAATGATTCGGGATCGCCTGGGTGCAGTACCAGTACCGATTCAGATACCAATTGGCCGCGAAAGCAATTTTAAAGGATTTATTGATCTTATCGAACAACAGGCGGTTATCTTTACCGATGACCTGGGAACAAAATCAGACCACACTGACGTGCCCACGGGCATGGAAGCGGAATATACGCAACATCGAGAGTTTCTGATTGAGCGTGTGGCTGAGACCGACGAGGAGCTTACTCTCAAATACCTTGAGGGTGAGGCAATTACCAAAGAGGAACTTATTGCTGCACTGCGTAAAGCAACTATTGCCGGCACATTGGTGCCGGTCCTTTGCGGTACTGCCCTGAAAAACAAAGGGGTGCAGGCCATGCTGGATGCGGTGATTGCCTACCTCCCTTCTCCCCTGGATATTCCACCTCCAGTCGGGATCAACCCCGATACAAATGGCACAGAGACTCGCGCAGTAAGTGACTCAGCACCATTCAGTGCTTTGGTCTTTAAAATCGTTTCTGACCCCTTCGTCGGTCGCCTATCATACTTGCGTGTGTATTCAGGTGTTCTGACAAAGGGTTCCGGTACTGAGAATAGCACCAAGGGCAAAACAGAGCGCATCGGACGCCTGTTGCGTATGCATGCCAATCATCGTGAAGATATTGAAGAGATTCGAGCAGGGGATATCTGTGCGGCCGTAGGTTTACGAAACACCTTTACCGGTGATACCTTGTGTGACCCTCAGCATCCAATCGTTCTCGAATCTATCACCTTCCCTCAGCCAGTGATCTCTATCGCTATTGAACCTAAGACTCGTGCAGACCAGGATAAGATGGCGATCGCGTTAAATAAACTGGCAGAAGAAGACCCAACTTTCCAGTTGCATACCGATCCAGAGACTGCACAGACCATTATCAGTGGTATGGGCGAATTACATCTGGAAGTTATCGTGGACCGTATGTTCCGCGAGTTTAAAGTAGAAGCCAATGTGGGACGACCACAGGTTGCCTACCGGGAAACAATTACGCGCGAATCTCAGGCTCAGGGAAAGCACGTTCGACAAACTGGTGGTCATGGCCAGTATGGAGATGTGTGGATTAAAGTGGCTCCCAACGAGCGCGGTAAGGGCTTTGAGTTTATCAACGCCATTGTAGGTGGCGTGATTCCAAGGGAATATATCAAACCTACTGAAATGGGTATTAAAGAGACGTTGGACAACGGCATTATTGCCGGCTATCCAATGATCGATGTGAAAGTGACCCTCTTTGATGGGTCATATCACGATGTTGACTCGAGCGAAATGGCTTTCAAAACTGCCGGATCAATTGCAATCAAAGAAGCCGCTCGTAAAGCAGCTCCTATACTGCTCGAACCGGTAATGCTGGTAGAAGTAACCACCTCTGAGGAATTTTACGGAGACGTGATCGGCGACCTCAATCGACGTCGTGGAACTATCCTGGGTATGGAGAGCCGTGGAACGATGTATGTGGTGCGGGGCTATGTTCCTCTTGCTGAAATGTTCGGCTATGTGAACGACCTCCGTTCTATGACCAGTGGACGTGCCAACTATTCGATGGAGTTTGCACATTACGATCCTGTGCCAAAGAATATTGCCGATGAGATTATCGCAAAGGCACACAGGTAAAGTCCAGGTTATAGGGTTACTAAAATGATATGTAGGGGCGGCTCAGCCGCATCC
>Ga0209159_1001360_pt1 | contig 18977 bp, 21 predicted proteins | sample GraSoiAngelo_144_FD_185901 | JGI IMG/M metagenome (GOLD analysis project Ga0209159, IMG submission 185901) | Grasslands soil microbial communities from the Angelo Coastal Reserve, California, USA - 14_1009_02_40cm (SPAdes) (version 2) | ecosystem: Environmental > Terrestrial > Soil > Grasslands ...
CATGGGCTGGCCGCCGGCGCGACCGATCGACAGGCTCAACCGAGCGCGGCGCGGAGCCGCGGCCAGCGCCGTCGTCACGTCGCCGCGCGAGAGCGTCACCCGGCCCGCGAGGTTGTCGGGAATGTCGTCGTGCACGCGCGCGTCGCCCGGCGCCGTCGGATCCTGCACCGAGGGCAGCGGCTCCCAGGACACGTCGATCAGCGTGCGCGCGTCCTCCGCGGCGTAGCGGCTCTCGGCCAGCACCACCGCGACTGCCTCGCCGACGAAGCGCGCGCGGTCGCCCGCCAACACACAAAAGTTCTTGCCGCGAAGCGCCGCGTGCGGCGGCACGATCGCGAACGGGCGCGCGGCGGCCTCGCCGAGGTCGGCGAACGTCACCACGCCGGCGACGCCGGGAGCCTCGAGCGCGCGCGAGGCGTCGATCCCGACGATGCGCGCGTGGGCGTGGGGACTGCGGACGATGGCAGCGTGCAGCATGCCCGGCAACGCGATGTCCCCGACGTAGCGCCCGCGGCCCTGGACGAGCCGCGGGTCCTCCTTGCGGAGCAGCCGATCGCCGATGAACTTCACGGCGGCAGTGTATCGAAACGTCGACGATTGACCAACGACGACGCGCTGGCTACGCTGCCGTCATGAAGCAGGCGCCATTCACGAGTCGCCGCTGGAGACGGGTGGAATACGAGCGGCTCATCGATCTCGGCGCGTTCGACGAAGACGAGCCGCTCGAGCTCATCGGCGGCCAGCTGATCGTCGCCGAGCCAAAGGGCAGCGAGCATGCGACGGCGGTCGAGATGGCGGGCGACGCTCTGCGCGCTGCGCTCCCCGCGGGCTGGATCGTCCGCGGGCAGAATCCGATAAACCTGGACGACGAGTCGGCGCCCGAGCCCGACCTCGCCGTCGTCCGCGGCTCCCGCGCCGACTATCGCCACGCGCATCCGGCGCGGCCGGCGCTGATCATCGAGGTCGCCGAATCGAGCCTCGCGTTCGACCGGATCGAGAAGGGCAGTCTCTACGCGCGCGCCGGCATCGTCGACTACTGGATCGTCAACCTGGTGGATCGCGTCGTGGAGGTCTACCGCGATCCCGGCGCCGACGTCACCGCGCCGTACGGCTGGCGGTACCTGTCGGTGGAGCGCTTCACCCCGCCGAGCTCGGTCGCGCCGATCGGTGTACCGGCAACGCCCATTCCCGTCGCCGCGCTGCTCCCGTAGCCGCCGCACGGGCGCGACGCGCTGCCGTCCGGCATCCGCTGGCCCGTGTATCCAACATTGGGCGTTGACGCACCCGCGCCCGGGGCGCGTAGTATGACGGCATGGCGACGGACGTCGAGGTAATCAGGCGGCGGTTCACGGTGGACGAGTACCACCGGATGGGCGAGGCCGGAATCCTCAATGAGGACGACCGGGTCGAGCTCATTCGCGGGGAGATCGTCCAGATGTCGCCGATCGGCATCCAGCACGCCGCCTGCGTCGCACGCCTGACCGAGATCCTGCTCGGTCGGCTGCGCGGCCGTGCGACCCTCTGGCCACAGAATCCGCTGACGATCCTCCCGGATTCGGAGCCGCAGCCGGACATCATCCTGCTCCGGCATCGAGCGGACTTCTATGCTGCCGCCGGGCTGCCGGGACCGGACGACGTCGCGCTCCTCGTCGAGGTCGCGGACACGTCGCTGCGCTACGACCGGCGCGTCAAGGGTCTGCTCTATGCCGAGGCCGGCATCCGCGAGTACTGGATCGTCGATCTCGCTGGGGACGCGGTCGAAGTCTTTCGCGAGCCCGGACCGCACGGCTTCCAGCGCACCGACCGCGTCGGCCGCGGCGGGACGCTCACGCCGCTCGCGTTTCCCGACACGCCGCTCGCCGCCGCCGACGTCCTCGGCTGATCGCCTTACGAGATCCCGGCACTCCTACCGAGCTCGGACGAAAGATCGCGCCGACGATCTATTCGTCGAAGGAATTCACCGCACGCGTAAAGCAGGGCAACGCGTTCATGAAGCGAGTACTTGCGCAGCCGAAGCTGTGGCTGATCGGTAACGACAGTGACCTCGCCACTTGAAAACCTGGCTGGCCCCGGTCAGGCTCTGCGCAAAGAGGCGCCCGACGCGAAAGAGTCGCGTTTGACACGTGATCTGTCCGGTCATACGAGGACGACTGGGCGCGACGCGTCGCCGTCCTGCATCCGCTGGCCCGCGTATCCAACATTGGGCGTTGACACCCCTGCGCCCGGGGCGCGTACTATGACCGCATGGCGACGGACGTCGAGGTAGTCAGGCGGCGGTTCACAGTGGACGAGTACCACCAGATGGCTCGGGCCGGAATCCTCAATGAGGACGACCGGGTCGAGCTGATCCGAGGGGAGATCGTCCACAAAATGGTGATCGGCAGCCGCCACGCGGCGTGTGTCGCGCGCCTGAACGAGCTGTTGGTCGCTCGCCTGCGCGGCCGCGCGATCCTCTGGCCGCAGAATCCCCTGACGATCCTGCCAGACTCTGAGCCCGAGCCGGACATCATCCTGCTCCGGCATCGCGCGGACTTCTATGCGGGCGAGCTGCCGGGTCCGGACGACGTCGCGCTCCTCGTCGAGGTCGCGGACACGTCGCTCCGCTATGACCGCCACGTCAAGGGGCCGCTCTATGCCGAGGCCGGCGTGCAGGACTACTGGATCGTCGATCTCACGGGCGGGGCCGTCGAGGTTCACCGCGAGCCGGTGGCGGGTGCGTTCCGCCTGACCGAGCGCGTCGCGCGCGGCGGGACCCTCACGCCGCTCGCGTTTCCCGACACGCCGCTCGCCGCCGCCGACGTCCTCGGCTGATCGCCTCGCCCGATCCCCGCACTGGAGTACCTAGAGTCGCTTTGAGACTCCGCCGCGGTCAGTGATAACCTCGACATCGGCATGGGAACCAAAGCGAGGGCGCCGAGAAAGTACGCCTTCCGCGCCGTCGTCTTCCAGGAAGGCGAATGGCTCTGCGCTCAGTGCCTGGAGTACAACCTGGTAGCGCAGGGCAAGAGCCTGCCGAAACTTTGCTGGGCGCTGCAACAGCTTATCGTGGGGCACGTCGTCGTCCGTCTGCGGCACGGGCAGCAACCATTCCGCAATCTCCCGCGCGCACCTGCAAAGTACTGGACGATGTTCCGACAGTCTCGTCTGGCCCTTCCCGCCACGATGTTCAAGCTCGGTGCGCTGAGGTCACATGGAGTCGTAGTGGCGCCACCTCAGGTTCGGATAGCGGTTCCAAGCGCGGCATAGTACGTGCCCGGCGTTAGCCAGCCAGGAATACGCGAGGTTCTTTGCCACTACCGTTCCTCACCGAGAATGGCGACCTCCCGATCGGCGTGCATCAGGCGACCCTGCCTGAGGTTCTTGACCGGTTTGGCGTCGGCTCCGACCAGCGCCTTGCGCTGGGCCTTCGCCTCGCCCAGGTCTACGCCGTCGCTCAAGCAACTGGACAGCTCGCGCGATGCGTGGTCTTCGGCTCATTCGTCGCGGACAGAATCGAACCCAACGATGTCGACATCTTCCTCCGTCATGGCGGACACCTTCGACGTGTCGCAGCTCGCAGGCCGGGCGCGGCTGCTCTTCGACCATGCCGCTGCCCAGGCGTACTTCGGCGCCAGCGTCTTCTGGCTTCGAAGGCTGGCTGCGTGGCCTGACGAACAGGCTGCGATAGAATTCTGGCAAGTCAAGCGCGATGGCGGCCGGAGGGGTATCGTCGAACTCGTTCCGGCAGAGGCGTCATGATCACCACCGACCATGAACTCGACACCACACTGGAGCGGATTCGCCATCTCCAGGGGCAACTCGCCCACCTCCGCAAGGTTGAGACGAACCCCATGAATTACCGTCTCTCGGCATCAGGGCTCCTGGCGGAGATCGATCGCATGCAGCTGGAGGTGCGGGAGTACCTCTCGGTACATCCCGGTGAGCGGCGAGCGAGTCCCTGAGGCCCGGAGGCGCGGTTCATGTGATGCGCGCGTGGGCGTGGGGGCTGCGCACGATGGTGGCGTGCAGCATGCCGGGAAGCCTGATGTCTCCGACGTAGCGGCCGTGAGAGACCGCCGGCGAGTCTTCAGAATGCCCAGCGCTTTCGGCGCTTGTAGAACTTCACGTCCTTGAAGCTCTTGCGCCGGCCGGCCTCGCTGAGCCCGAGGTAGAACTCGCGAACGTCGTCGTTACCGCGCAGCTTGGCGGCCGGACCGTCGAAGACGATCCGGCCGTTCTCCATGATGTAGCCGTAATCCGCGATGCGCAGGGCCATCTGGGCGTTCTGCTCGACGAGCAGGAACGTCGTCCCCCGCTCCTCGTGAATTTTACGGATGATGTCGAAGATCTCGCGCACCAGCAGCGGCGCGAGGCCGAGTGACGGCTCGTCCAGCAGCAGGAGCTTGGGCCGGGCCATGAGGGCGCGGCCGATGACGAGCATCTGCTGCTCGCCTCCGCTCAGGTAGCCCGCGACCTGGTGGCGGCGCGTTACTAAGATTGGGAAGTATTCGTAGATCATCCTCAGATCTTGCTGGATGCCGTCGGCGTCGCGCCGGGTGTAGCCGCCGATCCTCAGATTTTCCTCGACGGTGAGCGTCTCGAGGACCTTGCGGCCTTCCATGACCTGCACGATGCCGCGGCGACAGATGTCCTCCGGGTCCAGGCCGTCGATGCGACGGCCCATGAACTCGATGCTGCCGTCGGTCACGCGGCCGTCCTCGGTCTTGAGCAGGCCGGAGATGGCCTTCAGCGTCGTGGTCTTCCCCGCCCCGTTGGCCCCCAGCAGCGCCACGATCTGCCCCTCGGTGACCTCCAGCGACAGCCCTTTGAGGACGAGGATGACGTCGCTGTAGATGACCTGGACGTTGTTCAGCCGAAGCATAGCTCCTACTTTCCGATCCACTTCATGTCGCGCTCCACCGAGACCTCCTTCACGGGCACGACCTTGCCGTCCTTGATCACCACCAGCCGCGCTCGGTTAGTCGGCCGATGGTCCTCGTTCGTGTAGGTGAAGGGCGGGGTGATGCCCCACGTGTCCCATTCCCTGAGGGTCTCGAGCGCCTTCTTCACGCCTTCCCCCGTCGGGTTCGGACCCGCGCGCTTGATGGCCTCGGCGGCCATGAGCGTCCACAGCCAGCCGCGCATGTACGGCGAGGCATGCGTGTCGTTGGGATGGTGCTTCGCGTGCCAGTCCATCAAGGTCTTCATGCCGGGCACGTTCTCGCCCCAGTACGCGACGTCCTGGATGCCGTACACGCCCTCGGCCGCCTCGCGGGCCAGCGCGGGCGTGCGCTCGTCGATGCCGTAGTTGTTGACCACGTACTTCGTCTTCAGGCCGAGCTTGTAGGAGTCCTTCAGCACCACCGGCACCCACTGGGTGTTGGTGTTGATGTAGGCGAAGTCGGGGTCCTTGGTCTTCATCGTCAGGAGCTGGGACGTCGCGTCGGTGAGGACGGTCGGGATGACCTCCTCGTCCACGAGGTCCACGCCGATCTCCTTCGCATACGCGCGGCCCGCCTCGATGGGCGCCCGCCCGTAGGCGTTGTCGGCGAAGATGAAGGCCACCTTCGGCTTGCGGCTGGTGTCTTTCCAGCCTTCCTTCACCCAGTTGAGGAAGATGCGGATCTGGCTCGTGTAGTCGATGCCGCCGGGGAAGTTGTACGGCGTCATCTTGGGATCAGTCAGGTGGCCCGAGTACGAGCCGGAGATGTACGGCATCTTGTCCTTGGTGATGAACGGGCGCAGCGCCTCGGTGTCGGGCGTGCCGTAGCCCAGCACGAGCAGCACCTTGTCGTCCTCGACGAACTTCTTGTAGGCGGCGACGGCGCGCGGCGGCTGGAAGCCGTACTCCACGCTGACCAGCTCGAGCTTCTTGCCGTTGACGCCGCCTTTCTCGTTGATGTACTGCACGGCGTCGTTGCGGCCCTGGGCGATGTCCTTGCCCTGGTCCGAGGTGGGCCCGGTCAGGTCCACCAGGTTGCCAATCTTGATGGTCTGAGCCTCGGCGGGGATGACGCCGAGGCCCAGCGCGAGCAGGGTGAGCACGACAAACAGAACCATGACGACCTCCTTAGTTGTCAGTACGCGTACGGCCACAGCTTCCAGTAGCTCCGGAACCGCATCCAGATGCGCGCCAGGCCCTGCGGCTCGTACATGAGGAAGAAGATGATGGCCAGGCCGAAGACGATGTCGCGGGCGGACGCTATCAACCCAAACGCGTTCGGATAGACGCCGGTCAGCGACGTGGCGCTGAGCTTGAGCACCTCGGGCAGCAGGGTCATGAACGCCGCGCCGTAGATGGAGCCGAGGATGCTGCCCATGCCCCCGATGATGATCATGGCCAGGTAGTCGATGGCCACGAGCAGGCTGAACGCGTCGGGGAACACGATGCGCGAGTGGTGGGCCATGAGGCCCCCGGCCACGCCCGCGTAGAAGGAGCTGATGACGAACGCGAGCAGCTTGTAGCGGTAGAGGCTCACGCCGATGACCGAGGCCGCCACGTCGCGGTCGCGCACCGCGATGAACGCGCGGCCCACCCGGGTGCGGAAGAGGTTCTTCGCGAAGAACACCGCCGGGACCACGAGGGCGAAGATCAGGTAGAAGATCCGCGCGTCGGAGTCGAGGGGGAGGCCGAACACCGTCGCCGGCGCCACGTTGAACCCGAGCACGCCGTTGGTCATCCGCTCCCAGTGGATGATGCCGTAGGTGGTGATGAAGTGCGCGGCGAGCGTGGCGATGGCGAGGTAGAGCCCCTTCAGGCGCAGCGCGGGCACGCCGAAGACGAGCCCGAACACGGAGGTCACCGCGGCAGCGAGCGGGATCGCCAGCCAGAACGGGAGCCCGGCCTTGGTTTCGAAGATGGCCGTGCTGTACGCGCCCACGGCGAGGAAGGCGGCGTGCCCGATGGAGATCTGTCCGGTGAAGCCGACCAGGATGTTGAGCCCGATCGCGCCGATGATCGCGATCCCGATGCGGTTCAGGACGTCGAGCCAGTACGTCCCCGCGACGAGCGGCACGAGGGCGAGCGCCGCGAGCAGCCCCACCAGCGCGACGATGGGCAGGCGGGTCTCGAAGATGCGCTCGTCGGAGGCGTAGGTCACGCGGAAGTCGCCGGACTGCATCAGACGCGCTCCACGTCCTTCCTCCCGAACAGACCGTAGGGCCGGATCATGAGAATCAGCACCAGCACGACGAACGGCGCGACCTCCTTCACGCCGCCGCCGAAGATCGGGTCGAGGTAGCCGCCCGAGAGGTTCTCCAGCACGCCGATGATGACCCCGCTCACGATCACGCCCGCCACGCTGTCGAGGCCGCCGAGGATCACGACCGGGAAGACCTTGAGGCCGTAATCCGCGAGCGAGAAGTCGACGCCGCCCCGCACGCTGCCCAGGATGATGCCGCCGAGCGCCGAGACCACGGTGGCGATGCACCACGACAGCGCGAAGACGCCCTTGACGCTGACGCCGAGCGATTGCGCCACCTGCTGGTTGTCCGCCGTCGCCCGCATGGCCGTGCCGATCAGGGAGTACTTGAAGAACAGCGAGAAGGCCGCCAGCAGCACCATGACCGTCACGAAGCTCCACAGGTGCACGGGCGAGACCGGGACGGGACCGAGGTGAAACGGCTGCGACGAGAAAAGGGCTGGGAACGGGCGCGTGTCGCTGCCCCACGTCATGTTGAGCACGCCCCGCACGACGCTCGCGAAGCCGAAGGTGACCATGATCACCGAGATGATCGGCTCGCCGATGAGGGGGCGCAGCACGCCGCGCTCGATGACGAGCCCGAGCAGGATCGCCACCACCAGCGTCAGCGGCAGGGCGACCGCGAGGTGCAGCTTCATGTTGAGGATGGTGGCCCACGCGACGTAAGCGCCGAACAGCACGAGCTCGCCGGGGCCGAAGTTGACCACCGTCGAGGCCTTGTAGATCAGGACGAAGCCGAGCGCCATCAGCGAGTAGACGGCGCCCACCGCGACGCCGGTGATGACCAGCTGCAACAAAAACACGATCTGGTCGCTCATCTGTTCACGTGGGGGGCCCCGAGATGGCCCCCCACACCCCCCAACGCTCGGAGCGCCCCGGGGAACCCGTGGCGCTCCTCGAGCACCCGCGCGTTCATCGACTCTCGCTCACGTAGAGCCCGTCGATCATGTCGCGGTACTTGCCCAGGATCGTTGAGCGCCGGACCTTGTTGGTCCGCGTCAGCTCGTCGTCGTCGGCGTCCAGCTCCTTGTCGAACAGCGCGAAGGCGTGGATCCGGGCCGCCCCCGGCAAGTCCTCGTTCACCCGCGCCACTTCCCGCCCGATCAGCGCGAAGACCTCCGGCTTGCCCGCGAGGTCCTTGAACGTGGTGAACGGCACCCGGCTCGACTCCGCCCAGTCGCCGACCGTGCTCATGTCGATCTGGATCAGCGCCACCACGAACGGCCGCTCCTCGCCCACCACCACCGCCTCGCGCACGTACGGGCTGAACTTGAGCTTGTTCTCGATGAGCGCGGGGGAGAACCTCGAGCCGTCGGTGAGTCGCAGGACGTCCTTGAGGCGGTCGATCACGACCAGGTGGCCATCCTCCTCCATCAGCCCGGCGTCACCCGTGCGCAGCCAGCCGTCGTCGAGCGCCTGCGCGGTGGCCTCGGGATTCTTGTAGTAGCCGAGGAAGACGGAGGGGCTCGAGACGAGGATCTCGCCGGCCTCGGAGATGCGGACCCGCGTGCCGGGGGTCGGCTTGCCCACCGTCTCGGGCCTCACGTCGTCGTCCGGATGGAGCACGCAGATGCCGCCGGATTCGGTCTGGCCGTACACCTGCTTGAGGTTGAGACCGATGGCGCGGAAGAAGCGGAACAGCTCCGGCCCGAGCGCGGCGCCGCCCGTGTAGGCGTAGCGGACCCGCGACAGCCCCAGCCGATCGCGGAGCGCACGGAAGGTCAGCAGATGCGCGACTGCCGCGAGCAGGCGCAGGCCCAGGCCGACGGGCTGACGCCGGATCCGGCGCTCGGCCACGCGCATGCCGATGTCGAGCGCCACGCGAGCCGCCGCGCCCTTGAGCCGCCCCGCGTCGGCGATCTTCACCTGGTACTCCGAGCACATCGTCTCCCAGAAGCGCGGCGGGCCGATCATGACGTGGGGGCCGATCTCTCGCATGTCTTCGCGCACGGTGGCCGGCTCCTCGGGGAAGTTCACCGTGGCGCCCGCGTGCAGCGCGATGGCCACGCTCAGCAGCTGCTCGCCGACCCACGAGTACGGCAGGAACGAGACGATGTCGTCGGTGTCGAGCACGCGATCGACCTGCGTCATGCCGGCCGCCATGGCCAGCAGATTGCGGTGGCTGAGCATCGCGGCCTTCGGCGCCGCCGTGGTGCCGGAGGTGTAGGCGAGCAGGGCGAGGTCGTCCGGCGTCCCGCGCGCGAGCAGCGCGTCGTAGTGCCCGCGGTCCCTGGCGTCTGCCTCGCCGCCGAGCCGCTCCACCTCCTCGAGGCTGGTGAGCAGCGGCTCGCGGTAGTCCTCCAGGCCGCGCGTGTCGTCGACCACGATCCGCTCCAGGCGCGGCAGGTGGGCGCGGACGCCGAGGACCTTGTCGGCCTGCTCCTGGTCCTCCACCATCACGATCCGCGCCTCGCTGTGCTCGACGACGTAGCGCACCTGGTCGGGCAGGCCGTCGACGTAGACGCCGACCGGGACCGCGCCGAGCGCCTGGGCGCCCAGCTCCGTGTAGAGCCACGCCGGCCGGTTGCCGCAGACGATCGCGATGCTCTCGCCGCGCCGCAGGCCGAGCGCCTCGAGGCCGAGCGCCACGGCGCGGACGTGCGCCGCGTAGTCCTCCCACGTGACTTCCTGCCAGATGCCGTACTTTTTCTCGCGTAGGGCGACCTTGCCGCGGCCGTAGCGCCGGGCGTGGGCGGCCAGCATCTGCGGGAGGGTCATGCCACCTCTACGTCCTCGCCGAGGTAGGCCTTGATGACGTTCGCGTCCTGCTGCACCTGCGCGGGGGCGCCCTCGGCGATCTTCTTGCCGAAGTCCAGCACGGCGACGCGGTCCGAGATGTCCATGACCACGCCCATGTCGTGCTCGATCATCACCACGGTCAGGCGCTTGACCCGCGCGACGTAGAGGATGAAGCGCACCATGTCCTCGGTCTCTTCGGCGTTCATGCCCGCGGTGGGCTCGTCGAGCAGGAGCAGCACGGGATCCAGCGCGAGCGCCCGGGCCAGCTCCACGCGCTTCTGCTGGCCGTAGGGCAGCGTGCCCACGATCTTGTGCCGGATGTCCTGCAGCTCGAGGAGGTCGATGATCTCGCGCTCCACGATGGCGCGGTGCGCCTGCTCCTCGCGCGCGGCCCGGCCGTAGTAGAGGCCACAGGCGAGGACGCCCGAGCGGAGATGGACGTGGCGACCGATCTTCACGTTGTCGAGGACGCTCATGCCCCGGAACAGGGCGATGTTCTGGAACGTGCGCGCGATCCTCAGCTCGGCCCGCTGGTGCGGCTTCAGACGCGTGATGTCGCGGCCGTCGAACACGATCCGTCCGCGCGCGGGCGCGTAGATGCCGCTGATGCAGTTGAAGATGCTCGTCTTGCCGGCGCCGTTGGGGCCGATGATGGCGAAAAAGTCGCCGGCATTGATCTCGAGGCTCACCCCGGCCAGGGCGGCCACGCCGCCGAAGCTCAGGTGCAGGTTTTCCAGAGCGAGAAGTGCCATCCGCTCGTGACCCCCCGGGGTGCCGGGAGAATGGGCTGAAACGGTCGCACCGTCAAGGGTCTTCGTGGGCCGACGGGCGGACGCCTCATCCCGCATGCCCGGTACTTCACCCTGCAACTCGCGGAAAGCTACTTGACGGGCAGCCTTTTTCGGCAGATTCTCGATCATGAGCCCACGGAGTGAAGACGATGACGAGTGAGTGGCGATCCGGCAAGGGTGTCTCTGAATGTAAGAAGCGCTGATGTTTATTTTGCAGATTGGTGGCTGGTTCATTTTTTCGTGCATTCTGATGTCCTTTATCGAGCACCAGATACACAGGAAGCTGATGCACAGAAGGAACTTCCTCAGTGCGCATACTGCGTCCTTCAAGCGCGTATTCGAGGCTCACGCTCTCGTGCATCACCAGCATTACGCCGAGATATTCAGCGATGAAGCTGTCGCTCGTGGTGAAGACAAGGAGATACGGCTGACTGTGCGCAAGGCGCCGATCAAGGCTATTCCAGTGGCTGCGCTTATCGCATTAGTATCCTGGCAGGGGGCAGTTGTCTTCGTGGCCGCTATGATTTTTCATCACTGGGCGTGGAACAAAATTCATCTGGAGATGCACAAGCCGGAGCAAAGGGTCTTCAGCACCTGGCCAGTCTATAAGTTTCTGGCACGATATCACTGCCTGCATCACAGACACCGGGACAGGAACTTCAATGTTGTGTTCCCTCTGGCTGACTATGTTCTTGGAACCAGCGTTCGGGCCAACGAAGCTGATCTAAAATATATGGAGCAATGGGGATTATGACTTAAGCTTCAGACCTTCCCCAGGCGCGGGTGGTCGAACATCGGGATGCTCACGCCCCACGGCGCCATCCGCTTGCGAATCTTCTTCAGAAATTCCGGGAACACCGTCATCTCGTCCTCGGGCGTGTTGCCGCCCAGCCCGGCCTCGCACGAGATGCGGTCGGCGTCGATCTCCGCCGGCGTGGCGCTGCCGCCCTCGATGGCGAGCCAGAGGTTGCGGTAGCCGCGGAACTCCACGTTCTCGATCATCGTCACCACCGACGATTCGATATTCCGTACGGTCTCGGCAGTGAACGACGGCGCCCACGCGTCCAGGCACTGCCAGCCGAACGCGATGTGGCGGACTTCGTCGCGCAGGATCAGCTCCATCAGCCGGCGCACGGCGGGGTTGGTCGCCTTGTGCACCGTCGCCTTGAAGACGTCGATCAAGATCTCCTCGGCCGCGCACACGAGGCTGGCGAAGATGCCCTCGAGCGCGGTGTCGGGATCGAACGCCATGCGGCGCACGCCGTGGGTGCCGACGGCGCCGGCGGTCGGCGGGTTCTGCGGCTGCGGGAAGTAGCGCCCGAGCCGCTCGGCCATCAGCCACGACGCCTCGGCGTGCCGCCCCTCCTCCATGGTGCGCATCGTGAAGAAGAACTGCAGGTCGGGCAGCCGCCGCTCGAGGCAGAAGCGCAGCAGGAGCGCAGGGCTCTCGGAGATCGCGCCGTACTCGCCCCACGTGCGGCGGCTCCAGTACATCTGCGCGGCCAGCAGCTGCTCGGCGCTGTAGCGCTCGGGATGAAGCTCCTCCCAGGGGATGTCGGTCTGCGGGTCCCACTCGAGCGTCTTCGCGCGCCGCCACAGCTCCCACACGTCGGGCATGGCCGGCGCGAGTGGCAGCGGGTAGCGCTGCTCGGGCACGTAGGCTTCGGTGCGCTCCTTGTCCACGAGCATGTCATTGACCTCCCTGGGACGCGGCGCTACGCTCGCCGCGCCATGCGCTTCCCCTAACCGCACAGACAGCGAAGGAGTCCCACATGCGACGGGTGGTTGGTCTTTCCCTCAGCGCGATGCTGCTCGGCTCGGCGGCTCTGCCGATGGCCGTTCCGACCGCCGCACAGCAGGCGGTGCGGGGCGGAACGCTGACCTTCGCGACCGGTGCCGATCCCGACAGCCTCGACCCGCAGAACACCCAGTCGAACCCCGGTGAGCAAGTGAACCGGATGATGCATGAGAACCTCATCCGGTTCAACGCGAAGATGCAGCTCGAGCCCGGGCTGGCCGAGTCGTGGTCTGTGTCCAAGGACGGCCTGACGTGGACCTTCAAGCTGCGAAAGGGCGTGAAGTTCCACGACGGCACCGCGTTCGACGCCAAGGCCGTCAAGTACTTCTTCGACCGCGTCCTCGGCGACGAGAAGCCCTTCAAGGCGAGTCTCTACACGCCGGTGGTCCAGGCCGCCGAGGTCGTGGACGACGCCACGGTGCGCGTGCGACTCAAGCAGCCCTTTGGGGCGTTCCTCTTCATCATGGCCCACTCGGCGGGCGCGATCGTCTCGCCCGCCGCGCATCAGAAATGGGGAAAGGACCTGGCCTTGCATCCGGTCGGGACCGGCCCCTTCAAGTTCGTCGAGTGGGTGAAGGGCGACCACGTGACGATGGAGCGGAACGACGCCTACTGGGGCGGCCGGCCGAATCTGGACCGCGTGCTGGTGAAGACCGTCCGCGAGGATCAGTCGCGGGTGCTCATGCTCGAGTCGGGCGACGCGGACCTGATCGTGAACATTCCGACGGAGGAGATCCCGCGGCTCAAGAAGGACCCACGGTTCACGATCGAGTCGAGTCCGACGGCGCGCGCGCTGTTCATCGTGATCAACGTCAAGAAGAAGCCCTTCGACGACGTTCGCGTGCGCCAGGCCCTGAACTACGCAGTGAACCGGGACGCCATCGTCAAGGAGCTCTTCCAGAACAACGCGCAGGTCATCCCCGGCCCCGTCTCCCCGCTGCAGAACGGGTATGCGCAGCTCTCCGGCTATGCCTACGACCCGAAGAAGGCCAGGGAGCTTCTCGCTCAGGCGGGCAAGCCGAGCCTCAGAGTGAAGCTCTGGTCGCCGAAGGGCCGGTTCGTGAAGGACTACGAGCTCGCGCAGGCCGTCCAACAAGATCTGGCGGCGGTCGGCGTCGAGGCGACGCTCTCCACCCTGGAGTGGGGCGCCTACCTGGCGGCAACGAAGGCGCCGGTCGATCAGACGGATCGCGAGCTGTTCCTGCTGGGCTGGTCTCCCTCCACGGGGGAGGCGCGGTGGGGAACGTTCCCCCTGCTCCACTCCTCGCAGTTTGCGCCGAAGGGGGACAATCGCGGATTCTTCGCCTCCAGGGCTCTCGACGAGGCGATCGACAAGGCCACGCTGGCCACGACCGACCCGGCACGTCTCGGCGCTCTGCGTGAGGCGCAGCAGATCGCGATCAACGAGGCGCCCTACATCTTCCTGATCTCGCCGAACATGATCGTCGGGACGTCGAAGAAGGTCCGCGACGTCGTGAACCTGCCGCTCGAGCTGACGTACCTGACCGAGAAGTCGTGGAAGGAGAAGTAGGCGGCTCGCGTGATCGCCTACATCACCCGGCGTCTCCTCCTGATCGCGCCCGTGCTCCTCGGCGTGAGCATCGGCTCGTTCGCGCTCCTGCAGCTCGTGCCGGGAGACCCCGCGATGATCCTCGCCGGGCAGGAGGCGACGGAGGAGGTCCTCACGCGCATCCGCCACGAGCACGGGCTCGATCAGCCGGTCCCGGTCCAGTTCCTCGTCTATCTGCGAAACGCGGTGCGGGGGAACCTCGGCATCTCCATCCAATCCCGCCAGCCGGTGGCGACGCTCATCGCTCAGCGCTTCCCGTTCACCCTGCGGCTCGCCTTCCTCGCGATCCTCGTGTCGGCCGCGCTCGGCGTGGTCGCCGGCATCGTCGCGGCCACGCGACGCAACTCGATGCTCGACCTCGCCGCCCTCCTCGGATCGCTCGTCGGCATCTCGCTCCCGATCTTCTGGCTCGGGCTCCTGATGATGCTCGTCTTCTCGGTGCGGCTGCAGTGGTTCCCGGCTGGGGGCAGCGGGACCGCGACCCACCTCGTCCTGCCAGCGCTGGTGCTCGGCGCGTCGTCCTCGGCGGTGATCGCGCGGATGACGCGGGCCTCGATGCTCGAGGTGCTCCGGCAGGACTACGTCCGCACGGCCCGGGCGAAAGGCCTTCGGGAGCAGATCGTCATCTATCGTCACGCGCTGAAGAACGCGATGATCCCGATCCTCACCGTCTTCGGGCTCGAGTTCGGCTACAACCTGGGCGGGGCCGTGCTGACGGAAACGGTGTTCTCCCTGCCCGGCCTCGGCCGGCTGATCGTCGAAGGCATCTTCGCCCGCGACTACCCGGTGGTGCAGGGCGCGATGCTGGTGGTCGCCACGACGTTCGTGCTCGTCAATCTCCTGACGGACATCGCGTATGCCTTCTTCGATCCCCGCATCCGCTATGAGTGATCCCGCCAGGGCGGCCGCGCCGCGCGGCTCGGGATTCTGGGCCGACACGCTCCATCGCGTCGTGCGGAATCGGGCCGCGGTGGTCGGCGGAACCGTCGTGGTGCTCTTCATCGCGGTGGCGCTGTTCGCGCCCGTGCTGTCGCCCTACGACCCGCTCAAGGGCCGGCTGGGCGAGCGTCTGCGCGCGCCGAGCGGCGCGCACTGGCTCGGGACGGACGAGCTCGGCCGCGACGTCCTCTCGCGCGTGCTCCACGGCGCGCGGATCACCGTCCAGATCCAGCTGGCCGCCGTGGGACTCGCGCTCGCCGTCGGGGCCGCCCTCGGCCTGGCCGCGGGCTACATCGGACGCTGGGTGGACCAGCTCATCATGCGGCTCATGGACATCCTGATGGCGTTTCCCGGCATCTTCCTGGCGCTGGCGATCATCGCGGCCCTGGGAACCGGCCTCGGCAACGTCATCATCGCGGCCGGCATCTTCCTCGTGCCGCAGTTCGCCCGCGTGGTGCGCGCCTCGGTCCTCACGCTCAAGGATATGGAGTTCGTCCAGGCAGCGCGGGCGCTCGGTCAGGGCGACTTCGCGATCGTGTTCCGCTACCTCTTGCCCAACTCGCTGGCCCCGATCATCGTGCAGACGAGCCTCCGGATGGCGACGGTGCTCCTCACGGCGTCGGGGCTGTCGTTCCTCGGCCTCGGCGTTCAGCCGCCGTCCCCCGAATGGGGCGCGATGCTCTCCAACGCGCGCTCCTACATGATCACCGCGCCTCACGTCGCCATGATCCCGGGACTCGCGATCGCGCTGGTCGTTCTCGGATTCAACCTCCTGGGCGACGGCCTGCGGGATTCGCTGGACCCGCGCCTTCGCGAGTAAGGTAAGGGACCATGGCGTTGAGCGGTATCGTCCGTGCCGTGATCTTGCTCTTGTTACTCGCTGGCTGCGCCACGATCCCAGAGACTCCACCGACCAATCCTCCTGTCTGGAAGTTCGCGTGCATCTACGACAAGCACATGAATCCCATGTGCGATGTGATGCCGCTTTCGAGACTCCGTGAGGATCTCATTCTCTGGTGGGAACTGTGATGCCCGGACGGCGGCCGCTTTACAGCGTCCCGAGCTCGGGGTGGACGACCGGCGGTACGTCGAGCTTCCACGTCGCGAACCGCTCGCGCAGCTGGGCGAGCGTGGCGCGCAGCACGCTACGCTCCTGGGCGACCGTCGAGGCGCCGAGCCCCTGGCGCGCCGTCTCCTCCTCCGCGGCGAGCCACGGCTCGCGGCTCTTCTCGGGCAGCAGCCACGTGTTGCGGTAGCCGGAAAGGATGACGTTCTCGAGCAGGTCGCGCACAGTGTCGATCACTGCTGTGCGCCCGCGCGCGTCGAGCCCGGGCACACGGCTGCCCAGGAACGCCCACGCAAAGGCGACGTGACGCGCGCGGTCGCCGGCGATCAGCCGCAGCGCGGCGCGCACGACCTCGTCCTTCGCGTGCTGCAGGTGGCTCAGGTACAGGTTCAGGTCGAGCTGGTCGTCGAGCGCACCGAGCGCGGCGATCCAGGCCTCGACCGGCAGGTCGGGGTCGAGCGCGGCCTGGGCGAACGGGTGGTTGCTCGCGCGCGCGAGCCCGGCCTCGCCCGGATCGGCCTCGTAGCCGCCCAGCCGCTCGGCGAGCAGGTGACAAACCTCCAGGTGTTTGGCCTCCTCCGACGGGCGGAACGAGAGGAACAGCTTGGCGTCCATGCCCAGGCTGCCCGACTCGAGGCAGAATCGGATCAGCAGCGCGGTGCTCTCGGTGAGCCCGGGATAGACGCTCCACGCGCGCCGGCTCCAGGTGCGGCGCGCCGCCTCGCGCGTGGTTTTCGTGTAGCGCTCGGCATCGAAGCGCTCCCACGGGATGTCGGTCTCCGGGTTCCAGCGCAAGCCCTTGGCCTGGCTGTAGAGCTCGCGGATCGCCGGCACCTCGGGGGCGAACTGCAGCGGGAAGCGCCGCTCGACGAAGCGCTTCTCCTGCGCCTGGTAGGCGCGCAGCAGCCGCGCCGCGTGATCGCTCGTCTCGCTCATCCTCGTCTCGCTCGTCGGTGAGGCCGTGCTACTCGACGATGTCCTTTTTGAGACTTTCGACGAACCCGACCACCTCTGATTTCTCTCGCGTCGGGACCTTGAAATGGTCGAGGGTGGCATTGACGTGGCCCAGGAACACCTGCCAGTCGTGCTCATCGATCCCGAGCCCGCGATGGGACAGCTTCATGTCGCGTCCGACGTAGTACAGCGGGCCACCGGCGGAAGCACAGAGGAAATCGATCAGGAGCTGTTTTTCGCGCCGCACGCCGTCTTCGCCGCGATGCTTCCAGAACCGCCCAAGTCGTGGATCCGCCATCAGCCGCGGCAACAGGTTGTCGGCGACCGCCGCGATCGCATCGTAGCCGCCCAGGCGCTTGTAGAGCGTATCCGCCATGGCATCCTCCCTCGGGTCCGCGTCGTGGACCTCGAAGCGTGGATTGTAACCGAAGCGCGGCCCGCCCCCGCCTGCCCTCGGCGAGGCGGTAGGATCCGCCCGACGTGATCAGCGCGCGCCTCGCGTATCAGCTGACGTATCCAAAATTGGGCATTGACACACGTTGCGTGCGAGGCACGCGACGGGTCGGCGATCACGCGCGGATGCCCGCCCAGCGGCTCGTATCCGCGCCGAGGCGTGCGGCGCCGGACACCTCCCGAAAAATTCGAGATCGCGCGGTGATCGCGCGTCCTGAAGGCAACACGGAGGCTCGAAAATCGCGGTGTAGAGTCGGCGCAGAACAAAGGAGTCGCCGATGAGCATCGCGTCCTGTGTCGGCACTGAGCCCACCTCTGAACCCATCGTCGGCTCCGCCGCGGAGCTGGACCGCCTCGGCGACGAGATCGCCGAGCTGGCCGCACACCTCGACGCCGCCACCGCCCGCCTGCTCGATCTGATCCGCGAGTTTGACGCCCGCGGCGGCTGGAACACCGGCTTCCTGTCCTGCGCCGGCTGGCTGACGTGGCGGGTCGGGCTCGACCCGGGCGCCGCGCGCGAGCGCGTGCGCGTGGCGCGCGCGCTGGGCACCCTGCCGCGGCTGCGCAGGCACTGGCGCACGGAGAGCTGTCGTACTCCAAGGTCCGCGCCCTGACCCGCGTGGCCACGCCCGAGACCGAGGAGCGGCTGCTGGCGATCGGGAGGGCCGGCACCGCGGCCCACGTCGAGCGGATCGTTCGCGGGTGGCGACGGGTGGACCGGCTGGCCGAGGCCCGGGAAACCGCGCGGCGCCATGCGAGCCGCGCGCTGCACGTGTATCACGACGAGGACGGCATGGTGGTCGTCCGCGGCCGGCTGGCGCCGGAGACCGGAGCGCTGCTCGTGCAGGCGCTCGCCGCGGCCCGCGAGGCGCTGTATCAGCAGGCGCGGGCGACCGAGACGAGCGCCGGCCCAGCAGACGTTCACGAGGAAACGCCCACGCTGACCCAGCAGCAGGCGGACGCGCTGGGCCTGCTCGCCGAGACAGCCCTTCACCACGGGATCGATCCCGGCGCTCCGGGCGAGCGGTACCAGGTCGTCGTCCATGTCCTGGGCAGTCGGTCCTCCAGGACGGCACGCACGTTTCCGCGGAAACGTCTCGGCGCCTGGCGTGCGACGCGAGCCGGGTGGTGATGCGGCACACTGCGGATGGCCGGGTCGAAGAGGTCGGCGCCCGTACCCGGACGATTCCTCCCGCGCTCCGGCGCGTGCTCCACCACCGCGACAAAGGTTGCCGCTTCCCGGGCTGCGGCCTCCCGTTCGGCCAGGGCCATCACATCCGCCACTGGGCGCAAGGCGGCCCGACCACGCTCTCGAACCTGGCGCTCCTCTGTCGCCGCCACCACCGCGCGGTGCACGAAGAGGGTTATCAGGTGGAGCGACTGCCCGACGGCGAGCTAAGATTCCGGCGCCCGGACGGACGGTCACTCCCCGACGTCCCGTCTCAGCCCAGCGTGGCGCACGATCCCGTCCACGCCCTGCGAGCGC